>OJRC01000407.1_pt1 | contig 29540 bp, 44 predicted proteins | sample 1599081 | NCBI WGS metagenome assembly OJRC01 (sample SAMN03922519, study PRJEB24848) | human gut metagenome | isolation source: stool sample | host: Homo sapiens | place: Germany | collected 2010-02 | reverse complement strand
CCCCCAATAAACCGGAGCTGATAATTAACTATACTGATTCCGGCACATACTATGGTAACAGGCCGTATGTGCAGAATGACAGTGTTTTGGTAAATTGCATGGGGTACGCACTGGATATTGATCAGTATTTAAATGATTCCCAAATTAAGCTGTTGGTTTCAGAAATAAAAGAAAAAACAATGAGCCAAATTTCCAGTATTGTATTGTCAAAAATAGAATCCTGGATGCAGAGTAATATGGGATCAAGGGCTTGGGGAATCATATCAGCATATAATTCAGATATTGGGTTGAATCAATATCGGGTGGCAATGCGAAGTGGCTTTGAAGACAGGAGGGCAGTATATGAGCTTGAGGGCAGACCGTATACTAGAGATGTTGATGGCAAGTGGGATAGATATTTTAATAATTGGGGATTGAATTTTCCCGAATATGATGAAAGGTTTGATTACCATTTCTGGTATCAGACAAATACGGGGCATTGGGCAGAAAAGAACGCAAGTCTGCCTTCAAGAAAAATACCGGACGTCCTAAATCCAAGTAATGATAGTTGGTGGCCTGGATTTACACAGAAAAGCTCCGTTAGATATTATAAGGTTGACTGTAATACTATATAAAACTGGAGGGAATATTTATGAAAAAGTATATATATTTTATAATCGCTCTAACTGCCGTTTTGCTGCTGTTTGGTTGCAGTTACGCAAAAATTCCAGGCCATGGCAACGGCTCTAATCTAGTAAATGAAGGAAATAGCCTGTATCCAACTTCCTCCGATAAGCTGTTTAGCCCCGCTCCGTCTGCAGAACCTCTTAAAATCATACCTTTACAAAGCTATGATAACGATTCCACACTAATTAATCCAGATGCGAAAAAGTATATAGATAACTATTCCGGCTACAATAAAGCCGAACCTCTGAAAGTACCTCTTTATAGCTATGAAAGTTTACTTGAGTTGGGCTGGGATGATGAGGAGGAATTAGAAAAGAACTATTGCGTACTGCTGGGTAATGACTATAATTATGGCCTTATTAAGCACCCTAACTTTTCATTGCGCCTAGGAGAGCTATTGACCAGAATCCCAGAAGGTGCTATAAGAATAATGCCGTCATCAAACACTGGATATGTAATGCATGATACGGAGAATGGTGTTAGACTATTTCACTTTTTTCAGTCCAATGAAGGGAAACCTGGTTCGGCGGATCCTATCATAGGTATACCTGCGTTAATGTGTACTAAGCTAAGTTATAGCGATTACAGCAGTGTCAGGGTAGGCGCTGAATTACGCAGTTTAACGTCTATTGACCCTGCGATGGACGCGTATGCCGATCATTTCTATGGACCATTTTTAAAATTGCAAAAAGGAATCATAAATCAATATATAGACAGCCATAAGGACAATGGTTCCCCTATTGCTCTAATTAGCATACTTGAAGACGGCGCTTTAAAAATAGGATTGGATTATATCAACGGCAAGTTCGTAGTAGACACAATCGAGTTCAGCGAGAACTTCACCCTTGAATGCTATGGCGGCGAGATTTGCTACCGCATCGCTCCGGTTGATTACGTGGAGTAGAAAAAAGCAGGGGGCGGACCACTCCGCCCCCCCTAAACTCAATACTTGCCCGTTATACTTGGGTTATTGCCGTTGCAGTACACCAGCACCGCCGACAGCCCCACGCCTATCGCGCCTATCCACCATGGCATTTCCACGCCGGCAGATACTCCAGCTGAGACTACCGCCGTATATACCGCGCTAATTAACCCCACCCAAAACAATGGGCTTTTGATTCTGCTTTGTGTTTCCATTTATGTTTCCTCCTGTTTTTAATCAATTTTGTCCTGTAGTTCATCCAACCGATGGGTATTGGATTTGCTGCGCTGCTCCACCACAGCCATGCGCTCCACCAGGTGGTTGTGCTTATCAACCTTGACTTCAAGCTGTTTGAGGCGGTGCTCCACCAGCCGGTTAGCTTGCCGCACGCCGCCCCACGCCCCCGCCAAGGTGCCCAACAGGGACAGCACGCCTACGATTATCACATCACTCATCATATAACCCCCTAACCCATCTCGATACTATATGTCTGATCGCCCACAGCGACGGTTAGCGTCGCGGTATCCGGCATAGCAGGCACGTCTATAAGCCCGCTGTGCGCCGCCACAAACGCCGCTACGCCCGCCATAGTCCTTTCGCCAACTTTGCCGTCTGCCGTGCCGCAGTCATAGCCTAATCCATTCAGAGCTGCCTGCAACGCCTTAATGTCGTTGCCCTGCATCATGGGTGATGTATGTTGTAATATTACCGCCATTGTGTTATCTCCTTCCTCAAATAAATCAAATCTGCCAAAATGCGTCCAGTATCCCGTGCCCATGACGTCTACGCCATGCTTTATAACGCCATCGTCGCGCCCTATACATTCAATCACCTTTCCGTTTCCCGTATAGACGCCCACATGGAATATCTTAGAGCCGTCGTGCCTGAACGTCATATCTCCAGGCCTTAAATCGGCCTTATTAATTGGCTCGCATCTGGCGTATAATCCTCTGCTATTGATGTCGGATGATTGCAAACCCAGCTTGTTCAGCGCCCAGTAAATAAGCCCCGAGCAGTCAAACGCGCGTATTTCGGTTACTCCATCCCGTACCCGCCTGTCATACAGGGCAATCGCGCGGTTGGCGTTTGCGGTGCTGGTCTCGTGCCGTTTTATCCAGTCTTTTGGAGCATCCATTGATCTTAGGTCCTCCCCATTGCCACCCCATACATAGATACCCCTATTGGTCTGCGTACTTAATACCTCTATGAATTGTGTGATTAGCGTTGTAATGCTCATTGCCCGTTACCTCCTGTAGTCACAAGCTCCCATAGATTAGTTGCCACATCCGGCCACTGATCCGGCCTATCCCATAGGTCTACCAGGGCGCGGTATAAGGTGCCGCTGAAATTGCGGATACTGCCCAGCCTGATAAGCGCCCCGTCGCCAACGAGAGGGGCAAACAGCTCGGCGTTGTCGCTAAGATTATCATGCTGCCCCTGCTCGGCCTGCACCACATAGGCCGACGCTCCCGCATCGATCGCCTTGCGCGCGCGTACCAGTCTATCACGGTCAAACGGCATCTGTATCACCTCCTATGAGCGTGTCAATTGCTCCCTCACACTCCGTTACCCGCGCGTCAAGTACATCCAGCGCGGACGGCGCATCGGGGGGGGGCTCACTGTAATCAAACACCAGCTCGTGCGGGTCTTGTGACACGTCGACCGATACCCGCCCGTAGCTGCGAGCAAAGCTATCCTCGATGGCGGGGTCAGGCTCCAACCACTCCATATAGGCGTAGTTGGTTAACCCTAATTCCTCTGCCACCTCCTCAGCGGGCAATATAATGATAGCGCCGCTCATCATGTAACTATAGAGCGTCTCACCTGTCTGAGTGCCATAATATAATCTCCTAACAAACATATCTATCCTCCTTAATCGCCAACCGCGTACCAAGACACATTGAGCGTCTTGGCCCCCGTGCCCTGAACAGTGATTACAAATCCATCATCGCTCGGGCTAAATGTACCAACGTTGGCTGGCCCCGTTGCATCAGCGTACCGTGCTATCGTCGTGCTACCTGTATCGGCTCCGTAGCCGCTTGTCACCGTCGTTTTACCGGACGAGCCAACAAATGTGACCATCGCTGGTCTAAATCCCAGCTCCGTAACGGTGACGGCCTGCTCCGCCGTGATGACGCTGCCGTTAGCGGTCTTGGTGCCGCCCGACGGCTGTGCCTGTCCTGTCATCACCATATACCCAGACGCGCCGCCATGCTCGACGCGGAGTAACATGCGGATGTCCCGCGTTGGCCGCTCGTGCCAACACGTCAGCAGCACGCCCCCTGGTGTCGGCGTACCGTCTGTCACACAGCAATAGGCCGCATGATCGGCAGCTCTCTCGGTGATGCTGATAGCGCTGCTCGTGTACTTGGCGGTGATATAGTCGGTGCTCGTTATACCGGTAACGGTTATCTGTTGGGTACTTGGTACGCCATCCGTCCACCCGCTGGCGGGGACGGTGACGGTCTTGTATTCAACGGACGCGCCACCGCCGCTGTGAGTGTGGCCGATCAGCGCGTATATGTCGTCATGGTTGTGATCTGCGTCCGCTTTACTCGCCGCCAAATCATATGCGGCCTTGACGGCTGAGGGAGTTGCCGCTGTGCCGCCTGATATGCCCGACGTGCTGTTGGTAGCGGTTGATAGCTTCGTGTGGCCGTACACTGTCCCGTTGCCCACGCCATAGGTATTGGCACTGGCGGCGTGACTGATCGGTGCGTACACTCTATCATGGTTGTGTGTCGATGTCGCGGCACCGATCAGTGCCGGCGTGATTGGGTCACTGCCACCTGCCGCATGCGTACTGGCGTGCGCGTCTGGAGTGCCCCCGCCCCCACCTGTAGGTGTGGCCCAGTTAGTGTCGTAGTCCGCGCCGGACCGCTTGACCAGCATTTGGCCAGTCGTGCCGCCCGCCGGTATACCCTGACCAGCGGGGCCCGCTGCTCCCGTTGCTCCGCGCGCTCCCTGTGGACCCTGCGGGCCCGTAATATCAGCCAGTGGCACAAGCGTCTGCCATGTGGCATCGCCGACATAGCGCCACTCTATAGCGGTAGTACCCTTGCGCAGTTCGATTTCACGGCCGTCAGTGCTAGCACCTCCCAAACTGCTCGCGTGCCCTGTCAGGTAGCAGTAACCCGCTGTACTTGCGGTATGCCAGCCAACCAGTATCAGCGATAGGGGACGGTCGGGCTTGCGCTCATAGCACAGTAGGTACAGGGCAGCTGGGCGGGGCGTAATCGCAGATACACAATTCCAGGCGTTACAATCTGCCGCCAGATCATTGACGTCTCCGCCGGTGGACGCTATACCCGCGATCATGTAATCGCCTGTCTGCACGTTAGTAAGCTGCGTCATCGATGCGGTGTACGGCGGGGATGAGTTACGCCACGCTGACGGCTGTATCGTGACCGATAGGTAATATGGGGCTGGGGCGGCGCCGATCATGGCTGGGGTTAGCGGGTCCGAGCCAGCTGATGCATGGGTGCCGGCGTGTGATTCGGGCAAGCCGGCAAGCCCATCGCGAGCAATCCCGCAGTATCCACCATTAAGGCGCTGGTCGGTTATGTCCGATTCAAGGATTGACGTCGTACCAGCTCGCACAAGGATTGTTGCAATGTATATCTCGTCGTAGTCAAGGTTTCTGACAGGGGGCGTAATCGACGGCTGCGTAGCCACCCTGCCCTTCTTGACGAGTATCTCGGCTCGGTTCTGGTTTTTGTCGAGTCGGACGCAAACCGCATCTATCCTGGGCAGCGACCCGTCAGCAACATCAATCGTAAGCCGCCGGGCATCAGTCTCGAGAGCGACCACGCCCCAATAGTTGCCTGCTTTGAGCCATGCAAGGCCTGGGCTTACGGTGACGGACATGTCCCCGTTGGTAGTTGTTATGTAGTGGTCTGCGGATGCGATGCCGCGCGACTTTGCGCCGAACCATGCGCCCAGGGCACTAGCATCGTATTCCGTATTGTCGAGTGGGAAACAGATCAATTAAATCACCTCCATAAGTCGGATATCATTTAAAGTTACGGTTGTCCTTGTGCCGCCGCGTTCCCATATTGTGGTCGCCGCCGATATTCGGGCGGTCGCATATATGCCGATCTCAGGTAGTTTTACGGGTACGCGGTCGCCAAGATAATAATCTCTGCCATAGATTATGTTGGTCTGCGTAACAGCGCACGATATAGACACGTCTCTCAGGTGCTCGGCAAGCTTTTCTCGCCCCCTGTCGTCAAGCAGGGCGTTGTATTCGGCGTCTGTGTATGTCAGGTTTTCGTATTCGTAAATTGGGTTGCCGTTATCGTCGTAATCGCCTGTAGGAGTTGCAACCTGATAGTTGCGCTGAAGATCCCGGGCGTCAACATACAGTTCACGGCGGTTTTCGCCCGTTACGTGGCCCAGCGATACGATCCGTATTACTCTGTCAGCGCCTTCTCCTGCGCCTGCCACTACGGCGACATTCTTGTAATTGGACGATCCTGATACGATGCTTGCGCTTTGCACATTATCCATATCCGTGCCAAAATAGCCTATATAATCTGCGCTGTCGCCGATGGATCGGTCGACACCTCTATAAACCTTAAAGGTTTCTTCACCGCTGTCTGAATTAAATACAACCTTAAAGCCGAGTCCGGAGAGCTGCGCAAGCTTTTCCACCGCTTCCAGCACAGATCCCCATGTAATTTCAGTGCTGGTTTTTTCATCGTAGCCCTCCGCGCCCCCTACAATAATGGGCAGGGATCGCTGATTACGTCCGTACAATGTGTACATGCCTTCTTCGGCATTGTCGATAATCTCCGTAGCCATTACAACGCGCGTACTCAATAGCTCCGATGTCATCCGCCCCCTGGCCGTAATGGTCGTGCCGGTTTCGGCGTCATCAATAGCTACCTGCGATATGAGCGCGCAGGTGTCGCCGCCAGCTCGGTATATGCGGTTGCCATCAATGAGCATCTCCAGGTTATCAGGTGTGGCACGGGCAACGATCTTGACCTCCCCTGGGGACTGGTACATCTCCAGCCATTGCACTGATTCAACGTTTTGTAATAGACCGATCCTCTCACGATTACTGTTATACACATAAAACTCAGACACCCGATCTCACCCCCATTGGCGCTTCGACGCGCACAGTCAGGCCCTCACGGTTAACCCCTGCGTCTACTCTCAACAGGTTGGGACCAGGCAAGAAGGACATGGACAAGTCGCTGTCTGCCGTTAAATAGCGGAAGCCATTAGTAATCTCGCCCGCCGCGCTCGTGCATACAACCCCCTTGGAGCCGTGTGCAGTTGAGACAGTTATCATGTCTCCTGCCGCCATGGACTTACGTATCAGTATTTTTTTGTCACTATCCACATGGTACAGCTCGGGATCCGTCAGGGCGGCACGGGCAATAAAAATCACCCTGAATCCCGTCGCAATGTTGCCCCTGTTCGTAATCGTTGCAAAAAAGCTGTCGCTAAATCGCGATATCCACCATGCGCCGCCAGTATTGATCGGGAACCTGAACAGCGGCGATATACCCGTGACCTGGGCGGCGTAAGACGCCGTAGTGCGCCAATACGGATATGCGGCACGCAGGCGGCACTGGAACATCTGCACTCCATTACCAGGCGTGATATCGGGCGTCCGCTCCGGCACGACGTCCAGATACCACGATCCTCCGCTGTCGATGACTGTCAGGGTAGATGGTACCTGCGGCGCCATAACGTCAATCAGGCGCTTCCGGTTCGCGGCCAAAGGCCCAAAAACAGCCCCGTCAATGGTTATTGATCGGGGCTGGACGATCTGTCCTTCAATGTCTGATCCTATCTGCATGGCGCTCCTTGATTCCGCGATGTCTACATCCACACTGCTAGCGCCGCCAATGTCCGATATCCAGAATGCCGATTCATACCTGAATTCAAGTTTTCCGAGCGCGTTTTCGTAAATTACTACTGTATTTTCATTCATGGTATCTCCTTACGGTAACAGCCACTTCGACCGCTTTAACAGGTCCTGAGCCTCCTGTGTTATCCTGGAGGGTGACAGCGGCGTAGGGCTTGTTATATGCTGGGTTAAGCTGGTGGAGTAGTTGATACTGCCAGGCGCTCCTGCCGCCGCGTATACGGGCGTATTTATCTGCAGTGGATTCATCTGTGTAAGTGTTTTAACCCTGCCCGCAAGGGAGGTTACAGCCCTGGGGTCAATCCTGAGCCTGTCGGCAATCCCTATCGATATGCTATCGGCCTTCCTGTACAGTCTGCCCTCCATGCCTTCCATGCCTTTGTATACGCCCATCATTACATCACTATAGATGTCGATCATAACGCGAGATGGAGAGCGCACGGCAAGGGCGTCCCGCATCGTCCCTGCTACCCTGTTTGCGATCTGGCGGGCCTTTGCGTACAGGGCTGTCGCCTTGCCGTCCATGGCCGTGATTATGCCGTCCATTATGGCTTTACCGATGGACAGGAAGTCTGCTGACTGCACGGCTTCGCTCATGGCAGTTTTGGTCTCCCTGACCTTATTTTGCGCGGCGGCGGGCAGGGTTTTATCGTTGCCTACCGCCTTGGAGGATCTGCTTATTGCATCGGCAGGAGCGCCTATAAACTCGGGGTCCTCCCAGGCTTCCACTGCATTCCCCGTGGCCTCATCAACTTTAACACCAAATACTGATCGGTATTCGTCTAGCAAGTCTGCGCTGCCTAATATCTCTTCCATGGCGCTGTTGGCTTCAGGGCCGAGCTTGCCGAATTCCTCCGCGGCTGTCGGTCCGAGCTTGCGGGTGATCTCCTCCATGTTCTTTTCCCAGCGCGCATACTGCTCTTTGTTGTTCTTGAGGACTTCAAGCATTTCCTTGGCCGACTTGTCATGTTTCTTTGGGATCTCCTCAAAAGAGTTTATAACCCCCGATGTACGGTCCTTCACTGTCTGCTCATATTCGTCCCAAGCTTTTTCCATCATGTCAGACCAGCCCTGCACATCGGATCCGTTCATGGCGATCCACTCTCGGATTTCGTTTGCTGACACGCCCCATATTGATGCCAGCGCGTCGACGTCCTCTCCGGCTTCGGTGTGCATGGTCTTCATTAGCGCATTAAACTCATCGTAGTTCAAGCCCCACTGCGTGCAATAGGCGTCTACCTCCTGCGCGGTCATGCCCCACTTTTTTGCCAGCATCCCTACGTCCATGCCGGATTCAGTCATGCGTCCCGCTATCTTCTCCTGCCATTCTTCCAGGCCGCCTTCCATTTTGCTCGCTTCATTCAGTATCTGCTCAAATGACAGGCCGTACTGGTGCGCGTACTGGGCGACCAGGGCCGACTGTCCGTTAAATATGCGGGTCCGTCTTTCGGCTATAATCTCCTCGCTGTTATATGCGTTCTTCATTGCGCGCTCGTAGGATTCAACTTCCACTTCCAGGCCGGACATGATCTTTTCCTGCTCTTTGATGTGTTCGTTGGTTTCGTCTATTAAGGCGTTCAGCTCCTTCCGATTGATTTTTTCGTCATAGAACATCTGGTTGTAAATGGCTTCCTGCTCCTTCAGCGCGTTAAGCTTAGCCTGCTGTTCGGACCGCTCTTTGAGCATGATATTATATTGATCCTGCGCGGCTTCGTATTTTGCTACGGCTTCCAGATTTTTTCCGTATTCTTTAAGCGCCTCGGATGACATATTAATGCAGCCCGTTGTCTCGTCCAGCGTGACCCCCAGCCCGTCTATATTGCTGTTCACGTCGTTGACGGCCCGACGGACGTCTTCCAGCGACCCTTTGCACTTGCCGTTCTCATTGACCAGATCGGCCAACGTTTCAAGCAGCACGCGGTTTTGTTGTGCCTGCGTCATTTTCTCCTGCGCGTCTTTTCTCGCCTCGCTCTGGGTTTCCCTGAGCGCGCTTGCGTAGTTTTCCTGTTCCTCCCGCACCTCTTTGAGTTTTTCTTTTTCCTCGTTGTAAGCCGCTGATGAGCGTCCAAATATTGCTATAAGGCCGCCTACTATAGCTATTAGAGCTACTATGCCGGCGATGATTAGTCCTATCGGGTTTGCAGCCATAGCTGCATTCCAGACCCATTGTGCAACTGTAACCAGTCCAATTTTGCCTGTTAAAAGCCCAACTATGACTTCTTGTGCGGTCAACCCCGCCGCAAACGCGTTTGAAGTTATTGTTCCGCTTGCGGCGGCGCCGGCATATAAAGTTACCTGCAGCGCTGCAGCTCGGAAAGCTTCTCTTACTCCGGTTAATACACTACCTATCTTCCATGCGGCAACAACGGCACCTGCAGTTATTAAGATCGGTATAATTGTTTCAGCATTCGCCGCAACAAACCCAAATGCCTTAGCTACGATTGTTAGCGCCTTGTATACACCGTCCTTCATGCTATTAATGACGTTTTCGATGCTTTTAAATCTGGTCTCAGATAATCCACTATCAATAGAGCTTATGATCTCCGTAGTGCCTCGCACCATGGCGGTCTTCAGGTTGGTCCATGCTGTGCGGACGCCGCCGCTTGACGTCTTAGCCAGTTCCGCGAATCCGCCAACTCCGTTATTGAGTTGAATGATCTTAGAGTTAAACTGGTCAAACGTGATTTCACCGCTTTTAAGCGCATCGTACAGGTCGTTCTGTGCGCTTTCTCCTGCATATCCAAACGCTTCGGCCGTACGCTGTAAGGCAAACCCCATTGTTTCCTGCAGGGTGCTAAAGCGTTCCTGATCTACCTTTCCGGTGGATAACATTTTGATATACTGATCTAGCCCTCGTTCGGCATCATCGAAGCTTGATCCGCTGGCCAGGAAGGCGTTGTTTAGTGCTAGTGTAGTATCAGTGGATTTTTCAAGGTTTCCGGTTAATACTGTAAGCCTCTGAGCAGTAGCTACAACGCTGTCCAGCTTCGTTGGCAACCCGTTAACGCCTTCTGAGAGTTTTTGTGTTGCTGAGTTCGCCTCGTCGGCGCCGTATCCCATTTGCTGCAATACCTTAGGAAACTTGTTTAACGTATCATATCGTGATACCGCCCCATCTATCGAGCTGGCTACGGCCTGAAAGCCCTTTTCCAGTAACTTGAATACCCCGAGACCCTTGACTATGCCTCCGAGCTTATTTGCATCCTTCTGGAATCCCGACGTGTCAACGCTGGTATCAAACCTCAGGGTACCGTCATATGCCATGTTTTCACCTCCTTGTACGAAAAAGGGCGGCCATGCCGCCCCGTGGTTGTCACGCTATGTTCTTTTCTATGATCGGCAGTATGCCTTCGCTTTTTAGTAGCTCATATACAAACAACCTGCCTTTCTGGGTCCATTTGGTTTCCATTACAACGTCGTTACGCCCATCCGAGCGGGTAATGTCTATTGTCTTGCTGTGGGTATATCCTGCATCGTGATACTTTGCGTATAGTAGCCATTGGCCGCTCTGTTTATATTGTACTCCAAGATCGGCAAGTATTTTATTGAGTGTCCTGCCGCTCATACCGTAGTCCTTGGCTATCTGCGTTATCGTTACAAGCCCTGGGTTGCTTAATATACGGTCTGTGTAGTCTGCCCTGGGCTTAAGCTCGCCTATGATCTGCTTTTGCTGGGCGTTTTCGATCTGCAGGACATTGTTCTTGGCTCGTTCCTTCTTTAAGGCTGTAAACGCCTGTATGGCCAGGTCCGGATCATTCAGGAGATCGTCCACGGCGTACATGCCGTGCCGCCGGATTGAGGGGAGCACCTCGTCAAACACCCAATGCTCAAATTGTTCGGCCGCCTGTAACTTGCTGTGTGTTATCAGGCGGTATACATCGCCCTCTGAGATAAAGGTGGCTTCCTGTCGTCTCCCGAGGCTGTCAACGATGGGGTAACGTTTTGGACCCCCATCTGCGCGGCAATGATCCCGGACAGCTTTAGACGGATTCTCGTATCCAAGGGCCACCGCAATGTCCTTACCGCAAAACAGCACTTTACCGTTTTCTTCAATAGTCCTAACACTCCCGAATGCCGAGTTTTCAAACATTTGAATTTCTGCCATTTTAGTCTCCTTTCCAAATCTTGTATCATATTATATTAACCGCTCTTAGGTCTGTAAACAGCCGTTACACTCATATGTGAATGCTAATAAAAATCAAAAGCGGCCATAAATGCTCGGTCGCGCGCACCATTTATCCGGTTTGCGCAATCATATGTTTACCTTAGCATATCGTCTAACTCAGTTAGATGTATTGGTTCGGAAAATATATTTTTAACCAATGCCTTATCCCGCACCCTGAACAGCTTTCAATAGTTCCCGTTCGCCATCTCCCTGTTTTCTGGATGCGTAATACTCGTCGTATGCCTTTGATACGGCATTACTCATATCATCAATGGCGCGCTCCAGGAGCGATTCCAAGGCCGCCAATGCCTCAGATACTTTCGCGCAGTATGCATTTGATATCTGTTCTCCAAAGCTATCACTGATTATCTCTGTTATCGTTTTGGCCTGGTGCATTCTTGTGCATGCTGTTTCAATCTCGGTCAATGCCTCAAACATGTTTGACATAATAAAATACCTCCATCAAATTAAAAATTAATTGGTTTGACAGAAGTACCCTATCTGATTATAATAGATTTCAGATAGAGGTCACTCTGTCGCCTTAAACACTCGCTGTCTCTTGGTCGGGTATGCGGGTGTTTTCTTATTTTCGTTCCGTACTGTCTTCCTTTTCCAATTTCTCTAAATCATCGCGAATTAAGCCTAGCACGTAATCTCTGAGGGTTATGCCTTCTTTAGCGAGATGAATCTTGATTTTTCGATGGAACTCTTCGTCTATACGGAACGCTAAAGTTTTCTCTGGCAATATTTTCACCTCCTTACAATCATATAATAATACAAACATACTTGTATGTCAATACGTGAACTAAAATTCTACAAAAATACCCTCATTTGGTTTACCAAACGAAGGTATTATGATATAATGATTTCACCGTTCTCCATTATTGAGCGGCGTGATGGAGTAGTAGCTGTGCGCTTGGCTAGAGGGAGCAGCTACTATTCTTTTTATCAAATGAGCGATTATTTAAATCTAACAGAATCTTTTATTTCCTCTAGTATAGCAATAGCGTCCTCATCTTTTAAATCAAACACGTTTAATGACATATCAATAACTTTGCCATTCTCCACAAATATTATATGCTCCGCTCTTGCTTGTTCTCCGTCCCTTGTATAAGCATAAATAATATGGAGGACCTCCTCGCCGTCTAGCATAGTTGTTCCATCTACCAGGTATTCTATATTTTCTTCGCTCTCTTCATATCCTGCTTTCAAGTGTTTTGCAACATCAGTCTCCGAAACAAGCGTTTCGTTCGTCATATCGCCTGCGTCAATGGTTACGAATAGCAAAATCCAAGATTTATCAACATTTGTAAAACCAAGGGTGCCTCCTTCTTCTCTATTGTCGAAAACTCTTGAATCGGCTGGCAAAGATACACTAATTCCGTAATCGCTTATATCAATCTCATCGAACTCCGTCTTTTGTGGCTCCTGAGTAGGTTGCTGGGTTGGGACTTCAGTAGGCAAAATACTTTGCGTCGGTTCTAATAGCGTGGGCTCGATTACTTCAGCGGAATGCGTAGGCTCCGAAGTCTGCCCTGCCCCGCTGGCCCCTTGTTCATTTGGGCTACAACCAACAACAAGCACAAGAAGCATCAACAACATCACAAAAGTTAATACCTTTTTCATAACAAAACCTCCAATAAGAAATGTATTCATGTAATTTTAACATCTTTTTCACCCCCTTTCAACGCCTTTTCCGCCATTTCGAATCGTTTTGCTACTCTTTCCATGGTCTGCCGGTTAACTTCCTCGACGCTTAGCGGGGGCGCGTCCGTCTGTTTCAGGGCAAACAGCCTGCGCATCTTCTGGACGCGCCTGCGCTCCTCCTTTGGCAGGCCCGTCAGGTCGGCTGTGCGCCAGTAGATCACCCTCTTTATTAGCGTGCTCTCCGGTAAGCCCTCAAACAACGCCATAAACTCCCACCAATGCAGATAGTCCACGGTGGTGAGGCTGATCCCATAGGTGGCATAAAAAGCCGCATAAATCAAATTGGCGTCCTGCCCAAAATCAAACGCTCTCTGGGGGGCGCGGCCGTCCTCTTTGCCTTCGCTGCCTGTCTGGCCACGCGTAAAGAACCAACTCAGCCCATTAACAGCCTTTGCGATATCCTCAGGTATCTCCGGATACAGCTGATCCAGCGCGGCGGCCACCTTGTCGGCGTCGGACAGGTCGGGATCCCGCAATATCAGATCAACCTGTATCATATTGCGATAATCCGGCGATATCGGAATGCCCTCGTAATCCTCCGGCAGGCCGTTTAAGAGCAGGATGTTCATTTCGCCGCTCTCCGCGTCACCCTATTTGGCTGATATTTTTGCAGCCGCACGCCAAACTCCTTGCCCTGTGCTTCCATCGCCTCCCCCAGGGCGTCGTTGATCTCCGCAACCCTGTTGAGGCTGGGGTTGTTCCCCAGCAGCTGCTCGGACACGCCGTCACCAAACACCTCATCAATGAAGTTACCGAAAAGCCGCAGCTGAGCATTCAGCATGTTGACATAAGCATCCAAAAAATCCGGATCGTCTGGCTGCAATGACGGCATGGCGATCTTCGCGCCCTCAGCTTCCATTTTTTCTCCCGCCGCTTTATAGCGCAGCACGTCGGCTGGCGATGTGATATCAAAATCCAGTTCAATACCGTTTACTATCATAATTAATCTCCTTGCAATGCAAAAGGGCGGCTCAGCCGCCCATCAATATGTTTCTTACGCCTTGGGCACATACGTATATTCTGTGGGTTTACCAACTGAGGTCAGCGCGGCGCTAAACGATGCTCTTTCTCCTGCGGCCCCACTCAGATCCTCTTCGACCGCTATAGACACCTCTCCTTTTTCGCCCTTGCCTGTCAGCATATCAAAGTATACATACGGCTTGATTACCGCCTGCCCTGTGCCGTATTTGACGGCGTGGGACAGTAACGCATCCTGGAACTCGTCGCCGTGGCATCTGTCCCCGCTTACTGTGAAAGTGCGTGATGTTCCGGTTTTGATGGATACCGGTCCAGTATACAGGTAATTAGCATCCTGCGTCTGTGCGTCAAGCGCCCCTGAGGCTTCGGTTATCCCCACAACAGCCGCAGTATAGTCATTTGGTTCTGCGGCCGCGCTGCCTAAGCCAACGGCAAGCACCATATCATCCGCATTAGAAAACCCCGAATGATCAGGATTCGGGGTTCTTCCGGCCATGAAATCGCCTAATTTCATACATTAATATCTCCTTTTCTGTAATATTCCAGCTCGCACTGGATTTGGTATTTACCCGAGTTGATGTCCGGCGCGTATAAATAGCCTGGACCCAATGCCTTAATTCGCTGGGCCGACAGTCCGTCCGGCAGATCCGGCAATTTTCGCATTCGGGACTGCTTGCCCAGCCATAGCGCCAATACCTCATAAAAGCCTGAGTTAAGCATATTCTGCGCAGCACCTGGCGCGCAATCATTAACTCCGGTAATCACGAATACGTATCGGCATAGCTGCCCTCCGTCTTTGTATTGCCTTACAACCTCGTTGGCGGGCGTCGTACCTATTGAGTATTCAACGCCCGCCTGGCTGGTATCCTCAGGCAAATAGTCGATGTTGAGCCGATTATCCGTTATCAACGGGCAAGCCGCAAAATACTCAAATAGTGCTTCTATGATTGTTGTACTCATTACCGTCTCCCTTCTGCTATTTTCTGCGCGCCACGAAGGATGTGATCCCGCTCAACCGCTTTGCCGCGCTCAAACCACATACCGCCGCGATTGGCGTCATAACTCCGCGTAGGCGCCGTATGGTAGTACTGTTTAGCAGCATATGGCGCGATGTACCGCACCTCGCCGCTCCCTACAACCGTGCCGAGGATGCCGGACTTTTGGAGCATCCCCGTATCAAACGGTACACGAGAGGAGCAAAACCGCAGCACCTCACTGTCTACAAACATCTGTGCGCGTGTGAAACTGGCCGTCTTCTCGCGTCCAAATCCTGCATTCCACTCCAGCCTGGCAGTAACCTTACCATTTTTTCCGGTCATATGGTAGATAGAGCCTCTCGGCGTTGTAATTGTAATTCTGTTTGCCATTATTTGCCCCCAATCTCATAATGCCGCATCCGTACGCTGCCAAAATCCTTCTTATCGACGCTGGTCACAACCGCGCTGGGGTAATCCCTCTGCAGCTGTGCAATCCTGTAGTCGGTTGCTATCTCTCTATCGCATATGCCGCGTACCATGACGTCGCCGTTTGCGACAGCAACGCCGGACATATTGTCAATGTGTACGTATACCGTCACCTTATCGGCGTCTTTCAGACCGCTGCTTATAACGTTGACAGCCTGCCGTTCCTCCCACAAGACGCCGTAGACCGGATATCTGACATAGGTATCCAGCCGCGTATCCGGCGCTACAACCCTGTGATAGATGGTCATGTCTGCGTTAGTTATCATGGCAATCCTCTGTATAGCAGGCCCGTTTCGGCGAGATATCGTGCTGCTATTGCCACATTCTTGGCGTTCGTGCCGCCGTCTGCATATGTTACGCTGTATGAGCCAACGCTCTCGCTTTTGACGTCAGCGCCTCCTCGCTGGTCAGCTGTATACTGCCTCTCCGCTATTGCACAGCAGGCCTTTTTTACGCTGTCATCGTCGATCCAATCGCCCGTAATCCGCCCGTAAGTCAGGCTGTCCAGTATCTCCGATGCGCGCTCTGCCGCTGCGTCGAACTCCGATTCGGGCACGGTGGCGCCCTTGTATATGTCGGTATAATAAGCATAGTCCGCATATGCCATGCTACTGGCTCCCTTCCAGTTCCGCGATCCGCGCGTATGCCTTTTCAAGCTCCGTCTTCAGAGTATCAATCTCATCTTTCAGCCGCTTGACCTCCTTTTTTTCGGGGGTCAGCTTTTTGGTCGCCCCCATGCCTACCGTCTGCGCCATAATCATCCCTCCCTATGCCTTGTGATGCAGATAGATGCCTGCAAGCTTGTTGTCGTAAGCGTCAACGATTCCATACTTGCGATATTTGATAATGTAAGCGTCGCTATCTGGGTTGTTTGCTGGTGGTATCGCATCAGATGCGATGTGCTTATCCCATTTGATGATGGCCGGCTTATGGATAATCATAAAGTTGATTTCCTTACCAGACGCTGATTTCTGGAAGTGCCCCAGTTCCTCGCCTTCCGATTTTCCATCAAGCAAATCAATAGAGGTGTAGAAGCGGGTCTGTGGGACCTTCTTCACTGTACTAAACGAGTTAAAGGCCTCTTTGGATTTTGTTGTATCCAGCGCCATTAAACTATTAATTAGCGTTGGCGTTGCATACAGAATGCGTCCTTCCTCGGGCACCTCGTCTTCATCCATTTTATTCTTGGCGGCCAACAGCGCGGCAAGAAACTCTTCGCCGCCGGCAAGAGTGGCCGCATTCGCTATGGAGATGCCCGTTTTGCCTGCCAGCGTTGCAAACACAAATGCATCGGCCTCTGGTGCTACACGCTCCCTTTGCAGGGCCGCGCCGGCGGTGCCGGCGGCAATATCAAATGTTTCCTGACTATCCATTGCGTCAACAGACAATTTTGTTCCTCTGTCATAATTAAATGACGTTGTCTTCCACTGCACGTCAACAGTACCCTGAGTGTAGCCGGCGTTTCGGTCGTAATCCCCTAGTCCGGTAACACTAATCTGCGGATATACTATCTCGTTGGCATTTACGCCTGCACGTATTATTGTGTTATCGCTTGTAAGGTCTGCTGTTACCGATGCACTGCGGTACACCTCATCAAGCAGATCGGTATAGTTTTTTGCTAATACTATTGTATTTGGCATACTTTATTTCCTCCTAAATTTATTCTTTTTTACCTAATCCCATAGCGGCCCTTAAGGCATCAGTCCCGCCTGTATCGGCGTTATTGTTTGTGCCCTTTACTATCCTCGGGATCCCCTCGCCCTCAAACAAAAACTCCTTTTCAGCTTTCAGCCTTTCCAGCTGATCCTTCAGGCCGACGATCTCTCCGTTATTCAGCTTCAGGCCTTCCATGTCCAGCAACGCCGTAACCGCTCTTGTGTCCCGCGCTCTTGCCCCTGTTAGCGCGGCATTCAAAGCGTAATCAAACTGCAGCTTCTCTACGTCGGCCTTTGCTTTGGCTTCTGCGGCTTCCGCCTTGGTTTTCCAGTCGTCGGCCGCCTGTTTGATTCCCTCGATGTCCATACCCCTGAAATCCTCAATCTGCCTGTTCGCTTCGCCGAGCTGTCCCGCAAGACTTTCCTTTTCCGCTTCTAGGGTGTCTACCTGCTGTTTCAGTCCATCAATGTCTTTGTCATGTTCCGCCATGATCTTGTCAATAGTGTCATTGTCCAGCTTTAAGCCTTCAAGATATTCTCTTTCCACATTAATCTCCTTTCATCACATATCATTAAGGGCCCCGTGTGGGCCACGATATCAAAAAAGGTACTTTCGCACCTTGTCTGATCCTTTTATGCAGCCAGTCTTTTTACGAGCTTATCTTGCAAAAATCCCTTTATTTCCTCATAGCCCATTCCCAGATCAATCAATCCGCTTACAAGGCGTTCCGCCGACTGAACCGAATAAAGCTCTTCGGCAGTAAAACAATCTCTCAATTCATCTTTTGCGCCGATTCCATATTGCTCGCGCAGCTGTTTTGCATTCATGCCAAACAAGACCTTGTAAATGCAGTTCGTATATGTCGAATAAGCATGACCATGCATGCGTTCATTCTCGTTTGACTGCTGGATTGCTTTAGTGAGCGCCTGCCTTACCGCTATGCCTTTTTCACGTTCGATGATTTTACTTGTCAAGGCTCGTTCCATTGCGTTGAATTGTCGAATATACGCTTCTTTGAACTTTATAGCCAATTCTCCAGTATATCCCATAACAAGTAGGGTAAATCCATCACGGGTTAAGTAATACATCGGCTGTTTTTTGTTTTGCTGATTGATGTAATAGGACGGCTCAAAATTGAGCCGTCTAAACTCCTCTGAGCAGCCCAGGGATTCAATATCCCTCAGGACATTTTTATGCTCTTTTCCAAATGTATCGGCTACATCCAGACTTGTAACGATAATCTTTTCTTCTTTTCCTGCCTTTTTCACTTCTACTAACATATCATCAATCCTTTCGCTGATTTTTTATATCAAAAAAGACGCCCTGTTAGGCGTCTTCCTGGGCACGAAAAAGCCGCCCTGCCCAGGCGGCTTACTGTTCGCTTAATATGTCCATAATACTTTCACATATCAGGCCTTCTTTGTTCGGCGCGTCCTCGTCAAAGCCATACATCATCAGATACTCCGAAACCCTTTCATCAAGCACAAAATATTCAGCGTCCGAAAGGTCTTTTGACGGATCGAAATTAAAGCCGATTTTGTTGAGCATGCCCAGCTGCTCCCTGTTCCATTTCAGCTTCAATTATTTCCCTCCTTTCAGCTTGATGCGAAGCTTTCTACTGGTCTTCCATACAGTAATCAGGACGCCTGTATCTGGATTTATCTGCACTCTTGCGTTTTCTCCAAAATACTCCTGACTTCTCCTGATGTCCTGTTCTTTTATATTACCTATTTTAAGCGGTTTGGTCAATGCGTCAAGGATATCGCTTAGCCCTATACCGCGCGTTATGGCGCGCTGCCCAAAATGATTTGATACCCCGCCCACCAATATACCGCCCGCCGTCTTAGTACCCTTCAGTCGGCTATAGCTTGACGCTCTGTTATATGCCCACACCGCCTTCTGGCTTATGCTCCGTCCGTATCCATACTGCTGCGCCCTGTCCAGCTTGGGCCGTATCCCAGCCGCACGGCAAAACTCATTGTACGCATCTCTCTGCCGTCTGAGCAATACGCTTTTGGCAGTAAACATGTCGCTGTCTCCTGCTGCATCATATGCCATTATCTCCCGCTTGGTCTTGCGGATCGCTGTCTCCATGCGCCGCTGAGCCTGCGTTGCATCGTAGTAGCTGTAAGTCTTGCCGTTGTACTCAAAAGGCGGCGGGTCGATGTTGCGGAGCTGGCTGTCGGTATACGTGCGGACGGATATCCCAGGGACGAACGGAAACCAGTCATGCCGGCAGTTGGCGCCCTTGAAGCCGGTTACATCTCCATAGCCTATATCCATAAGAGTAAGGTAGTGTGGATCGCGCCCTGACCGATCCACTATCCGTCCCTGCCATACGGCGTGGCTCGGCCTCGCTCCGGCATGGGCCGTTATCTCCATCGTTGTAACACCCAGCGCATCCGCGCGCATGATTGCCAGCTCTCCCGCTGTATGGCCTATCCCTGTCAGTACGGCGCGGCGCACGGCTACGTCGACGCGGTTTACCCAGCCGCTCTCATAATCAACACCTCGTATCCCGCTATCAGCCAGCTCCGCCACGGCCTGCCTGATCGCTGTCCGGTAATCTATGGCTCCGCTTGCAATCTTAAGGTGAGCGAGATCAAGCGCATGCTGGTAATACTGCGCCATTGGTTTAAAGCCTGTCGGCGTCTTAAACCCCATTGACTGTGTAAAATTAACGAACATGCTCTGCGTCTGTCGTGACACCGCCGTTATATAATTCCTGATGTATTGGGACGTCCCGAGCGCATCGGGATTCAGGCCTGCCCTGCGGTATATCTCATCATCGTAGCCGAGAGAGCGGTTAACAGCCTCGTTCAGGAGCTTTTCAATTTCGCTTTCAGATTTGCCTAGTATCTTTGCGACCTCGCGATCGATCTCGGCCAGCCCCGCGCCTAACTCCTGCAGCCTGGCCGTCTGCCACAGTGCTGTATCTGTAATGGCGCCGGTCTTGGCAACCCTGCGGGCTATATCGCGTATTACATATTCTTCCAATTCGCCAAACAGGTCTACCAATCCGGATGGCGCCTCGCTCAGGTAGTCCGGCGTTAGCATTATCCGTCACCGCCATCAAATGCGTCGGGCATCATGGCTTTAGCGTCCTGCTCGCTTACTCCATACCGCCACATGAGGTACTGCTCAGGCCTAAGCAATCCTGCCGCCACCTCCTGCATCCGTATGACCTGCTCGGATTGCGTATCAACGATAACGCTGTCGTCCCACTCATAGGAGATATCATAAGTACCCGCTGGCGCAAGCCTGCCCAGCGTCGCCCATACATCCATTGCGTACACGAGCTGCTCCAGGGCGGCCTGTAACGCCTTTTGGTTATCCGCTACGGTTGCATAGCTGCGCTGCTTTAATACCTTAATTTCGGTGGCCGTTTTTGCTTCGTTCTGCGCTTCTGAAAATGTCCCCCGCGCAAGTCCGCAGACGTCCTCTATGCGTTGCAGTAGCTGGTTCAGGCCGTTTATAAGGCTGCCATCTCTAAGAGTCGGAGAAAATACTTCGAGCGGCTTTACGCCGCTCTGTGTGCTGTCCATATTGAGCGCCCTGAATAATCGTTCTTTACCCTTGGGGAGTTCCATTTTGCCCGTCCTGGCGTGCTTTTTAAACATTGTCACATCCGCATCAATCGCTAATTCGCCGCCCTCAAATTCCCAAAGCAAGCGGCTGTATTGTCTGTCGGCTTCCCTGATCAGATCTACGGCCCTGCTGTACACACTAACCCCCAGCGGGGATGATGTATCGACCGTGTTAGCGCCAGCGGGTTTAAAATGTCCAATCAGCAGCTGGTTGACGTTGATTACCTCTGCTCGGGGTGCGAGACCCGCCCATTCGTCAACAGATCCAAGAGATACTTCGTTTCCAAGATAGTTTTTGTTAGCGCTTCGGTATGCTTTGTTCGTTATCTCGCAGACCGTCCCGACCATTTTGTGTCTCTCAAGGCGGGTATATGTGACATCTCCGGATTGCTTACGCTCGACAAAAATTATATCCGTAATATCACCCTTGCTGTCGAACGCCACCGGAAAAAACTGTCCAGCCTGCACATAGTCAACAACAATGTCTCTGCCGTCTATGTATGGCTTAAGGATTAGCCCGCCCTTTGCGCATCCGTATTCCACGTATCGGCGCAGATCGTTAATAACCGGCCTGTATTGCTTATTGAGATATTCCGCTCGTGCACTTCCGCTTATTTCCGACTTCATTTCAATGGTGACCAACCGCGCAACCTCAGAGGCGATGGCCGCCGGTAGCCCTATGGTTTGTACCGTTGCGCCCTTCCATGGCGGACAGTCCTGATACATTGCGCTCCAAAGCTCTATTGCGTCCACCATTTCGGGCGCTACCGCCAGTTTGACCCCTAACGCTGTTTCTATTGTCTGTTTCCCTAACACTCTATCCACCACCTGTTTTATTGCGTTCCATAAGCCCATATCGCCACCACCTATATTATCCGTCTCAGTGCGGTCATGACAAAATACCGCATATCGTCCATTGCGTGATCGTTCTCCTTGATAACTTTGTCCTCTCCGGCGCTTTCATCCCATCGGTAGGCCTTTAGCTCGTTCAATGTGTTTTCACAGCTGCTATGGATCAGTATCCTGCCCTGATTTATATATGCCGAGGTATGCCTGATCCCGTCCAGAACAGCATTATTGGCCGCTCTCACCGTATACTTTCCATGCCTGCGGATGGCCGCTATAAACGATGCGGCCGACGGGTCTACGATAACAGATTGTATTACTCTATCCTCAGCCAACCGCTCAAGCGCCGCGTAGTACTCTTCATCAGTCAGTTGCTTTCTGCTGTTTCGGCCACTATGGTAATACTCTTTAATCCGGTAGGCTTTGCCGTCATGTATCCTCCACAGTCCCATCGACGTCGGGTTCATCGTCCCGTAGTCCACACTGATGTAATATTCTCCGCATTCATCGTTCCACGGCGGGGTAGAGTATATGTTTTTGCCCTCGTCAAATACAGAGTACACAAGTCCTTCGGCCAGCGCCCACTTGCCTAAAATAAATCGGTCGTAATACACCGTGCCCGCATACTCGCGCTTTAGATTGTCGACAAATTGAGAGGTTAAAAATGGGTTATCATCAATAGTGTAATGCTGATGATAGATATCAGCATCGCCGTCCAGAAACGCCTTAAACCAGTGATTAGGGTTGTCAGGGTTGCATGTGCCGTCAAAGCAGCTGTTGGGCTTATCCAGTCGTGATTTCAGCATCTGGAACACGTCTTCGTGCCATGTGGTTATTTCGTCGCCATATACATACTCGAAGCCTGCTCCCTGTATTTTTGTGACCTGGTTAACCTTATCAGCGCCCAACGCATAGCACTTCCTGCCGAACAGGCTTACCTTGTTATCACTCCCTATGTTGCCAACTAGCCCGCCCCAGATTGAACGCATTGGCTCTAGTATATTCCGTTCCAGAGTCCCCTTCGTATTGCCGAGTAATAAAATAAGGCCGCTGCCATTGCAGGCCCTTATGCGTCGAGGGATTAAATAATAGTCAAGATACGTCTTTCCGGATCGTGTTGCACCAGTTTTTATATTCCAGCGGTGAGACGCTTCAAGCCAGAACTGCTTTTGCTTACTGCTTAGATGCACGATCTATCCCCTCCAGTATCCTGTCAAGCTTCTCCAGGGTTTCCTTTTCAGTTTCGTCCCTGCTCTTATCGCTCCAACCTCTAAAATTATTGATTAAACTAAACTTAGCCCCATGGACGCCGTCGCGATCAAAGAGCCTTCCCTCGGTATAGGCTTCAATAAAAAGCTTGGCGCGCGCAATCGTGTCATTGAACTCTTTCTTGGCCTGATAGTTTAACAGCGCCTGGCGGCTTTTAAACCCCAGCGCATATGCCAGTCCCGAGATAGTCGGAGGCTTCCTGTTAATGACTACCGGTTCGCCAAATTTGTTATAGACAACGTCCCCATTGTCGTCTTTCAGAATCTCTCCTTCACAGTTTGCGAAATATTCCTCAATAAGCCCTTGAATCTCTTCTTTGTTCTTGTATTTCGGTGGCCTCGGCATTATCTCACCTCCCAACCACCAAAAAGGACAGCCTCAGCTGCCCTCATCCTGTAATCCCCGCTCCCGCGGTCTCCGACTATATCCATTATACCACTTGACTAACCCCCACTACTGTCATCATTTATAATTTTTATAACCTTAACCCCCTTTTTTCGGCGAAGCAGCGTCTAGCATACGCCAGCCATCTATACAGGGTCTTTTCGCTTGCCGGTATCTCCAACTCAGCCCTATGTATCCGCTCGCTTATCTCGCCCTTGGGGAGTTCCCTATCCGCGTACGCCATGTACACCATATACAGCGCACGACGCGCCGCATACCCGTACCGTGCCTCCAGGGCCGCCACCGCGTACTCAGCCGCCTCCAGATCGGCTATAGTGGCCACAGTGTCGTATACGGCCTGCTCCGCCCGCATAATAGCCGCCTCGGTCGGACTGCCCAATCCCGTGCCGCCTTCACCGCGGCGCGCCAGAGCGGCGTTATATATCTTGGCTCGGTACCGATCGGCAGACCCCTCACGGGCCAGCAGCCTAAACGCTGCCGTGGCGTAATCGCGGTAGTGGGATTTCAGCATGGGTCTGTCTCCTCAATTTCTATGATTATCCTTGGGTTATGTCTGTCAACGCCGAATTCATCCGTAAATCCGGCGATATCTGACCATCCGTCATTTTTCAGGTATCCCGCTCGTACCAGCGCGTCCTGCACAAACTTGCGTGCAAAGGCTATATTGTCCTTGTCCCTTCTTCGATTCGGCTCTATCCAGCGGTAATGCATTTTAACAGGGCTTTTTATGTTCACGCTGCCAAGCTGTGTTCGCGCTATAAGTCCTATTGCGCTCTCTGTTCTGCGCTTGAGGTCGGCTGCTCTTTGCCTGTGGTTTCGCTCCGCGTCTATGTAGGAGTTCAGTCCTGGCAGGGTTCCCTGTATTGTCAGCCTGTATCTCATACTCCCTCCTGATCGTCATCGTTGTCAAAGCTCGCAAACAGATGATCAAGCTCCCCGTCTTCATATGTGCGCTGCTGGTAGTTGAGCGCTCTGTTGGGTTTGCCTTTTGGGGCCTGTGTTGGGCCCTGCGGCAGCTCGTCATCCCATCTGCCCTGATTGAGCCAGGTAGCGGGGTTAGGTATATAGCGACCGCTATCGCGTTGCCATTGTTCCGCGCTCTTGGCATCGTTAACAGCCTTGATAATGCGCCCAAACAGCTCTTCGTTAGGCTTGATTTTCCTAAAAGCGTTTAAGGCCGCCTGTTTGCCTACCTTACGCGGATAGGTCGCCCAGAATTCGTCAAATCGTCTATCAGTCAGGGTCTTGGAGGGCTGTTCACGGGTCTCGTTTCCCGCTGCCATTCCGGCCATTTTAACCGTTAGGCTCTCGCCTGACTGAGAGGGCGCCGCCCCCTGGGGGGCTATTGGGGGGACGTCTGGTACGGTTTGGTTAGGTACGGTTTGGTTAGGTACGGTAGGAGCGTTACATGGCGTTACATCAGCGTTACCTTCTTTATTTCTTCTGTAACGCCTTACGCGTTCCCGCGTTTGTTCCTTCTGAATCTCCTTGCGTGCTATCAAGTTGCCCGCATAATCAAGCCAATCGTGTATTGTAATTGTCTGGTCATCCCTATCAACAAAGCCGGCCTCCACAAATGCATTCAGCAGCATATCGGCGGGATCGTCCCATAAGACGGCGTCCGCTATGTCTTCAGGATCATATTTTGATATATCTCCATCCTGAGCAAAGTCCATTGCCCAGTACCACAACCCGTGAAGATACCCCACGGCAGTAGGTACGGAGATTTTAAGCAGCCTGGCAAGCTTTTTGGTTTTAGGATGTCTCCATATTTCCTGATGGCTTTCAATCCATGCCACACCAGTCCCTCCTTGCACTTATTAGCAGACATAGACTTCTGCGCCCGTAAGTTTTTGTATTTCCTCTCTGCAGCGCCGCTCATCGCTGTTATTAGCGCTCAAATGCAACAGATATATCTGCCTTACCCTGCTCAGATCGTTTGCCTTTAGCGTCATTATTAGATGCTCCAGGCTCATATGGCTTCTCACCAGGCGGGGGACGAGCTCGACGGGTATGTATCCGGATTCCACGCTGGCCGTCGCCTTGGGGTCCAATTCCCTGGTCTCCACGCCCTTTAAGCCTCTTCCCGATGCGCTGAGGCTGGCGTTTGGCGCCGTGCTGACTTGTGATATGACTACCCCCGTCGGAGTTATCTCAAGCTCGTTAGCTCGTTCTATCGGCATTATCATGTGTTGCCTCCGTTACTTCGCCGGTCTCAGGGTCTACGTCGTAGTCTGCTTCGATGTACGTTGTTTCGGCGCTGAACATATCATCCGAAAGCCCTGATTTGATTGTCTCATCCACGCTCAAAGCCCGCACAAAGTCGGACTTAAGAGGAGCATATTTTAAGCAGCGCTTAAGTACCGTTTTCTTTGCCATCTCTTCAAAGTTAGTCTTCCACGGCGAATACTCACATTTGTATGCTTGGGAATACTTTGCGGCATGCTTTCGCACGTCGTCCACGCTCATGACCTCAAAGCCATATCCGCCGCTTTTGGTCTTGAAAACAGCGTAAAAATATATGGGATCGCCTCTGTTGCTTGAGGCGGGTATGTGCTTAATCTTTGGGTCTAGCCCTAGTTCATACTCAAACTCGTCGTTTGCGTATACGACGTGAGCCTGTATAACGCTTACCTCGCCTGATCGATACGCCAGGTCGATTAATCCCTTATATCCAAGCTGGAACTGGCATTCGAGCCTCTTTGCCTTATTGTTTTGAAATGGGATAAGATACGCTTGCCCGAGCGGGGTGTTAGGTTCCACCCCTAACTGTGCGGCCGTCATCATCGCGCCGAGAAAGCTTGCAGGCGTCGTCTGCCCAAGTTTTGGATTAGTAGATAGCGCCGATAAAGTAATGCGTGTAAACCGTTCGGGCGTCATTACGCTCGGAAGAGCTTTTGCTATTTCACCCTCCATTTTTTTTATGTAGGCTTGCATTGTGTTGCCTGATTTTGCGACCTCGTTTTTTTTAGATATTGCGTTTTGGATTGCTCCGGTCATGTTATTTTGCCTCCTTAATCGTAAATCGTCTGCTTTGAGAGTGGTTATAATATGCTGATAGATCAAGCTCTGGATGATCTAGTATAAATCGTTTGGGATCAAATCTGCTGCTGCTGACATTTTTCCAACTGACCATGTATTGGTCGCATATACCAGTTTCGTATAGGCCAAGGTCTGCCTTGAGTTGTTGAGCCTTCGCGTCCGCAAGGGTTTCGTATTCTTTTGATAATCGCTTACACTCTAAGTACTCTTCTATAACAGCGTTTCGGCCAAATAATTCAATCGGTGCGCCATCATTGCTTATGCTGTCACGGTATATTACCTTTAGTGTCTCACTTGTTGGCTCCGTGCCATCTACAGGCGGCGGTGTCTCGGCTACAACATGGTCCGTCCAGAACATTCGCTCCGCCTCCATCAATGCAGTTATTTCCTGTGCATCTCTTTCGATTGTAAATATCTTTAACTCCTTATTGCCTATCAGAACCGCCAAATACCAACGCTCTGCGCCTGTAGCGGCCATATAATGCACGCACTGTACATAGTAGTTTTCCGGATACTCGCCACCGCGAAATCTTTTCAGATTCAATTCGCTTGTACTTTTGCACTCAAGACCCGCATTCTCCCCGATAACCATACGGTCGACATTGGCAAGCGCAAACGGATAATCCTCATTAATTAAGGATATAGTTGCAGTTTTTGACTCTTTTATTGGTTTCCTCGCAAAATCTTTGGGCTATATATGACTCTAAAAATCGCCCGAGGCGCATCGCCTCGTTATCCTCTTTGGGCGGGACAAGTCCAAGCTTGTCGGCGTATACCGTGTAAGGGGATGACCATTTGTTTAGCCCTACAATAGCAGCTGCGTCTGATCCGCCGATACCCTTACGGCGTTCGGCAAGCCACTGCTCATGTGACATATTTTTGGTAGGTATTCGCGTGATCTTTCCCATATCATTCACTCCTTTCACGTTATAAGTACAATTCAGTCATTATTCACCCCCCCGACGCTCTGCCGGACGCCCTCTGACCAGGGCGTCCAGACTGGAGGAGGACAACTCATGATGTAGCTGGACGGTGCTATCGTCCGGCACAGCGTCGGAGTTATGTACTGTTATATAATCCTCCACATTATCCCGCCCCCCCACACAGTCAGTGCGACGAGCGCCACCGTACAGCGCGTCACGGGCGGCCCGTCTGCTAGTAATGCGGCGGCCATGACTATGAGGGCCGCTACGGAGATCACGACGGGCAGTGATTTACGCAGTTTGGTCATGACGCTATACCATTCGGCGGAAAGTACCTGTAAATCTGGTCGGCGGGTAGATGCAGAATAGACATAATCAGGTAAGCATCATCTATTGACCATGGAGCACGTCGACAAAACCGATCACTGACATAACGGATGCTTCGTGCTAACTTACGTGCTAAATATTTTTGTTCCACGCCCTGTCTCAGCATTTCAGCGCGCAATTCTAGGTATGTTTTCATATTTGCACTCCCCCTAACTCGCCTGCTGGGCTGTACCAAACAAATCGTTCAATGTGCATCCCAGCGCCGCCGCTATCCTCTGTGCCGTGCTTATCTGCACGTCTCGCTTGCCGTATTCAAGCTGGTAGATTATCGACCTTGATATTCCCGTCTTTCTCGATAATGCGCTTATGCTCATTCCCTGTTCCGTCCTTATTGCTCTTACTTTGTTCATGATGCTTGACCTCGTTTGGGTTCTGTGTTATTTTGGGTGTGTATCATTACTAAACAGTTCTTCGACGGTGCTGTTTAGTGCTCTCGCTATCAGGATTGAGGTAGTAACGTTCGGCCTGCACTTGCCAGCCTCTATATCCTGATAGTGTCTTGTTGTCACTTTGGCCTTTTCTGCAACCTGCCATTGCTTAAGGCCCTGTTTCTGTCTTGTGGTTTTGAGCCTTGTCTCGCTCACTATCACCCCTCGCTTTCGTAGTAACACGTTGATTTCTTCGTGCCCTATGGTTATATTATCACGTCGTTATCTTCGTGTCAACATGCTTATAAAGATTTTTTTGGAGGTTTTGCATGCATGCTTTTAACGAACATCTTCGTAACATCAGAAAATCTAATGGCGTTACTCAGAAACAAGTAGCAGAAGCCGTTAACGTTACAGAAAGAAATTATCAGTATTATGAGGCCGGCACGCAAAAGCCCTCTTTTGATACCCTCATCGCCCTGGCCGAATACTTCAACGTGTCCCTTGACTACCTCGTGGGGTTGTCGGACAACCCAGAAAGGAGGTAATCATGTACGGCTTTGAAAAAGCTCTGGCATCTATAGTCGTCCATTACAATACATCCGGCAGAGGCTATATGCTCAAAAGCGATCTGGATATAGAGGAAAAAGACTTATTAATCCTCGAATCCAAGAATCTTATCCGGCTTACCCGATATATAGACGGAAATGCCAGAATCAACTTAACACCGGACGGATGGCTGTACTATGAATCAAATCTTTCCGGCGGCAATAGCAATGGTTGCGCAGAGACAGAGTCCAAAGGCAAAAGCGTAGAGGATTCCAAGAAAAAACCATTTTATAAGTCTGCAATCTTTTGGACGGCTGCTGGTGTGGTTGTTGCCGCGATTGGCGTTATTATCGCAGCCATAAAATAGGCTCCAGTATTTAACTGCTATCGCTGCTGTGAATGTCCCATACACTATTGCCGCCGACACTATGATTATCTTAACAATGCCCATCGCTCCCCCCTAACTCGCCTGCTGGGCTGTAACGGACTGTTCGTTCTCCTTTGATGGCTTTGATTTTCTCAAAATTCCATCTATTACTCCTTCTACGTAACGCTGATCTGCCAAATCTATTACCTTCAACTTTTCGTCTATAGAGGGCTCTTTGTTCATCATGGTTTCGTTGCTCCTTTCGTGTTTTTCTATATCATAATATAGATTTTCGGAATATCATAAAGGAGGACAATACGATGGAGCTGCGGACGATGCGATATTTTCTCGCGGTCGCC
>OJRC01000402.1_pt1 | contig 29839 bp, 41 predicted proteins | sample 1599081 | NCBI WGS metagenome assembly OJRC01 (sample SAMN03922519, study PRJEB24848) | human gut metagenome | isolation source: stool sample | host: Homo sapiens | place: Germany | collected 2010-02 | reverse complement strand
TAAAAAGAAGCTGCTCTTTGCACGAGATGATTTCGGCCTCTATTTCTGCCTTGACCTTTTTCTTTTCATCAATGGATTTTTCGATTGATGAAAGCTCCTCCTTTGCGTGGGAAAGCGTGTCGAGAACAGCTTTTGCGTCCTTAAACTCCGGCGTTATTTGAGCCTCAAGAGAGGCAATCTGCTGAGTGGCTTCATGGAGCTTGCTGGAAAGACAATCGAGGCAAAGTCCATTGGCATTGACTTTCAAAAACATCCCTTTTTGGCCGCACTCAACGCATTTAGCCATTATACTTCACCTCATTTTTCTCATTCGTCAAGATCATGATACGATCGGCCATACTCCCCTGCTCGCCGGCAGACGTTATCCCCATTTCCATGGCATCGCGGCAGGCCAGAATTGCACGGTCATACATCCCCATCGTTTCATAGGCTTTGGATAGACGCAGGTACAAGTCGGTCACATCCGGATAAACACACGGGGATTTCTCCAGTAAGCTCTTTCTGGTCTCATAGTCAAAGAGCATGGGAACCAACCGTACACCCTCGTTACAATAAGCGATGATGGTTTCAGGGTCTGCAAGCTCTGGCAAGCGTGTACTGATCTCATGATAACGTGCACGGACAATGGCATATTGATCCTCCAATGAGGCCTGCTGTATGCGAAGCTTGTGTGCTTCGGCTTCTCGTCGCTGCCGTTGCAGTGCGGCGGCCTTTTGGAGACGCTGTAACTCTCTTTCCTTTCTTGCAGATTCCCGGGCTTGACGCGCTTTATCTTTTTTTACAGCCTTGTAAATATCGGTTGCTGCCTTAACGACGAATGGTTTTTTTCTCGCCATGCAGTTTACCCCCCGACTAAAGAATAGCGGTTTTGTAATACGCTATGGCCCTTTGCATAAATTCGCAGGACACATCGAAAAGCTCTGCCAGATCCCACACCTCTGTGACGCCATGGCGGACGGCCTGCATGAGCCGGCCATAGGGCACCAGTCTGGCAAAAGCCCATTTATCCGCGCGGCGCTCGGCCTTTGCGCGGATATCATATCTGGAATAGCGGTTGTAGAAGCCGCCGTATTCGCAGTGGCCCAGCTCATGGGCGAGGGCTTCACGCTCCTGCTGCACGTTCAGGCGTTGGTCGATGGCAATGTAGCAGCGTTTATTCGTTTGAAGACTGAAGGAGGGCGTTTCGGTCAGGCTTTCGCATACGACAACATGACCGCGCCTTTCAGCGATGCCATACAGATCATCGTTTGTGACCAAGCTCCTCACGCTCCTCGCGCATCTTCACGAATTGGGCAAATCGCTTGACTTCTTCAAACTGTTCATCGGTGATTTCCGCATCGCCGCCGAAAAGGGCGAATTTGATTTCATCATCAGTGGGCTTTCTGGTTTCGACCGTTTCTCCCATCAGCTCGGCGACGGTTATCCCAAGCACAGACGCGAGCCGCTCTACGGTATCTGTAGTTGGGCTTTTCGTTGATGATTCAAGCGTGCTAATTGCCGATTGCGATATGCCGGACATTTTGGAAAGTTTGTACTGGCTTATGCCCTTCGCAGTTCTTATTTCCTTTAATCGCTCGCCGACAGTGGATGCCATATGCTCACCTCGATACTTTGTTATCGAAAATTATATCATGCAACTATCGAAATGGCTATTGACAAATAATCAAATTAAGAATATAGTATATATCGAAACAGAGATTATCGGAGGTGATGGAATGGCACAAATCACCGCAAAACATTCAAGGCGTGCTTGCACCAGTCGCTGCGCTCCATCTGCTTGCAAGGTACGCGAAGCTTCACGCCGCGCCCTGCGGTATGAAGAAACAGGCGCGCTGCTTCAAAATCACCGCCTGATACGCTTTGATCCGGACGACCCTGCGATTGAGTACACAGCAGATGTGACACTTGGTCGTGATCGAATTGAAGCGTTAAGCGTGCGCATTCGCAAGGGGCAAGCAGAAAAGGAAATTCGGTTGATATGATGAACTTCCGCGTGCTTTCGTCGCACACGCCATCTACGGTTACCGCAGTGGTGAAAAGTTCGGTTGCGTAGCGAGAGGCAGAAACAGAAGATTCGCCAATCATTACATCCGCGCCAATGACGGAAACGACCGAGTGTGTGCGATTGACGAGCACAAAATCCAGCACATAGCAACGCGGTGCAAATGAGATCCAGTTGCCGTCCACAGCTTTGAAACGCACACGCGCCTTGAACCATTCGCGAATAGCTAAGGCAAGCGAAAGGGTAAAACCGGCAATACCGAGGATGGATGAAAGAAGTTCGTATTGCGACATAAGCACCTCATAGCTGTTTTCCCAAATTATACAAAAACCTATCACCGTAGTCAAACGAAAGGAACGATTGAATGAACAATGTTGCAAAGTTGAGGGAAAAAGCCGGAATCAGCCAACAGGAACTTGGGCGGTTGAGCGGTGTGCCTCAAGGCGTGATCAGCACGATCGAAAGCGGCGCCACAAAGCATCCACGCACCGACACCGCCGCCAAGCTCGCCCGCGCCCTTGGCTGCACCATCGACGAGCTGCTGGGAGAAAAAAAGGAGGAGACCCCATGCCGATAAATCGCGAGGCGGTTCTGGCATTCATGGAGGCAATGAAAAAACATTGCGAAAGCGTTTTCCCGGACAACTGCGACAAGTGCTGCATGCGGCTGTTCTGCTACACGCCCCCGTGCGAAATGTCCTCTGCGCTAACCCATCTTGTCATTGATTTTCTGGAGGGCGAGACGCATAGGGACAGGGAGAACCCCATTCGTTAAGACCGTTGCATTTGGGCTTTGTTTGTTTTCCGCTGCATGAGGCAAACGGGCATCTGGAAACGTATGTCTGCTCAATACCGTCCTTTTCGTAAATTTCTTCATAAACTCTGAAACGGTAGCCGTACTTGTAACAATGCACCAGACGCTCCTTTGTGGATATAAGTTTCAAAAAAACAACTCCCCCTGCTTTGATATTTGGAAAGGAAATGAGATACCCATGCGAACCAAGATGAAACAAGCCCGCCGGTCGAAAGGCATGACCCAGCAGCAGGTCGCAGTGCGAATTGGCATTGAGCCAAGATATTACAAGGCCATCGAAAGTGGCGAGCGTCTCGGCAGCATTGCTGTTTGGGATGCGCTGGAGGATCTGTTCGGTATCAATCAGCGTGTTTTGAGAGCCATGCATCCCGGCCGAGAAGAAAATCAGTAGACACATTGAGCGCGTCTGCGATTTTTACCAGGTAGGCAAAGCAGGGTTCACGGTCGCCGCTTTCATAGGCGCGGTATGAACGCAGACCGACTTCCAACATGTCGGCCATTCCCTGGGCCGTAATCCCCTGTTGCTTTCGGGTTTGGTTTAGCCTCTCGCCAAAGGTCATTAAAAACACCTCCATAGTGCTCATATTGTACCCTTTCCAAAAATCTATTGACAGTGCTCGTTCTGAGCACTATAATAACAGCAGGAAAGGTGCTCGATTTGAGCACTATTAAGGAGGCGAGAGCCATGACCCCCACCTTGCAGGACCTCAAGACCCTTACCCAGTGCAAAGAGCTGCTTTACCTGCTGCGGGAATGCGAATCACTGCCCGACAGCGCCCTCACCGCGCTGGGCTACCTGCTGTGGACCATCCAGCAGGAAAAGAAAGTCCCCGCCTGACCTGCACTTTTACTTTTATAGAAAGGAGCTGATCCATATGGCTGAGCGACTTCTTGCACCCAAAGACGTCGCAAAGATCCTCGGCGTTGGATATGAAAAAGCGGTCCTGCTCATGCGCAGCATGCGCAGGATCAACATTTCCACCAACCCCGCCAGCTGCCGCCCACGCTACGTCGTTACGGAAAGCGAGCTGACCCGCTGGCAAAAAGAAAAGACAAAAGCACCGGAAATCCTGCCCATGTCTGTTCCCATGAAAAAGACGAAAGCTCATCCATTTGACGACTTTTCAAAATACCGAAATCCTGATGGAACCATCAAGCGCGAGAGACTTCGCAAGGCATAGAAAGGAGAGGCAGAGAGATGTACCTCATCGAGTATCAGCCGCCCACGGCGGTGAACCGCTGGCGGCACAGGCGGCGCATCCGGCACATGGCCGAGAGGGTCATACCGCGAAGCTATGAGTGGGTCATGCTGGTGGTGGCTGCCCTGATATGGGCAGTGTTGGCGGTGCTGTTCGTCGGGTGGTGGACGGTATGACAAGCGAGCTGAAAGTCTACTTCTACGCATGCTACGACAAAGCGGACAAGCAGGCATACAGCGGGCTGACGGTCGGCCTGTGTGCAGCAAGCGTGCGTGAGGATGTGCGAAAGAACTTCCGTCGTCCGAAATACATCAGCATTCACCGCGTGCCGGAGCTGGCGGTGGCTGTGGATGGAGACGGAAGGGAATACATCATTCCACAGAAAAAAGCCCCGCAGGGGACGCGGGGCCGATGAACATCAAGATCGGCTGTCGGCCTTCATGTTCCATTACAGTTTAACACAGAAAAGGGGGATTGGCAATGGCTTACCGTCGCTGCGAGGTTTGCGGCGCATACCTTGATCCGGCCGAAAAATGCGATTGCGAAGGCGTTGCGCCTGCCGTGCCTGCGCCTGCGCCCACCCGGCAGCGCCGCGAGAAGTCCGGGGCCATGCCAAAGCGTCGCAGACCGCGCCTTCATAAGCTGGACCCCGACCGCGCATGGCTGGCGTTTGATTCAAAATAACGGAGGAACACCCATGAAACACATTCAAATCGACGAGCTTCACATTATCGGTTTCAAGGGCATCAAAGACCTCGTGCTCTCCTTCAGCGGCCACAGCGCCGTGATCTCCGGGCGCAACGGAACGGGCAAGACCAGCGTGTATGACGCTTTCCTCTGGCTGCTGTTCGGCAAGGTGAGCGACGGAAGCAAGGCGGATGTAAAGCCCTTGACCGCCCATGGTGCCCGCAGGAGCGGCGTGGACTGCGAGGTGAGCGCCCGCCTTCTCGTGGATGGAACGCCTGTGCGCCTTCGCCGGCAATGGCACGAAATCTGGAAAAAGCCCGCCGGCGGGGGCGAAGCGGTCTATGACCGGGACGAAACCCTGTGCTGGGTGGATGATGTGCCCGTGAAGCTGGAAAAGGAATACCAGCCCTATGTGCAGGCGATGGTGGGCGGCGACGAAAAGACGTTTCAGTTGCTGACAGACCACGGCGCATTTCTGCGCCTGCACTGGACGGAACGGCGCAGGCAACTGATGGCCATGGCGGGCGGCGATCCGGAGAGCGAGCTGCTGGGACGTACGGAATTTGCGAAGGTAGCGGAGCTGCTTGACGGATGCAAACCCGAAGAGGCCAAAAAGCGCCTGATGGACCGCCGCAAGCGCCTGAGCAGCGAGCTTTCGCAGCTCCCGGCACGCATGGATGAGCTGGAACGAACGCTGAGCCCTGTTTCCGGGGAGGAGCTGGCACATGCCAAAGAGCAGCTTGCGCAGCTGGAGGAAAACATCGCCGCCGTTGATGCGGAGATTGCAAACGGCCAGGGGGCCGCCGGCCGGCTGAATGAGCTGCTTCGCCGGAAGAGTGCGGCGGCAAGGCGCGTTGCGGAGATTGCCTCCGGGGCGGCGGAGGATCATCTGCGCGCGGTGAACGAGCGCCGGGCCGTATACGACGGACTGCTTGCCAGGCAAAAGCGCATGGAAGCGGAGATGGCCGGTCTGAAGCAGAGACTGGATGACCGGTATACCCGCATAGCGGAACGCGAGAGCCAGCGCAGGGACCTGCTTGCCCGCTACCATGAGATCGAAGATCGCTCTGTGCCTTCCTTTGAGGCCAGCGGGGTTTGCGAGGCCTGCGGGCAGGCGTTGCCCCCGGAGCGGGTGGAGGCCGCACTGGAAAAGATGCGTGCCTGCTGGGAACAGCAGCGCGAGGCCGAACTGCGGGTCATTCTGGAAAAGGGGCGCGCCTGCAAAAGGGAACTGGAAAACCTGACGAATGAAGCCGAGGAACTTGTAAACCAAACAGATGTGTTGACCGGGAAAATGAGCGAGATGGCCGGGAATGTAAAGCAGGCCGAAACGGAATGGGAGGAAGCGCGAAGCGGCTCACCCAACCTTGAAGCGCAGCCGGGGTATGCGCCGGCCAGAGAGCAGCTTGACCAGGTCGAACGGGAGATAGAGGCCTTCGGCACGGATACGCGCCGGCAGGTGCTTCTGGACCGCAAAGCGCAGTGGCAGCGGGCCTGTGCCCAGCCGCGGGCCATACTGATGCGCGCGGAGCAGAACGAGACCGTGAAAAAGCGCATGGAAGAACTGGCCGGTGAAAAGAAGCGGCTGGGAGCCGAGCTGGTAACCATCGATGGGCATATCGAACTGCTGGGAGAGTATGTGCGGGCCTGTTGCGGCGCCATGGAGGAACAGATCAACCGTCATTTCCGCTCCATCCGCTGGAAACTGTTCGACACCGCCAAAAACGGCAGCGTACAGGACTGCTGTACCGCCACCGTGAACGGCGTTCCCTACGGCGGGGGCCTGAACACCGGAGCCAGCATCAATGCCGGCATCGAGATCATCCGCGCATTGAGCGGTGTATACGACATTTCGGCGCCCTGCTTTGTGGATAACGCCGAGGCCGTCAATTCCCTTGCCCGCACCGACGGACAGATGATCGAGCTGCGCGTGAGCGCGGACGAGCATCTCACCATGACCACATATGACTGAAACGGAGGCGGAACCAATGGCAGCACAACCCGGTGAAACGACCGCCGTCACACGGCGCGAGGCTACGCCCAGCGAGCGTTTTGCCCTGTCGGTGGAAAAGCAGTACGGCGGCGAGGTCGGCAGGCTGAGCATGACCGAGTACGACAAAACCCTTGCCCAGCACCTGTTTGTCAGGATCGACGCGGCCTTTGCCGAAATGAACGCCCGCAAGAGCGGCAACGACATCCCTGTTTCCTGGAACAACGTCAACATGCGCAAGCTGGCCATCGACGCTGTGCACCGCGTGCAGCTCGGCATTGACGCGCTGATTCCCGGCCACCTCTACCCCATCGCCTACTTTAACGGCAAAACCCAGCAGTACGATGTGGATCTGCGCATTGGCTACAAAGGCGAGCTGTACTACAAAATGCGCGCTTCCGTCAAGCCGGTTCAGGACGTGCGCATTGAGCTGGTTTACGATACGGATGAATTTACCGTGTACAAGAAGGGCGTTTCCTGCGACGTGGAGGGCTACGACTTCAGGATCACCAACCCCTTCGACCGCGGTACGCTGGTGGGCGGATTCGGCTATCTAGCCTTTGAACATGCCGGGGACAACGTGCTGGTGGTGCTCAGCAAAGCGGAAATCGAACGTTATCGCGCGTCCAGCAAGGCCGCCGGCGGCAATTTCTGGCGCGACTGGTACGAGCAGATGGCGTACAAGACCATCGTCCACCGCCTGATGGACAGGATCATCATCGACCCGGAAAAGATCAACGTAACCGCCATGGCCAGCGTGGAGGGCGATGGCTTCGATCAGCAGCAAGATGCCGCAGCGCCCGCCATGCGCGAAAGCACCCCCATGACTATTGAGGCGGAGGATGTGCCGCAGCAGCCGGCGCCCCTTCACGCCGAAGCCGGAATGGGCGCATCCGCGGAGGAACCGTTCTGATGCTGCTGTCAGTCATCGCCACCGGCTCCGCCGGCAACTGCTACGCCCTGCATCACGGCGGACGCATCCTGCTGCTGGACGCCGGTGTGCAGGCGCAGAAGATCATGCGCGGTATCGATCACCGGCTGGAGGATGTGTCCGGCTGCCTCATCACCCATGAGCACATGGATCACTGCCGCGCGGTGGAATCCCTGACCGCGCTCGGTGTGGAATGCTACGGCAGCCATGGCACCCGCAAGGCGGTTCCCGGACTGCATGCCACCCGGCTGCCCATTTCCCTTGACCCGTTCGTGTGCCGCTGCTTCCCCGTCTGCCACGACGCGCTGGACCCCTGCGGCTGGCTGATTCTCAACCGCGAAACGGGCGAGCGCATGGTCTACGCCACTGACTGCTGCGGGCTGTACAACACATTCCCCGGCGTGCACTACTGGCTGATCGAGTGCAACTACATGGACGAGCTGCTCAGCAGCGGCACGCCGCCCGCGCTGGCCAGACGCCTTACGACCAGTCACATGAGCCTCGCCAGGCTGCTGGAGGTATTTGCCGCCAACGACCTGACCGACTGCCGGCAGATCGTGCTGTGCCACGGCAGCCGGGAACGGCTGGACCCCCAAAAAGCCGCGCAGCAGGTTGCCAAGGCCACGGGAAATCCCACGGCGGTAGCCGAGGCGGGTAAGATGTACCGACTGGAATTGGAGCCATTCTAGAACGAAAGGAAGGAACAAAGCCATGCCCCAAAAACCCTATCGAGGCCTGGACCAGCTCATGGACGGCGCCATCACCAAACGCTTCAATGACGAACTTACGCGCCTGTGGGATAACGTGTACGACATGCGCGCCCCCGCCACCAAGGCACGTACCATCACCCTCAAGGTGACCATTAAGCCCAACGCCAACCGCGATGCAGCGGCCATCCTCTACGACATCAAGAGCGCGCCCGCCGCGCCGGAGGCGCTGCAGCAAACCGTGTTCATGCGCCAGCGGGACGACGGCAGTGTGCAGGTGACCGAGCAGACGGCTCAGCTACCCGGACAAATCGACATGGCAGGCGAGGAACAGCCCATGCCAAATGTCGTAGAGTTCAAACCGAGCGGCGAACCCGCCGCACGATAAATGAAAGGAGTAGATACCATGGATCAGCAGTACAAGGGAACCGACATAAAAGAGGTGGCAACGTTCGTGCAAGCCCTCACGGAGCGCGCGGTTAAAGCAGAGCACGCCAACGAGTTGCCGCACATTTTTTCCGCAAACGGCGAGGATTACATCTGGCGTGGCAATATGTACCAAAAAATGCCGGAGGCCAATCCGAAACCCGTGAGAACCCCTGATACCTTTATCGCCTATACGCTGGATGGCCTGATCGATTGGATCAAGGCCGATACGGACAAGCTCTTTACCGCCGAGAATCCGCCCGCGCTGGTTGTCGTTACCGCTCCCGATCAAGTTTGTGTAAAAAGCCACGCGCTTGGCGAGGCAAAGGAGCGCGCGCTGTATGCAAAGTGCGCATATGACCCGCCCTGCATTGCCTTTGATACATTCATGGATAGCGAGGCGCTGTTTGTGGCTTTGCAAACGTGCTTTATCCCATCTGATTGCCGCGACGTGGTTATGCGCGTGGTCAACAACATGACCGAGGAACAGTCCATGCAGGTCAGCGACGATGGCGTGAGCCAGCGCGTGATGGTCAAAAGCGGCGTTCAGGAGGTAGACAAGACCATTTTCAAAAACCCTGCTTACCTACGCCCCATGCGCACTTTTACCGAGGTGGAGCAGGTGGAGTCCCCCTTCGTGGTGCGGTTCAAGGAGGGCAAGCGTGCTGCGATCTTTGAGGCCGACGGCGGCCAGTGGCAGGTGGAGGCCGTGCGCAGGGTCGGCGCATACCTGCGCGAAAGGCTCAAGGACTGCAACGTGGTCGTGATTGCCTGATTGCAAATTTCCAGCGGCAGGCGGCTGCAGAAACGTCGCTTGCCGCTGGCATGACGCAAGGCCGGCTAGTCTGTACGGCAGAGAGGCAGGAGCATCCATATGAGCGAAACCATTTCCGGCAAGATCATCGACGCGGGGCCGGAGGGGCTGACCATCCGTGCCCCGTACAGCGACTGGCAGCGCTTTGTGCTTCGCAGATATGAGGACGTACAGGTGCTTTTATGCGACGGGAGGCAACTAACCCCAAAGCAGAGCCGCGCGATTCACGCCATGGTGCACGACATTGCCCGGTGGCAGAGCGGATTTGCATACAGGGATCGCGTCTTTCATGAGACGCTGTGCGCCTTGCAGCTGCAGTACATCATCGACACAACAGACAGCGAGGAGGTGCGCTACTCCCTGACGCAGCGGTTCTGCGATCTGATGGATATTCCCATTTTCTCGCTTTCGCCCAAAAACGAAAACTGCGCTGATATGACGACGGCGCACGATTTTCTTGGCTGGCTGATCGACCTGTGCGTGACCTATGACATTCCCACCAGCGGGCCGCTGACCGAACGTGCGGAGGACGTTTCCCGCTACCTGTACGCATGCCTTGCGCACAGGAGGTGCGCCGTCTGCGGACTGGCGGGAGGCCCCGCCGACCTGCACCATGTGACGCGCGTGGGAATGGGGCGAAGCCGGAAACGCATCGCACATATCGGCCTTCTGGCCGAAAGCCTGTGCCGGACGCACCATCAGGAGGCGGACCAGATAGGCCAGACTGCCTTTGATGAAAAGTACCACATATACGGCATCCCGCTGGACGAACGGCTATGCGGGATCCACGGACTGTCGCCACACGGCAGGGGCGCTCATGCAGAAACAGAAAACGCCCTCACACAAGGGCGGTTGAGCTGAAGGCACAGCGAGCGAAGGGCGGGAATGGGACCCGCCCGTAAGCGAGCGGCAGACAAGCAGGTTGCCTGCACAGCATGAACGCCGAAGGCGGGCATGCGAACTCAACACGAAGGGAGCCGGACAATGGACTATGCGCGTGAAGCTTTGGCTCTGATCGATCGGATGATGGCAAAGCCCCTGACGGCCCACGAGATCGCTTTATGGCACGCACTGGCGGCCATCAGCGCAAGATGTGGAAAGTCGGAGGGGCTTTCGGTTCCGATGGACTTGCTGAAGGTTTACACAGGTTCAAGCAAGGATTCCGTGGAGCGGGCGCGAAACGGGCTGAAAACCAAGGGGCTGATCGATTGGCAGAGCCAGCGCGGCCGGAAGGCGCCGCTTTACACCATTTACAGCGTTGCGGAGCAAATAGCGGCGCAACCCGCCCCGCAACATACCCCACAACCCGCCCCGCAACATACCCCACAACATACCCCACAACCTGCCCCCTTATATACTACTGCTACTATCAACAGCAGCAGTAATATAAGGGCGCAAATAGCGGCGCAAAGCACCCCGCAACCCGCCCCACAAAGTACCGCGCAACCTGCGGCTCAAACGCTTCCCCTGCTGACACAGGAGGAGGCCGACGCCCTGCAGCGGGAGATGGACGATGTGCTGGAGGCCGCGGCGGAGATCGGCATTCCGCAAAGCGCGGCGGACCTGAGCCAGGGTAACCGGCTGGTGGCGGACTACTCGGCGGCATGGGTGCGGGAGGCGATCCGGCGGGCGGGCACGGGCAGCGCGAGCACACGCTGCTGGCGGTACGTGGAGGCGATCCTGCGCAGGTGGCGTGAGCGCGGCGGGATGGACGAGGCGCGTCAGGATGCGCGGGCGCCGGAAAGCGAGGCGGATTCCGCACGGCTGCGCGAGGATGCGCGCACGCTGGCACGGCTGAGGGGTGAGCTGCCCAGATGACTCCCCTGTACGACCACGAGAGCGAAAAGTGGCTGATCGGCGCGCTTTTGACGGATGCGGAGGTGCAAAAGCAGCTGCCGACGCTGCCGGCAGACCTCATGCACGACCCGCTGAACGAAAAGATTCTATCGTGCATGCGGCGGCTTCAGGAGCGGCGCGAGCCCATCGAGCCGCTGAGCGTGCAGGGCGGCCTGCGCGACGCGGGCGAGCCGGACATGGCGGAATACCTGATCGGGTGCATGCGCTTTGCGGTATCGGGGGCGAGCGCGGGGCACTACATCGCCCGGCTCCGGGGCCTTTGCCGGGCCCGGAGCGCCTATGCCATGGCCAGCGACTTTTGCCGGAGGCTGACCGAGGGCGCGGACGTGGACGCCTGCACCGACGCGCTGCGCACCGCCCTGCGGGGGCTGGACGCGCCATCCGGGCGCATCGTGCGCATGGGCGAGCTGGCCAGCGGTGTATACGACGATGTGGAACGGCGGTCCCGCGGCGAAATGACAGGGATTCTGACCGGAATTCCAGATCTGGACCGCCTGATCTTCTGCCTGGAACCGGGCGATCTGGCGGTGATCGGCGCGCGGCCCGCGGTGGGCAAATCCGCCTTCGGCATGCAGATCGCCCTCAACGCCGCCCGGCAGGGACGGCATGTGCTGGTGTGCAGCCGCGAAATGCGTCAGATGCAGTACGCGCACCGCATCGCCGCCCACCTTTCGGGCATCAACAGCGCCCGGCTGCGCCGCGGCGCGCTGTCGCAGGAGGAATGGGGCGAGCTGGCCGGGTGCTGCGGGGAGATGGGCCGCCTGCCGCTGGCGTTCACCTTTGACAGCGCCACGGTGGAGGAGCTGCGCGTGCAGGCCCAGCGGGAAAAGGAATTGGGAAACCTCGACCTGCTGGTGGTGGATTACCTGCAAATTCTACGCACCAGCGCGCGCCTGCAAAAGCGTTACGAGGCCGTGGGTCATGTGAGCCGCGCCCTCAAGGACATCGCGCTGGATCTGCAGGTGCCGGTGGTTGCCATGGCGCAGGTGGGGCGGCAGACAGTAAGCGCCGGCGGTGAGCGTGCGCCGGTGATGCCGGACCTGAGCGACCTGCGCGAATCGGGCAACATCGAGCAGGACGCGGACATCGTGATCTTTCTGCATCACCCCACCAGCGGTAGCGACCGCAGCATTCCCTCGTATGACACCGACACGCGCGGGGCCATCGAGGCGCGGGAGGGATATCAGTACATCGTGGTGCGAGTGGCCAAGCAGCGCCAGGGCGAAAACGGGTCCTTCGGCGTGGAGTTTGACGCGCCGCACATGACCTACACTTGCATTGCGAGGTGAGCAAAGATGAACGGGACGATTGAACCGATTCCACTGAAAGAGTCGGAGGCAAGGGAGATCCAGCTACTTTGGGGAGTGATGGAGATCCTCAGCGAGACATCTCCGAGACTGAAAAAGCGGCTGCAGGCCTGCGGGCGATGGCGGCAGTTACGCACCTGTGCGGCATGGATGGAACGCATCGTAGGCGATGTGATGGACACCATCGAACATGAAAAGCGGCGAAAATTTCTGTTGAACCTGCGCGGACAGGAGCTTCGGGTCGTTTGCAAAGGCGTGTCGGACACCACGCCGGGCTACACCGTCGTGGAGCAGGATGTGCTGCATACCTACATCCGGCAGGCAATCGGTCATCGCTGCGTGCTGTGCGACGGCGCCGGATGCGACATGGCCCGGTGCGAGCTGCGAAAGGCTTTGAAAAAGACGGTTATGTTTGAGATTGACGAAGCAGGCGGCATATGTCTTGGGAAAAAGCTGCTGATGCATATGGAGGAATGAGGGATGAAACAGATCACGATTTCGCTATCGGAGTATGAGCGGCTCAAGGACCTGATTGCGCAGGCAGACATGCGCCACGGGCTGGAGATGGCTGCTTTGGAGCGAAGGTATCAGGAACGGATCAAGCAAATGCAGAGGGACCATCATGCGGAAGTGACGAGGCTTGAGAGCGCTATCGCGCATCAGGCGGAGCAGGTGAGGGGAATGGCGGCGTATGGGGTGAAATCAGAATCATACGGAGATCGTGGTGGGAAGGAAGATGCTGTCAGCTGTGACCCCATCGCGCAGGCTATTTACAGGACCTTCTGCGGGAGATGATGACCGAAACCGATACAAGGAGGCATGTTCATGAGACCCACTCCCCCGTCCATTCCCCACACCATCAGCCGGTACGCCTATGCGGAGCTGCGTGCCTTCTGCCGGCAATACGGGGAGAAAAAATCCAGAGCTGCCGCACTGGCCGGCGTGTCCTCCCCGATACTGACGGGTATGCCGCACGGTTCTGATATTTCTGACCCCGTGACCCGAGCCGTGGAACGTCGCGAGAGGCTGCTGGCCGACTGTGCCATGATCGAGCGCGCGGCGGAACTTGCAGGAGGCGGCGGCTTCTATCACGCACTGATTCTCAACTGTTGCCACGGCATCGGGTATCTCTATATGGATCCCGCCATACTGCCCACCGCAAACCGCAACGCCTTTTTCCGGGCGCGGCGGGAATTCTACTGGCTGTTGCATCAGTTCAGAAGCGGCGAAATTTGATACTTTTTTTCGATGGTTTTGTGCTAAAATGGCATCGTGAAAAACGGAACAGGCCGGTAGGGCGCAGTGCGAAGGCACCGCGCTCTTTCTTATACAAAAAATCACGGGAGGTGGTGAACATGGATGGGCGTTGACTGGACGAAGATCAGAAATGAGTATATCAACACCGACATCGGCATGCGCCCGCTGGCTGAGAAATACGGGGTGGGTGCAAACACGCTCAAATCGCGCGCAACCCGTGAGAAATGGGCAAAAGCACGCACAAAACAGTGCGTCCAAACCGCGTACAAATGCGTACAGAAATCCGCCCAAGCCGTTGCCACTGCCGAAGCCGACCGCCTGTCCGCCGCCGCCCGCATCCGCGCCAAGGCGACACAGTATCTGGATAAGCGCATGGACACCCTGCTGGAAAGCGGCCAAAAGGCCTATGAGGTAAAAGTGGTGATGGAAACCCTCAGACTGATTGCCGATATGGAAAAAAGCGACGCCTGCGCGGCGGAGGATGCTGCGGTGCAGATTGTGGAGGACCTGCAGTGAAGCAGATACGCATGAGTGAACTGCTTGCCCCGGTATTCGCGCCTGTGCACACCGACATCCGCAGGCACGGGCATGACGAGTACTGGCTATATGGCGGGCGCGGAAGCGGAAAGAGCAGCTTTGTGAGCATCGAGATTGTGCTGGGCATGATGAAAGACCCGCAGGCCAACGCGCTGGTGGTGCGCAGGGTTGCCAAGACGCTGCGGCAGAGCGTGTACGAGCAGCTGTGCTGGGCGATAGACCGTCTGGGGGTGGATCACCTGTGGGCGCGGCGCTTGAGCCCGATGGAACTGAGCTACAGGCCCACAGGGCAGCGGATCCTGTTCATTGGCGCGGACGACCCGCAGAAAAGCAAGGGCATCAAGGTATCACGCGGCAGCTTCAAATTTTTGTGGTTTGAGGAACTGGCGGAGTTTGACGGCATGGACGCGGTGAACACCATCACGGCAAGTGCCGTGCGCGGTGACGAAGCCGTGACCTTTTACACGTACAACCCGCCGGAAAGCATCGCCAACTGGGTCAACGAGGAGGCGCTGTGCATCCACGAGGGGAGATTTTCGCACAAAAGCAGCTATCTGGACATCCCGCCCAGGTGGCTTGGCGCGAGCTTTCTGTCGAAAGCGGATATCATGCGCAGGACCAACGAGCGGGCCTATCGCCACATGTACCTGGGGGAAGTGACGGGCACGGGCGGGCAGGTGTTTGAAAATGTGGAGCTGCGGCCCATCCCGGAGGGGGAAATCAGCCGCATGGGCGCGTTTTACGACGGGCTGGACTTTGGATATTACCCCGACCCCACCCACTGGGTACGCGTGAGCTATGACCCGGCGAGCCTGACGGTATATGTGGTGGACGAGCTGCGGCGCTTTCGCACCACAGACCGGGAATTTGCCCGTCTGCTGATGGAGCGCAGGGACGTGACCGCGTCCACGGAGATCATTTGCGACAGCGCGAGCGAAAAGCCGCTGGCGGAGCTGCGAAGCGAGGGACTGCGCTCTGTCGTGGGCGCAATGAAAGGGCGCGGAAGCATCGAAACGGGCATTAGGTGGCTCAGGATGCGGGCGCACATCGTGATCGACCCGGCGCGCACGCCGGAGACGGCGAAAGAATTCGCGCAGTACGAATTCGTGAAGCTGAAAAACGGGTCGTTCACGGAGAGCTACCCCGACCGCGACAACCACGCCATTGACGCGGTGCGCTATGCGCTCAACCGCGTATGGCTGAGAAAGGACAGATGACATGCTTGCAAGACTGATCGAATGGGTGCAGCGGCTGTTTGGCTTAAGACCGCGCAAGGCAGCCGAGCCGGTGGACGCGTTTGTGCAGCGGTATGAGGACGCGACGGGCGAAAACATCACGGCGGTGATCGCCGGGCGGCTGTCTGCCCTGACCCTTGGCGAAAGCACACTGGCCGTGGAAGGCAACGGCCAGCGCGCGGAGCTGCTGACCGGCGTTGCAAACACCCTCTGGCGGAAGATGCCGGGCATCGTGGCGCAGGCCTGGGGCAAGGGCGGCAAGGTGCTTGTGCCGATGGTGACAAGCGGGGAAATCGTGGTCACTGCGGTGGATCAGTCCCGCGTGGCAGTGAGCGCGCGGCAGGGAGATCGCATCACGGCCGCCACGGTGCTGGCAGATCAGGCGCAGGTGAACAGCCGCCGCTACTACCGCCTGATGGACTACCGGCTGGACGGAGACTTGCAGGTCATCCGGCAGCGGGTGGTGAGTGAATCGGGAATGCCGGTATCTCTGGACACGGTTTCGCAGTGGGCAGGCATTGACGAGGAGATCAGCATTTCCGGTACGGACCGGCTGCTGCTGGCATGGATCCGCTGCCCGCGTGACAACCGCGCGCAGGACAGCGACTACGGAGTGCCCGTGACCTGGGGGGCGGAAACGGAGATCTCCGAGCTTTGCGAGCACCTGAAATGGTATCGCCGCGAGTTCAAACTGGCCCGTCCCATGCTGGGGCTGGACGCGACGCTGTGGCGCAATCTCGACGACCTGTCCATACAGGACGTGCGCCGCACCGTGCAGGACGACGAAACGCCCTTTGTGCCCGTGAGCTATGGAGCCATCGGCGAGGGGCAGCAGTGGCAGCACTTCGCCCCTGCCATCCGCCAAAGCGAGTTTGAAGGGCGGCTGCAAAGCCTGTACCGCCGCGTGGAGAAGGCATGCGGACTGTCGCAGGGGATCCTGACCGAGCGTCAGCAGATGAATTACGCCAACCGCGACGAGGTGCGCGCCGCGATGTACGACACCTACAGTCTTGTCAGCCTGATGCGGCGTGAAATCGAGACGGCCGTGCGGGATGCGCTGTATGCCGCCGACGTGCTGGCCGAGCGCTTCGGGCTTACTCCTGCCGGCGCCCGTGGACAGTGGGAAGCGGCCTTTGACTGGGACATGAGCCTGCTGGAAAGCAGCCAGCAGACCTTTGCACAGATGAGCGAACTGCAAAGCCGCGGGCTGATCACGGGCGAGCGGCTGACCCAGTGGGTGCTGGGCGGCACGATGGAGGACGCGCGCGCGGAGGTGGAGCAGGCAAAGGCGCAGCAGCCGGACCCGATGGCGTTCGGAGAAACCGTTTCGTAAGCGGGCAGTTGCCTGACATTTGGGTTCATGGTAAAATAAGCGGGCAACGGGCATGGCTCGTTGCCGCGGCAGAAGGTTCACACCACCAACCCGGGCGGGAAGGAGGTGAGGCCTATGCAACAGATGCTTTTTGATATACTGACCGCCATTGCGTCCGCCGCTGTCGCGACGCTGCTATGGTGGTACTTTACGACAAAAAGAAACGATCACGGCGGCAACCGTGATCGCTGATCTGTAAGGCAAAGGCAAGTGTCGATGAACCTCTGCCGCGTTAAGCATAGCATGAACAGATGGAAATGTCAACGGAATCGCACTCGCCTGCGGTTCTGTTTTTGTATGCGGAAAGGGGGGACGTGTAAGCATTGGATGCGGCGGAACGTGCGGCTAAGATCTTCATACGCCGCTATGAGGCGCTGAACGAGGAATACCTTGAAATCATCGGCGAGCGCATCCGGGCCATCGGGCGCGTCTCCCCCACCGACCTATACCGGCTCGAGCGCCTGCGGGATATTGGCGCGGACATGGAAAAGCTAAAACGGAAGCTCGCGTCGGAAACCGGGAAAAGCCTGAAAGAGCTGGAAAAGCTGCTGCGACAGGCGGCGGACGCGGCCATGAAGCCCTACGACGGCCTTATGAATGCCGAGCCTTACCTGCGCAACGAAATTGCCGAAGCCATGGCCGCCGCGCAGTACATCGAAACGGCTCGCGCCATGGTGAACCTGAGTAACACCACGGTAAGCAGCGCGTCCTATCAGGGGCTTGTGGACCGTGCGGTGAGCGCCGTGCAGCTGGGCACGGAGAGCTACCAGAGCGCCATCCGAAGCGTGCTTCGCGGCGCGGCGTGGGACGGTCTGTGCGTGATAGACAACACGCGCAAGGTGCGGTATGCGAGCGGCCTGACCCGCAGACTGGACACGGCGGCGCGCCAGAACGTGCTGGACGGCTTCCGGGCGCTGATGCAGCGGACGCGCGACGAAGCTGGCAAGGCGTTTGGGGCCGACGGTGTGGAGATCAGCGCCCACATGCTGTGCGCGGAGGATCATCTGCCGTATCAGGGGCGGCAATTCAGCCTTGAGGAGTTCGAGAGGCTGAATCAGACCCTGCGGCGGCCCATTGCCAAGGGGATATGGAATTGCAGCCATGTAGCCGAACCCATCGTGCTGGGCATCAGCGAACCGGCGTACACGGAGGAGGAGCTGGCCGAGTACCGCAGGAGCAGCGTGGAGCAGGTCACCATTGACGGAAAGACCAGAAGCCGATACCAGTGGACGCAGGAGCAGCGGCGGATTGAAACCGCCATCCGCAGGGAAAAGGACGTTGCCATTGCCGCCAAGGCCGCCGGGGACGACGTGCTGCGCAGGCAGTGCCAGCAGCGGATCAATGACTACCGGAAGCACTACGAGCGCATCAGCAAGGGCGCTGGGCTGGAAGTGCGGACGGATAAGATGGCGGTGAGCGGATTCAGGGCGGTAAAGACGGTGGGCGAGTTGGTGGCTTCACGTGTATCAGGCACAACCACTTCCGATGGCATCGCCGTATCTGTTACCAGTCATGTAGTAGAGCGCGCAACAGAGAGGGGCGTGTCATCAGAAGACATCGTGCGTGCATTGACATCACCATTGAAAATGGGTACAATCAAAACTGATGAATACGGTCGGCGAAGCAGACAATACATCGGTGAGCACGCTACTGTCGCTGTTAATCCAGATACGGGTGCCACAGTATCTGTATGGCCAACACACAGCAAGATTGCAAGAAAGCTCTTAAAGGAGCAGGGAGAGCAATGAAAATTCCATTTTCCAAAGACCAGGCACAGTTCATTCAAAGTGTTTCGGACGTTGATCCGTTCAGCGATCTTTCAGACGATATGCTTTTAAAGCTGATCGATGATTTGCAGAACCATTTGCAGACGTTCGGGATCAATGCTTCGGGCAACGGAGAAAACGAAGCCGGAACAAAATGTGCAAATCTTCTTGCATGGCTCGCCAGAAACACCTAAACCGCCTTTTGGCGGTTTTTTGAATACGTTGGAAAGGCCGCGCACCCAACACGGGGCGCGGCTTTTGCATACAAAAAATTGGGCCGGAACGCCGTAAAACTATCAAGCCGGGGCGGAAGGGCACCGCGTAAAAAAACCGTAAGGCGACAGGAGGATATTATGACCAGAGACGACGTAAGAAAGACCTTTCCCGAAGCGACTGACGAACAGGTGAAGGCGATCATGGACCTGCACGGCGCGGACATCGAGCGCACCAAGGGCGCTGCCGGGGCCGACGCTGCGAAGCTGACCGCCCTGCAAAACGAGCTGGACGAGGCAAAGACCACCATCGGCACGCTGGAAGCCGCAAAGGCCGACGCGGACAAGCTGCAGGCCGAGATCGACCGCTACAAACAGGCGGAAGCGCAGCGGCAGGAAGCGGAGAAGGCCGCACAGGCGCGCGCCGCGCTGGAAAGCCGCTTCAACGCCGTCGTGGGCGACCGCAAGTTCGTGCACGACTTCGTGCGGCAGGGCGTTCTCGGCGAGTTTGAAAAGGCGCTGGCCGACAAGGCCAACGAAGGAAAGGGCGACGCGGCCATCTTCGACGGGCTGACGCGCGACAAGGACTATTTTGCAAGCATGAACCCCGGAGGCAAGCCGGACATGGGCGGCATCGGCGGCGTTTCGTCCGACGACGACGCCCGCGCCATCATGGGACTGCCGCCGAAAAAGTAAGAAACGGAGGATAACGATATGCCGAACAACATCACCCCTTTCAAGAGGTACACCAGCCTGCTGGACGAGGTATACCAGAACGCCAGCGTGACCAGCATGCTGGACATGAACGGCGCCACGGTGCGCATGGGCACCAATGCCAACGAGATCGTGATTCCCAAGATCAGCATGGACGGCCTGGGCGACTACAGCCGCAACAGCGGCTATGCGCAGGGCAGCGTGACCCTGACCCACGAAACGGTCAAGTTCAACTACGACCGCGGCCGCCGCTTCACCGTGGACGCCATGGACGACGAGGAGACCGCAGGCGTGGCCTTTGGCCAGCTTTCCGGCGAGTTCATCCGCACCAAGGCAGCCCCCGAACAGGACGCCTTCCGCTTTGCTACCTATGCGAGCGTGAGCGGCATCAGCACCACCGCAGGAGCAGACCTGTCCGACGCGGCAGCCGTGCTTGCGGCCCTGATCGCCAGCCAGAACAAGATGGACGAGGACGAGGTGCCCACCACCGAACGGTATCTGTTCATCACCCCCACGCTGTACAACCTGGTGCAGAACATCGACACCACCAAGAGCAAGGCCGTGATGGACAGCTTCGCCGCCGTGACCAAGGTGCCCCAGAGCCGGTTCTATACCGCCATCGACCTTAAGGACGGAATTGACCATACCGGCGATGATGAACCCGGTTCCGATGAAACCGCCGGCGGCTATGCCAAGGCCTCCGGAGGCAAGAACATCAACTTCATGGTGATCCACAAGCCCGCCGTGATCCAGTTCAACAAGCACGTAGTCAACAAGATCATCACGCCCGAGCAGAACCAGACCAGCGACGGTTGGATGTTCTTTTACCGCAGCTACGGTCTGGCCGATGTGTACGAGAACAAGCTGGCCGGCATCTACCTGCACACCGCCACGACCTGATGGAGGTGATGGGATGAGGACGGTTGGCAGAGTGTACCCGGAGGAGGATGGGCGCCGTCCTCCTCCCGGCGTGAAGACGGCTGATCTGCGTGAGAGCGTGGATGCGGCTGCCTGTGCCACTGCGAGCGGCAACCAAGCCTACAGACCGCACAGTGCGAACGTGGTAAAGCGGCCTTCCGGGGCCGGGAAACGGGGGCGAAAAGCGTGTACCTGACCTATGACGAGTACAAATCCATGGGCGGCACGGCGGAAGAACCCGCTTTCACCCGCCTGTGCACGGCGGCATGCGGGCGCATTGACCGGCTTACGCACGGACGGGTGCGGGACCTTGAGCAGGTACCGCAGGAGGTAAAGGCGGCGGTATTCGAGCTGATCCACCGGGCGGAGAGCTACGAGGCAGAGGACGCGCGCATGGCCTCCTTCACCAACGACGGAATGAGTGTGTCCTACGTGCAGGAAACGGCCCCGCAGCGCGATTCCTCGCTCAACAGCGTGGTGATTGACCTGCTGTGGGGGCAGAAAGCCGCGGACGGGAAAACGCTGCTGCTGTATGCGGGGGTGGCAGGGTGAGTATGCACGGGTACCGACGGTATTTCACGGATACCGTGACGATCTACCATAAGACGGTGGACCCTGTGACGAAGGACGACGTGTTCGAGCGCGTCGTGGTGCCGGCTGTGATGGCGCGGTGGCATACTGAAAGGACGGTCGATTCGTCCGGCGTGGTGAAGGTGGCGCAGTCGCTGAGCGTGACCGTGCTGCCCGATACCGACCCCGGCGAGCTGATGCAGCCGGGCGACTACCTGCTTGTGGGCGACGGGCCGGAGCTGACGGAGGAATACACGCTTAAGCAGCTTCGGCGCGACTGGCCGGGCCTTGCGCAGATACAGGCCATTGCGGACAACCGAAACAAGCCCCACCTCAAGCACAGAAGGGTGGAATGCGTATGAAGCTGACCATCAAGGACTATTCGCAGTTGTTGCGCGAGCGTGGCATCGGGCGTGGGCATCCTGTACAGGTATTCATTGCAAGTGAAGCTATCAGGCTAATGTGGAAGTACACACCAAAGAAGTCAAAAGTAATGGCGGGGTCCGCTAAGGTTGCAAGCGGTGGAACGGAAATCCATCAGTACACGCCATACGCCCAAATTCAGTACAAAAACACACATTTCCGGCATCGTGGCATCGAGACGCACCACTGGTTTGAGGCCATGAAGCGGAACGGAGGAACCGAAAAGATACTTAGGGCGGCGTGCAAGAAGGCAGGTGCAAGATGAACGCAGTGATGAATCAGGTGATCGCGTGGCTGGCTGGGTTTAAAGGTGTCGAGGGTGCGCAGCGCGTAACGCCGGACCTTCTGGAGGACGGCGACATGAGCCTGAGCGACCTGCCGGAGGACAGCGTGACCATCTATGTGGACGGCACGCGGGATGTGACCGCCTATGCGATGTTCCGCCTCCGCCACGGAGTCAAGACCCACGGCGAGCGCATGGAGGCGCAGGAGCTGCTGGATACATTCGAGCGGGAGGTGTGGCGGCGCAACCTTCGCCGCGACCTGCCGGAGGGAGACGCCCGCACGCAGTTCCAGAGCGTGACCGTCAGCCAGAGCCCGTACATGCTGGAAACCGACGGCGATACCGCCGTGTTCCAGTTCAGCCTTGAAATCAACTATGTGCAGGCTGTATGAGCTTGACAGCCTGCGGATAATGCGGGTATGATACGGATGCGCGGGCAACCGCGCCGGTGCAGAAGGTTCACCAAGATCCTGAAAGGGAAGGAGGTGAAGCCTGTGTTGCAAATGCTTTTTGAGGTACTCAACATCCTGCTGGCCGCTGCCATGGCAACGTACATCGGATGGCTGATGAACAAAAAAGAAACGGCCACGATGAGCAAGATCGTGACCGCTAAACAGCAGAGGTAAAGGTTCAACCCTCTGCACCGTTACAATATCACAGCCGCATGGAAAAGTCAAGCCGCCCGCGTACCGCCGGAGCGGCTTTTGCATACCCCAAAAATGAATGGAGGAAAAAGATTATGGCCAAAAAGCGTATGGCGTGGGAGACCGCGCACTATCTGGGCGTTCAGGTTGATGGAGAAGGCGAAGAAACCATCCATCTTCTGGGCGTGGGCATCAAGAGCCTGAACCGCTCGCCTTCTCCCAAGACGACCACGGACGCCTACATCAATGAAAAGAACGGATCGCCCACCATCACGGGCTATGACAACAGCTTCGCACTCAACTATGACGACATCGTGGACGATGACGCCGTCAAGGCGTTGCAACGGGTGGCAGACGACCAGCTCACGGGCACGGACGCGGAGTTTTATTACTACCGCGTGGATCTGCTGGCCGAGGCTGAAGCAGGCGCCTATCCCGCGCGGCGCTATCGCGTTGCGTGCGAGCCCGGCGACGAGACCAACGAGGCCGCAAGCGTGGTCAGCGCGAGCTGCACCCTCCGCCAGATCGGGGACCTCGAAAAAGGTACGTTCAACACGTCCACCAAGACGTTTACTCCCGATTCGGAGGCATGACGGACGACGGCGCGCCATGTGTTCCTGCTGCATGGCGCGCCGCCTGTGAAACTTAGGAGGAGCTAAACCAATGAAAGAAATGACCATCAGAATGCCCGATCCCGTTAAGCTCAAGATCAACGGGCATATCTTCCAGCTTCAGAAAAGCGACGTTGAGATCCTGCACATGGTTCAGGACGCCAAACGCAAATACGAAGGCAGGGATATTTCCGGCGTAGATGGCGCGCTGGAAGCGGCCGGCGATCTCCAGAGGATGATCGACGGCATTCTTGGCAAGGGCGCTACCCGAAAGCTGAGCGGTTGCGACAGGCCCGGCCTTGCTTTTTCCTACCACATGCTGACGGAGATCGCGCAGGGCGCGGTTGAGGCCTGTGCACAGGCGCTGGAAGAGGCGTATGCATGAGTTTTCTCTGTCGCACATTCCCCGGAAGGCCTGGCCGGGGGCTGTTTTCGGTGAAAACGGACAGAGCTATGAGGTAGATGCGGATTTTCGCACGGTGCTCAAGTGCCTGCGCGTGCTCAGGGATGAGGACATACGGGAACGCGACCGGCTCTATTTGTTGAAACAGTGGTTTTTCCAGGGGCAGGATGTGCCTGGAGGGCTTGAAAAGTTCATCGGGTTTGCCTTCGGGGAGTGCAGGGAGCCGTCAGAGCAGCCGCGCATGATGGACTTTGAGCAGGACGCCGATGCGATCTACGCATCTTTTCTGATGGCTTATGGCATGGACCTGACGGAAATACCGTTCCTGCACTGGTACAAGTTTCTCGTGCTTCTTCGTCTGCTTGGTGAGGACACGCCGCTGGAAAAGCGAATTGCGCTTCGCGGAATGGATACATCCAAACTCAAGGGGGAAGCGCGCATCAGGGCCGAGCGGGCACAGCAGGCTGTGGCGCTAAGGGAGCCTGCAAGCGCAAGGGAAGAAGCCGTGCGACAGGAAATCACCCGCGCGCTGGAAGAGGGAAAGAACCCGTCGGAGATCATTCGCAGGATGGGAGGCGATGAGGATGCCGGTTGACGGAACGCTGATCTTTGATACGGAAATCGACAGATCAGGGATTGAGAAGGGGTCAAAACTTGCAAAGAGCGACCTTGAAAAGCTCGGAACGCAGGTAAAGGATATTTTTTCATCCAAAAGCTTAACCTCCGGACTGGCAGATCTGGGCGGGAAGCTGGTTGGCGCGTTTGCCTTTGCCAAGCTGGCGCAAGGGCTGGGGCAGGTAGCAACCGCCGCCATCAAATACAACGCGCAGATGGAAGCATACCAAACCAACTTTTCCGTCATGCTTGGGGACGAGGCAAAGGGCGTGGAGTATGTCGCGCAGCTTCGGGAAAAAGCAGCCAAGACACCCTTTGGCATGGAGGATCTGGCCAGCGCTGCGCAGACCATGCTTTCCTTTGGCATGGACGCTGAAAATGCCAATACTGCCATGGACCGTCTTGGGGACATCGCGCTTGGCAACAAGGACAAATTCCAGAGCCTTTCCCTTGCGTTTTCTCAGATCAGCGCAGCCGGCAAGCTGACGGGAGAGGACCTTTTGCAAATGGTGAACGCGGGTTTCAATCCGCTCAACACCCTTGCTGAAAAAACCGGCACAAGTCTGGGAGATCTCAAAGATGTGATGAGCGGCGGAAAGGGGTCCGCCGCGTTTCGCAAGCAGATGAAAGACGCCCAGAACGAGGTGAAGAAGCTCGGCGCCGGGGCCAGCGAGGGCGCCAAGCTGCTTGCCCAGATCGGACAGGAAGGCATGATCTCGGCCGAGATGGTGGGCAAGGCGATGGAGATCGAAACCAGCCCCGGTGGCCGCTTCTACGACGGAATGGAGAACGCCAGCAAAACGCTTGAGGGGCAGTTTTCAACGCTCAAGGACAACTCCATGCAGCTTGTTGGAAACATTTTCAGTCCCATCAGCGATGCGCTGAGCGGTGTGATTCTTCCGGCCGCAAACGGCGTGATCGATGCGCTGAACGGGCTGTTTGAGGACAAGAGTTTCAAAGTGGAGGCAAAGGCCGAGGTAGAAGCTGCAAAATCCGACCTCAACAGCCTTGACGATGATGTGAAGAAGCTCAAGGAAAAATTCCTACAGGAGCAAATCACAATCAATATCAACACCGATGCTGCCAAGGGCGTGGCTTCTGAGCTTCAAGACATGTTTGAGGTGGAGCCGCGTTTGAAGGACTGGTCAGAGGAAGATAAAGAAAAGGCGTTTGCCATTATCGATGAATTGAACGCGCTTCTCCCGGAATTCGACTACACGCCGGATGAGCAAGGGCTGAAACAGCTACAGGAAGCTCTCAAAGAGGAGGGCGGCTCGGTTGACGCGCTGATTGAAAAGTACAGGGAGCTCGCCCAGCTGCGCAACATTGGCGACTTTGTAGGCGGCTTGAAGGGACAGCTTACCGACGCACAGATCAATGCGGCTATGCTAACCCAGAAAAAAGGCGGATATGAGGCGGCATTGGCAGAGAGCAAGAGACTAGCGGCTGCATATGGAGCGTTGGGCAGCGAACATGGCGATCTGAAATCAATGGTTGACTGGATGGCGTTGACCGGGAACAGCATTGACGCAGACGCAATACAAAATGGTCTTGGTTTTCTCAAGACTTTCTCAGACCTTGGAGGTAATCTCGGCGACTTGCCCGGTTTTGACAAACTTATTGATGAAGCCGGAAATCTGAAAGGTGCCGGAGACCTCGAAGGTGATTCCGAATCACTGACGGCATTGCAAAACGCTCTATCCGCGCTGTATGAATTGGCAGGAGACAAAGCGGTGGAAGAAGACGAAAAGGTAGCGGCCTATGAAGCAGAAATAGCCGCCATTCAGGCAACGCTCGACAATGCAATGGCTACCATAGCATCGCTTGAAGCAGAGCTGGCCAACGCCGAAAGCCTCAAGGAGCGGATTGAAGACGGCGAAACGCTAGAGGGTATCTTGTCGGAAATCTCTGCCGAGCCGTATACAGCGACCGTTGAGGTGGATGACCAAGTAACCGAAGGTGTTGAAAACGCAGAACAAGCCCTTGATGGGATTAACGGTAAGACCGTCAACACATACATCAAGGTAACGACGGTGCCGGGCGGCGGGGATGTTGACGGCTCGCACGCTGGCGGTCTTGACCGTGTTCCATTTGATGGCTATATAGCGCAGCTTCACGCAGGGGAGGCGGTATTGACGAGGTCAGAGGCGAGCTTGTGGAGGGCTGAAAAAGCCGCATCACTTGTAGGCGGTGGCATGTTGGGTGACGCAGGCGCCAGCTTCCAGCAGGTGAACAACTTTAATGTCCCGGTGCAGACGCCGGACGAGTTCGCCAAAACCATGCGCCTGTATGCCACCTATGGTCTGGAAGGGGTGATCTGATGGAAACCAGCCGGGCCAATGTGCTCATCCACCGCAGCGATGGGCAGACCTTTGCCATGGATGACAAGCCCATTGGACTGCTTGAGCTGAAAGGCGTGGACGCGCCCGCCATGGAGGTGTTCACCGAGAAAAACGCCGTGGGCGACGGCGACACGGTGACGGGCAGCCGCGTGGCGGCAAGGGACATCACCATCCGGGCCAAATCGCGCGGAGGCATCAAAAACGCCATTCTGCGCGCCCGGGCGGTGGTGTTTTTTGATCCGCAATACACCTACGACGTGGATATCAGCTACGACGGTGTGACCCGCACCGCGCGGGACTGCCGCCTGCGGGCCGTGGCCATCCCGTCGGGCAGCCTGTATCAGCCGCTTGACATCACGGCCACGTTCCTGTGCCCCTATGGGTATCTGGACGGAGAGGGCGGCATGGATGGCGTGGACCTCAACAGCATTACGCCAAGGCTTGGGTGGCCGTATGTGTCGATGATGAAGGACGGCATCGCTTATGCCACGGCGAGCAACGACCCGTCTGTTAGCCTGCACAGCACGAATGCCAATGGCGGACAAGTGAGCTCCACGGGCATGCTGTTCGGCGTGTACAACTACGACAAAACCGTGGTCATCCACAACCGGGGAAGCGCCCCCACCTGGGTGCGCGGCGTGTTTACCGCCATGGGGCCGAGTACGGTGCAAAACCCCAAACTGATTCACGGGGACGCCTTCGTGCGCGTGCTGTATACCATGAATCCCGGCGACGTGGTGGACATTGACACCGAAAAACGCATCGTGCGCATCAACGGGGTGAACGCGCTGAACAAAATCGACAAGGCGAGCAACTTCGGCGGCATGCGCGTGGACCCCGGCTACAGCGTGATCGGCTTCGACGCCGACACCAACCCCGACCAGCTCAGCGCGCGGGTGTATTTCCAGATTCGGTATTTAGGAATATGAATTTGTGCCACAGCGAGCGAAGGGTGGGAATGGGACCCGCCCGGAAGCGAGCGGCAACCGCATCGCTTGCCTGCACAGCGCGGGCCGCGCCGCGGGCGCGGAACGTGCGAATCATCACATTTGGGGGTGTAAGAAATAGAAGTCGCAGGTCTTGACAAGAATCTCGAAACCCTTACCTATTTCCAGTACCTGAACCTGCAATGGAAGCGGCGTTACTACGAGCCGGGCAGCTTTTCCATGCGCATTCTGGCGGCGGACTATGACCCGCGCGTGAAATTCCTCTACACGCCGGATCGCCCGGAGGTGGGCATGGTGGAAAAGGTGGACTACGAGCGCACGGCGCAGGGCGAGTTTGTGCAGCTGAGCGGGTCATTTCTTGAGGCGCTGTACAACCGCATCTATGCCTATCCGCACATCAAGGGGAAGCACACGCTGGCGCAGCTGCTGGCGTATGCGAATCATCCGTGGTATGCGCTGGACCTCTACACCGTCCAGCCGGACGCGGGGGCCTTTGCCGAGACCGAGGTGGAGGTGTCCTGGCAGAACGACACCATCACCGACTGTCTCTATTCCACGCTGAAAACCCTCGAATTGAGCTGGCGGTTTGCGCTGGACCCGAACACGGGCGTCCTTGCGATGCGCGTGTGGCAGGGGGCGGACCGGACGCAGGCGCAGGAGGCAAACGCCTTTGCCCTGTTTTCGGACGACAGCCACCACGTAACGCAGTTTTCCTATACCGAGGACGAAAGCGGCTACAAGAACCATGCCGTGGTGTTCTACGGCAGCGACTCCATCGGCGATCCCTACCGGCACGACGTGTACACCGAAAACTGGCAGACCGAGGGCCGCCGCTGGCTGATGATGAACGTGGACGACGACCTGACCGAAGCCGAGCGCACCCAGAAGGCGCACGACGAGCTGAAAAAGTATCCCATCGTGCAGAGCGCCGACATCGAAGTGATCCAGAGCGGGCTTTTGTACCGGAAGGACTACGACCTGGGCGACAAGTGCGACGTGGTATGCCACCGGCTGGGCAAGAGCTTTGCGGCGCGCATCACGGGCGTGAACGAGGTGTTCAAGGCCGGGCAGCACAGCGTGAGCCTGACCTTCGGCGAGAGCGCCAGCACGGTCTACCAGCGCGTGGCGCGGCATGGCCGGGGCGACGTCCGCGGGTACGAGCTGCCGCAGATCACGTCCAGAAGGGTGCGCATCCTCATGCCAGGGAACGACTGGCAGACGGCGACGATCAACAGCCCAAAGACGGGGGTATAGCCCGGCAGCTGCGCACAGGCGCCACCGGGTGCTGGAGGGGCGCTTCGCCGCCATCGGGGATCGCGGCGCATGGACTGCCCACATCCCTGCGATAGGTTTTTCAACCACTCACCACAAATGGAGGTGCATTAACTCTCATGTTTTCCCTACCCTTTGACAGCAAGATCACCGGATACGATTCCAGCGGCATTCCCCTCTACGACCGAGCCAGCGGCAGCGCGGAGTTTGCACGGCTGCTGGCGGCGTTCCTGACCAACGGCGTATTTGGCAGCGGCATGTTTGCCGTGACGGCCAAAACCGGCATGCAGGTGGAGGTGAGCGCGGGCAGCTGCGTGATAGGCGGGCGGTTCGGCTTTGCCATCGTGCCTGAGACGCTGACAGTTGCAGCGGACGTGCAGTACCCGCGCATCGACAGCGTGGTACTGCGCATGGACGTGGCCGAGCCGGTACGCGACATCCACCTTGAGGTACATCAGGGCACGCCCTCGCCCGCGCCGCAGGCCCCCGCCCTCACCCGCGACGGCACCGTGTGGGAGCTGGGGCTGGCCAACGTGCTCATCCCCGCCAACAGCACCGCCATCGCCCAGGAGCGCATCACCGATACCCGGCTGGACACGAACCGGTGCGGGATAGTTGCGGCAATCAACAGCAAAATCGACACCACCGCCCTCTACAACCAGATTCAGGCCGATCTGGCGTCCTTCAAGGGCACGGAGCAGGCGGGGTTTGAGGCGTGGCGCGAAAACGAGCAGAGTGTATTCGGCGCATGGAAGGAAACCGAGCAGAACGAATTTGAGGCATGGTTTGCCAATATCAAAGACATGCTCGAGGGCGACATCGTTGGCAACCTGCTTTCGCAGATTGCAGGCAAGGCCAGCACCGCGACCTACGCCGCCACCCTGACGGCATCGGGGTGGAGCGCCTCGGCGCCCTACACGCAGACCGCGTCGGCCGCGGGCGTGCTGGCTACGGACGATCCCTTCGTGGACGTGGACATGAGCGG
>OJRC01000401.1_pt1 | contig 29931 bp, 28 predicted proteins | sample 1599081 | NCBI WGS metagenome assembly OJRC01 (sample SAMN03922519, study PRJEB24848) | human gut metagenome | isolation source: stool sample | host: Homo sapiens | place: Germany | collected 2010-02 | reverse complement strand
GGCGGCAGTTACTCCAAGCTTTCCTAATGCTTCTTCTACTACATTTTCCAAAGAAACAATATCCTCCGGGTGGGGAAAAGTATGTGTTAAACCCTCAATTCCGATTTCTATGGATGTGCCATAGGTACTTGCAATCCGTCCAGCTAATGTGCTTGCAGCTTTTACCGTAATTTGCTGTCCTAAAATAGCGCGTACCGCTGTTTCAAAAGCGTCAAAGCACCCGGGCACACGCAGTCCGGGGACACATATTCCCGGTTTGAGTTCATTTAGCGTCTGTAAAGTTTGATATACAATTTCAGGCTCACAATACAAATCAAATAAACGCTTTACACGAGTTAAAACCTGTGAAAGTACAGGAACTAAGGTATCACTGAAGGTTACGCAAATGGTGTATTTTTTCGGATTATCCCCTACGGAAATCCAGCCGCTGCACCACGCTCCATTTTTGTCAGGCAGGCGCACCGTTCTCATATATTTTTCACTCGTTATTTTTTCAACGCCTGAAATCGCACGCTGAGAAAGAAATTTCAAAATTTCTTTCCAACGGTAAGGTGGATGGTATCCTAATTGAACGGTAATCTCACTTGTTCGGATATTTCCAGCTGCCAAACTTTTACGCAGAGCCGTAGGGGACAGGTGGTAGTGCTTTTGAAACAAATCATTTAGTCGCCGCAAACTTCCAAACCCCGCCGCCATAGCTACTTCCAGTACAGACAGCCTTGTGTCTGTTAGCAGATTTTTTGCCAGTAATAGTCGGCATGTTTGCAAATATTGAATCGGTGTAACATGATATTCCTCCATAAAAACACGCCGCAAATGTCTTGAGGTACATCCTAATTTCCTGGCAAGCAGTTCTAAACTCTGGTTTGCGCCACAGCTTTCTTCAATCAATTTTGCCGCCTTGCGTGCAAGAGCCGAAGAAGCGTCTATGACAGACGCACCCGGTGCGAGTTCCGGTCTGCACAGCAGACATGGACGATATCCCGCCTGTTCTGCCGCCGCTGCGGAAGAAAAGAAGGTGCAATTCTCTTTTTTCGCCTGTTTTGCCCAGCATACAGGGCGGCAATAAATTTTTGTAGATGATATTCCCACGAAAAATCTTCCGTCAAATCGTGTATCCTTTGCTTTAAACGCTTCATAAAGCGTACTATCGTTTTCTTTCAAAACAATTCTTCTTTCTCCTGCCAACTACAAAAATTATATTATATTCAGCTGAAAAAGCTCGCCATATTCGGACATTATAATGGGAATTATCCGCTTTTTCTTACGATGTTACAACAAGCCAATTGCTGTTCTATTTTCGGAATCGTAGAGCAATGGTCTGTTCCGGTGTTTGTGTTACTTTACCGCACATAAGCATTTTGGGCAGGCATCTTGGGCCTTCTGCTGTTTCATGAAAAGCCATATACTATGGCACCTGCATAAAACAAATACCTTTCATAAAGCCGGTTCCCTCACCATTTGTTACGGCTCTTTTCAAGGTTCTCACAAGTTGGCGCGGACATTCCGCACATTCAAACCAGCAGCACAAGGCTTTTTCTCCGGCACAGTTCTTTATTCTGCATTTTCGGCAGTGCCCCAATTTTTCCCGCACGTCAAATATCCGGCACAGACCCCTTTGCGGCAACAGTGCTTATACAAGCCCTGCAATTCCTCCCGCATGGGGCCATGGGGCAATCAATTTTTCCCTTCGTCGTTTTCAACAGCGGCCCGCCATCTTCTTGCGGCTGCCCGTTTTCTCCTTTTAGCCGGGGCTTTTGTACGTCAAAAACCGCACCCCTGCGCGCCCGATCTGCAGGGCGTCCCTTTTCCTATTCGCCCTGCTCTCTGGCCGTGCGGGCGCGCCTGCGCGCACAGAATGCCCACAGCCCGGCCAGCAGGGCGCTGGCCGCCGTCAGCGCGGCGCCCGCCGCAAGCCCCGGCGGGCAGTAGCGCAGCTCCAGCGTATGGGCTCCCGCCGCAAGGTCTACCGCCATCAGCTCGCCCACGGCCCTGCGCGTGGGCACGGGCTGGCCGTCCACCTTCACCGTCCAGCCCTCCTCCCAGGGGATGCTGATAATCAGCGGGCCGTCCGCCTGTGCGGTGACGCTGCCTCTGAAATGAGAGGACGACACCTCTTCCAGTCTGGCAAAGCCGGGCTGCATGGCGTCACGGGCGCTTTGCAGCAGGGCAAGGTCCTCGGTGTAAAACAGCGGCTCGTACAGGCGCAGCATGCCGTATTCCGGCACAAGGCGCACCGTCACCGTGTCGCCCGCCTCATACATGCCGAGGTATGTGATGCCCTGGGTGTAGGTGTCGAACATGCGTCCGAAAGCTTCCCCGTTCACATACATGTGCGCAGGCTTAAAGCGGTCTGTGGGAAAATAGCAGTACAGTGGGCCGTCCGCCTGCGCGGTGACGCTGAATTCCACCCAGCCCTCGCCGCCTTCCTGCTTTAAGTCGAACACGCGCACGCCCTCAAAGGCGCTCTCAGTCATCTCGTGTACCTCTTCCTGCACGGCAAGCGGTGTCAAAAGCGGCTGTGTTTCACCCGTCAGGGCACAGAACAGCTCGTTCTGCAATTCGAACAGGTTTTGCTGAGAGAAATCCACCTCAGCTGCATCGCCCGCCGCGCAGAATGCCAGCGGGAAGGCGGAAGGGTTTCGCCATGCAGTGACGCCGTTTTCCTCCAGAACAGCAGTATAGCCCCGGTAGGCGTCCCCCTCGCCCGCCTGCCGCGAAAGCACATATTTCAGCCCCAGCAGGCTTGCTGCAAAGTTGGTGGAGCCGGTGTAATAATACGCCCCGCCCCCCTGCACACAGTTGCGGAAGCCCAGCGCGCCCACCAGCGCCTTCACAGCCAGCTTGTCGCTGGAGGAATAGTGCGAAATGCCGTTGTAGCCCAGCAGCATGGCGTCGTTGCGGCTGCGGTAAAGAAAGCCGTTCTGCTCATAGCCGTACTGAAAATCCTTTTCCATGCGGTAGAACGCATCGTCCTGTGCCTGCACGGCGCGCACGGCGGGCAGTGTTTCATCTACAAAGGAGGTATACTCCCCCATAGGAGTATACCGGTATTCCTTGCCGGAATCTATGGCGCGCACCACCAGAAAGGCGTTCAGCGCAATGTCGGCCGCACACAGCACGGCCATGGCAAGGCACAGCGCCCTGCGGCGCCTTCCCGCCGCAAACAGGCACCACAAAAGGCCCACTGCCGCCGCCAGCACCAGTGAAACAGCGGCGCGCTTTGCCGTGGTGAACGCCTGTGCGCCCGCGCCCAGGCAGGCCCAGGCAAGCGCCAGCGCGCACACGGCGGTGCCGCCGGCGCACAGCCATGGGTTTTGCCCATGACGCCACAGGTGTTCCAGCGCAAAGGCAGCCAGCACCAGCACAAAAAAGCTGAATAAAAAAGCATTGCGGTAATTGAACCACGCGGGCGGGTTGAAGCCATGCCAGATGAGGTTTGGCCCCTTGAGCCAGAAGCTGAGCACGAACACCGCCGCCACAGCCCCCGCGGCGGCCTTTTGGCGCACAGGGCGCTTTTGCAGAAAAAACATGCCCGCGCCCACAAGCGCCAGCATGCCGCAGTAAACAGGCGGCAGGCCCATTTCCAGCTCTGTCCACTCATAGGCGCCCAGCGTCTCTTTCGCCAGCAGGGCGCGCAGGCTGAACAGCTTTTCCAGGCTGGCGACCTGCTGCGCGTCGAACCCAAAGCGGTTGCCCTGCAGGGAGGCCAGCGCAGGCAGCAAAAGCACGGCGGCAAGCCCCGCCGCCAGCAGGCTGGCGCCCGCATAGGAGGCCAGCATGGGCAAGGCGCGCGCCCCGGGCGCGGCAAACCCGCCCAGGGTATAGAACAGAAAATACAAAACGGAAAACATGCAAAGCATATACCCTATGTAATAATCCGTCAGAATGCCCAGAGCAAGGCTGACCATGTACAGCCACGGGCGGCCGCCCCCGGCGATGCGCTCGATGCCAAGGGCCATCAGCGGCAAAAGAATGACGCCGTCCAGCCATAGAATATTCTGCTGGTAGGCAATGCTGTATGTGCACAGTGCATACAGCATGCACAGGCAAAGCGCTTTGCGCGGGCCTGTGTGGCACCGCGCCCACGCCGCAAATGCAGTGCCGGCAAGCCCGGTTTTCAAAAGCGTCAGCAGCAGCACGAACCACGGCAGCGCGCGCACGGGAAAAAACACCACCAGCAGGTTCAGCGGGCTGGCGATATAATAGGCAAACAGCCCTATCATATCGCCGCCCAGGGCCTTGCCGAAGGTGTAAAGCAGGTCATCCTTGCCCAGCAGAATGCTGCGAAGCTGCGAAAAGAAGGCTACATACTGGCCGTTCATATCCACAGTAAGCAGCGTTTTGTCCCCAAAGGGGGCAAAGCCCGCCGCTGCGTACACAGCGGCCAGCAGCAGCACAGGCGCCGCAAAGGCCGCCGCGTACAGCTTCCATCTTGTATGTGCGCCGGCCTGCTTCATGGGCCGCACCCTCCCTTTTCAAAGCTGCGCCCTGCGCAAAGGCCCTTTTCGGCCCACGCGCAGGGCGCGGCAGACATCTTTTTTCAGGCTTCGCGCAGGGCGGCGTCCTGCTGACCCACCCATTCGCCCACCTTTTCGGCCACGGCCTTCATGGTGCCCGGCGCAAAGGGGCTTGCAAAGCCAGCCGCAGCCACAAGGCCGGGGTAGGTCTCTGTGCCCGCGCGGCCCACAAGCGCAAGATAACGCCGCCATGCGTCCGCCTTGTCGGCCAGCCATGCAGTGAAGAACTGCAGCGCCACCGTCTGCGCCAGGCAGTAGTCGATATAATAGAACGCATATTCATAAATGTGAAGCTGGCGCTGCCAGCCCGCGCCGCGGCCGTAGAAGGGCAGGCCCTCAAAGTCAAGCCACGGGCGGTATTCCTTTTCCAGCCGGGTCCATTCAGCGTTGCGCTGGGCGGGCGTGAGGCCGGGGTTTGAATACACAATGTGCTGGAACTCGTCCACCATGGCGCCGTAGGGAAGGAAATACAGGGCATCCTCTGCGTGCGCAAGCTCGTAGCGCGCCGTTTCGTCCCCAAAGAACAGGTGGTGGAAATCTGCCGTGAGGAACTCCATGCTCATGGAGTGAATCTCGCAGCTTTCCATGCCGGGCTCCCGCAGAATAGCGGGGATGTCCTTGCGCTGGGCCACATAGTCGGCAAAGGCGTGGCCCGCCTCGTGCGTCAGCACGTCCACGTCGCCCGCCGTGCCGTTGAAATTGGAGAAAATGAACGGCAGCCTGTAATCCGGCAGGCTGGTGCAATAGCCGCCGGGCGCCTTGCCCGGCTTTGCCAGCACGTCGAACAGTTCGTTTTCAAACATCTCGTCAATAAAGGCGCTGGTTTCGGGGCTGAGCTCGTGATACATCTTTTTGCCCGCCGCCAGTATCTCCTCCGGCGTGCCGTGCGGCGCGGGGTTGCCCTCTTTGAAGCAGAACGCATCGTCGTAAAATTTAGGCTGCGAAATGCCGGTGCGGGCATATTGCAGCCGCTTCAGCTTTGCCACCACGGGCACCACGTCGCGCTTTACCTGCGCGCGGTAGGCGGCCATATCGTCCAGCGTATAGCCAAGGCGGTTCATGCGGATGGCGCCAAGCGGCACAAAATTTTCATACCCCATGGCCTGCGCCTGTGCGGTGCGGTTTTTCACAAGCTGGTCGTACAGGCTGTCGAATTCCTCTCTGTGCGCGTCAAACCAGGCGCCCTCGGCCTCATAGGCCGCCTTGCGCACGGCGCGGTCTGCATTCGTTTTATATTTGGCAAGCTGTGCCACGGTGAGCGTCCGGCCCCGGAAGGGGATTTGTGCCGAGGCGTACAGTTTCTGATAGGCGCTGGTGAGGGCATTCTCCTGCGCCATCAGCTCCAGCACCTCCGGCGTCTGCGATTTTACGGCCAGCTCCATCTTTTCCAGTGCAAGCGCCCCCAGCTTTTCAGCCGCCGCAGCGCGGTGGGGGCTTGCCAGCACGGCCTTGTACACCTCCAGCTGCTTGTCGGCCAGCCTGGGCGAATTCTCATCAAAGAACTGGCGCTCTGCCTCGTAAAAGGCGTCGCGCGTGTCGATGGTATGGCGCACCTCCGCCAGCGTTGCCATGGTGGAAAGATGCGCGGCCAGCTTTTCAAAGGCCGCATACTGCGCCAGCACGGCCGCCGCGTCCGGCGCCGACGCTATAGCCTGTGCCATGGCGTCGAAGGCGGAAAAGGCTGCGGCAAGGTCCGGCCGTTCATAGGGCATTTCACTGAATTTCATTCCGTTCACTCGCTTTCCGTATGCGCCCTTGTGCGGGCGCCTTGCTTTTTTATTTCGCGCACCGCCCGGCCTGCCGCCGGGGCGCGCTGTCTCATGCGGGGGCCGGCACACGGCGGCGCGGCCCGCTATATGGATTATACCACGCCGCAGGGGGCTTGCAAACACTCTTTTGCGCCCTCGGCTTGACACCGCGTCCATTTGCGCGTATACTAAACAAAACCTATTTTCGCGGCAGGCGCGTGGGGGACGTTTGTATGGCACAGGCATTTTGCAGCAAGGCTTATTATTACGGCTATTTCTTTTGTGAGAAATGGCCCTGTTTGCCGTGTGCCGCAGCCGTCTGAGCGTTTTTGCTCAGCATGTGGATGCAAGGCCGCCGGGGTGCAGAGCCCCGGCGGCCTTTTTTCATAAAACGAATAAAAAGAAGGGGAGTTTCCGCCATGATCGTCATTTTCAAAAAGGATGCGCCGCAGGAGGCCATTCAGGCGCTGTGCCGCCAGTTTGAAGCACAGGGGCTGAAGATTCACAATTCTATGGGCGAGCACACCCACCTTGTGGGCCTGATAGGCGACACCAGCGCCGTGGATGCAGACCTCGTGCGCGCCAATGCCGCTGTGGAAGAGGTAAAGCGCGTTTCCGAGCCGTACAAAAAGGCAAACCGCAAATTCCATCCCGGGGACACCGTAGTGAAAGCGGGCGGCGCGGCCTTCGGCGGCGGGCACTTTTCCGTCATTGCAGGGCCGTGCAGCGTAGAGAGTGCGCCACAGATAGAGCTTGTGGCCAAAAGCGTGCAGGCAAGCGGCGCAGCCATGCTGCGCGGCGGGGCCTTCAAGCCGCGCACTTCACCCTATGCCTTTCAGGGCCTGCGGGCGGACGGCCTTGTGCTGCTGCGCCATGCGCGCGAGAAAACGGGCCTGCCCATTGTGACAGAAATTATGAACCCGGAGCATATCCCCCTGTTCGAAGACGTGGACCTCATTCAGGTGGGTGCACGCAACATGCAGAATTTTGAGCTTTTGAAAGAGCTTGGCCGGCTGAAAACACCTATCCTGCTCAAGCGCGGGCTCGCCAACACGCTGGAGGAATTTTTGATGAGCGCCGAGTATATCATGGCGGGCGGCAACGAAAACGTCATTTTGTGCGAGCGCGGCATCCGCACCTTCGAGCCAAGCATGCGCAACACGCTGGACATTTCTGCCGTGCCCATGCTTAAGCAAAAGACGCACTTGCCCGTGGTGGTGGACCCCAGCCACGCCGCCGGCATTGCCTGGATGGTGCGGCCCCTCGCCATGGCGGCCATCGCCGCCGGGGCGGACGGGCTGATGATAGAGGTGCACAACGACCCGGCCCATGCGAAAAGCGACGGCGCACAGAGCCTTACACCCGCACAGTTCAGCGAACTGATGGCCGATATCCGCCGCACGGCGCAGTTTTTCGGCCGCATCCTGTAAGCTGCGCGGCGCACATGCGCGCCTTGATTTTTGCATATGACGATGTATAATGTATATAGACCGCCGCGGCCTTCGCGCCGCACAGCTTCAACCGCAAGAAAGGAATGATCTGCATGAGCAAGTTCATTGTAAAGCCCGACTTCTGGGCCGTGTTCCCCCACGCCTCCATCGCCGTAGTGCTGGCAAAGGGCGTGGACAACGCTGCCGCCTGCCCTGAGGCGGAAGCTTTGCTGGAGAGCGCCCACAGGGAGGCCGGAAAATACCTTGGCGCGGCTGCCTTTGCCGAAAACCCCGCAGTAGCCGTGTGGCGCGAGGCTTACCGCCAGTTCAAGACGAAAAAGGGCGCGCGCTGCTCTATTGAGGCGCTGTTGAAGCGCGTGGAGAACGGGCGCGGCGTGGGGTCCATCAACCCGCTGGTGGATATTTACAACGCGGTGTCCCTCACTTGGGGCCTGCCCTGCGGCGGCGAGGATCTGGACACCTTCCAAGGCGATTTGCTGCTTTGCACGGCGGACGGCACAGAGCCCTTCCGCGCGCTGGGCGACGAGGAGGACGAGCCCCCCTTCCCCGGCGAAATTGTGTATAAGGACGACGCAGGCGCCGTGTGCCGCTGCTGGAACTGGCGCGACGGCCAGCGAACCATGCTGACGGAAAACACTAAAAACGCCTTCCTCATTCTGGAATGCGTGGACCCCGCCCGCACGGATGATTTGAAGGCCGCCGCGGCCATGCTGGCCGAAAAGGTGCAGGCCCTCTGCGGCGGCACGGCCAGCGTGCACATTCTCAGCAAGGATGCGCCGGAGGCCGGGCTGTAAGGCCCCTGACCCCTTCGCCGGGAAACACAGGCAGCCGGGCACGGCCCGTGGCGGTAGAAAAATCCGCCTTCTGGCCTCATAAGCCCATCACCTTGATGCAATCAGGCCCCATGGCAGCCGTCAGGCCCGCCATGGGGCGTTTTTCGTATCTTCTGCATCCGTGTATTCGGAAGCAAGAAACAAAGAGCAAAGCTATACTGTGCCGCCGGGAACGGGGGCACACGCCGCGGCCGGGGTGATTCTCCGCCGCCCGCCTCTGGTATATCAGGCTTGATTGCAGCGGCAGATGCCTTGTTTCATAAAGCAGCGCCTTCATTCGAAAGAATATCTGCCTGCTGCATGCGGGCATTTCATTTTGCAAGACCGCAGACGCCTTCCCAGTGTGCGGAGATTCACGCCGCTGCACGTCCAGTACAGCGAGACAGGCCCGCCGGGCGGCAGTACAGGCCCCGGAAGGAAGAGTTATTTGCAGCACAAAAAGGCCCCTAGAGGCCGGACGCTTCCGGGGCCTCAAAGCTGGCTGATACGGCAGAAAAGGGAAACCGCGCCGCTGTGCGCATAAGCTCTCTATCCTGCGGGAAAAGCTGCACACCCGGCCCTGCCTCTAAGCCGGGCCGCCTGCGCACACAGTTAATACAGCATGCTCTCAGGCCGCCTTCTGCTCGGTAGCCTCGAAAATGGCGCGCAGGCCGCCGCAAAAAAACAGAGCCGCCGGCTGTTCCGGCGGCCCTTTCTGCCCATATGCGCGGCGCACGGGCGCTGCTTTTTATTCACCCAGAATCAGCTTTGTCAGCTGCATGGGCTCTACAATTTTGCCGTCTTTATACACGCGCATATTGCCGGAGGCAATCTCGTCAATGAGGATAACTTCATCTCCATTGTAGCCAAACTCGAACTTGATGTCGTAAAGCTGCATGCCCTTGGCGGCCAAATCGTCCGCCACCACCTTGGTGATGGCCAGCGTCTGCTTTTTCATATCTTCGAACTGTGCCATGGTCATCACGCCCAGCGCCTCCAGCCCCTCGGCGGTAACAAGGGGGTCGCCCAGGGCGTCGTTTTTGAACGTGCACTCCACATAGCCGCCGGGCAGGGGTGTGCCGTCCTTGATATAATCGCCATAGCGGCGGATGAAACTGCCGGTGGCCACCAGGCGGCAAATGACCTCCAGGCCGTGGCCGAACACCTTGGCGGGCAGCACCTCCATGGTAGCATCCTGCACGTTGGCGCTTACATAGTGCGTTTTCACGCCGGCCTTTTTCAGCAGCTCAAAAAAGTGGATGGAGGTTTTCAGGTTTTCGCGGCCGATGCCCTCGATGGTGAGGCCCACCGAGTTTTCGCCCGGGTCGAACACGCCGTCCTTGCCGGTGCAGTCGTCCTTGAATTTCAGCAGCACATTGCCGTTTTCCAGTTCGAATACGTCTTTGGTTTTGCCTTCGTATATTTTTTTCATCGCGCAAAAAGCCCCTTTCCGTTTTCCTAAAATTCGGCCAGTAAACATTATAACAGACAAGGCCCGCGCCCGCCAGCCCTTTCCCGCACGCAAATAAAAAATTTTTGTGTTTTTCCCCGGCGGCCCGCCGTGCCGCCGGGGCCAGGCAAGCCTGCCCCGCTGCATTTGCCGCACAGGCGGCGCTCATCCCGGCACGCTGAAAAGAGGGCCTGCGCTTTTGCAAAACAAAATGCCCGCATACAGGGGGCGGCAGAAAGCACCCCCTCCGTCGCGGTGCACGGGCCCCTCTCCGGCAGCGCGGCTTTGTCCCATGCTTCTGCACAAGCAAAGCAAAAGGCCCCCGCGGCGGGCCTGGCGGCTGCCACGGTGGCCTGGCTGTATGGATGCCTGTAAAGGAAAAGCGGCCGTTTTCTCAGCCATGCTTCGGCTTTCCGCCGGGGCGAGGCTTTTGAGCGCTGGCGCGTTACAGCACAAAATGGAAAAAGCGCATGGCGTCGGCGTAATTTTCGCACGCAAAGCGCACCGTCTGCTCTTCGCACAGGCTGGCGCCCGGGTAAAAACCGGCATGGTAGGCCAGCTGGTGGCTGCGGTAGCGCACAAATATCTCAAACTGCAGGGGCATGGGCACGAGGCAGGTTTTATACCGCTCGGAATCCAGCTGGTCGTACAGCGCCTTTTCAATGCGCTCGGCCGCAAGGGCGGGGTGCAGGCTGGTGGTGCTGCCGCCTTCGCCCTTCACCACAGGCACCGCGGCAATGCCCGGCACCATGCGGCGCGCGGCTTCGCACAAGGCCGCGTCGCCGGAAACAAAGCACACGGGCACGCCGTGCAGCCCCGCCATATAGGCGTTCAGCGTAAATTCGCTGGCGCGCTCGCCGTTTATTTCGATATAGTCCACCTTCTGCGGCTCCATGGTATGGGCCATGGGGCTGCCAGAGGTGCCCGCGCCGGAATGGTAGCCCAGAAACACCGCGCCATCCCAGCTTCCGTGCTGGATGCCGCTCATCATGCCGTAGGGGTCGCCCGCCCAGCCGCGGTTCACCTGCACGGGCACAGGCAGCTCTTCCAGAGCGATGTTGCGGCCCGTATCGTGCGCGTCCTTTACCAGAATGCGCTCGCCGCCCGCCTGCACGGCGGCGCGGCAGGCCGCAGCCACCTCGCGCGTCATCTGCGCGCAAAGGGCCTGCAGCTCCGGCGTGCCGGGGCCAAGCTGGTCCCACGCGGCGGCGCCGCACACGCCTTCGATGTCACAGGAAAAGAAAAGGTCCATGCAAAGCGCCCCCTTTTGCCTTATGCGCGCGCAGCGCCGGGCATAAAGATAGCGCCCACCGGGCACTGCGCTGCACACACGCCGCAGCCGGTGCACTTTTCTTCGTCGATGCGGGCCACGTTGTTCACCACCGTCACGGCGCCGGCAGGGCAGTTTTTGGCACACTTCATGCAGCCGATGCACCCGGCAGTGCACGCCTTGCGGGTGAGGGCGCCGCGGTCTTCATTGGCGCACAGCACCACGGGCCTGTCTAGGCGCGTGTGCAGGCGGATGATGCCCTTGGGGCACGTTTCCGCACAGGCGCCGCAGCCGGTGCATTTTTCTTCATCAATATGCGCAAGGCCGTTTTTCACTTCAATGGCGCCGAATTTGCACGCTGCGGCGCAGTCGCCGCAGCCAAGGCAGCCGAACGGGCATACCGCGCACCCGCCGTGCAGCGCCGCCATAGCGGCACAGCTTTGCACGCCCTGGTATTCGTATTTATCCTGCGTATGCTCGTAGCTGCCCTGGCAGGCCACATAGGCCGTGCGCTTCAAAACGCCGCCTGCCTCCACGCCCATAATGGCCGCGGCGGCCTTTGCCACGGCCTCGCCGCCGGGCACGCACTTGTTCACGGGCGCGCCGCCGGCAATGGCCTGGGCATAGTCCGCGCAGCCCGCATAGCCGCAGGCGCCGCAGTTTGCGCCGGGCAAAACCTCCTGCAGGCGGCCCACGCGCTCATCCTGCGGCACGGCCAGAAAGCGCGAGGCCAGCACCAGCACCACGCTGCCCACAAGGCCAAGGCCCGCGCACACGGCAGCCGCCCAAAGAATTCCTGTCCACATAACAGCCGCCCCCCTTACGCGCCGAAAATATGTTCGATGACGCCGCCAAAGCCCATGAACGACAGGCTGACGATGGCGGCGCTTACCAGCGTGATGGGCAGCCCCTCAAAGCATTTGGGGGGCTTTGCGTCCGCCAGGCGGCGGCGCACGCCCGCAAACAGCACCATGGCCAGCATAAAGCCGAACCCGGCGCCCACGGCGCACACCATGCTCTCGGCAAAGTTGTAGCCGTCCTCTATCACAGAAATGGTGACGCCCAGCACCGCACAGTTGGTGGTGATAAGCGGAAGATACACGCCCAGCGCCTTATACAGCGGGGGAATGACCTTTTTCAGCACCATTTCCACAAGCTGCACCAGCACGGCAATGATGAGGATGAACACGATGGTCTGCAGATAGGCCATGCCGTTCGGCTCCAGCACATAGGTATAAATGGGCCAGGTGACGGCGGTGGCCATTGCCATAACAAACACCACGGCGCAGGACATGCCGAAGGCGGAATCCAGCTTTTTCGACACGCCAAGGAACGGGCAGATGCCCAAAAACTGCACCAGCACATAGTTGTTCACAAGAATCATGCCGAAAAATATCATGGCAAGGTTTCTCATTTCGTCCATGCGTTACGCGCCCTCCTTCCCGGGCTCTTCGCCGCAGGCCCCGGCGCACGCACCGGCAGCCGGGCAGCCCTCGCAGCCCACTTTGCGTGTGACGCGCGCGCCCAGCTTCGTCTCTATGAACACCACAAGCGCCATCAGCACGCCAAACACCAGAAAGCCGCCCGGCGGTGTAATGAACAGCGTCATGGGCTCGAACGAGGCGCCCAGCACGGCCACGCCGAACAGCGTGCCCGCGCCCAAAAGCTCGCGCACGCAGCCCATCAGCACCAGCGTCAGGGTAAAGCCAAGGCCCATGCCAAGGCCGTCCAGCGCGGAATCCAGCACGGTGTGCTTCGAGGCGAACATTTCGGCGCGGCCGAGGATGATGCAGTTCACCACAATAAGCGGCAGGTAGATGCCAAGCGCCGTGTCCAGCGAGGGCAGGTACGCCTTCACCAGCATCTGCAGCACTGTGACAAATGTGGCAATCACCGTGATAAAGGCCGGCAGGCGCACCTTGTCGGGTATCACCTTGCGCAGCGCCGAAATAACAATATTGGAACAGATGAGCACAAATGTGGCGGCAAGGCCCATGCCAAGGCCGTTCATGGCCACAGTAGTGACAGCCAGTGTGGGGCAGGTGCCCAGCACCAGGCGTAGGGACGGGTTCTCCTTCACAAGGCCGTTTGTTACGATGCGGATGCGCTCTTTCATGCCTGCCCGCCCCCTTCCTGCACAGCGTGCGTGTCTTCGCCCTCTGCCCCGGCCAGCGCGTCGTATGCGGCGCACGCATGCTCTACCGCCAGAATGGCCGCGTTGGAGGACACCGTGGCGCCGGAGATGGCGTCCACCTCATAGGCGTTTGCGCTGGTCTTGCCTGAAAACTGTGCGCCAAAAGCCTCATTGCGCACCTTCTGGCCAAGGCCGGGCGTCTCGTCATTTGCAAGGAATTCCACGGCGCGGATGGCGCCGTCCTGCCCGAAGGCCACCATCACGGGCACCTGGCCGCCGTAGCCCTGCGCCTGCGCGGTAATTACCCAGCCCGCGCCGTTTGCCGCGCGCGCGGCCTCGGTGACGCCCTCGGCCTCTACGGGCACAATGTCGAAGCTGTCTGCCTCGGGCAGAAGCCGGATGCGCGTCTGCTGTGCGGCGGCCGCCTCATTGGCTGCGATAATAGGCGCTGTGACGCCGTTGGTGGCGGCCAGCAGCACCGCCACAATGAGGCAAATGCCGGTGAGCACAGCGACGGGCCTCAATGTCTCCTTCATTTGCGCTTGCCCCCTCCCAGCGGCTTTTGCCGCGTAAGCTCGTTGATATAGGGCACCAGCAGGTTCATAAGAAGCAGGGCAAAGCTGACGCCCTCCGTCATGTTGCTGCAGAAGCGTATCAGGCAGGTGATGCACCCAAGCCCTATGCCGAACACCAGCTTGCCCAGCCGGGTGAAGGGGCTGGTGACATAATCGGTGGCCATGAAGAAGGCCCCCAGCATCAGGCCGCCCGAAAGAAGCTGCACCACTACGTCGTGCCCTGTGACGGCGCTGAGCACCGCCACCGTGCCCAGATAGCTGAAGGGAATGAGAGCGCTGATGGTGCCGGTGAGGATAAGGTACACGCCGCCCAGAATAAGTGCAAGCGAGCACGTCTCGCCCAGCATGCCGCCGTACTGCCCCAACAGCAGGCCCAGCGTGCTGCCGGCCGGTATTTCGGCCGCAGCCAGCGGCGTGGCCGAGGCCACGGCGTCCGTGGTGGCGCTGGCCACAAGGTCTATGCCGCCCTTCACGGGGTAGGCGTAATTGGTCATATGCGCCGCAAAGCCGATGAACAACGCAAGGCGCCCCACCAGCGCGGGGTTTGCAAAATTGGTGCCAAGGCCGCCGAACAGCTGCTTTGCCACCACAATGGCCGCAAAACAGCCCACCACGGCCGTCCACAGCGGAATATTGGCAGGCAGGTTGCACGCCAGTATTACGCCTGTGACAAGCGCCGAGCAGTCTTTTACCGCGGCCGGGCGCTTTGCCAGCAGGCAGAACAATGCCTCGAACACCACGCAGCTCACCGCGCACACGGCCACCACAAGCCACGCGCGCGCACCGAATATCATGCCGGAGGCCACCACCACAGGCATGAGCGCGATGAGCACATGGATCATCAGCCCCTGTGTGGAGCTTCCCTCATGGATATGTGGGGAGGCGGACACAAAGAACTTTTCGCGTTCCATCTCATTTGCCTGCCTTTCTCTGCATTGCCTTTGCAAGGCTCATCGTCTGCGCCACGGGGCGCCTGGCCGGGCACACGAAGGTGCAGCAGCCGCAGCCCATGCACAAATCCACCATCAGCTTATCCAGCCGGGCGGCGTCGCCCTGCGCGTATGCGCCCGCTATCTCCACAGGCGAAAGGCCCAGCGGGCACGCCTCGATGCACCGCCCGCAGCGCACGCACGGCTGCGGCGCGGCCAGCTTTGCCTGTTTTTCCAGAAATACAAGGATGCCGTTGTTCTGCTTGAGCACCGGGAAATCCACGCTGGCAAGCGCGGTGCCCATCATGGGGCCGCCCATCAGCACCTTGGCCGCGCCCTCTTCCATGCCGCCGCAGAAATCCAGCACCTCCCGGATGGGCGTGCCGATGATGACCTCTGCGTTTTTCGGCTCTTTCACGCCGGGGCCGTCCACTGTAAGGCGCTTTGTGGTAAGCGGCATGCCGGTGGCAAGAAATTTGCCCAGCGCAGACACTGTGGTGACGTTCATTACCAGCACGCCCACGTCCGCGGGCAGGCCGCCGCGCGGCACCTCGCGCCCGGTGGTGCGCTCTATCAGCACCTTTTCCGCCCCCTGCGGATAGCGCGAAGGCAGAGGCTTCACCTCATAATCCGCATCATTTTTCACAAGGCTGAGCATCAAATCGATGGCTTCGGGCTTGTTGCGCTCAATGGCAATGATGACGCGCCCGATGCCCAGATGCTTTTTCACCGCCGCAATGCCCGCCAGCACGGTATCAGAGCACTCCAGAAACTCGCGGTTATCTGCTGTGAGGTATGGCTCGCACTCGGCGCCGTTTATCACCAGCGTGTCAATGGGCGCCTGAGGCTTTACCGTCAGCTTCACCGCCGTGGGAAAGCCCGCGCCGCCAAGGCCCACAAGGCCCGCCGCGCGCGCTGCCGCTGCAAGGCTTTGCGCATCCGTCACCTGCGGCGGCACGCAGCTTTCATCCGGCGCCTGCGCGCCGTCCGGCACAATGACAACGGCGGGCACGTCCGCGCCGCCGGGCATTTTCAGCACCGTTACCTCGCTTACCGTGCCGGAAACGCCGGAGTGGATGTCTGCACCCACAAACCCTTTCGCGCGGCCCACCACGGTGCCCACCTTCACGGCATCGCCCTTTTTCACCGCCACCTCACATGGCGCGCCAATGTGCTGGCTCATAGGCAGCACAATTTTAGACGGCAGCGGCATCACCTGTGTGGCAAAGCCCGCCGTGTTCTTCCTGTGCGGCACCGCCGCGCCCTTTGCGCTTCGCGCAAGGCTCCAACTCATCTTCAGAACCCCCTGCCTTCTTCTTCCCGGCGGGCATGCCCGCCCCAGGGCTTTCAAATCATACGGATTCATTTTAGCACCCTATTTCCCGGTGCGTCAATCGTTCCAGTGGATGAATATTCGTTTTTGCACCGCTTTTTTCCGAAAAAAGCGGCTTTGCACGGCAAAAAATGGGAAACGTTTACAGATTTGCCCTACTTCGTCAAATTTTTATCATTTTCTCCATGATTTCGTCATGTTTGTTTTTGTGTTTTATGCGGTATGCACAGGGCACAAAATTTCACTGCCGGGGCCGCCGTGCGCACCTTGCACTTTCCCGGCAGGGTATGCTATACTGTATGTATAAATTTCCGCGGCCTGTATGCCTTGGCCGCGCGTTTTCTGGAGGCCGCAGCATGCCCTTTCTGGTGACGGATTCCGCCGTGCCCCTGCCGGCAGAGACACTGCCTGCGCTGAAGCTGACGCATCATTACGACGCACCCGCCCGCGGCGAGGTGTATGCGTATCTCCGCTGCTATGTGCACAAGGGCGCGCTGTGCTATAACCTGCTTGTGTTTGACGAGGCCCCGCCGCCCACGGCACGCATCGGCTTTGCGCTGTGCCCGGCGGAAAGCGAGGGCGAGTTTCTGTTTGCCTCTTTCGGCAGGGCGCCGGGCTCGGACGCTCTGGCCCTGTGCCTGGCGCAGCCGGGCGGCGGCTACGCCGCCGTGCGGGCCTTTTCTGCCCCGGCGGCAAAGCGCAGCGCGGGCGAGGACGAGCAGGGCCCATACTGGTGTGCCGAGGGCGTGCTGCCCGCGCAGGTGCTGCGCGAGGCATTCGGCAAGGCGCCGCATGCCGGTGAATTCTGGCCCGGCAATGTGTTTCTGTACGACACCGCCGCGCCCGGCTTCGGTGCCGCGTTCCCGTGCGAGCGCGGGCCGGGCGGCTGGCTGGCCAGCTTTGAGCCGTTCATGGTAGTTCCTTATTAAAGATAATTTCTGCCGTCTGCGCCGCCGGCGCAGGCTGAAAAACAAAGGTTTGGGAGGCTGTTATCATGTTGAAATTTTTGTTGAAGCTGCTTGCCTGGGTGGGCGCCATTGCCGCGGCGCTGGCCGCGCTGGCTTATTTTGACAAGGCCAAGGCGAACGATTACATCGAGATATATTCAGACGACGAGGACGATGTGTTCTGAGCCGGAGGCTGAAGAGAGAAGCCTGCCCCCGGCAAAGCCGGAGGCTGTTTTTTGTTAAGGTGAACAAGATAAGCCCCCTTCTGCGCGGCGGCGCGCAGAAGGGGGCTTTTTCTATAAAGCACCGTGCATCACACGCCGGACTGCGGCACGCTGCACAGCGGCTCGTAATATTTCTCGCGGTAGGCGGCCAGCATTTCGTTGAAATCCGGCACAAAGCCGTCGTGCATATTGCGGCGCAGCGCATGGGCGTCGAAATGGTCGTAATCAGCCTCTGAGCCCACAAGGCGCGCGGCGATGTTGGAGCAGTGGTCTGAAATGCGCTCCAGATTCGTGAGTATCTCAAGAAAAATGACGCCACTTTCAATGGCACACACGCCCCGCTTCAGGCGCTCGACATGGCGCTCACGCAGTGATTCTATCATGGCGTCGATGGTCTCCTCCAAAGGCTCTACCCGTTCCGCCGCACGCACACCGCCGCCCTCAAACGCCTCATAGGTGGTGGCCAGTATCTCGCACAGCGCCTCGTTCACCAACAGAAGCTCCCGCTTTGCACTGGGGGAGAACACAATTTCTTTATCGTGCATTTCGCCCGCGCGCTCGGCCACATTGATGGCATAGTCGCCAATGCGCTCAAACTCCACCACATAGTTAATAAGCTCGTTCACCTGCCGGTTTTCGGTGACCGAAAGGCTTTTGTTGGTGAGCTGCACAAGGTAGTTCGAAATAGATACCTCCAGCTTGTCCACCACTGCCTCGCGGCGGTTCACCTTATGTAGTGTTTCCACGCTGTAATCAAACAGCAGCGGCACACAGGCGCCGTAATTTTTCTGCGCGTTGCGGGCCATGGTTTCTACTGCAGCCTTAGCCTGCTGCACCGCCACGGCGGGCGACTGAAACAGGCGCTCGTCCAGAATGGGCACCTCTACGTCCGGCTCTTCGCTCTTACCGTCCGGGATAGTGAGTTCGGAAAGGCGCACCAGCCATTTTGAAAACGGCAGAAGCAGCAGCGTGGCAATCATGCTGGTGGCCGTATGCAGGTTGGCGATGGAGCCCTTTGTCATCAGCGTGTTCCAGAACGGGATGCCGAACAGTGCCTTTGCGCCGTATATCACCACCATGAAAAATGCAGTGGAGATAAGGTTGAAATACAGATGAATGACGGCGCTGCGCTTGGCGCCTTTGGAGGCGCCGATTGCCGCCAGCATGGGAGTAAAGCATGTGCCGATATGCGTGCCCAGCACGATGGGCACGGCGTTACCGAACGTGACCACGCCTGTGTCGCTCAGCGCCTGCAGAATGCCCACGCTGGCCGAAGACGACTGGATGGCCACTGTGGCGGCCAGGCCGGCCAGAAGGCCCAGCAGCGGGTTTTCCAGCGCGATGAACACGCCGATGAAAAACTGCGAATCCTTCAGCGGGGCCACGGCCGTCTCCATCATGAACATGCCGGTGAACAGAATGCCGAAGCCCAGCATAATCTGCCCCGCATTGCGGCGGCCGGGCGCTTTGAAAAACACATACAGGATAGCGCCCGCAAAAGCCACGATGGGCGCGAAGGTGGTGGGGTTGATAACCTGCATCAGCAGGCTGTCACCGGAGATATCCGCCATGCGGATAATTTGCCCTGTAACGGTGGTGCCGATGTTTGCGCCCATGATGACGCCCACAGCCTGTGAAAGCCCCATGATACCGGAGTTTACAAGCCCGATGACAATGACAATGGTGGCCGCGGAGGATTGCAGCACGCCCGTGATGAGCGTGCCCAGCAGCACGCCCAGAATGGGGGAGGAGATAAGCTTCTGCAGCACCGTCTGCATTTTGCCGCTGGCTATTTTCTCAAGGCCGGAGCCCATGATGCTCATGCCGTACAGGAACAGCGCAATGCCGCCCGCCAGGTTGATCGCGTCGAAAATGGTCATTGCCGCCGGCTCCCCTTTTACAAAAATATCCGGCGCCTGCGCACATTCTGCCGCATGCCGTCAAACGCCGTCAAATGTATGATAGCATTCCGTATGCGGGGCGCGCAAGGCTCCGGATAAAAAAATTATATCTTTTCTTTACTTTTTCTTTTCTTTCTTTTTACAAATTATACGCCGCCCTGCTGCACGGTGACGGCCACGCCTGCAGGCGCGCATACGGCTGCTTCACCCTCCAGCCGAAGCCAGCCGGTGTTCTCGCAGATATGGTCCGGGCAGACGCTGTCCACAAAGCGCACCGCGCCGTCCTTCACCTCCAGCGTCACGGGCAGGGCCGCACCCTCTATGGGGTAGACGCCGTCCTGCGAAAGCGGCAGGCACACCGTGCCGCCGCCGGCAATGTCCACACGGGCCTCGGCGCCCGTACTGCCCGGCCGCATAAGGAAAAACAGCGCCGCCACCGCCAGCACGCCCAGCGCGAACCCAATGTTCTTCTTCAAGGCGCGCCCTCCTTCCCCTTGCGCTTTTTCTTCTTCCCCACTATACTATAATCAAATGCAAAATGCAAAAATAAGGAGCTGATGACGTGATAAACGAAAAAGAACTTTTGCAGAGCATCGACACCTTTCTTTCTGAAAATAAAGACGCCATTCTGGCGGATTTGAAAACGCTGATCGACCAGCCCAGCGTGCGCGGCGAGGCCGCGCCCGGCGCGCCCTACGGCACAGACGTGAACGCGGCGCTGGAAAAGGCGCTGGCCATTGCCCGCCGCATGGGCCTTGAGACAGTGAACTGTGAGGGCCATATCGGCTGGGCCGACCTGCCCGGCAAAAGCAAAAAGCAGATTGCCACCATCGCCCATCTGGACGTTGTTCCCGCGGGCAACGGCTGGGCATCGAACCCGTTTGAGATGGTGGTGAAGGACGGCTGCGTTATTGGGCGGGGCACGCTGGACGACAAGGGGCCCGCGGTGCTGACGCTTTACATTGCCAAATTTTTCAAGGAGCGCGGCGTGCAGCTTCCGTACACCCTGCGCCTTCTGTTCGGCACGGATGAAGAGACCGGCATGGAGGACGTGGAGTGGTATCTGGAGCATTACGACGCGCCGGCCTTCCTGTTCACGCCGGACGGCGAATTTCCCGTGGGCTACGGCGAAAAGGGCGGCTATGGCGGCGACGTTATTTCAGCGCCCGTTTCAGGCAATTTGATGGAATTTGAGGGCGGCGTGGCCGGCAACGTGGTGCCCGACAAGGCCAGCGCGCTGGTAAAGGCCGACATTGCGGCGCTGCGCGGCACAGAGAATGTGACGGTAGAACCCGCAGGCAGCGGCCTTGTGCGCATCACAGGGCACGGCGTCGGCGGGCACGCCTCGATGCCGCAGGGTACCGTGAACGCCATCGCCCTGGTGGTGGATTATCTGCTGAAGAACAGGCTGTGCAGCGAAAGTGAGAACCGCGCGCTTGAAATGGTACATGTGCTGCTCTCTGCCACGGACGGCTCCAGCACCGGCATTGCCAGCCGCGACGATGTGTTTGGCCCGCTGACGTGCATCGGCGGCACCATTGCCCTGAAGGGTGGCTGCCTTGTGCAGAACATCGACATCCGCTACCCCACCAGCATCACCGATGAAGAGATGTTCGCCAAAATCAGCGCCTTTGCCGCCCAATACGGCGGTAGCTTTAAGCCCATGAAACCCATGAAGCCGTTCTATATCGAACCCGGCAGCCCGGCAATCCGCGCGCTGGTGGATACCTATAACGAGGTGACCGGCCAGAGCAAACAGCCCTTCACCATGGGCGGCGGCACCTATGCGCGCCACTTCCCCAATGCCGTTAGCTTCGGCATCGAAGAGCCGGAGGAGACCTGGCCCGCCTGCTGCGGCGCCATGCACAGCGCCAATGAGGGCGTGCCTGTTGAGCATCTGATGAAGTGCCTGAAAATTTACCTGCTGGCCACCGCACGCCTGATGGAGCTGGAATTCTAAGCATGCTGCAAACCCGCGTCATATCAGCATATAAAAGGCCGGGGTGCCGCCCAATGGGCGGCACCCCGGCGCTTTTCGCACCTGCCGGAATTTTATTCGGCTTTGCCTGCCTCTGTTAGGTGAAACCGCAGCCCCGGCCCGTTTTCGCCCTGCGCACTGCTCGAAGCTGCGTTCAGCACCTGCGCTTTGCCATCGGGCGTGCTGACCGTCACCGTCACTCCTTTCTCCGGGCTTTTGCCCAAAACCTGCTCCAGCACATAGCCGCCGTCTTCGCCTTTTTCCGCAGGCCCGCTCACTGCACTGGAAGCGCCGGCGCCCGCCAGCTTCGGCTCTGCGGCAGGCGGCTCTGCTGCAAAGGCCACCGCGCCCACGCTGAATACAGCGGCCGCCAGCGCCGCAGCCGTGAAGGAAGCTTTCTTTTTATTCATGATTGCTCTCATCCTTTCTCTCCACTGGTTTTCTGAAAAACAACTGCAAAAGGGGCCAAAGGCACCGCGCTGCGCTTCGGCGCAGAGAAGGGCGCGCGCATAGGGCGCCCTCTCTGCGCCGCCCTGTGCGCACACGACAGCCTCGTCGCACGCGAATTCAATGTCCCTGTTTGCCAAAATAAACAGCGCCCACACCGCCGGGGAATACCAGTGCAGGCACACAACCGCCGCGAACAGCAGCTTTCGCAAAGCATCAAAGCGCACGATATGCATGCGCTCGTGCGCCAGCACATAGAAAAGCTGCTGCCCCTGCCATTTGCTTTCCGCAGGCAGCACCACCACCGGGCGCAGCACCCCATAGGTGAAGGGCGTAGCGCAGGCGGCCGTTTTCACCCGAAGCGGGCGGCGCACCGGCCATGCCTGAAAAAAGGCCTGCACCTGCCCGCAGGCACAGGGCGCGGCGTTTCGCAGCCGCCAAAGCGCCGCCGCATACACTGCCAGAAAATAGATGCCCAGGGCGCAGGCGCCCGCCAGCCAAAGCTGTGCCCACGGCAGGCCCGGCGCAGCCTGCGCCGCCTGCCCGCCGCCCAGGCCGGCCCCTGCATGGGACGGCCAAAGTGCCCACGCGCCTGTAAAGCGCACCGGCACCAGCAGGCGCAGCGCCGCCACGCACCACAGTGCAGGCCACAGCCTGCGGGGCACGCGCCGCTTTGCTGCTGCGCGGAGGCATATCACCAGTACCGCCATCAGGGCGCCCTGCAGGCCCACGGTAAAATAGCGCGTAAACAATGCCTCCGGCAGGCTCATGGCTGCTCCTCTTCCTGTGCGGCCGCCACCATAGCCTCCAGACGCGCCAGCTCATCCTTTGAAAGCCGTTTTGCGCCCAGCAGCGCGGCAAACAGCTTTTCGGCCGAGCCCTCAAACAGCTTTTCCAGCAGCGCGCCTGCCGCGCTGCGCTGCACCTCCTCCTGCGCCACACAGGGGGTGCAGAAAAAGCCCGGCTCTGTGCGGCGCACGGCGCCCTTCTGCACGCACCGGCGCAGCAGCGTATAGGTAGTGTTCGCGTTCCAGCCCCAGGCAGCCGTCATCTCTTCGGCCACCTGCCTTGCCGGGCAGCCGCCTGTGCGCCACAGCACCTGCATCACCTTCAGTTCGGCATCTCCCAGCTTTTTTTCCATTCGGGCCTCCCCTTTCGCAAGACAATTGTAGTAACCTTAATATACCACTATTGTCTTATCAAAGTCAACCAGAGCTCTTGTCTTTTCACACAGTTTTCAAAAAAGACCGCCCCGGCTTACAAGCCGGGGCGGCCCTGAATACGCGCGTCATACGCCCATGGTGCTCGTCTCCGGCAGCGTGGAACCGCCGTCGATGACAAACTGGGCGCCTGTGAGGTAACTTGACTCGCCGCTGGCAAGAAAAGCCGCCAGCTCGCCCACCTCCATGGGGTCCGCCAGGCGGCCCAGGGGAATGGAGGCGGCAATGCCGTCCACCACGCTCTGCGGGTTCTCCGGGCAGGACTGGCGCGCCATGCCCTGCACCATGGGGGTGAGCACATAGCCCGGGCAGATAGCGTTTACATTCACATAGGGCGCAAACTCGCGCGCCAGCGCCTTGGTAAGGCCCACCAGCGCGGCCTTGCTCATGGCATAGGCAGCTTCGCCGGGGTCTGCCACCATGTCGCCCGTGACGCTGGACATGATAACCACCCTGCCCCACTTGCGCGCCACCATGCCGGGCAGCACGGCCTTGCAGGTGTTCCACGCGCCCTTCACGTTGATGTCCAGGTGAGCGTCGCGGTCTGCATCGCTCTGGGTGAGAAAATCGCCCAGGCGGCAGATGCCAGCGTTGGACACAAGGATATCCACCCCGCCGAACGCCTGCACAGCCGCCTTATAGCCCACCTGCACGCTGGCCATATCCGACACGTCCATTTTCACGGCAATGGCCTTCGCGCCGCTTTCGCACAGGCTTTGCGCCAGCGCCTGTGTTTCGCTGCCGCGCGCCGCCAGCACCAGATTTGCCCCATGCTTTGCAAAGACTCTTGCAATGCCCTCGCCGATGCCCTTGGAGGCGCCCGTGATGAGCGCCGTTTTCCCCGTCAGTTTTCCCATGTTCGCCCTTCCTTTCACGATATATCAGAATTCCGCGTCCACCAGCTCGCCGTTCTCGTTGAAGGCAACAGGCTTTGCGGTGTTGCGCGTATAGCGCAGCATATCGCGCACACGGGTGCGCTCTTCCTTCATATAAAGGATATAGGCCTTGCCCTCTTTTTTGGCGCGGCCCGTGCGCCCGATGCGGTGCGTGTAATATTCATTCGAGGGCGGCACGTCGTAGTTGAACACGGCGTCTACGTCCGTCACGTCGATGCCGCGCGCCGCCACGTCCGTGGCCACCAGCACCGCCAGCTCGCCCGCCTTGAAGCGGGCCATGATTTTATTGCGCTCGGCCTGCGAGAGGTCTCCGTGCAGGCAGTCCACGTCAAAATTCAGCCGCGCCAGCTGGTTCGAGAGCATGGCGGTAGTGTATTTCGTGTTGCAGAACACCATCACGCGGGAATAGCCCTCTTTGATGATGAGCTCGGTCAGGTCCGCCAGCTTGTTGCGCCCCGTGGTGAGAATCATGTACTGGTCTATTTTGGGCGCGCTTTCCAGCACGGGCTGCACCGTGATTTCCTCCGCGTCACGCTGGTACAGCCAGCCGATATCCATAACCTCGCGGCTGATGGTGGCGCTGAACATGGCGAGGCGCTGTTTGGACTTGATGGCGTCCAGAATTTTCCGCACATCCTTATAGAAGCCCATGTTCAGCATCTCGTCAGCCTCATCCAGCACGATGTCTTTCACATGCGAGACGTCGATGCTCCTGCGGTTCATATGGTCCTGCAGGCGGCCGGGCGTTGCCACCACAATCTGCGCACCCTTTTTTAACTGCTCCACCTGTTTTGCCATGTTGGCGCCGCCATAGACGCAAGCGATGCGGATATCCGGGTAAAAGTGGGCCAAATCGCGCAGATCCTCCGTGATCTGCTGGGCCAGCTCGCGCGTGGGGGCCATCACCACGGCCTGCGGATATTTTTTATCCTGCTGCACGCCCAAAACAAGCGGGATGCCGAAAGCGCACGTTTTGCCGGTGCCGGTGGGCGCTTTCGCAATCACGTCGCGGCCTGCCATCATGGGCGGGATGGCCTTTTCCTGCACCTCGGTCAGTTCGGTAAAGCCCATGCGCTCCACAGCCCTGTGTATCTCTGCGGGCACGTTTAATTCTGTATATCTCATTGCTTTCTCCCCTTGCGCACAACTCTCTGTTCAGCGCTTTTTATCATACCACATCCGCCGCCAAAAAGAAACCGCCCGGGCGCGCGGCTTTCGCCGGGCCGGGCGGGGCTCATTTCAGGCCTAGCCTGCGCTTCATGGCGCCGCTGGGCCTGAAGCCCGGCGCCATGACAGGGGCCAGCTTCGTATGCTGGCCTGTTTTGGGGTTCACATATGCCTTTTCGCCGCGCTGGCGCAGCTCAAAGCGCCCAAAGCCCGCGATGGTAACCTTTTCGCCCCGGCGCAGCGCCTCAAGAATGAGTTCCTCCGCCGCCTCCAGCACGCAGGCGGCCTCGCTTTCCGGCAGGCCTGTGCGGACCGCTGCGGCCGCTATAAGCTGGCTTTTTGTCATGTGCGGCGCCCCCTTTCTGCGCGCGGCGTCATTTCATGGCCATTTTGCGGCTGCCCGGCTTCACCAAGGGCAGCCTGCCCCCGGCGCACACGGGGCATTCTTCCGGCGCCCAGTTGGGCAGGTCAAGCTGAAGTGCGCTGGCCACCACAGGCAGGGGGCTGGCACCCTTGGAGCGGTCTACCACACAGGCGATGCCCACCACGACGCCGCCGTGCTCCTCAATGATTTTTGCCGTCTCCATGCTGGATTTGCCGGTGGTGACGACATCTTCCATGATGACGCAGCGCTCACCTGCATGAATTTCAAAGCCGCGGCGCAGCGTCATCACATTGTCCACACGCTCGGTAAAAATAGCGCGGCGGCCTATCTGGCGGCCTATCTCATATGCATACACAATGCCGCCCATGGCCGGGCCCACCACCACGTCGATATTCATTTCTTTCAGCTTCTCCGCCACCGGGGCCAGCACCTGCGCAGCCTTGTCCGGGTACTGCTGCAGCTTTGCCATCTGGCAGTAGGCGTTGGAGTGCCGCCCGGAGGAAAGCAGAAAATGCCCCTCCAGAAAAGCGCCCGTCTCTTTCAAAATATCCAGCTTGTCGCTCATATCCCGTCTTCCTTTCTGTTCCAGCGGGCGGCTTACAGCGCCGCGCCGCGTATCTCATCCAGCGTTTTCACGCCGTTTTCGTCCATCCATGCAGCCATACCGCGGGCCACGTCCTCGCAAGCGCGCGGGTTTGCAAAGCTGGCCGTGCCAACCTGCACGGCGGCCGCGCCCGCCATGATAAACGCCAGCGCGTCTTCGCCCGTGGCAATGCCGCCAAGGCCCACCACCGGCACACGCACCGCCCTGCACACCTGATACACCATGCGCAGTGCTATGGGCCGGATGGCCGGGCCGGAAAGACCCGCAAATATATTCTGGAACACCGGGCGGCGCGAGGCAAGGTCGATAGCCATGGCCTGAAAGGTGTTCACAAGGCTCAGGCCGTCTGCACCGGCCTCTTCACAGGCAAGCGCCATTTCGGTGATGTTTTCCGCGTTGGGGCTCAGCTTTACCACCAGAGGCTTTTTGGTGCACGCGCGCACGCGCGCCACCACTTCGCGGGCGCTCTGCGCACGGATGCCGTAAGCGATGCCCCCGGCCTTCACATTCGGGCAGGAAATATTCAGCTCTATCAAATCTACATCCGTGCCGTCCAGAAGGCGCGCACCCTCTTCATACGTCTCGATGGTGCTGCCCCCCAGGTTCGCCATGGCCGCAGGGCCAAGGCGCTTCATGGCGGGAAGCTCATGCTCGATGAAATGGCGCACGCCGGGGTTCTGCAGGCCGATGGAATTGATAAGGCCAGCAGGCGTCTCGTACAGCCGTTCGCCCTCGTTGCCCGCCTTGCCCTCCAGCGTGAGCCCCTTGCCGGAAATGGCGCCCAGCCAGCGCATATCCACAATGCGCGAAAACTCCTGCCCAAAGCCGAAGGTGCCCGAGGCGGCGATGACAGGGCTTTGCATCGGCACGCCGCAAAGTGTCACACGCAGGTCAGCCAAAGAACACACCTCCCTCGAATACCGGGCCCTCTTTGCAGATGCACACAAGCGCGCCCTTTTCCGTTTTGCAGGTGCAGCCCAGGCATGCGCCGAGGCCGCAGGCCATTTTGCGCTCCATGCTCACATAGCATTTTGTGCCTGCGGCAAGGCATTTCTGCACGGTGGCGCGCATCATGGGCTCCGGCCCGCAGATATACACCACGTCATAGTTCTGCGGCTGCAGTAGCTCTGTCACAAAGCCGTGGTGCCCATAGCTGCCGGTATCTGTGGCAATGCGCACCCTGCGCCCGCCGCCTGCGAAGTGGGCAAGGCGGTAGGGCTCATCGCGAAAGCCCAGCAGGCATTCCACCTGCGCGCCCTGCGCCGTGAGATGCTCGGCCAGATAAAACAGCGGCGCTGTGCCGATGCCGCCCCCCACAAGGGCAACTTTTTCGCCCTCCAGCGCAAAGCCGTTGCCCGCAGGGCCGGTGAGCTGCAGCGTGTCGCCCTGCCGCAGCGCCGCCAGCTTGCGTGTGCCCGGGCCCTTCACCTGAAACAGAAAGCTCAGCGCGCGCGTGCCCTCCTCGTAATGGTGCACGCTGATGGGGCGCGAGAGCAGCGGCGGCTCGTCCGCCGCCCAGGCGCGCAGCATATAGAACTGGCCCGCTTTGGGCTTTTCGTACTGCGGCGGAAGGTATACGGTGAGAAGGAAAATATCCGCCGCCTGCTGGCTTGCCACCAGGACGCCGGCCTCAAAGCTCTGCGCAGGCATGGGCAATGGCCTCCTTCATTTTCACGCACTCGTTGTACGCCGCCTCGGCAAACGGCACGCCCGGCTGCTTTTTGTACGCCAGCAGCACGCCGCGGCTGGAGTTCACCACGCCGCCGTTGCCCGCGCTGAGGTACTGCGCAATGTCCTGCGCGGTGCCGCCCTGTGCGCCGTAGCCGGGGATGAGGAAGAACGAATCGCGGTAACGCGCGCGGATCTGCCTTGCCTCTTCGATGTGGGTGCCGCCAATGACGAGACCCAGCGAGGAATAGCCGCTCTCGCCCAAAAATGCCTTGCCCATGGCGTTCAGCTTGTCGCCCACCAGATCGTAGACGTGGCGGCCGTCTGCCAGCTTCTCATACTCAAAGTCCTTTGCACCGCCGTTGGAGGTGCGGCAGAGGACGAACATCCCCTTGCCCTGCTTCTCTGCGTAGGGCAGATAGGGGCTGATGGAGTCCAGCCCCATGTAGGGAGCCAGCGTGACAAAGTCGGCCTCAAAGTCGCCGGTGAAGTGGCCCATGGCGTACATCTCGGCGGTCTTGGCGATATCGCCGCGCTTGATATCGGCGATGACAGGGATACCAGCCTCGCGGACAGCGGCCAGGGTCTCGGCGTAGGCCTTCATGCCCTCCAGACCCAGGGACTCGTAGTATGCGATCTGCACCTTGTAGCAGCCTGCCACAGCCTTGGTGGCATCGATGAGCTTCTTGTTGAAGCGGACGATGTTCTCGCCCTTGGAGAGGGTGCTGTCCACGAAATCTGCGGGCAGGTAGCTGAAATCGGTGTCCAGACCCACGCAGACCGGGCCGCGTGCTTCGACTGCTTCGTAAAGCTTATCCATGTTCGTCATTTGGGGTTCCTCCTGTTTGTCTCTCTTTTATATAAATGTATTTGCAGCTTATTCTTCTGCCTGATAGGTCAGCTCGCCGCCCTTGACCGTGGCGCAGACCCTGCCGTAGAGCTGCGCACCGTCGAAGGGGCAGTTGTGGGACTTGGAGTGGAGCTTGTTCTTGTCCACGGTATAGGGGGTGTCGAGGTCTACCAGCACAAAGTCGGCGTCATAGCCCGGCTCCAGCTGACCCTTGGCAAGGCCCAGAATTTCTGCCGGGCGGGTGCTCATCAGGTGCACCAGCACTTCCAGCGGCAGGCCTTCCTGCTTGCAGAGCTTGGTGTAGCAGACCCCAAAGGCGGTCTCGCTGCCCACCATACCGGCCATGCCCTTCAGCTTGTCCTCCTCGGAGTGGGGAGCGTGGTCGGTGGCAATGGCATCCACCACACCGGAACGAATGCCATCGATGAGCGCCTGCACATCATCCGCAGTGCGGATGGGCGGGTTGACCCGGTAATCGCAGGTCTCATTGTTGAACCACAGGTGATGCGGGGTCACCTCGCAGGTCACAGGTGCGCCGCGCAGCTTGGCCATCTGGATGGCCTCCAGCGCGCCCCGGGTGGAAACGTGGCACATGTGCAGCCTGGTCTGGTAGTACTCGCTCAGCCAGCAGTTGCGCACGGTCTCCAGATCTTCAGCCAGCCGGTAATCCCAGGGGCTGATCTCCATATCCTCGGCGTGGCTCATCACGGTGATGTCCCGCTGGGTGCAGATGGCGAACGCCCGGGCCATGGTGGCGTTATCCTGCACACCGTGGCCGTCCTCGGTGATGAATTTGACCGAAGCGGGCAGGGTCTTGAGGTGGTCGATGGTCTTGCCGTCAAAGTTCTCGGTGATGGAAACAGTCTGGTTTACATCGCACAGGCCCACCTCGGCGGCCTTCTGCTCCACCATGGCTGCCTGTGCGGCAGAGGAGCAGACAGGCTTTGTGTTGGGCATCAGGTTCACGAAGGTGTAACCGCCGGCGGCTGCGGCGCGGCTGCCGGTCTCGATGTCCTCCTTGTACTCAAAGCCCGGGGTGCGCCAGTGGCAGTGCAGGTCCACAAAGGCGGGCAGCACGGTCAGCCCGCCGGCATCAATGACCGTTTCGTTCTCCCCGGCCAGTGCCTCCAGCTCCTGACCTACAGCAGCGATCCTGCCGTCCTTTACAAAAATCTCAAGCGGTCTTCCTTCGGTGTTCACAGCATTTACAAGCAGCATCGCAGTTCCCTCCTGATTTGCGTTTGTCTGGTTCGGCTTTCCGGCTTACGGGCAAAAAAAAACTTTTCCCCGCAAAGGGAAAAGCTCATTCCACAAAAAAAGGAAACAACGAACCCACGGCAAAACCGGATGCGAACTGCTTGTTCAGTTTGGTGCACATCGCGCTTTTCTGCATGGTGCTGTCTCCTTTTATAAGTCTGGAAT
>OJRC01000399.1_pt1 | contig 29995 bp, 34 predicted proteins | sample 1599081 | NCBI WGS metagenome assembly OJRC01 (sample SAMN03922519, study PRJEB24848) | human gut metagenome | isolation source: stool sample | host: Homo sapiens | place: Germany | collected 2010-02 | reverse complement strand
GATTCCCATTAAGTGCGATGAATCCTACAATTTGCACCCAAAGCAAAACGAAAGGGCTATTCGCAAAACGAAGATAAATTTGTTTCCCGCATGAGCCGATTGATAACGGACATTATCGTTGGGATTTGAACTTTGCACCGGGACCAAAACAAGCTATCATCGGCTGCATTGAGGGACGTAAAGGCAAAGCAACCGTCGAGATAAAAGAATACGGTGAGAATGACGAGCATTCTCACCGTACATATAATAGGTCTATTCAGTTTTCCTCTAACGGGAGGATAGCCTACTTTTGTTTAATAGCAGCCTGAGCAGCAGCCAAGCGCGCGATCGGCACGCGGAAGGGCGAGCAGCTCACGTAGTTGAGGCCCACGTTGTGGCAGAACTCGATGGTGGAGGGATCGCCGCCGTGCTCGCCGCAGATGCCCAGCTTGATGTCGGGGCGGGTCTCGCGGCCCAGCTTGGCAGCCATCTTCACCAGCTTGCCCACGCCGTCCTGATCCAGACGGGCGAAGGGATCGCTCTCGAAGATCTTGTTGTCATAGTAGGCACCCAGGAACTTGCCGGCGTCGTCACGGCTGAAGCCGAAGGTCATCTGGGTGAGGTCGTTGGTGCCGAAGGAGAAGAACTCGGCGCACTCGGCGATCTCGTCGGCGGTGACGGCAGCACGCGGGATCTCGATCATGGTGCCCACATGGTATTCGAGGGTCATGCCCTGCTCCTCAAAGACCTTCTTGGCGGTCTCATCCACGATCGCCTTGACGAAGGCGAGCTCCTTCTTGGAGCCAACCAGCGGGATCATGATTTCGGGCACGATGTCGTAGCCGCATTCCTTCTTGACCTTGATGGCAGCCTGCAGCACGGCGCGGGTCTGCATCTCGGCGATTTCGGGATAGGTCACGGCCAGACGGCAGCCACGATGGCCCATCATGGGGTTGGACTCATGGAGGGCGTTGATCTTGTGGATGACTTCCTCGGTGGTGATGCCCAGGTTCTTGGCCAGCGCCTCGATCTCGTCGGTCATGTCCGTGTGGGGCACGAACTCATGCAGAGGCGGATCCAGGTAGCGGATGGTCATGGGACGGCCTTCCAGCGCCTTGTACATGGCCTCGAAGTCACCCTGCTGCATGGGCAGGATCTTGGCCAGCGCCTTTTCACGCTGTTCCTTGGTGTCGGAGAGGATCATCTCACGCATGGCAGCAATACGATCCGCTTCAAAGAACATATGCTCGGTACGGCACAGGCCGATGCCCTCGGCGCCGAAAGCCACAGCCTGCTTGGTATCGCGCGGGGTGTCGGCGTTGGTGCGCACCTTCAGGGTGCGGGCCGCGTCAGCCCAGCCCATGAAACGGGCGAAGTCACCGGAGATGGCGGCCTCAACGGTCGCAATCTGGCCGTCGTAGACGTTGCCGGTAGAGCCGTCCAGGGAGATGAAATCGCCCTCGTGATAGACCTTGCCAGCCACGGTCAGGGTCTTGGCTTCCTCGTCGATCTTCAGCTCGCCGCAGCCCACGACCGCCGCGCGGCCCATGCCGCGGGCCACAACCGCCGCGTGGGAGGTCATGCCGCCAAAGACGGTCAGGATGCCCTGCGAGAAGTCCATGCCTTCGATGTCCTCAGGGGTGGTCTCGCGGCGCACAAGGATGACCTTTTCCTTGTTCTTGCCATGCTCGGCCGCCTCGTCGGCGGTGAAGTAGATGCCGCCGGTGGCAGCGCCGGGGGAGGCGGGCAGACCCTTGGCGATAACGGTCGCGGCCTTGAGGGCAGCGGTGTCAAAGTTGGGGTGCAGGAGGCTGTCAAGCTGCTTGGGTTCGACCTTCAAAACGGCCTCTTCCTCGCTCAGCACGCCTTCATCCACCAGATCGACGGCGATCTTGAGAGCGGCGGCAGCGGTGCGCTTGCCGTTACGGGTCTGGAGCATATAGAGCTTGCCGCGCTCGATGGTATACTCCATGTCCTGCATGTCGCGGTAGTGAGCTTCCAGCTTGCCCGCGATATCGATGAACTGCTGGTACACATCGGGCATCTGCTCCTGCAGATGGCTGATGGGTTCAGGGGTGCGGATGCCGGCCACGACGTCCTCGCCCTGGGCGTTAAGCAGGTATTCGCCGTAGAGCTTCTTCTCACCGGTAGAGGGGTTGCGGGTGAAAGCAACGCCTGTGCCGGAGGTCTCGCCCATGTTGCCAAAGACCATGGCCTGCACGTTGACGGCGGTGCCCCAGTCGCCGGGGATGTCGTTCATGCGGCGGTAGTAGATGGCGCGGGGGTTGTCCCAGCTGCGGAACACGGCCTTCACAGCTTCCATCAGCTGCGTGGTGGGGTCCTGCGGGAACTCGGTGCCCATGTGCTTCTGATAGATTTCCTTGAAGCGCGCAACGACCTGCTTGAGGTCCTCGGCGGTCAGGTCGCGGTCGAACTTGACGTTCTTCTTCTCCTTGAACTCGTCAAGTACGGCCTCAAACTCGCTCTTTGGGATCTCCATAACCACGTCGGAGAACATGGCGATGAAGCGGCGGTAGGCGTCGTAGGCGAAATGCTCGTTGCTGGTCAGCTTGGCCAGGCCCACCACGGCACGGTCGTTGAGGCCCAGGTTGAGGATGGTGTCCATCATGCCGGGCATGGAAGCGCGAGCGCCGGAACGCACGGATACGAGGAAGGGATTCTCCTCATCGCCAAACTTCTTGCCAGCGATTTTTTCCGTCTCGGCCATGGCTGCAAGGATCTGGTCCACGATGTCCTGTCCGATTACCTTGCCGTCGGTATAATAACGGGTGCAGGCCTCGGTGGTCACGGTGAAGCCCTGGGGAACGGGCATGCCAAGGTTGGTCATTTCGGCCAGGTTGGCGCCCTTGCCGCCAAGCAGCTCGCGCATGTTGGCGTTACCCTCTTTGAAAAGGTATACATACTTTGTCATAGGGTCTTTTTCTCCTCCTCGTTTTCTTGGTGAGGACGAACCACCGGCGGAATCCCTCCCCAATGCTCATCCTTCCTCTCAACTGGTCCAGTATACACGCTTACGACAGAAATTTCAAGAGCCTATTTGGCATATATAGCCAAAAGGAGATAGAAAAAACGCATTGCCGGGGCGAAGGGGCAACTTGCGTTGAAACGGCGCGCATGCTATACTGGGCGCAAGCGTTGGCTTGTGCATCCGACTCCAGGTCAGAGCGGTGGAAAGCAACGTTTTGCAACGGGATCAGCGCGGTATGGCGGCGCGTATCATCAGAGCGGGCAGGCACATGCTAACAGTGCAATATCACGCCCGCACCGCGGCAAGGAGAGGTAATGCGCATGGCGATTCCTTACAGCAGGACCCTTTTGGGCCCTCTGCAATGGTACAGCGTTTTGATCGTGACGGGGATTCTTGTGGCCATCTGGCTGGCCGGACGTGAGGAGCGAAGGCTGGGCCTGCCGCGCGACACGGTGATCGACCTGGCGCTGATCGTAATCCCCTGCGGCATCATCGGCGCGAGGCTCTATTATGTCGCCATGACGTGGGAGATCTTTCGCGACAACCCCGTTTCGATTCTCTATATCTGGGAAGGCGGCATCGCCATTTACGGCGGAGTGATCGGCGGCGCGCTGGGGGCATGGGGATACGCCCGCAGAAAGAAGCTGCCCTTCCTCAAACTTATGGATATGGTCGTGCCGGGACTGCTGCTGGCGCAGGCTATCGGCCGGTGGGGCAACTATTTCAACATGGAGGCCTACGGTCCCGAAATCACCAATCCGACATTTCAGTTTTTTCCTCTGGGCGTGCTGATTCCTTCGGCAGGCGGCTATGTGTGGCATATGGCCACCTTCTTTTACGAATCGCTGTGGAACACCGCGGGATTTGCGGCGCTGTGGGCCATGCGCCGCCGGGTCCGGGAACCGGGTGGCATGACGTGCTGGTACCTGCTTATCTACGGCAGCGGGCGCTTCATTATCGAGCGCCTGCGGGAGGACAGCCTCTATCTTGGCGGCTTGCGCGTATCGCAGTATTTGAGCCTGATATTGTGCCTGGTAGCGGCGGGGGTCCTCCTTGGCCGCTCGATGCGGGGGAATAAACGCGCGATGGGACCTGCGCTGGCCTGCGGGGGCCTGTGGATTGCCCGCTGGGCCGCGCTGGGAACGCCCTGGCTGTACGCGCTGCTTTCGCTGACGGCCCTCGGATTGGGACTTTGGGCCAGCAGGAGCGCGGGCCTTTCGCCTGTGCGGCTGCTGGCGCCCTTTGCACTGGATGCGGTGGGCCTGCTGGCAGCGCTGGGGGTGGGCCCGCTGGGCAAAGACGTTGGACTTCATCTGCATACGATTCTGTGCAGCCTGACGCTGCCGGGATATGTTGCGGCCCTGTACCCCTGGAAAACGGAATCCAACATACATGGAGAGGAGACGGCCCCATGCCGGTCGGAACCGTAAAAAACCTGTTATATGGGCTTGCGCTGCCTGTACTGGGACAGCGCCCCGCCTGGCGTGCGCCACGGGGCGCCACGGAGGCGGATGCCGTGGCGCGCGCACTGTGGCGCAAGCGGTGCGTGGGCGCGTGCGTGCAGCGGTTCGAAGGGGGAAGCCTGACGGAATGCATCTGCGCGGGCCACGCAGCTCTGGAGCCGGTAAAGCGTCCGGTCGCGCCGGATACGGTGTTCCGCACGGCGTCGGTGGCCAAGATGGTCACGGCGCTGCTGGTGTTCCGGCTGCAAACCCAGGGGCGCCTGAGCGTGACAGAGGAAATCAGCCAGCTGTGGGGACGCCGCATATGCAACCCGCATTGTCCGGACGCACCCATCACCCTGGGCATGCTGCTCAGCCACACTTCCAGCATTGTGGATTCGCCCGCGTACTTTGGCGCTTTCCAAAGCAATTCGCCCCTGAGCGAGCTGTTGTCCGATCCGCGAAGCTATCTGCCCGCCGTGCCGGGCACGGTGTTTCGCTACAGCAATCTGGCGGCGGGCATGGTGGCCAGCCTCCTGGAAAAGCGCTTCAACATGAGCTTTGAGCAGCTGATGCAGCAGGAGCTAATGGAGCCGCTGGGCGTTGCGGGCACGTTCGACCCTTCGGGGCTGGACGTGGAGACGGTGGCGGACAGCTACCGCGTGCTGCCGCCTGCCCCTGCGTTCTGCGCGGCAAAGCGTATTGCTTCGTCCGTACCGATGAAGGAACCGGATCCCGAGCGGCGCTACCTGCCCGCGGCGGGAAACCTGTTCATCACCGCGCCGGATCTGGCACGCCTGGCACTGGTGGCCTGGGGTGGCGGCGATGGCTTTCTGGATGCGCGAAGCGTGGAGGAGATGCGCCGCCCCGTGGCGGGCTGGCCCGAAAAGACCGTGAACATGCGCCACGGGATGGGGCTTTTGACGCTGGACGATCGCGCGGTGTGCGCCCGCACGCTGTGGGGGCATCAGGGATTTGCCTACGGTGCGGTGAACGGGGTGTTTTTCGACGGGCAGGGGAACGGCTTTGTGCTGCTGGACAGCGGATGCAGCGAAGAGCGCATGGGGCACCTGGCGCAGGTGAACCGTGAGCTGATCCGTATCTGTCTGGAGGATGGAAAGGACGGGAAGGCATGAACGATGTCGTCGCCGAGGTGGAGGAAAGCCGGCGGGGGGCGGTGGTTCGTTTCGAGAGCGGCGAACGGCTGTGGTTTTGCCGTGGTGCCTGGCTGGAACGCTCCCCGCTCCGGCCGGGCGACGTGGAAGATCTGGACGGCCTGAAACAGTGGCTCCTGCCGCGGCAGTATCCTCAGGCGCTGGCGGGCGCAGTGCGCCTGCTGGCCGCGCGGGCGCGCTCCACGGGTGAGATTCGCCAAAAGCTGGAGGCCTACGGCTATATGGATGACACCGTGGATATGGTGCTCTATAAGCTGGAGAAGGAAGGCCTTTTGGATGACGGGGCCTTTGCCTGCGAATGGGCTGCCGCGCGCGCACGGCATCAGATCGGTCGCGGGCGCATCCTGCGCGAGCTGGTCCACAAGGGCGTAAGCCGTGATGTGGCGGAACGCGCCGTGGACGCGCTGGACAGGGAGGAAGGAGATGCCGCCGCCCTGGCGCTGGCGCAAAAGCTGCTGCGCCGCTACGCGGGCGAGCCGGACACAAAAAAGGCCATGGCGAAGCTGATGGCCGCCATGGCCCGCAGAGGATATGATTTTGAGAGCGCACGCCGTGCCCTGGAGCAGGCGCTGGAAGAAGCGCAGGGGGAATGAAACCTCAACGATGCGCGTAGATGCGCATTTCCAATACATTGCTTTCGGGGTCCCGAAGCTCGCTTTCCAGATATTCAAAATACGCGCCGGGCGTAACGAAGCCGTTGGGGGGCAACAGGTTCAGCCCCGTTCCGGAGGCAATGATCTGCGCCATGGCGCAGCAGTTGGTGCGCATCACGTTGTAAAGGCGGAATACGCCGCGCCGCACCTTGTAAAACCGCGCGCCAAAGTCGTACTCCGGACGGTCCGGGGGCGTCCAGGGCGCACAGTCGCTTTTGAGACGGGCACGCATGCCGCCCTCCAGCATGCCGGCGGCTTCCTCGCTCAGGCCCAGCGTGAAGCCAATCAGCAGCTTGTGTTCGATGGCCTGGCAGTAGGGAATATAGCTCTCCGTGGGACAGACCAGAATCACCCCGTCGGACAGCGCGCCGAACAGGCGGTTGCTGCTTTCGTCATAGCAGCCATAGGAATAGGTGACTCCCCGCAGGCTGACCACCACGTGCCCGAAGCCGAAGGCCACGTTTTTGCCCAGATGAAACACCACTTCCAGCGTTTCGGGCCAGCTTTCGCGTGCGGGAGAAGGCTTGGGGATCACCACATCCTGCGTAAGCGTTGCATACCGGGCGCTGAGCCGCCTGAGCACAACAGAGGGCAGGAGCGCCGTCAGCAGCACGGGCGGATGCACGCGCAGACGGCTGAGCAGGCGGCTGCTTTCCACGTTGCGGTTAATCAGCACGCCCAGCAGATCCATCAGCTGCCACAGGGCGTAGACCAGCAGGTAGACGCCCGCCAGCCATTGCAGCGCGCATCCCGCCGAATATCCCCACAACAGGCTGACGCCCGTGACCAGCGAAAGAGCAGCCAGCAGCGCGAACCGGATCCTGCCCCGCTCGCCCATGACGATCAGCTGCACCACATAGCCAATCTGCGCCACGCACACCAGCAGCGACCACAGGCCAATGGCCAGCGTCACGCTTTTCATCAGCACGCCGGGAAAGAGTGCCGCAAACAGCCCCGCGCCCAGCGATACCACGCCTGAAAGCATCGCGTGCGGATGCGCCTCCCTCCGCTGAAACAGGGAGACGGACAGAGCGGCCACACCGTTGACCATAAGCGCGGCGGTAAACAGCGCATGCAGCCAGCGTTGTGTAAATTCCGGCGCAACGAGAATCATCAGGCCCAGCGCCGCCATGACCACAAAGCGCGCCAGCAGGCTCAGCGGCGTAAGCGCTCTCATGGGGCGGGCCGGTCCGCTAGGCACGCTGCGCATGGCGGCGGATGGCGTCGAAGGTTTCATCGCTCAGATCGTGTTCGATCTTACAGGCGTCGGCGCGAGCTACGGATTCGCTCACGCCCAGGCGGATGAAAAAGCTGGTGAGCAGGTTATGGCGCTCCCAGATGCGGCGCGCGATGGCTTCGCCCTGCTCGGTGAGGGTGATGCGGTTGTCGTCTCCCATGAGGATATAGCCGTTTTCGCGCAGGCGCTTCATGGCAAAGCTGACCGAGGGCTTGGTCACGCCAAGGTGCGCGGCGATATCCACCGAGCGCGCAGAGCCATGCTGTTCACAAAACATCAATATCGTTTCAAGATAATCCTCAGCGGATTCATGAACCTTCATACGGAAAACCTCCTTTGCGTTATCCTATCATATTCGGTATGAAAACACAATGCGTCATGTTGACAACCACATGGTGATAAGCTAAAATAAGGACTCTTATATACCCTTCCGGCTGAGAAGGGGAGCGGGGGAGCTGCTTGTCTATGGAACTGGTCCTCATCGGCGTGGGACTGTCGATGGATGCTTTTGCGGTGGCGCTTTGCAAGGGCTTAAGCATGCGGCGCATCAACTACGCGCACGCGGCGGTGATTGCACTGTTTTTTGGCGTGTTTCAGGCCGTGATGCCCCTGATCGGCTGGGTGCTGGGCACGCAGTTTGCGCGCTATATCACATCGGTGGATCACTGGATCGCCTTTGCGCTACTGGGTTACATCGGCGGCAAGATGATCTGGGACGCGTTTCACGAGGCGCCGGAATCCGAAACATGTGCGTCCGAAAGCCCCCTGAACCTCAGGGAACTGCTGATGCTGGCGGTTGCTACCAGCATTGACGCGCTGGCGGTGGGCATCACCTTTGCATTTTTGAAGGTAAGCATCCTTCCCGCGGTGCTTATTATCGGCTGTATCACCTTTGTGCTGTCCTTCGTGGGCGTGGCGGCAGGCAACCGCTTTGGCACGCGGTTTCAGAAGAAGGCGGAAATCGCGGGCGGAACGGTGCTGGTGCTCATCGGTTTGAAAATCCTGTTGGAGCACATTGGGCTGCTCTGAGGGAGTCAGGGCGTGTCCTCCTCGTCGCTGACGGGGCTGTCAAACTGCGGGGCGAACCAGTCCGTGTCCTTCAGCGCCTTCAGGCGCTCACGGGAGATAACGGTGCCGGTGCCCAGACAGGCATTGCAGCGGTAGCCGCACGAGGGGCACACGCAGGCCATGCCTTCGGTTTCGGACTGAATCATGTATGCCTCGCAATGCGGGCAGCCGCAACGCATGACAAGTCGCCTCCTTAAGTGAAAAAAGAGTGCAGTCATTGTAGCATAAAACGGTATGAAACGCAAAGCGCGGTCTGGGGGGACAAACCTGTGAAAGCAAACCGAAGGCGGGCGCTGGTCTGTCTGCTGGCAGCATGTCTGGGGCTGGTGTGCGCCTGCGCGGCCAATCCGCCGCGCGAAGAACTGTACCAGAAGCTGCTGGACTACTTTGAGAACCTGGGCTATGCCTGCGAGCTTTCGCCCCTTGCGGACAGCGGGCGCGATGTGCCCATCGCGGGGCCCGAAGCATGGGACAGCCTCATGCTGGATGGCCGGGAGGAAGTGCTGGTCTACTTTGATGAGAGCAACCGTGCCGACTACCTGAGCGGCCGCGTGGACACGGAACGGTATGGGCTGGCAACCCGCTTTGGCCTGCGCTTTGTGCTGGTGTACGGCGGCGCGGATGAGGGCGTGCGGGAGGCACTGGAGACGATCCCCAACGAGTGAATATGGGGCGGCGGTTTCGCCGCCCCTTTTGCGTGCAAAAAAAGCGCTCCGCATGGGGAGGAAGCGTGGGGGCAATGCGCCTTCATTTGCGTGGAAGGCTCCTTTCACCTGCAAAGGGGCCTTTGGACAATGAAAAATTCCGCCTTTCGGAATCCGAAGGGCGGAAGGGACGGGACGGCCTTAGCGCACGCGCTCGTCGCCCCAGAAGAACAGGGCCACGGTACCCGGGCCGGTATGGCTGCCGATGGTGGTGCCGATGCTGTTGATTTCCACCTTGCCGTTGAGCTTGGGAAAGCGCTCCTCCACCAGGCGCGCTACGGCCTGCGCGTCCTCCATGCAGGCGGAGTTGGAGATGTAGCACTTGCCGCTGTAGTTCAGCCCGTCCTGGGCATGCTCCACCATGCGCTCGGCAATTTCACGAATGACCTTGTTCTTGCCGCGAATCTTGAAGCGGGGAATCAGCCGGCCCAGATCATCCATGTTGAGCAGGGGGCAGATGTGAAGCATCGTGCCGAACCAGCCGCTGGCCTTGGAAATGCGTCCACCGCGCACATAGAAGGTCAGATCGGTAGAGAAGAACCAGTGATGCAGCTTGAGGCGGTTCTGCTCGGTCCAGTCGCGCAGCTCCTCCAAAGCCATACCCCCGTCGCGCAGATCGGCCAGCTTGTCCATCAGCAGGCCATAGCCGGAAGAGGCGCCCAGCGAATCCACCACGTAGATCTTGCGTTCCGGATACTTGGCCGACAGCTCGTCGCGGGCGAGGCAGGCGGAATTGTAGGTGCCGGAGATGCCGCTGGACAGCGTCACGTGCAGGATATCCAGCCCCTGCTCCAGAAACGGGGTGAAATAGGCGATGTATTCATCCACGTTGACCTGCGAGGTACGGGTCTCCGCACCGTCCGCCATCGCCTGATAGAAGGCGGCAAAGGACATGGTCTTGCCCAGATCGTCACTATAGGATTTGCCGTTTAACATATAGTGGAAGCAGATGTAATGAATATTGCGCTCTTGGAAGTGCTGTTCGCTCAAGTCGGCGGTGGAGCAACAGCTGAGGATGTAATTTGTCATGGCAGGGTCACTCACTTTCTCTATTTTGCGGCTGATGTCAGGGACGCGCTGCTGCGTCGGGAGGGCAGGAGCCTCCTGCCTTTTACATTTCGTTTTGATGGGACAAAATTCCTGCTTGCCCAGGATCGTTATCATATTCCACGGCCGTGAGTTCCAGCCCGCAGGCGGGCGCAGTGGCACCCAGGTCCAGCCGGCTGCCGCCGTTCAGCGCGCGGGCAAAAGCGTCCGGAGAAAGCCGTCCCGTGCCGATATCCACCAGCGTGCCCGCGATGATGCGCACCATGTTGTATAAAAAGGCATTGCCCCGTACGGTGAGGGTGATGAGCGGGCCCTCCCGGCGCAGGGAGGCCTCCCTCAGGGTGCGCACGGTGGTCCTGGCCGTGCCGCCCGATGCCTGAAAAGCCGCAAAGTCGTGCGTTCCCAGCAGCGCGGGAAGGCTGTTGCTCATGCGGTCCATGTCCAGCGGCCGGGGCACGTGCGCGGTAAGGCTACGCATGAGCGCGCTGGCGTGCGGCGCGTTGTGAATGCGGTAGGTATAGCGCTTGCCGCGCGCATCGAAGCGTGCATGAAAATCGGCAGGGACCGCAACCCCCTCCAGAACGCGAATATCGGGAGGAAGCAGCGTGTTGAGCGCAAAGGGATACTTGTCGGGAGGAATGCGGCTTGCGGTATCGAAATGGGCACGCTGGCCCAGGGCGTGCACCCCGGCATCGGTACGGCTGGCGCCGGTTACGCGCGTTTTTTCGCCGGTCAGACGGGCCAGGGCTTCCTCCAGCACCTGCTGCACGCTCAGGGCGTTGTCCTGCCACTGCCAGCCGGCATAGGCCGTGCCGTCATAGCTGACGGTGAGCAGCACGCGGCGTGTACCCTCCGCTGGACGTTCCTTGACGATGGGGGGCAGCCCGTTCATTTCAGCCACATCCCGGCAAAGATGGTCGCCAGCAGCGTTCCCACGGTGGCCAGCAGGGCCCATAGGTCGCTTTGTGTGTAGCGCAGCACGCGCAGACGGGTGCGGCCTTCACCGCCGTGGTAGCAGCGCGCCTCCATGGCCATGGCCAGATCGCCCGCACGGCGGAAAGCGCTGACGAACAGCGGCACCAGCAGAGGAATCATGGCCTTAGCGCGCTTGAGCAGGTTTCCGCTCTCAAAATCCGCGCCGCGGGCCATCTGGGCCTTCATGATCTTGTCCGCTTCCTCAATCAGCGTGGGGATGAAACGAAGGGCGATGGTCATCATCATGGCCAACTCATGCGCGGGAAAATGGATGATTTTGAGGGGACTGAGGAGCTTTTCAAGCCCGTCGCTCAGCGCCACAGGCGATGTGGTGAGGGTCAGCAGCGATGTGCCTGCCACCAGGAACACCAGGCGCATGCTGAAATGCACCGCAGTCAGGAATCCTTCCTGCGTGATGCGCAGGAAACCCCACTGCACCCATACCGTGGTACCGGTGGAGAAAAACAGGTTGAGCAAGAAGGTCAGGATCAGCAGAAACCGCAGCGGCTTGACGGACTTGAGCAGCCGCTTGGCCGACAGGCCCGACAGGCGGGAGGCCACCAGCAGATAGGCCAGTGGGATCACGTACCACACCGGGCTGGTGACGCAGAAGATGATAGCGATGTAGAGGATGGTCAGGATGATTTTGCATCGCGGGTCCAGGCGGTGAATGACCGTGTCGCCGGGAATGTACTGCCCTAAAGTGATGTCCCTCAGCATGCGCGGCCCTCCTTTTTCAGCGCCAGAATGGCATGGCATACCTCATCTAGCGTGTACAGATCGCCCGGCAGGTCAAAGCCCTCGGCAATCAGCGCGTGGGTAAGCTCCGCCGCCTGAGGCACGCCCAGCCCGATGGAGCGCAGCTTTTCCTGCTGGGTGAACACCTCGCGCGGCGTGCCGGTCATCACCAGCCCGCCCCGGCTCATCACCACCAGGCGCGTGGCCAATGTGGAGATGTCGTCCATGCTGTGGCTGACCATGATGACCGTCAGCCCGCCTGCTGCGTGCAGGTCCCGAATCATTTGCAGAATGCTGTTTCGCCCCGCAGGGTCCAGCCCGGCGGTCGGCTCGTCCAGAATGAGCACGCGGGGCCGCATGGCCAGCACGCCCGCGATGGCCACACGGCGCATCTGCCCGCCGCTGAGCTCGAAGGGCGAGCGCTCGGCCACCTCGTCGTAGTTCAGGCCCACCTGCAGCATCGCCCCGCGCACGCGCCGGTCGATCTCCTCCGCATCCAGCCCCATGTTGCGGGGGCCGAAGGCGATGTCCTTGGCCACGGTCTCCTCAAACAGCTGGTATTCCGGATACTGGAACACCAGCCCTACCTTTTTGCGCACCTCCAGCAGGCTTACGCCCTTCTGGGTCAGGTCCAGCCCGTCCACCACCACGCGGCCGGAGGTGGGCTTGATGAGCCCGTTCAAATGCTGCACCAGCGTGGTCTTGCCGCTGCCCGTGTGGCCCAGAAGGCCAATGAGCTCGCCGTCCTCGATGGTCAGGCTCACATCATTGAGCGCCACGGCGGAAAAGGGGCTTCCGGGCATGTAGGTATGCGTAAGATGCTCTACTTGGATGGGCATAGCGCTTTTTTCAGCTCCTTTACCATATCGGCCACGGTGAGAATGCCATCGGGCAGGGAAAGTCCGCCCGCCCTGAGGCGCATGGCCAGCTCGGCCATGGGAGGCACGTCCAGCCCCAGGGCCTTGACCTTCTGAACCTGGGAAAACACCTCGGCAGGGGTGCCGTCCAGCGCGATCTTGCCCTTGTCGAGCACGACCACGCGGTCGGCTACGGCGGCCTCTTCCATAAAGTGTGTAATCCAGATCACCGTCATGCCCTGCTCGCGGTTGAGCTTGCGAACCGTGGCCAACACGTCGGCACGGCCCGCGGGGTCCAGCATGGCGGTGGCCTCATCCAGAATCATGACCTCCGGCTGCATGGCCAATACGCCGGCCACAGCCACCCGCTGCTTCTGACCGCCGCTGAGCATGTGCGGGGCGAAGGAAGCGCGCTCGGTCATGCGCACGGCGGCCAGCGCCGCGTCGATGCGGGGGATCATGTCCTCGTGCGGCACGCCCAGGTTTTCCAGGCCGAAGGCCACGTCCTCGCGCACCACGTTGGCCACAATCTGGTTGTCCGGGTTCTGAAACACCATGCCCGCATGCCGCCTGACGTGCCATACCTCCTCGTCCTGCGCGGTGTCCAGACCGCAGACCAGCACGCGGCCCTCCGTAGGCAGGTAGAGGGCGTTCATCAGCTTGGCCAGCGTGCTCTTGCCGCTTCCGTTGTGCCCCAGTACCGCCACAAACGAGCCCTTTTCCACGTTCAGGCTCACATGATCTACGGCAGCCACATCATCCTCGTCATATTGGTAGCAGACGTTTTCGATCTGCATGGGATAGAGATAGCTTTCGTTTGGCATATTCCTCTGCACGGCTCCTTTATGCTTGGTGGGGAAACAGGTCCAGCCCGGTCAGCAGGTAGGGGGCGTTATCCCTGGCCCAGCGCACGGCGCTGAGACGGTCGCGGTCGAGCTGTTCCCGGAGCGCCTCCAGCGAGGGAAACGTCTGCTCCGGCCTCAGGTAGAGACAATAGGCCAGCGTCAGCTCCAGACCGTAGAGGTCGCGGTGCGCGTGACCCAGCAGATGGGCTTCCACCGTAGCGATTCCTTCGGGAACGGTGGGATGCCGGCCCTGGTTGATGATGCATACATAGCCGCGGCTTTCGCCGTCCAGCTGCGCCACACCCACGTACACGCCCTCCCGCGGCCATGTGCGGCTTCGGGGATCGTAGGCGATATTGGCCGTGGGAAATCCCAGACGGCTGCCCAGACGCTTGCCGCGTACCACGCGTCCGTGAAAGGTAAACAGGGCCATGCCCTCTGGCGGGGCAAAGGGGTTGGGCATAGCGACGCTCCTCTCCTGAAAAAAATAAGAATGGAAAGCGCAAGTATTATACTTCATAGAGGCTGGAAACGCAAATCAATAAATCAATAATGAACGTTCCCGGCTTTTTCCGCTCGGCGGCCCCGGCGCCGCCCGGCAACCTTAGCGTGACCTTAGCGGCGCGAGACGGCAAATCGCGGCTTGTGTACGGGAAAGGGCTGTTGTATAATAAAGTGTCGTTATGCTTTGTACGCCGGGCGGCCAATGTTTTGATTGATCCGATAAAGTGATTTGATTTAGGAAGGAACGATGACGATGCGCAAAGCCTTTGTTTCCACCGCAAGCGTGCTTGTGGTGCTGATGGCGGTTTCCCTGACGTTTTTGATCCCCTCCGGCGCGGTCACGGAGGAGGCGCAGCAGCGCTATCTGGACGCCGCCTATGCACAGGAGGAAGGCCGGGAGGAAGCCTCGCTGCCCAAGCCAGACGCCGTGCTGGCCAGCGCCGTATTCAGCGATATTTTGCCCGCAGCCACGGTGGACGCGCTGCCCATTGACCTCTTTGCGCCCGGCAACACGCCCATTGCGGCCAATTATACCGAAAATGGCTACCGGGACGATACCATCATCGTGGAACTGGAACAAAAGCGCATGTATGACAGCGACGTGTTCATCGCCTATGTCAAGATCGCCACGCCCTCTCAGCTGCGCACGGCGGTGGCGGGGCAGAAGATCGGCTCCTCCAGCACCAACCACACCAGCACCATCTGCCAGAACTACAACGGCATCGTAGCCATCAACGGCGATTATTTCACCAAGACCAAGGCCGGTTACATCGTGCGCATGGGCGAAACCTACCGCGAAAAGACCAGCCAGAACATGGACCTTCTGCTCATCGACGAGCTGGGCGATTTCCACATCTACCTCCACGGGCATGACGTGCAGGAAAACGGCGTGGCGTCCTTCCTGTCCGAGCACGAGATCGTCAACGGCTTCTTCTTCGGCCCCGCGCTGGTGGTGGATGGCGAGGTACAGGAGATCCCTGAAAACTACCAGTTTGATCCCCATCAGAAGAACCCGCGCGCGGGCATCGCGCAGCTGGGCACGCTGACCTACGCGCTGGTTGCGGTCAACGGCCGCACAGACCAGTCCGCGGGCGTGACGTTGGCGGAGTTTGCCGATATCATGAATCAGATTGGAGCAAAGCAGGCCTATAACCTGGACGGCGGCAACAGCGCGACGCTGGCCTTCAACGGCGAGGTCTACAACGACAAACCCCAGGCTGAACGCGCCGTGACCGATATTATCTACTTTGCCAGCGCCACAGCGGGGGAATGAGGGCGATGGACAGCACCTTTACCATTCTGGGGCTGACGGCGCATGCCTATGGGCTGTGTGCCAGCGCCGCGGCGCTTGTGCTGCTGGGCGGAATGGCCATCCTTGCACGCAGGCGGCGCATGCCCGCGGGGCTGGCGGGACTGTTCGGACTGCTGGGCATTCCGCTGGGCATCGTGTGCGCGCGGGTGTCGTATTGCGTATTCCACCTGTCCGATTTTTGGGAAACCTATGAAAATCCCTGGCTGATGCTGCGTTTCTTCGACGGCGGCCTGGCCATGCCGGGCCTGCTGGCGGGGCTCGCACTGGCGGCTGTAATCAGCGCGCGGCTGGTGAAGGCACGTCCCGCCGCTGCGCTGGATGTGATGTGCATTCCGATGGGCCTGTCCATTGCCCTTTTGCGCCTGGGCGAGCAGTTTACCGATCTGGGCGTGGGCAAAGCTGTGAAGGAGGGCACCCTGACCGCAGCGATGCCCTGGCTGTTTCTGCAAAGCCGTATGGGCGTGGCGGTGGAATACCGGCTCAACGTGTGGGCCTATGAAGCCGTGGCGGGCGTGCTGATCTTTATAGCCACACTGGCGGCCTCACGGTGGCTGAGCCGCCGGGAATGCTCGCGGCAGGGGGACACGGCGCTGTTTTTCATGGCGCTGCTGGGCGCTTCTCAAATTCTGCTGGAAAGCCTGCGCGACGACGGGCATATGCTGGTGATCTTCCTGCGCGTGGGTCAGCTGGCCGCGGCGCTAATGACGGTTATTGCCTGCGCGGTGCTGAGCGTGCGCTATGCACGGCTCGGAGGGGGCCGGGTCAGGCTGTGGCTTGACTGGGCCGTTATGCTGCTGTGCGTGGCGGGCATCGTGTTGCTGGAGTTCTCATTGGACGGCCGCCTGTCCTGGGGTGAGCCGTCCATGGGCCGCGATTATGCGCTGATGGCTGTGCTCTGCACGGCGATGTTCGCGGCGCCCGCCTCGCTGCTGCGCAGGGTGTGCGGCGGCTCATGCGCGCGCCGGGTGTCCGGGAGGGCCCGTGTATGACTAGCGCATGGACCCGGGAAACGCCCATTGGCGTCCTGACCCTGACGGAGGAAGCGGGCGTACTGACGGGCGTTCTGTTTGGCCCGGATGCACCTGAGGGCGCGCTGCGTATGGAAACACCGCTCATCCGGCGGGCGTTCGCACAGATGGAGGAATACTTCCGCGGCGAACGAAAGGCGTTTGACCTGCCCATGGACGCGCGTGGCACGCCGTTTCAAAGGCGTTGCTGGCGGGCGTTGCTGGAAATCCCCTACGGGCAGACGCGCACCTATGCCCAGCAGGCGCAGGCCGTGGGCAGTCCGCGCGCGTATCGCGCCGTGGGAATGGCCAATCACGTAAATCCGCTGCCCGTTTTGATCCCCTGCCATCGCGTGGTGGGGGCGGACGGGAGCCTGACCGGTTACGCGGGAGGGCTCAAGATCAAACGAAAGCTGCTTGAAATAGAACAATCCGGGAAAGGATGATCGACATGATCCACCGCAAGACCAAGATCGTATGCACGCTGGGCCCCGCTACCGAGGATGACGCTGTTCTACGCGAGCTGATTCTGTCTGGAATGAATGTGGCACGGCTTAATTTCTCGCATGGCACGCACGAAACGCACCTGAACAACATCCGCCGCATCGAGGCGTTCCGCCGGGAACTGAACCTGCCCATAGCGATCATGCTGGACACCAAGGGACCGGAAATCCGGCTGGAAACGTTTGAAAATGGCAAGGTTCAGCTCAAGAAGGGACAGACCTTCACGCTGGTCACCCAAAGTGTGGTGGGCAACGCGGAGCGCGCCTCCATCACCTATCCCGACCTTCCGCGCGATATTCGGGAAGGAACCACCATCCTTATCGACGACGGCCTGGTGGAGATGACGGTGCGAAGCCTGACCGCCGGCGAAATCGTCTGCATTGTCAACAATGACGGCGTAATCTCCGACCGCAAGAGCGTCAACGTCCCTGACGTGGATCTGAGCATGCCCTATCTCAGCCCCAAGGACCGTGAGGACATCGCTTTTGGCGTGAAAAACGGCGTGGACTTCATAGCCGCCTCCTTTACACGGACGGCGGAGGACATTTTGGATGTGCGCAAGCTCTTCAGCGCGCTGGGCCGCACCAATGTGTCCATCATCGCAAAGATCGAAAACATGCAGGGCGTGCAGAACATTGATGAGATCCTGCGCGTGAGCGATGGCATCATGGTGGCCCGCGGCGACCTGGGTGTGGAAATCCCGCTGGAGAAGGTACCCGTCATCCAGAAGATGCTCATTCATAAGGCGTATTCCTCCGGCAAGCAGGTCATCACCGCCACGCAGATGCTTGACAGCATGATGAAGAATCCGCGCCCCACGCGCGCCGAGGCCGCCGATGTGGCCAACGCCATCTACGACGGTACCAGCGCCATCATGCTTTCGGGGGAGACGGCGGCGGGCCAGTATCCGGTGGAGGCCGTGCAGACCATGGCGCGCATCGCCATGTGCGCCGAAGCGGATATCAACTACCGCAAGCGCTTCAAGGAGCGCGACACCGATCTTACGCCCGATGTGACCAACGCGATCTCCCATGCCACCTGTACGTCGGCGCATGACCTGGGCGCGGCGGCCATCCTTACCGTGACCAAGGGAGGGCGCACCGCACGCATGATTTCCAAGTACCGCCCCAGCTGCCCCATCATCTGCTGCACCACCGATGAAACCGTGTGCCGCCAGCTCAATTTGAGCTGGGGCGTGATTCCCCTCATGATCGAGGAGGCCACCAACACCGACGACTTGTTCGAGCGTGCCGTACAGGCCGGCGAAGATGCGGGCCTTTTGCACGACGGCGAGCTGGTGGTGATGACCGCCGGCGTACCGCTGGGCATCAGCGGCACCACCAATCTGATGAAGGTGCATGTGGTGGGGCATATCCTGGTCACCGGCCGGGGCGTGACGGAGCAGACCTGCTGCGGCAGCCTATGCGTGTGCCGCAATGGCGAAGAGGCCCTGCGCACCTTCCAGGACGGCGACATTCTGGTAATTGCCCAGACGAGCAACACGCTTCTGCCCCTGGTGCGCAAGGCCAGCGGCCTGATTCTGGAGGATTCCAACCCCAATGGCCATGGGGCCATCGCCGGCATGAGCCTGAATATTCCGGTGATCATCGGCGCGGAAAATGCGACCCGCATCCTCAAAAGCGGCGCGGTGGTCACGCTGGATGCCGAGCGCGGCATGGTCAGCTGCAACTCCACACGATCGATGTAAGGCCGCGCAGGGAGGGAAAACAAGCCGTGAATGTGCTGGTCAGCGCATGCCTGATGGGCTTTGGTTGCCGCTATGACGGCGGTGCGCGCCGCCTGGCCTGTTTAGACGCCCTTGGGGAGCGTCACGTGCTGATTCCCGTCTGTCCTGAAGTGATGGGCGGGCTGCCCACCCCGCGCCCACCTTCCGAAATCCGGGATGGACGGGTGATAACGCGGGACGGCCGGGATGTGACGCAGGCGTTTCTGCGCGGGGCGCAGGAGGCGGCAAGGCTGGCGCAGGCTTGCGGCTGTGGGTGTGCGCTGCTTAAGGAGCGAAGTCCCTCCTGCGGCTTGGGACAGGTGTATGACGGCACCTTTACCGGCACGCTTACGGACGGAGACGGGCTGTGCGCCCGGTTGCTTGTGGGCCGCGGCCTGCGGGTGATCGGCGAATCACAGGTGGAGGAACTGCTCGCTTCACGGGAGGAAAAGTCCATATAAAAAGGACTGCCGCGCATTCAAAGCGCGGCAGCCCCTTTTTTTAGGGAAAGGGCCAGGGCTTACTTGACGGCCTGGAAGAAGTAGCGGCTCACATAGCCGGTCACACCGTCGATTTCAGCCTTGCACCACACGTCGCCCACCTGCTGAACGGTGATCTCCGTGCCTACGGGATACGCCTTGATGATCGGCGAGCTCAGGCCAGGAGCCGTGCGGAAGTTGACGATGTAGTTGCCATTGGGATTCACCAGCTTGGCGGTGAAGGGCGTCGCGGGCAGCGTAGAGCTGCCGCTGCCGGAGGAAGAAGTGGTCACCTTGATGAATTTCTTCATCATGTAGCCGTTCTTGCCACCCACCGTCACCTTGTAGAAGCTGCCGCTTTCACCCAGCAGCTGCACGCTGGTGCCGTTGCGGTAGTAGCCCAGGACGCGGGCGTCCGTGCTGGCGGTTTCACGCAGCAGGAGCACCTGGTTGGCGCCGGGGTTGTTGACCACGCCGGTCTTGGGATAGCCGCTGGTGGAAGTGCTGCCGCCGCTGCTTTGGGAGGCGCTGAGGTACTGGCTGGCCATGTAGCCGGTCATGCCCTGCACGCTCACCTTGTACCAGCCGTTGCCGCGCAGCAGGACGGTTACCGCCGTGCCGGGCTTAAAGCTGGTGATGATGTTGCCTTCCAGGCTGGGCAGGTCACGCAGGTTCAGGCCGCGTCCGGTATTGGTGCGAACGTACAGCGTGCTGTCGCTGGACGTGTCGGAAAGGTATTTGCTCATCACATAGCCTTCCAGACCGTTCACACGCACCTTGCTCCATTCGCCCATGTCCTCAAGGACCGTCATCCACGTGCCGGTGGGGTACTGTCTGAGCACCTGCGCCGACAGGGAAGGCTCCGCGCGCATATTCAGCGCGCCGCCCTTGACGACCTTGCTGACCTCGGCCAGCGAAACCAGCGGCAGCATCAGCGCCAGAAGCAGCGCCAGCGCCGGGAGGCATCTTTTGTAGAGAGGGGTCTTTTGCATAATCGGGATACCTCCTTTTTGTTTTGGCCAAGGGGTTCCCCCTTGCCGTTCTCTCATTTGACGAACCAGCGCGCGCCTTCCCTTCCGATGCGGGTGGCCTCATCCAACCAATATCAGGAAATTTAAGCCGAAAACGGCACCTTTTTGGATGAGACTGGAAAGACGAAATGCGGCATCCTGCGCAGCCAGTGCCCTGCATGCGCTTCCGGCCGGTTGAATTTACCAGAATTGCGGTCGAAAAAATGTCATGCCTTTGTTTCGAATTCCGGTTTTGGCAGGCATTGTTTGCAGCGTGCTTGCCCCGATCGGGCAACATAGCGGTACGCCTGTGGAAAGGAGACGAAGGCATGCTGACGAGCCTGAACCGCATGGTAGGACTGCCCGTGGTATGGCAGGACCGGCAGCTGGGATACGTGGAGCGCGCCGTCCCTGATGCACGTGCACGCAGACTGAGCGGCGTGGTGGTGCGCAAGGGCATCGGTGCGGCGAAATGGGTTTCCAGCGACGGCATAGCCGTGGTCGGCAGCCGGTGCGTGCTCATCAGGCAGAAGCCGGGGGCGGTTCCGGACAGCCGGCCGGGCAGCCTGGGACGCGCTTTTCTGACGACGGGAGAGTGCGTAGGGGAGGTCACCGACATGATCCTCCATGGCGACTCGCTTCGTCTGGAGGCGCTGGAGCTGAGCCCCGGTCCGGTGTACCGGCTGCTGGGAAAGCGCGCCTACGCGGCGCAGTACCGCGTAGGCGGCGGCTCGCGTGAGGGCGAGGTCGTGGTGCCAAGGCTCCTGACATGGGCGCAGCTTAAGCGGACATTGGGAGAGGAGGACGACGGATGAGCATGCTCAAAACGGCGGCGGCAGGCGCCATCGGCTTCGCGGTAGGCGCGGGCGCGATGCTGATGCCCGGCAACCAGAAACTCAAGAAACAGGCGCAGAAGCAGATGGACAAGCTGGTCAGAATGGCCAAGATGTGGTAAGTCTTTCGGGCGGCGCCTGATCAGTCGGGCGCCGCCCGCACAGGCTGTGCGGAAAGGAGCGGCCCTATGCAGCAAAAAGGCGCGCGCTACGTGCGCGTGCGCGCCCTGTGGCTGGCGGCGGCGCTGGCAGCGGCCTTCTGGGCGCGCGATCTCATCTGGCAGGCTGTGGTTCAGCTGTTCTTCGGCATGCTGCTAGCGCTTGCGGCGCTGCCGGTGATGAAACGGTTGGAAAAACGCTTCCCGCCCGGGGCATCCGCCACGCTGTCCATAACCAGTTTGAGCGCGCTGCTGATTGCCTCGCTGCTGTTGCTTGCGCCGGCGTTGATTACACAGGGCAGACAACTGATAGCGATGCTGCCGGCCATGTATAATGCAGCTGAGGAATGGCTGGTCCGGGCGCAGGGCTGGCTGGCGGAAAACGGCATCGCGCTGGACGGGGAGCTGCGGGGATCGCTGCTGAGCCGGGGCGAAGAGGCGCTAAGCGCCGCCGCGCCCGCTGCCATGGCCTGGGTGGGCGGCGTGGCGGGGAGCCTTGGCAAATGGATGCTCGCGCCTGTATTCGGCTTTTACTTTCTGCGCGACCGCAGGCAGATCGGACAGTGGCTCCTGTCGCTGACGCCGGTGGAGAAGCGGGATATGATTGTTCACATCCTGCGCGAGATGCGCAGGGAAACGGCAGGTTACCTGCGGGGACAGCTGATGGTTTCGGCCGTCGTGGGCGGGCTGACGGCTCTGGGTCTCATGTTTTGCGGGGTGCCGGCCTGGCTCCTGCTGGGCGTAATCATGGGTGTACTGGAGCTGATTCCCTATGTCGGTCCCTTTTTGGGCGGGGTGCTGGTGGCGCTGTTTTCCCTGCCCGGAGGACTGGCGCGCACGCTGTGGGCGCTGGGCGTGGTCATCGTGGTGCAGCAACTGGAGGGCGGCATGCTGTCGCCCCAGCTGATGAGCGACGCCACCCGTCTGCATCCTGTGGCGGTGGTCCTGTGTGTGATGCTGGGCGGCACAGCGGGCGGCATCGGAGGAATCCTGCTGTCGGTACCGCTGCTTTTGTGCGCTCGGGCTGCACTGCGGGTGATCGGTTTGCGGCAGGCGGGAGACAAGGCCGGGCCTTAGCTTAGAAACGGATTAAAAACCAAGAAATGCTTTGCAAAGACAGGAAGATGGTGTATAATTACTTTTGTATTACCTCTGAAGAAGGAGGAGCCGGCTTATGAACGAAATGAATGGAACGACCAAGTTTTCGCCCGTCGTGGAGGGGGGCAACGACGCCAGCACCATCCTTTCGCATGTATATCGCGCCCTGCAGGCCAAGGGCTATGATCCGGTAACCCAGCTCGTGGGCTACCTGATTTCGGGCGACCCCACCTATATCACCAGCTATGGCCAGGCCCGCAGCATGATCTGCCGCCTGGAGCGCGATGAGATCATGGAAGAGCTGGTCAGGGTTTACCTGCAGGGGCTGGATGGCTGACATGGCGGGACGGATTCTGGCGTTGGATGTGGGCGACGTGCGCATCGGGGTGGCCGTGAGCGATCCCACAGGGACCATCGCCCAGCCGCTGGAGGTTTACCGCCGCGTGGGTTATGGCCCCGACAGCCGCTATGTGGCGGCGCTGTGCCAGCGCATGGACTGCGAAAGCGTGCTTCTGGGCCTGCCGCTGAATATGGACGGCAGCACGGGGCCGCAGGCGCAAAAGGTCATGGATTTTGGTGCGGTGCTGGAAAAGGCGGGTCTGACGGTTCATTATCAGGATGAGCGGCTGACCACCGTAACGGCCGAGGCAGTGCTCATCGGCTCCGGTGTGCGCCGTGAGGACCGAAGGCGCCATGTGGATAAGCTGGCCGCCGCGGTCATACTGGAACAATGGCTGGCTTCGCAGGGCCGGCGGAAAGAGGAATAATCATGCAGGAGAACGACAACCTGGTTCAGCTTCAGGACGAAAACGGCAAGGACGTAAATTTTGAGCACCTGATGACCATCGAGCACGAGGGTAATTATTATGTGGTGCTGGAGGCGACGGAGGATACCGACGACTGCAAGGAAGGCGAAGCCATCATTTTGAAAATCGTCCGCGATGAGGAAAGCGACGAGGATGTGTACGCCACCATCGAGGATGAGGCGGAGTTCAACGCCGTATTTGACAAATGCATGGCCGCCATGGAGGAAGAGGACGAGGCTGCCGCGCTGGAGATGGAAACAGTCGATCTTGACGGCGAAGACGAGGAGTAACGCATGCCGAGGCTACTGGGTGAGCGCGTGATGCTGCGCGAATACAAGGCCGACGACATCGGAGATATCCGTAAATGGGTCAACGATGCTGAAACGACCCGCTACCTGTCCACACGCTTCTGGCCCCCGCAGACCATGGTGGACAGTGAGGAGTTTCTCTCCCGCATGCTGCAAAGCAGCCATAGCGCCTATAACTTCGTCATCGCGGATCGCGGGGACGAGCGCTATATCGGGCAGCTGGACATGTTCCAGGTGGACTGGCGGCTGCGATGCGGCGAACTGGGCATGGTTATCGGCAGCGCGTCGGACCGGGGCCAGGGCCTGGGCCGGGAGGCACTGGAGCTGATGAAGCACTTTGCTTTCCGCACGCTGGGCCTGGAGCGGCTGGAGATGGAGGTCCATATGGAAAACCACGCCGCGCGCAAGTGCTACCAGAAAGCCGGCTTCGTGATGGAAGGCGTGAAGCGCCATGCGTTTTTTACAGACGGACGCTTTTGCGATGTGGGCATTCTCAGCATACTCAGGGACGAATACGAGGTCCGCGCATGACACCGCGCGCCGCTGATCCGCATATCGTGAACCATCCCGGACCAAAGGGCCCTGGGATGGTTTTTTGTCATGCAGCCGGAAACGGGACCAGGGATTGACTTTGATACCCGCTTTCGGATAGAATATATCTTTGTGAGGACTTTGAGCCTCCTAACGGCCGGGAGGGAACATCGACCATGGGAAAGATCGTGGCCAAATTCGGCGGCAGCTCGCTTTCGGATGCGGGCCAGTTTGTAAAGGTCAGGCAGATCATTGAAATGGATACACGGCGCTGCTACGTGGTGCCCAGCGCCCCCGGAAAGCGCTTTGACGGCGACGAAAAGGTGACGGACCTGCTCTATCGCACCTATCGCCTCCATCAGGAGGGAAAGGATTTTACGCCCGCCTTTTCGCAGGTTCGGGAGCGTTTTGTGTCCATCGCAACCGAATTGGGGCTGAAGGTGGACATCATTTCTCAACTGAACAAAATTGAAAGCGATCTCCTCGCCGGGGCCAGCGAGGACTATTGTGCAAGCCGGGGAGAATACCTCAACGGCCTGCTTCTGGCGGATTATTTGGGCTATCATTTTCTGGACCCCAAGGACTACATCTTCTTTTCCGAGGACGGGGCCTTTGACAGCGAACGGACCAATGACGCGCTGTCTGCAGTGCTTGCGCATACGGACCGGGCAGTGATTCCGGGCTTTTACGGCAGCGGCGCGGACGGGCGCATCCGCACGTTCTCCCGCGGGGGCAGCGACGTGTCCGGCGCCATCGTGGCGCGCGCGGCCTATGCCGATATGTATGAAAACTGGACCGACGTCAGCGGCTTTCTGATGGCGGACCCGCATGTGGTGCCCGATGCGCGCGCGATTCGCAGCATCACCTACCGCGAGCTGCGGGAACTGTCCTACATGGGCGCGACCGTGCTGCACGAGGACAGCGTGTTCCCCGTGCACCGGGCGGGCATCCCCACCAATATCCGCAACACCAACGCCCCCTCCGAGCGCGGCACCATGATTACCCATGGGGCGGTGGAAGAGAAGAACCCCTATGTCATCACGGGCATCGCGGGCAGGCTGGGCTTCAGCGTGATCTCCGTGGAAAAGGCCATGATGAACAGCGAGCATGGCTTCGGCCGCCGCGTGCTGCAGGCTGTGGAGGAGAACGGCCTTTCTTTCGAGCACCTGCCCACGGGCATCGACACCATGTGCGTGGTGCTTTCCACGGCTGAGCTCGCGCCTGTGCGCGAACGTGTGGTCAAGCGCATTATGGAGCTGACCGAGCCCGATTCCGTGACCATCCATGATAATATGGGCATTATTGCCACGGTGGGCAGGGGCATGATCCATAACCCCGGCACCGCCGCAAGGCTGTTCACGGCGCTCAGCCGCGAGCATGTCAACGTGCGTATGATCGACCAGGGCAGCAGCGAGCTGAGCATTCTGGTGGGCGTGGACAGCATCGACTTCCAGCCCGCCATCCGCGCCATTTATCACGAATTTGTGGGCGGCGCGGAGCAGCGGTAAGCGCGCCCGTGCAAAAGATGAAGGGGATGGCCGCATGAAAAAACGCGAAACCGCCTGGCAATCCCGCGCGCACCGCGTGTGGTTCGGCATTTGCACGGTGTGCCTTTCCCTGTATATCGCCTATACTACCTATCTCAGCCAGAGCGGCTTTCTGACCGGCGGCGTTAAGACGGTGGCGTCGCTGTGCGTGTTTGCTGTGCTCAGCGCGTCCCTGTGCCGCCTGCTGTCAGAGGGATGCGAGCGGCTGGCCCGGCTGTCGCCCGCGCCGCATCCCGGCGGCGGGCGGCGCGTTTTTTGGGCGGCGCTGGCCGTTTCGGCGGTCATCTTTGGCTGCGCGTTTGCGGCGTGCTGGCCCGGAGGCGTCAGCTATGATGCATCCAACCAGTGGCGTCAGGCGCATTCCGGTGAGTTGAATAACTGGCATCCCGTTTTTCATACGCTGCTGATCTGGCTGGTCACAAGGGTATGGGACAGCTACCCCTTTGCGGTGTGTATGCAGATCGCCGCGTTTTCCGTGGCCATGGCCTATTTGACTTCCACGCTGCGGCGGAGGGGCGTGCCTGCCTGGCTGGCGCTGACCGCGCATACACTGGTGTGCGCTTCGCTGCCTGTGCGCAACACCCTGATGTTCCTGGGCAAGGACAGCGCCATGACCACCGCCGTGCTGGTGCTTACGGCACAGACGATCAACCTGTTGCATACGCGCGGCGCATGGCTCAGGCGCCCACGCAACGCCGTCGCTTTTGGCCTGACACTGGCCGCGGCCACGCTTCTGCGCCACAATGCCATTCTATGGACGCTGCCTCTGCTGGTATGCGCGCTTTTGTGCTTCCCGTGGGGACGCAGGGGCGCTGCGTTGGCGGCCGGCGCCGCTGCGCTGGCGCTGGTGCTGGTGAGGGGGCCGCTCTATGGCGCGCTGGACGTGATCTATCCCGACAACACCACGGAAGAGAGCGTGGGGATTCCCATGACCATCCTCTGGGATATCCGCATGCAGGCGCCCGAGGTGCTGGACGAGGAAACATCGGCATTCCTCTCGGACCTGGCTGCAGACGGGGCATGGGAGGACGTCTATCAGCTTCACCGCTACAACAGCATTAAATTCACTTATGACCGCGAACTGATCGCCGAACGCCCGGTGACGGAGATTCTATCCATGGCGGGCCGTGCCGCGCTGGCCAGGCCACGTCTGGCGTTTGAGACGTTTAATAGCGTAACCGGCCTGGTATGGGACGTGACCGGCCAGGGCCGCGGCTATGAAACCGTAAGCAACTCCGGAGATTTGCCCCAGGCGCTGTATGGCCGGGAGACGCTGAACCGGCTGGGAAAAGCGGCGCTGGCTGTCATTGACGCGCCGCTGGAATGGGCGCCGGTGCGCTGGATTGCGGAAAACATCGGGGTGCAGCTGCTTTTGATGCTGCTGGTAGCGCTGTGGGCGCTGCGCCGCCGGGGGGTGGATGTGCTGGCGCTGGCGCTGCCCGTGCTGTGCTACGACCTTGGAACCATGCTGCTTCTGTGCGGTGACGATGCGCGTTTTTTCCAGTGCTCGATGGCCGTATGCATTCCATGCGTGCTTGCGATGCTCTATCTGCCAAAGACTGAGGAGGCCTGACCGAGGTGCCTTTGGCCGCCGCCATGTTTCTGATCGTATGCCCGCTGGCGCTGCTGGCGGGCTTTGTGGATGCCGTGGCCGGGGGCGGGGGACTGATCTCGCTGCCGGCCTACTATCTGGCCGGGCTGCCTGCCAGCACGGCCGCCGGCACCAACAAGCTGTCTGCCACCATGGGCACGATGCTGGCGGTGTATCAATATGGAAAGTCGGGAAAAATAGAAAGGCGAATCGGACTGTTCTCCGGCATTGCGGCAGCGGCGGCCAGCGCGCTGGGCGTGCTTCTGATGAAGCGGCTGCCGGACCACACGGTGCGTGTGCTGGTGATGTGCTGTATTCCAGTGGCGGCGCTCTTTACCCTTCGGGGACATGGTAGGGGACATGGGGATAAGCGCTTTACCGCACGCGTCACCATGCTGCTGGCGGTGGGCATAGGCTGCGCCGTGGGGTTCTATGACGGGCTGGTTGGGCCTGGCACGGGCACCTTTCTGATTTTGCTTTCTGTTCACATTTTTGGCCTGGAGGATGTCACCGCCAGCGGAACAGCCAAGGTAACCAACCTGTGCAGCAATCTGGCGGCTCTTACCAGCCTGCTTTTGACCGGGGATGTATTGTGGCTGCTGGGCTTGCCGGCCGGGCTGTGCGCCATGATCGGGGCCCAGCTGGGGAGCCGTCTTACGCTGAAGAAGGGCAGCCGGTTTGTGCGCGGGATGATGCTTTGCGTGCTTTTCCTGCTTCTTGCCAAAATGATTACGGATATGTTACAATAAAGGTTGCCATGAACTTGGAGGTGGGCCCGGATGATTCAACCCGATCTTTCACGCGAGGTACGGCTTACCATTCCCGCACGTCAGGATTATGCCCTCGTTGCCAGCATGACGCTTTGCGGGCTGGGCATGGCGGCAGGGCTGGACATGGACCTGCTGGGCGATCTGCGCACAGTGACCTGTGAGTCCATGGATTGCCTGCTCCATCAGGCCGGCCGCCCCGAATGGATCGAGGTACGCGCATGCGTGAAGGATGGCCGGTTGTGCGTTGGGTTCCATGCACTCTCGCGCCTGAGGACACAGGAAGAGGATGCATTGGATCTGGATGTCACCCTGGGGATTTTGGAAACGCTGATGCCGCAGGTGCGGCTGGAAGAGGATGGCGACGGCGTGTACGGCATTGAATGCTCGATGCCCGTCTAGGAGCGGAGGCAGCCATGAATGACGAGCACTTGATTCCTCTGCTGGAGAGGTACGCCGCCAGTCGCGATCCCGCCCTTCGGGACGAGCTGTTCGAGCACTACCTGCCCTTGGCGCGGGCCGTGGCGCGCAAGTTTTCCGGCCGCGGCGTGGAAACGGAGGACCTGGAGCAGGTGGCCGGCATGGCGCTGCTCAAGGCGCTGGAGCGCTTTGATCCGGCGCGGGGCTTTCGTTTTGTCACCTACGCGGTGCCCACCATCACGGGCGACGTGCGCAACTACCTGCGCGACAAGAGCGGCCTGATGCGCATGCCGCGCGACATGCGCCAGCGCCTTTACCAGATGACACAGGAACAGGAGCGCTTCGAGCGCGAGCATCTGCGAACGCCTACCGCTGTGGAACTGTCCGAGCGCATGGGAATCGCGCCCGAGGAGTTCCTGGCTTTGCTCGCCCTGCGCACGCAAAATGAAGCGGTGTCGCTGGATACGCCCGTGGGCGAGGAGGGGGATACCCAGCTGTCCGACCTGCTGGGCAGCGCGGACGACCGCTTTGAACGCATGGAGCGCAGCGAATGGGCCCAGTGGCTTTTGTCCAAGGTGGGAGATACGGAGCGCGAATTGCTCACCCTGCGCTATCGTGACGGCCTGGGTCAGCGCGAAACGGCCAGACGCCTGGGCATCTCTCAGATGCAGGTGTCCCGGCTGGAACGGCGCGCGCTCAGCCGCCTGCGAGCCATGGAGGCCCAGGCATAATGAAGCTTGGAATGTGAAAGGAGGCTGGCGGGTTTGCAATCGGACCCCAATCAACCGCAGAATCCTTATCCGCAGGGCCCGTCCGGCCCCGTGAACTGGCAGCAGCCCGCCGGCACGCCGCCGCAGACGCCTCCCGGTATGGAGGGACAGGGCTGGCAGGGTGGGCCCGCCTGGCCGCAGGGCCAGCCAGGTGCGTATCCGGGATATGGCTATCAGCAGCCGCAGCCCATGTATACGCTGGAACAGCTGCAACAGATGTACACACCGGAGCAGATTCAGCAGATGTTTACGCCGGAGCAGCTTCAGCAGATGCAATATGAGGCCTACATGCAGCAGGCTCCGGCCATGCCCACCATGCAGCAGCCCGCTCAGGAGCTGCCTCGCAGACGCAAAAAGCGCAAAAAAAAGCCGTCCGGCAAGGGCGGCGGACAGGTGTGGAAGGTGCTTTTGGCGCTGGTGGTCATCGGCGGCGCGGCGTGGTATTTTCTCAAAGATATGGTGGGCGCCCCGACGCAAAGCACCGCTGTGGTGGAAGCGGGCACCCTCGGCACCTCCTATACGGGCGATGCGCTGATCGTTCGCAACGAAACCGCCTACGACGAGGAGGGCGTGCAGTACATCGATTATGTGGCTCAGGAGGGCAGCGTGGTCTATCGAGGCGACGTGATCTGCTATGTCTACTCCACCGGCTACAGCACCAAGGAAATGACTGCCCTGCAGGACTGCCGCGACGCCATCAAGGACTACCAGCAGACGCTGCTCAAAAGCGAAACCAACTTTGATCAGAAGATGATCCGGCTGGAAACCGAAGTGATTGAGCGGGGGCTTGAGGTCAGGAGTCTGGTGCAGGGCGCCCGTGGCAACCTTGGCAACCAGGAAACCATTCTGGAAACCGCCATCAACCAGCGGCAGCTGTCTCTTATACACATCTGACGCTGCCGACGATCTACTCTG
>OJRC01000397.1_pt1 | contig 30032 bp, 20 predicted proteins | sample 1599081 | NCBI WGS metagenome assembly OJRC01 (sample SAMN03922519, study PRJEB24848) | human gut metagenome | isolation source: stool sample | host: Homo sapiens | place: Germany | collected 2010-02 | reverse complement strand
TCAAGAAGACCGTCGGCCTGAACGGCGTCGGCGTCAAGGCCGTCAACATGCTTTCCGGCGAGTTCACGGCCCGTTCGGTACGCGACGGCGAGGCCCGCACGGTGACCTTCGCCAAGGGGCTCGAGGTGAGCGACAAGTGGGAGAGCGGCGTGCGCGAGAAAAACGGCACCTTCATCTCGTTCCGCGTCGACGAGGAGGTCTTCGGCGAGTATGCCTACAACCTCGAATACGTCGAGCAGATGGTGCGCAACTATACGTACCTGAACCTGGGGCTGACGTTCAATTTCAACGGCAACAGCTACGTTTCGAAAAACGGCCTGCTGGATCTGCTCAACGAAAACATGACCGAGGAGCCGCTCTATGCGCCGATCCACCTTTCGGGCGACGACATCGAGGTAGCCATCGCCCACGGCACGGGCTACGGCGAGAGCTATTTCTCGTTCGTCAACGGCCAGTACACCTCGCAGGGCGGTACGCACCAGGCGGCTTTCCGCGAGGCCATCGCCAAGACCGTCAAGGAGTTCTACCACAAGGACTACGACCCGTCGGACATCCGCACGTCGATCATCGCCGCCATTTCGGTCAAGGTCACCGACCCGGTCTTCGAATCGCAGACCAAGATCAAGCTCGGATCGAAGGAGATCGAGCCGGGCGTGTCGATGCGCAATTTCGTCATCGATTTCCTGGGCAAGCACCTCGACGATTACCTGCACAAGCATTCCGAGACGGCGCAGGTGCTCCAGCGGAAGATCGTCGAGAACGAAAAGGAGCGCAAAGCCATCTCAGGCATCCAGAAGAAGGCGCGCGAGACGGCCAAGAAGGTTTCGCTCAACAACAAGAAACTGCGCGACTGCAAGATACACCGCACCGACAAGCACGAGCTGGCCGAACAGTCGATGATCTTCATCACCGAGGGCAACTCGGCCTCGGGTTCGATCACCAAGAGCCGCGACGTGCGCACGCAGGCCGTCTTTTCGCTGCGCGGCAAGCCGCTCAACTGCTACGGGCTGACCAAAAAGGTGGTCTACGAGAACGAGGAGTTCAACCTGCTTCAGGCTGCGCTCAATATCGAGGAGGATATGGACAACCTGCGCTACAACAAGGTGATTATCGCCACCGATGCCGATGTCGACGGCATGCACATCCGCCTTTTGATGATGACCTTCTTCCTGCAGTTCTTCCCCGACGTGATCCGCCAGGGGCACCTGTTCGTGCTGCAAACCCCCCTGTTCCGCGTGCGTAACAAGAAGGAGACGTTTTACTGCTACTCCGAGGAGGAGCGGCAAAAAGCCGTCGGACGCTGCGGCGCCAATGCCGAGATCACGCGCTTCAAGGGCCTCGGCGAGATTTCGCCCGACGAGTTCCGCGAATTCATCGGCGAGAATATCCGCCTGGACAAGGTTCGCATCACCAAGGACGACCCGATCCACGACCTGCTGGAGTTCTACATGGGCAAGAACACCTACGAACGGCAGGGCTTCATCATCGACAACCTGCGCATCGAGGAGGACATCGTCGAGCAGGATCTCGCAATCAACTAAGCAATATGGCAGAAGAAAAAGATACCATCGGGCGGGACGAGCCGCTCAACGAAGAGGCCCCGACCCCTCAGACCGCCGGCGATGCGGCCGACGCGGCCCCTGCCGCCGACGCCCCGGCCAGGGCGGGCAAGTTCGACCGCCTGACGCAGGACGAAGGGGGCGTGCGCAAACTGACGGGCATGTATAAGAACTGGTTCCTGGACTACGCTTCGTACGTGATCCTCGAACGCGCCGTACCCCATGTCGAGGACGGCCTCAAACCCGTGCAACGGCGTATCCTGCACGCCATGAAGGTCGTCGACGACGGACGCTACAACAAGGTGGCCAACATCGTGGGACAGACCATGCAGTACCACCCGCACGGCGATGCGTCGATCAAGGACGCACTGGTGCAGCTGGGGCAGAAAGACCTGCTGATCGACTGCCAGGGTAACTGGGGCAATATCCTCACGGGCGACGAGGCCGCCGCGGGGCGTTACATCGAGGCGCGCCTGTCGAAGTTCGCCTCCGAAGTGGTCTTCAACAAGAAAACCACCGAGTGGATGCTGTCGTACGACGGTCGCAAGGAGGAGCCCGTCACGCTGCCGATCAAGTTCCCGCTGCTGCTGGCGCAGGGCTCCGACGGCATCGCCGTGGGTCTGGCGTCGAAGATCCTGCCCCACAACTTCGTGGAGCTTATCAACGCCTGCATCGCACACCTCGAGGGGCGCGAATTCCAGCTTTATCCCGACTTCCCGACGGGCGGCATGGCCGATGTGAGCCGCTATAACGACGGCCTGCGGGGCGGGGCGGTGAAGGTGCGCGCCAAGATTTCGAAGATCGACAAACGCACGCTCGCCATCACCGAAATACCCTATACCACGACCACCGAGTCGATCAAGGATTCGATCATCAAGGCCAACGACAAGGGCAAGATCAAAATCAGGAAGGTCGACGACAATACGGCCGACAAGGTCGAAATCATCATCCAGGTTTCGCCCGACGAGTCGAGCGACAAAACCATCGACGCCCTCTACGCCTTCACCGACTGCGAGGTTTCGATCTCTCCCAACGCCTGCGTCATCTGGGAGGAGAAACCCCATTTCCTGGGCGTGAGCGAAATCCTGCGCCGCTCGGCCGAGCATACCAAGTGGCTGCTGGGACGCGAGCTGGAGATCCGGCTCGGCGAACTGAACGAAGCCTGGCATGCCGCGTCGCTCGAACGCATTTTCATCGAGAACAAGCTCTACCAGCTCATCGAGGGCTGCAAGAGCCGCGAAGAGGCCTACGCCGCCGTGGACAAGGGGCTCGAACCGTTCAAGAAACGGCTGCGCCGCGAGGTCACGCTCTCCGACGTGCAGCGCCTGACGGAACTGAAGTTCATCCGCATCTCGCGTTACGACAGCGACAAGGCCGACAACGAGATCCGTCAGATCGAAGAGGACATCAAGGCCACGCAGTACGACCTTGACCATCTCACCGAGTACGCCGTGGCCTACTACGAGCGTATCCGCGACAAGTACGGCAAGGGCAAGGAGCGCCGCACCGAGCTGCGTGAGTTCGACAACATCGAGGCCACGAAGGTCGCCGTGACCAATGCCAAGCTCTACGTCGACCGCGCCGAGGGCTTCTTCGGCATCGGTAAGTCGATGAAGGACGCCGAATTCGTATGCGACTGCTCGGACATCGACGACGTGATCGTCTTCACGAAGGACGGCCGCTACGTCATCACCAAGGTGAGCGACAAGGCCTTCTTCGAGAAGGGCATCTACTACATCGGGGTCTTCAAGCGCAACGACGAGCGCACGATCTACAACGTGCTGTACCGCGACGGCAAGAACGGCCCGATCATGATGAAGCGCTGCGCCATCAAGGCCATCACGCGCGACAAGGAGTACGACATCACCAAGGGTACGCCCAAGAGCGAGATACTCTATATGTCTGTCAATCCGAATGGTGAGGCCGAGGTGCTGAAGGTTTACTTCAAGCCCCGTCCGCGTCTCAAGAAGGTGATCGTCGACCTCGATTTCTCGACCCTCGCCATCAAGGGGCGCCAGAGCCAGGGCAACCTCTTCTCGCGCTACGGCATCCATAAGATCGTCCTCAAGGAGCGCGGCACCTCGACGCTCGGCGGCCAGAACGTCTGGTTCGACGAGGATGTCCGCCGCCTGAACGCCGACGGCCGCGGCAAGCTGCTGGGCGAGTTCAAGGGCGACGACCGGATCATCGTCTGGACGTCGAAGAACCAGTACTATATCACGGGTTACGACCTCGGGCAGCATTTCCCCGACGAGACCGTGCGCGTGAGCCGCTATGAGCCCGACCGCGTTTACAGCGTCTGCTACTACGACCGCTCGCAGCAGTTCTATTACATGAAGCGCTTTACGGCCGAGATGAGCGACAAGATGCAGTTCTTCCTCGACGAGGACGGACAGGCCGACCTGGTCGCCGTGACGGAACGCACGGGCGCCAAACTCGAAATCACCTACAAGGGGGCGCATGCGTCGCGTCCCGCGGACGAGGTCGACGTCGACGAATTCGTCGGCGTCAAGAGCCACCGCGCCAAGGGCAAGCGCCTGACGACCTACGAGGTCGCTACGCTGCGCTTCATCGAACCCGAACTGCCGCCCGAACCCGAACCCGAACCTTCGGACGACGACGGCGGCGACGATGGTTCCGACGATACGCCCTCCGGCGGCAGCGGTGCGTCGGGCGGTGCGAAAGCCGGTTCCGGTAACGGTGCGTCGGGCGGTGCGGATAACCGTGCGTTCGACGGTTCGAACGGCGATGCGGCTGATCGCGGCACTATCGACGCCGCGGCCCTTTCCGGCGGGGATTCGGCTTCTTCCGCCGCTTCTTCCATCCCAGATCGCTCTGCTTCTGCTCCGGCTTCTGCCGCCGCGGAAAATCCCGCAACCCCGGGCGCTGCTGCCGGTACTGCCGCCTCTGCGCAAGACAGACCGGCCGGGGCGGACAAGCCGGCTGCGAAGGACGCTGCGGCTGCGAAGGCTTCCGGGGCGAAGAAAACCCCGGCCCGGCCCGACGGGCTGCCCCGTACGGGAACTACGGCGGGCGGGGTGGAGTTCGAGATCGAACGCGCCAGGGGCGATGCCGACGAGGTGATCGACCCCGAACAACTGAACCTGTTTTGACCTGCCGGCGATGAAACCCCTCTTTTTGGTCGGTTACATGGGATGCGGCAAGAGCACCCTCGGACGCAAGCTGGCGCGCAGGCTGGGCATCGGTTTCGTGGATACCGACACGCTGGTCGAGGAGCAGGCGGGAGCCTCCGTCGCCGATGTCTTCCGTTACGAAGGCGAGGCGCGGTTCCGCGAAGCGGAGCGCGAGGCACTCGAACGGGCGATCGCAGCAGGCGGCGAAGCCGTGGTTTCGACGGGCGGGGGGCTCCCCACGTGGGGCGATAACATGCAGCGCATGAACGGCGTGGGGCATACCGTCTTCCTGCGGCGCAGCGCGGCGCAGATCGCCAGCCGCCTGAGCCCTTACGGGCGCCGGAAACGTCCCCGGCTGCGGGGGCTGGACGATGCCGGGCTGGTGGCGTTCATGGAGGGGGACATGGCCGTGCGCGAACCCTTCTATGCGCAGGCGCAGCTGGTCGTCGACTGCGATGCGATGTCCGACGATCAGGTCGTGGAGCATATCCTGCGGCAGCTCGGCCTGAATTAGAGAATCCCCTGCGGCTTCCGCCCCGGGAGTACCCGGGGTAGCGGAAACCGCAGCGAACGATACGACGCGGCCGTGCCGCGGACGATGATATTCTGCAACTCGTGAAAGACGTGGATAAACTTTCAAATAACGCACCCATCGGTGTTTTCGATTCGGGGCTGGGCGGGCTGACCGTCTGGCGCGAGGTGCGCCGTGCGCTCCCCGCGGAGTCGCTCGTCTACCTGGGCGACGGTAAGAACTGCCCCTATGGGTCGCGTCCCCGCCCGCAGGTCGAACGCCTTGCCGACGAGGCCGTCGCCAGCCTCGTGGCTGAGGGCTGCAAGCTGGTTGTCGTGGCCTGCAATACCGCTACGGCCGCCGCCATCGACTTTTTGCGGGAGAAATACGCCCCCATGCCGATCGTGGGCATGGAGCCGGCCGTGAAACCCGCCTGCCTGGCGACCCGCAGCGGGGTAGTGGGGGTGCTGGCCACCGAACGGAGCCTCGACGGCGAACTCTTTCGCCGCACGGCGGCCAGGTACGGCGACGGCGTAGACCTCGTCACGGCACCCGGCCGGGGCTTCGTCGAACTGGTCGAAAACGATCTGGAGGCGACGCCCCAGGCCGAGGCCACCGTCCGTGCCGCCGTCGCGGAGATGCTGGAGCACGGGGCCGACCAGATCGTGCTCGGCTGCACGCACTATCCTTTCCTGCTGCCCGTCCTCGAACGTGTCCTCGCGGGCCGCGGCGTCACGGTCGTCGACCCGTCGCCCGCCGTCGCCCGCCGCGTCGTGCAGCTGCTCGACCGTTACGGCCTGCGCGCTGACCCCGCCCACCGCGCGGAATATACGTTCCGCACCTTTGCCGACGAGGCCTACCGCCTCCGTCTGGAACGCAAGGCGCAGGCGTCGGTCTGACGACCTGCCTTCCAACGAGCCGGCGGGCTGCACTCCGAAAAGGATGCAGCCCGCCGGCTCGTTGGAATATCTCCCGCGGCCGGGCTATCCCATGATGTAAGCGGCCTTTTTGCCCAATAATTTATATACCAGTGCCGTAAATGCCCATGCGACGGCGAAGATACATACTGCCATTACGGGGACTTGCAGCGGGATGGGCAGCGACGACGGGCCGATGAGCAGGAAGAACGGCCCTACCAGAAAATAGTGCACGATGTAGATCCCGAACCCGCATTTGGTCATGTTGGCGAGCAGTCTGACGATGGTCTGGCGCCGGATGCGGATTTTTTGCATCAGCAGGAATACCGCCGCGGTCATCATCGCCACGTTCGGGCTGCAGAAGGTGAAGAAAAGTTCCATGTCCGCCTCCGTCGACATGCTGTCGGCCGCTGCCGCGGCAAATCCGGTGTAGGTGATGCAATATCCGGCTCCGAATAGTATGACGCTGGTCGCAAGTGTCCTTGCCATGCTCCAATCGTTGCCTTTCTTCATGTAGTGCCCCAGCAGCAGGTACCCGTTGAACCCCGCGAAATAGTAGAACAGCCCGTATGCGTTCCAGGTGCTTTCGCCGAACAGGTACCCGACCCCGAAATAGGGGGCTATGTATGCGGACATGTAGGGTAGGAAGAGCGAGACGAACCAGATCGCCAGGAAGGCCCGCATCTCTTTCCGGGTCGCCTTTTCGACCCATGCCGAGAAGAACGGCATATAGAGGTAGAGCCCTATCAGCAAATACATGTACCACATGTGGTTCTCCTTGAAGCTGAACTGGAACGGGATCATCGCCACGTCTTTGAGCGAGTCGCCCAGCGCCTGCGATTCGTGCCCCTGCGTGTAGCAGAAGAAATCCCCGATGATGTTTTCCGGCAGCCCGAGCACCCCCGTGAACCAGGGGAACATGTTGTAGAGTACCGACCAGATGAGCACGGGGAAAAGGATCCTGAAAATACGTTTTTTGTAGAATGTCCCCAGCGGTTGCCGCACGGGCAGCAGCAGTAAGCCCGTCATCATCGTGAACAGCGGCACCGAAGGGCGGAACAGCGAACCGTAGACGGTCGCCCAGTGCGTATATTCGGGGATGCCCCGCATGGCTGGCGAAATGTAGAAGGGGTCGATGCAATGAACCCCGATCACCATCAGTATGGCAGCCAGCCTGATGACATCCAGCCATACGATGTGTTCCTTCTGTCCTGTGTTCCGGATCATTTTCTTCATTCGGTTTTAGTGGGTGCGCAATATATCCTTAAATGTCGCGCAGGCGTGGCGTGTTTACGGGCGCCGTGCGGAGTGCCGGCCTTCCCATGCGGGCCGCAGCCTGCTGAAACGTGTGCGAAGATAACGATTTATTTGCAATTATGCCCGCCGGATACGGTTCCGGTTTCAATAAAGTCGGCGCCGGCTCCGAAATGTCAAAAAAAATGCGTAACTTCGCTTGATAAAAATCAAGCGCAACACAGATGGCATCTAAAAATACATCCTCATCCCCCAACGGACGGCAGAAAGTCCAGCGTTCCAACAGCGACAGTGCACGCTGGGTCGCGGGCCTGCTGCTGCTTTTCATCGGGCTGTTCGCCGCCTCGGCCGTACTGTTCTCGTTCTTCACCTGGGCGGCCGACCAGAGCGGACTGCTGCTCTCGCCCGAGGAACGTGCCACGCTGGGCGTAGAGCCCGGAAACCTCTGCGGCTGGGCGGGTGCCAGGCTGGGACGCATGCTGGTCGACAACTCGTTCGGCGTATCCGGTATCCTGATCCCGGTGATGGTGCTGCTCGTCGGCGTGCGCGTCATCCGCCAGCGCCCGCTGCTGTTCAACCATTCGATCCTCTCGCTTTTCCTCATCCTGATCCTCAGTTCGCTGACGCTGGGCTTCGCCTTCTCGGACAAGTGGAGCCTTTGCAGTTCGACGGGGTGGGGCGGTGCCTTCGGCATCGAGACCGCGGCGCTGCTGCGCACGCATATCGGGGTGCTGGGGACGTTGATCCTGCTGCTGGGCTGCTGGATCCTTACGGGGGTATTCATCAACCGCAATTTCATCAACAAGGTCAACCGTGCGGGTAACGTCATGGTCGACAAGAGTGGCAGGATCGTCGAGATCGTCAAACATAAGGTCGTGCACGCGCACGGGCAACCGTCCGATGCCGCCGGGGATGCGGCTGCTGTAGCCGCGGAATCCGTCGGGAATCCCGGAGAGAGGCCTGCCAAGCGGTCGGCCGACACTCCGGCCGTGGAGTCTGCCGTGAAGGTGGAGCCCGAGGTGGTCGTGCGCCGTCCCGAACCCGAACTGGCCGTGCAGCGTCCGGTGCCGGAAATGCCCCGCGCCGTACGTACTCCCGGGCCTGCTGCCGCCGGGACTCCCGCCGCCCCGCAGGCCGCCCGCCGCGATGCGGACGACGATCCGTTCGTGGAACTGGGCCCCGATGGCATGCCCATTGTGCCCGAAGCCCCGCAGGCGGCAGAGGCCGTCGCATCCGATGACGACGGCGAGTTTACCGAGGTCGACCTGTCGCGCCCCGAAGGCCGGCTGGTGATCGGCCCCAGCGGGCTTGTCGAGCTGGAACGCCCCGCGGTGCGTCCTGCCGCCGGCACTGCTGTCCGGCCTGCTGCGCCTGTGTCCGACGAACCTTTCACCGAATTATCCCTGGGCGGGGAAGACCCCGTCGGGACACCGGCCCCGGCTGCCGAGATGCCCTCTGTTGCCGGGATGCCCTCCGCTGCCGCTCCTGTATCCGGGGAGCCGCTCCCCGACGGGCCGTTTACCGAGATACCCGTCCCTGCCGGGGGCGTCGTCGTGACCGTCGAGGCCAACGAAGCCCGCCTGGTCGATGAAAAGGCGATCCCGACCGAGAGCTACGACCCGCTGAAAGACCTCGTGAACTACCACAAGCCGCCCGTGACGTTGCTCGAAGACTATGTTTCCGACTCGGAAGTGAGCGACGAGGAGATTTTCGAGAACAAGACCAAGATCGAGGATACGCTCCGCAATTTCGGCATCCCCATCCAGCGTATCAAGGCCACGGTCGGCCCCACCGTGACGCTCTATGAGATCGTGCAGGCGCAGGGCGTCAAGATCTCGAAGATCCAGGGGCTCGAAAACGACATCGCCCAGAGCCTCAAGGCGCTGGGTATCCGCATCATCGCCCCTATCCCCGGCAAGGGAACCATCGGCATCGAGGTGCCCAACCGCGACAAGCAGGTGGTGTCGATGTACTCCGCCGTGCGTTCGCTGCGTTTCCAGGAGTCGAAGGCCGAGCTCCCGGTGGTGATCGGCCGTACGATCCAGAACGAGAATTACGTGTTCGACCTGGCCAAGATGCCGCACCTGCTGGTGGCGGGCGCCACGGGACAGGGTAAGTCCGTGGGGCTGAACGCCATCATCACCTCGCTGCTCTACCGCAAGCACCCCGCGCAGCTCAAGTTCGTGATGATCGACCCCAAGATGGTCGAGTTCTCGCTCTATGCCAAGATCGAGCGCCACTTCCTCGCCAAGATGGAGTCCGAGGACGATGCCATCATCACCGACCCCAAGAAGGCGGTCTACACGCTCAATTCGCTCTGCACGGAGATGGACAGCCGCCTGGAACTCTGCAAGAAAGCCGGGGCGCGCAATATCGCCGAGTACAACGAGAAATTCACCGCCCGGCGGCTCAGCCCGCTCAACGGGCACCGCTACCTGCCCTATATCGTCGTGGTGGTCGACGAGTTCGCCGACCTGATCATGACCGCCCGCGAGGTCGAGGGGCCCGTCATGCGCCTCGCGCAGAAGGCGCGTGCCGTCGGCATCCACCTGATCATCGCCACGCAGCGCCCCGACGTGAAGGTCATCACGGGCGGTATCAAGGCCAATTTCCCCGCGCGTATCGCCTTCCGCGTGATGCAGATGATCGACTCGCGTACGATCATCGACCAGCCGGGGGCCAACCAGCTCATCGGCCGCGGCGACATGCTCTTCTCGAAGGACGGGGAACTGACCCGTATCCAGTGCGCGCTGGTCGAAACCAAGGAGGTCGAACGCATCGTCGAGTATATATCGAAGCAGCAGGGCTATACCTCGGCCTATTCGCTGCCCGACTATACGCCCGATACGGGCGATTCTTCGGGGAGCATGGGCAGCGAGGACTCCGCCCCCGTGAAATACGATTCGCTCTTCGCCGAGATCGCCCGCGACGCCGTTTCGGGCGGCAATATCTCGACCTCGATGATCCAGCGCAACTACGAGGTGGGCTTCAACCGTGCCGGGCGCATCATGATGCAGCTCGAACGTGCCGGCATCGTCGGCCGCCAGCAGGGAGCCAAGCCGCGCGACATCCTTTTCCATGACATGCCCTCGCTCGAAGCCAAGTTGCAGGAGCTGGGCCTATTCTGATGCTGCCATGAAACGACTCCTGTCCCTCCTGTTGCTGCTTTCCGCGATGCAATGCGTCGCCGCACTCCCCGTCGCCGCACTCCCCGTCGCCGCAGTCCCCGTTGCCGCGGATGTGCCGGCTGCTTGCGGATTTGCGGCCGCCTCTGATTTCCCGGCGGTTCCCGCCTCTGCTTCGGCTTTTGCCTGCCGCGACGCCTCGGCCTCCGGTTTTCAGGCTGATCCCGCCCCGGGCTTCCATGCGCTCTTTGGCTTCCATGGGTCGCCCGTTATTTACGCCGCTTTCACCTCCGGTTCCGCGGCGGGTTTCTCTTCCGGTTCCGCTACGGATTCCGTTTTCGGTTCCTCCTCCGGTTCCGCGGCTTCGGTCGCTGCCGCCGGTGCGACGCAGGGGGCCAGCCCGTTGCCTCCGGCCGCCGATCGTGCCGCCGGGATACTTGCCGGGGTCAGCGACGGCTTCCGGACACTGGGTGCCTACGGGGTGTCGTTCGAAGTGCGCTCGGACGAATACGTCACGCGCGGGCGCTATGCCGTCGAGGGGGAAGGTTATTACCTCGTGCTGGGCGATGCCGAGGTCTACTGCGACGGAGCCGTGCGCTACGAGGTGGACAACCGCCGCCGCGAGGTGACGATCGACGTGGTCGACACCGACAGCCGCAATATCCTCAATAACCCCGTCCATGCCTTCGATTTCCTCGGCAGCGAATATGCGGCCTCGCTCGTCGGCGAGCAGGAGGGGCATGCCGTGGTGCGTCTGACCCCTGCGCCCGGGAATACCTCCTCGGCGGGCAATATCGTCCTTACGGTCGATACCGCCGCGATGCGTCCCGTGTCGCTCCGCTACGATTACGACGGCGAGCAGGTGCAGGTTTCGGTGCTGGGCATCAAGCCCCTCGAAACGCCGCTCAAGGCCTTTGCGAAGGATAACTACGCCGGGTACGAATTCATCGACTTCCGCTGACCATGTTCCGCCGGCCGATCATGCTGCTGTTGTCCGTCGCCATCCCCGCGGCGACGCTGGCTGCGGCGCCGAAAGACCCGTCGCCGACGGGCGGGCAGCTGCCTTCCGGCACGGCTTGGAAGCTTACCTCCGAGCGCGATCTGCTCTATGCGGCGTCTTTCGTAGGGGATTCCATACCGGTGCGGGTGTTTCTCGAATCGGGCGTCTATTTTCCGCTGATCGACAGCGCGCTGGTCTGGTCGCACCCCGGGCTTTTCGAACCCGTCGAACTCGAACGTCCCGTGCGTTTCCGCATGGCCGGCGGCACGGACTATTCGGCCCGCTATAAACTGGCACCGGGGGTCAGGGTGGGGGATACGCGCAGTTTGTGCGAGAGCTATGTCGTCGATCTGCGGCGACGCAAGCCCTGCGACCTGCTCTACCCGCTCCATACCTTCACGACCGACAGCGTGGCTGCGCCCGGTATTTTCGAGCTCGATGTCCGCCGCGGCATTTTCCGTCCGCTCTCATTCGGGAGCCTGCCGCAACCCGGCGACGGGTGGGAGGCCTACGAACTGGTGGCCGACGGGCAATCGGGGATGTTTTGGGTTGCGGATACGGTGCGCTTGTCCGATGTCCGGGGACGCAGCCGTGCGATGCCGATGCGGCTGGTCGTCGATCTGGGCAATGCCAACCTGCTGGCACTCTTCGCATTCAAGCCTGCGGTCGGGAAATTCGTGTCGCGTGCCCCTGTCGATCTGGTGGAAGGCCGGACGCCGGGCGGGATGACCCTGCGGGTGCTGATGCCCGCCGTAGCCACTTTCATGGGGCGCTACCCCTTCTGCGGGCTGCCTGTCGTGGTGCTCGACAAACCGATGAAACTCCCCGGCGACGGTTTCCTCGGCGTAAAATTCTTCTCCGCCTTCCGGGTGGTCTTCGATTTCCGCCACGGGCGGTTGTGGCTCCGGCTGGCGGATTGACCCCTATTTCCGGTTGAGGTACCAGTAGAGCCCGCCGACGAAGATGCCGCCGCCCGCGATGTTCCCGAGCGTGGCGGGAACCAGGTTTGCGGCGACCATGTCCGCCGCCGTCACCGGGGCGCCCAGCATCATCCCCAGCGGGATGAAGAACATGTTGGCGATGCAGTGCTCGTAACCGATCACCACGAAGCACATGACCGGGAAAAACAACCCCATCATACGGCCTGCCGCGTCGTCGGTACTCAGCCCGAGCCATACCGCGAGGCATACCAGCCAGTTGGCGCCCACGCCGCGCATGAATACCGTCAGCCACGGCATCGAGACCTTGGCCTGCGCCACGTTGCAGGCCGCTTCGCGCCACAGCTCCGACGAGAGTACGCCGGGCAGCACCACCAGGAAATAGGCGAAGAAGGCCGCCCCGATGAAATTCCCCGCGTATACCAGCCCCCAGTTGCGCAGCACCTTGCCCCATCCGTACCTGCGGCCCAGCGCCCCGGGTACGAGCACGGCGTTGTTGCCCGTGAAGAGCTCCGCCCCGGCGAATACCACCAGGATGAGCCCCAGCGGGAATACCAGCCCCGAGAGCAGGCGCTGCAACCCGGGCGCTTCGGCCACCCCGGGGAACCCGAACCCCGCCATCAGCGAGAAGAGTCCGCCCATGGCGATGTATGCGCCGGCCAGGAATGCCAGCAGGAGGGTCTTGCCCGCCGGGAGTTGCATTTTGCCCGTTGCCGACTTCTGAGCCAGCGCGAGTACTTCCTTGGGTGTGTTTATCTGTGCCATGTTCGGGAAATAGAGGCCGCAAAGGTAGTGAAACGATCCGGAACGCGCAAGCGGATGCCGTCAGTCTGCCGGGAATTTTTTTTGAGGCCGTCAGATCGCCGGAAAAGGGGCAAAAACGGGGCGTCGTCCCGGAAATCTTCCGCGCGGAGGCGATATTTATCGGCTTAAAGTTGCTCAGATCGGAAATAAATCGTATTTTTGTTCGTTAAAAGACTGTAATTTTAAAGAGATAAGATGCTAACTGAAGAAGAAAAGAATGCAGGTTTGACAGGACGTATCATTCCTATCAATATCGAAGAGCAGATGAAGTCGGCGTACATCGACTATTCGATGTCGGTCATCGTGTCGCGTGCGCTTCCCGACGTGCGCGACGGCATGAAGCCCGTGCACCGCCGTATCCTCTACGATATGAGCGCGGAGCTCAACCTCTACTCCGACAAACCGACCCGTAAGTCGGCGCGTATCGTCGGCGACGTGCTCGGTAAGTTCCACCCCCACGGCGACTTGTCGGTCTACGACGCGATGGTGCGTCTGGCACAGGAGTGGTCGATGCGCTACCCGCTGGTCGACGGCCAGGGTAACTTCGGTTCGATGGACGGCGACTCGCCGGCCGCCATGCGTTACACCGAGGCCCGCATGAAGAAGATCACCGACGAGGTGATGGCCGACATCGACAAGGAGACCGTCGACTGGACGCTCAACTTCGACGATACGATCCCCGAACCCACGGTGCTGCCCACCAAGATCCCGCTGCTGATCGTCAATGGCGCCAGCGGTATCGCCGTCGGTATGGCCACCAACATGGCCCCGCACAACCTCAGCGAGGTGGTCGACGCTTGCTGCGCCTATATCGACAACCCCGAGATCACGGGCGAGGAGATGCTGCATTTCATCAAGGGCCCCGATTTCCCCACGGGCGGTATTATCTACGGCTACGAGGGTGTCCGGGAGGCCATGCTTACGGGCCGCGGCCGCGTCATGATGCGTGCCAAGACCGACATCGAGCATACCCCCAGCGGCCGTGAGTGCATCGTCATCACCGAAATCCCCTACATGATCAACAAGGCCGAGATGATTAAGAAGATCGCCGACATGATCAACGAGAAGAAGATCGACGGCATTTCCTACATCAACGACGAGTCCGACCGTGACGGCCTGCGGATCATCATCATCCTCAAACACGACGCCGTGGCGAGCGTCGTGCTCAACACCCTTTATAAGAATACGCCGCTGCAAACCTCGTTTGCGGTGAACAATATCGCGCTGGTGAACGGCCGTCCGCAGCTGCTGCCGATGCGCGATCTGGTCATGCACTTCGTCAACCACCGCCACGACGTGGTGGTGCGCCGCACGCGTTACGACCTGCGCAAGGCCGAGGAGCGCCTACATATCGTGCTGGGTCTCTTGATCGCACAGGACAACATCGACGAGATCGTGCACATCATCCGTTCGTCGCAGACCCCCGACCTGGCCAAGCAGGCCATGATCGAGCGTTTCGAGCTGAGCGACATCCAGGCTTCGGCCATCATCGAGATGCGCCTGCGCGCCCTGACGGGGCTGGAGTACGGCAAACTGACCGCCGAGCGCGACGATCTTACCAAGCTGATCGCCCACCTGAAGGACGTGCTGGAGAATGTCGGCATGCAGATGCAGATCGTCAAGGACGAACTGCTCGAAATCAAGGAAAAATACGGCGACGAGCGCCGTTCGGAGATCGTCTATGCCTCCGAGGAGTTCAACCCCGAGGATTTCTATGCCGACGACGACATGGTCATCACCATCTCGCACATGGGCTACATCAAGCGCACCCCGCTGGCCGAATACCGCACGCAGAACCGCGGCGGCGTCGGCGCCAAGGGCAGTGCTACGCGTGACGAGGACTTCATCGAGCATATCTACGTGGCTTCGATGCACAATACGATGCTCTTCTTCACCGAGAAGGGGCGCTGCTACTGGCTCAAGGTCTACGAGATCCCCGAGGGCGCACGCTCCTCGAAGGGACGCGCCATCCAGAACGTCATCCAGATCGAACCCGACGACAAGGTTCGCGCCTATATCAACGTCAAGCGCCTGAACGACGCCGAGTATGTGAACAACAACTTCATCATCATGTGTACCAAGGACGGTACGATCAAGAAGACGAAGCTCGAAGCCTACTCGCGCCCGCGCCAGAACGGTGTGAACGCCATCGTCATCCGCGAGGGCGACCAGCTGATCGAGGCCAAGCTCACCAGCGGCAACGCCGAAGTGATGATTGCGGCCCGCGAAGGCAAGGCCATCCGCTTCAACGAGTCGACGGTGCGCCCGATCGGGCGTGTCGGCGCCGGTGTGCGCGGCATCTCGATCGAGGAGTCCGACGAGGTGATCGGCATGATCTGTGTGGAACCCGATTCGACGCAGGACGTACTGGTGCTGAGCGAAAACGGTTACGGCAAGCGTACCGACCTCGACGAGTACCGCATCACCAACCGCGGCGGTAAGGGTGTGAAGACGATCAACGTGACGGAGAAAACCGGCAAACTTATCTCCATACAGGCCGTTACGGACGACAACGACCTGATGATTATCAACCGTTCGGGACTTACCATACGTACGGCCGTGTCGCAGATCCGCCTGGCGGGTCGTGCTACGCAGGGCGTGCGTATCATCAACCTGCGTGACGGCGATGCCATTGCCTCGGTGATGGCCGTGCCTGCTGCCGGCGATGAAGAAGAAGTACAGTCCGCAGAGGCTACCGGTGCCGGGGACGCAACACCCGATGCAGGACAGCCGGCGGAGGAATAGATGAAATGAATTTGAAAAACTTTAAATTAAATTTGTTATGAAGAAAACATTTTTGACGGCTTTCGCTGCCCTGCTCATGGCAATCCCCGCTGTTCAGGCGCAGAAAGTCAACAAGAGCGGGCTCCTCTCCAAGATCGAGAAGAGCGACGCCGACATCGCCGACGCGAAGAAGAACGCCAAGGCCTCCACGTGGATCAACCGTGGCAAAGCATTGTACGAGGCTGCCGTGGAACCGACGAAGAGCCTCTTCGTCAACATGGACGCCGCGATGCTGAAGCTGGCCGTGGGCGAACCTTCGGCCACCAAGCAGGTGACGCTTCTCAACGTTCCCTACGAAGCGTGGGAGTACCCCTATTTCATCGCCTACATCAAGGACGGCAAGGTCGTTACCTGGACGCAGACCGACTGGGTGCTGAAAGAGGCTCCCGCCATGGCCATCGAGGCTTACAACAAGGCTTACGAGATCGACCCCAAGAGCGCTGCGAAGGCGAAGGACGGGTTGCAGCAGATCAGCGATTTCTGTTCGCAGGTTGGTAACACGGGTATCGACACGGGCGAGTACGTTGCCGCCGCCGATGCCTATGCCACGGCTTTCCGGGCACAGTCGAGCCCCGCTTACGGCGCAGCCGCAGATCCCGCGCTGCTCTACTATGCCGGTTACCTGCGCACAGTGGACGGTTCGGCGCACCCCTCGTCGTTCGGACAGGGTGCCGAGTACCTCAAGAAAGCGATCGACCTGGGGTATACCGACGAGGAGGGTAACATCTACTACTACCTCTTCCACTGCTATTACGGCCTGAAGAACGTCAGCCAGGACAACGTCATGCTGGCCAAGGACGCCCTGATCACGGGTATCGGGAAATTCCCGAAGAACGAGCGTATCCTCGACGGCCTGATGCAGCTTTACACGGCCGAAGAGGGCGTGGGCGACCCTGCCGACCTGGTAACGCTGATCGACTCGGCCATTGCCGACAACCCCGAGAACGTAGACCTCTGGTTCGGCCGCGGCCGTATCTTCTATGCGCTGAAAAACTACGACGAGAGCATCGCATCGTTCAAGAAGGTCGTGGAGCTGAAGCCCGACCTGTTCGAAGGCAATTATTACCTGGGCGTGTTCTACACGATCAAGGCCGACGAGATGAACAAGGTGATGAACGAGAAGCAGTACAGCAGCCAGACTGCCTACGATACCGACCTGAAGGAGGTGAATGCGGTCTATATGGAGGCGGTGCCCTGGTTCGAAAAGGCATACGAGCTGAAGAAGGACGACGTCAACACGCTCGACTTCCTCAAGTCGATCTGCTTCCGCCTGCGCGACGAGGAGGGTATGATGGACAAGTACAACAAGTACAATACCCTGCTCAAGGAAGCCAAAGGCGAAGAGTAATTCCCTGCGGGGGCGGCGCTGCCGCCCTGCGCTTACAGGAATCCCGGCTCCGAAACACGGAGCCGGGATTTTTCATGCGCCGATGTGCCTGTCGTGATGTCCGTGCCGTCGAATTCGTAGGGTAATATCCGTGCGAGACGTCCGTGCAAATCCTGTGCGGCATCCGTGCGAAATGCCTGTGCGGTTGTGCCGATCTCCGGGACATTCGGCCTGTGGCGCGACCCGCGCTTCAAGATTCCGGGATGCCGAACCCCAACTGCCGGAGCATACCTTCGTGGTCGAGGCAAAAGCGTTTCATCAGCAGGTAATGCGGCGTTTGCTCCAGTTCGGTGAGTTGCAGCCCGTTGTCCGCGATCTCGTAGATGTCGGCGCCGGGGTAGGCCATGACGATAGGCGAGTGGGTGCTGACGATGAACTGCGATCCGCTTTCCACGAGTTGTTTTATCCGGCACAGCATATACATCTGCCGCGACGGCGAGAGGGCGGCCTCGGGCTCGTCGAAGATATAGAGCCCGTTCCCGCGGAGCCTGTGTTCGAGCAGGCTCAGGAAGCTTTCGCCGTGCGATTGCCTGTGGAGCGACTTGTCGCCGTAATAGCGGTGTATGCCGTCGGCTATCTGGTCGATTTCGGTGGCGACGTTGTAGAAACTCTCGGCACGCAGGAAATAGCCGTCGCGCGGCTGCAACCCGCGTCCGAGCACGAGGTTCCCGTATAGCGGGGAATGAGTCTCGCGCGTTGCGAACCGAAAGTTCTTCGACCCGCCCTCGGCATTGAATCCCGCTTTTACGGCGATGGCTTCCAGCAGCGTCGATTTGCCCATGCCGTTCTCGCCCACGATGAACGTCACCGGGCGGCGGAACCGCAATCCGCTGAACCCCGCCAGCGCGGGCACCGTATAGGGGTATTCGTGCGGCAAATCTCCGGCCTCTTTCAGCCGGATATATTTGATATAGAGTGCGTTTTCGGATAAGATCATGGCGGGTTTTTGGGGGGTTCCGTTCCGCTAATTTAGTGATTTTCCCCGGATATGCGGCCTGTTATCGCAGGAAACCTTCCAGATTCCGGACGTTGCCTCTCCCGGGCCGTTCCGGCCTCTCCCTGCCCGGGGATTCACCGCCTCTTCCTTATGCGCCGGCTTTGCGGTAGATTGTCCGCAGGCTGTGCGTCATGAAGTATTGCAGCACGCCGCGCAGGAACATGTACAGCGTGAAGGCGAGCCACAGGGCGTTGTTGCCTATGAGCGTATGCCCGATATAGAAGATGCCGAAATAGGCTGCCGTAGCCCAGAACATCGAGTTGCGCATGACGCGCGTCTGCGTGGCGCCCACCATGATGCCGTCCATGATGAAGGGCATGGCGCTGGCTACGGGGATCAGGATGATCCATACGATATACCGTCCGGCGACCTCCACGATCGTCGCGGCGTTTGCGGCCGAATCGTCGATGAACAGCCCCACCAGGTCGCGCCACCAGACGATGTAGATTCCCACGAACAGTACCGACACGGCCGTGCCCCATGCGATGCAGCGCCGCAGGCAGTCGCGCAGCGCCCTTACGTCCCGGGCGCCGATGAACCGTCCGGTCAGCGCTTCGGCGGCATATGCGAAGCCGTCGTTCATGTACGAGAAGAGCGTGAAGAGCTGCAGCAGCAGGGTGTTCACGGCCAGCAGCACCGGGTCTTCCATGCGGGCCGAAGCCCCCGTGAAGAAGGTGTAGACCGCCACGATGCAGAGCGTACGCAGCATGATGTCGCGGTTGACGATGAAGAAGGTTTTGAGCGGTTTCATGTCGAATACCTCGGCCCAGTCGATTCCCGTCAGCACCTTGCGGTAGCGCAGCATGAGCAGCAGCAGCGAAAGTCCCACGCCCGTCCACTGTGCGATCACCGAGGCGTAGGCGATGCCGACGATCCCCATGTCCATGCCGAAGGCGAACCAAAGGCTGCACAAGACATGCACCGCGTTGACCGAAATAGCCGTGAACATCGGTATCATGGCATTCTGCATACCCGTGAACCAGCCGTTGAACCCGAACAGGAGGATGCCAGCCGGTACGGCCCAGATGCGGGCGTAGAAATATTCGCGCGTCATTTCGTTGCCGTTCAGTCCCCACAGGGCCAGCTCGCCCAGCGGGTATTGCAGGGCGAGCATCAGCAATCCCATGCCTGCCGCCACGACCATCGCCCTTACGAGCATGTTGGTGCATTCGTGGAAATTCCCTGCGCCGAACGCCTGTGCCGTGAGTCCGCTGGTTCCCATGCGCACGAACGAGCAGTTCCAGTAGATGAAGTTGAAGATCGACACCCCGATGGCCAGTGCGCCGATCGTCGCCGCCGAATCCGCGCCCCAGTGCCCGGCGATGGCCGTCGACACGATTCCCATCAGCGGCACGGTGATGTTCGAAACGATATTCGGGAGCGCGATGCGCAGTATTTCGCGGTTCATGTTCATAGGTGCGGGGCGGGGATGTCCGGCAACCCCTGCCGGACGTCGTTTACGGGTGCAAAGATAAGGCAAAAGCGGCGAATTTGTAACGGCCCCTGTCTTTTATCGCCAAATCGGGTCTGCAATATGCCGTAATCCGGAAAAATGGATTACCTTTGCCCCACAAACTCATTCAAATACGTATGAAAGACAACAAAAACGACTCGACCACGGTACTTTCGCGTTTCGGACGCGACAAGCGCCAGCGTACCGTGACTGCTACGGCGGAGCGTGTCGAGCGTCGCCCGCGTTTACAGCGTGATGCTGCCGATTCGGAGCAACCGTCCAGCGAGGGGCCCCGTGGGCGGGCCTCCTACAATCCCCATTTCACGGCGGACAATCGCCCTGCATTCGACAAACCGCGCCGCCAGTTCGGCGATAAACCGGCTTACGGCGAGCGTAAGTCCGGCGATAAACCCCGTTACGAACACCGCGACGGCGACAAACCGCGCCGCCAGTTCGGCGACAAACCGGCTTACGGCGAGCGTAAGTCCGGCGATAAACCCCGCTATGAGCACCGCGACGGCGACAAACCGCGCCGCCAGTACGGTGACAAGCCTGCTTACGGCGAACGTAGTTTCGGCGATAAACCCCGCTACGAGCACCGCGACGGCGACAAACCGCGCCGCCAGTACGGCGACAAGCCCGCCTACGGCGAGCGCAAATTCGGCGATAAACCCCGTTACGAACACCGCGACGGCGACAAACCGCGCCGCCAGTATGGCGACAAGCCCGCCTACGGTGAACGTAAGTTCGGGGATAAGAAATACGGCGACCGTAAATTCGGCGACAAACCCTATAAGCCGGGGCCGAGGAAGCACGACGACAAACCGGCGTCCTACCCGAAATTCACGCCCGAAAAGCAGGTCGGCGAAATGCGCCTGAACCGTTTTCTCGCGCAGTCGGGCCTCTGCTCGCGCCGCGAGGCCGACGATTTCATCACTGCGGGCCTCGTTACGGTCAACGGCCAGATCGTCACCCAGCTGGGCACCAAGGTGCTTCCCACCGACGAGGTGAAATTCAACGACAGCCGCGTGCAGGGCGAGAAGAAGGTCTACCTCGTGCTCAACAAGCCCAAGGGTTATGTCACGTCGCTCGACGACCCCCATGCCGGCAAGACCGTCATGGATCTGGTCGAAGGTGCCTGCACGGAGCGCATCTACCCCGTAGGCCGTCTGGACAAGAACAGCCTCGGGTTGCTGCTTTTCACCAACGACGGCGACCTTACGAAGCAGCTCACGCACCCCTCGTATCTGAAAAAGAAAATCTACCAGGTGACGCTCGACAAGCCCCTGGCGCGTGCCGATATGGATCGCATCGCCGAGGGAATCACGCTCGAAGACGGCGAAATCTTCGCCGACGAAATTTCCTATGTCAAGGAGAACAAACAGGAGATCGGCATCGAGATACACTCCGGCCGCAACCGTATCGTGCGCCGTATTTTCGAATTCCTGGGTTACACGGTCACCAAGCTCGACCGTGTCTACTACGCCGGCCTGACCAAGAAGAACCTCAAGCGCGGAGCCTGGCGTTTCCTCTCCCGCGAGGAGGTCGAACGGCTCAAGTCCGGCCAGTACGAATAAGTCCCTGCATCCGGTCTTTGTCCGGAGGGATAAGGGTACAATCAGAAGGAGGCTCCTGTCGAGGGAGCCTCCTTCTGTTTTAACAGCGATAATCCCGGCATATCCGGGTGGTTGCGGGATGTCCCCGCATTCCTGTGGTATGGCGGCGATTCCGGTGCGCCCGGAAAACCACGGCACCCGCGCGGCGGAAGCGTATGGTGACGGGCCGTGCATATCGCGCTATACCTGCTGCACCCGACCGCCGTCGTTTCCTGTCCGCCGCCGTTTCTTGTCCGCCGCTGTCTCCGGCCTCTGCCGTCTCCTGTCCGCCATGCCGCCGGGCAAAAACCGTCTGCCCGCACTTGCCCGCGCTCCGGGCGTCAGTGCGTTGCCTTGTACCAGCCCGTGTTTTGGATGTTGTTCACCACGATCCCGCTCGTGCTCGGCGCGCTGGTCGAAATGCCCGAATAGGTCGTGATCGGCCGCTTGCCGCCCGAATAGAAATACTCCGTATGCAGCCGGTAGCGTTCGGGGACGGTGCGCCCGAGCTGTTCGTCGAATTCCTTTAGCAGGGCGGTGTCGTCGCACAACTGGTAGACGTAATCCGCCAGGTCGTAGAACCGCGTCGGGTCGTAGAGGTACTCGTATTGCTGCAACGGTTTCTCCGGGTCGGGGATGTACGCGGGCGATGCATTGTTGATGCGGCGCATCACTTCGGCCATCGTTTCCACCTGGTCGCATACCGTCACGGCGATCGCCCCGCAGTTATAGTTCGGGGCCTCGTATTGCTCGTAGAATTCGTAGAAACTCCGGCATACGCCGTCCAGGTCGTATCCCGTGCCGCCGTCGGTGAACAGGTAGGGCATCACCAGGTCGTAAGGATAACCGTAGGCCATCACCTCGCAGGGCGAGGCGATCAGGTGCCTGGTGATTTTGCGCAGGTCGTACGCCACCTCGATCGACGACATGAAACAGTCGTCGAAGAGGATGTATTCGAACCGGATTCCTGCGGCCGTTATCGCCTCGGCGAATGTCGTCGTGTTGGTACACCGCGAACCGCCGTCGCCGAACCAGCGGGTGAACTGCCCGTCGGGCGAAACGTATTCCCAGTGCCATTTCTCGGGGACGGTTGTCGCCGTCGGTTCCGTGCCGGCCTTCGCGTCGGCAGCGCTCCGGCCCGAGCCCGATGCGGGGATCCACGCCATGCCGTGCGACCCGATCGTGATGCCGTAGCGTTCGGCGGGTGCGGTCTGCTTGATGTAGTCGAAAATCCCGGTGATGGTCTCGGCCTGCGTCACGTTGAGGTCTTCGTACGTGCGCAGTTCCGTTTCGCGGCACTCTCCGTTGTCGTAGTACAGCTCACTGAGCGTACCTTTCGTCGTGCTCGTTTGTAGGAACAGCAGCAGGCGGCTGTCATGCAGGATGTTTCCTGCCACGGCTTTCTTCACGTCCTCGATGTTCTGGAGGAAATGCGTGTACAGGTTCCCCGACCACGGCAGGTACATGACGACCGTCTGGGGTGCGACGGTCGGGCTCTGCACTACGGTGACCGTGGCCTCGGCCCTTCCCGACGACAGGCGCAGCGCCATGCTGCCCAGCGCCTTGCGCCGGGGCGTCGTATTGTCGTCCTGTGCCCTCACCGTTACCGTCGTCTCCCCGCGGCCGCCTCGGGTGGGGGAGACGTCGAAGCCGCTTCCCGTGGTGGTGAGCGACCACGCTTCGGTCGACGACACCGTGAATGCCGCCTCCGAACCCGCCGTGCTGCGCAATACCACTTCGTCCTGCGTCGTGGTCAGCCCTGCGCGTTCCTCTGTTTTTTCGCACCCGGCGAGCAGCGTCACTGCCAGCAGCAGCCACAGCGTGCGCCGGATTATTTGTAGGTACGGGGTTTCAGGTTGTTGAATTGCCATGTGCGGTCACGTTTATAGGTATATCCTTCGGGCTTGTTCCAGTATACGCGGCCGAAGTCGTAATAGAGCCCTTTGCGTTTCTTGTCGCCGACCATCCGGGGCGCCGTGAAGGGGATGAATTCCACCGTACGGCTGATGATGCGGCTCTTGCCGTAGGTGTAACCCTCCGATGCCATCACGTCGAGCGCATGGTCGAACATCAGGATATGGCGCGGGGTCTTCTGCGTGAGGGCATCTCCCGAATCCTCGATCGCGCGGAGCACCCCCTTCACCTTGTTGTAATACATCTTCTCCTGCAGCTTGTTGCCCAGCGCCCCGTGGGCATAGGCCATCAGGTTCAGGATCTTGGGGCTGAACGGGTCGCGGGCGAGCGCATCTTCGCCCACGTAGAGCATCGCGTCGAGCGTTTCGGCCAGCGGGTTGTCGGGATCGAGCCCCGATGCCAGCATCAGCAGCTTGTCCAGGTCGGGGTTCGCCTCCATCGGTTTGTAGCTCTCCTGGTGGGCGTAGCCGTAGTAGAGGTAGTGGTAATCCTCGTCGGTGAGCGTCTCGTCGCCCGCGTTGTAGCGCATCATCAGCGATGTGTAGTAGAACGGCGAATCGGGGTCGGACGTCTTGGCGACGATGTCCTCCTCGACGGGGACTTTCGCCGCGGCCAGCGCCGGGAGCAGGAGCAATGTCAGCAGTAAATTTTTCATATTCGTATTTTAGGCACTAACGCTCAAATCAGCGCAAATCGTATTCCGCGATCAGTTTGCGGAACTTTTCGCGCAGCGCCCCCGAACCTTCGACGAGCGGCAGCCGCATCGTCGGGCCGATTATGCCCATTTCGGCCAGTGCGCACTTCACCCCCACGGGGTTGCCCTCTTCGAACAGGGCATGTACCGCTTCGTCGAGGCATTCGTATGCCTTTTCCGCACGGTCGAACTCCCCGGCCTTGGCGTAGTTCACACACTCCATGAACCGCTTGGGAAAAGCGTTCGCGGCCACCGAGATCACGCCGTCGCCGCCGCGGCGCATCAGCTCGAGCGTCATGCCGTCGTCGCCCGACAGCACGATGAACCCTTCGGGGCGCCGGTCGAGGATGTGCTGCATCTGTTCGATGTCGCCCGATGCCTCCTTGATGCCGATCACGTTCTTCATCCCGCGAGCCAGTCGCAGCGTCGTCTCGGCCGTCATGTTGACGCCCGAGCGTCCCGGGATGTTGTAGAGGATCACCGGCAGCGGCGAGTGCTCTGACACGGTGCGGAAATGCTGGTACAAGCCCTCCTGCGAGGGCTTGTTGTAGTAGGGCGTAACGCTCAGGATGGCGTCGGCGCCCCGCAGGTCGAATTCGCGCAGCTGATCCAGTACCTCCGACGTCGAATTGCCGCCGCAGCCCATTACCAGCGGTACGCGTCCCGCGATGTGGTTGGTGATGAACATGGCTATCACGGCGCGTTCGGGCATGTAGAGCGTCGGCGTTTCGGCCGTGGTGCCCAACGCCACGATGTAGTCCACGCCGCCTTCGATCACATAGTCGATCATGCATGCCAGCGCCTGGTAGTCGACTTTTCCTTCGGGTGTAAAGGGGGTTATCATGGCGGCCCCCACGCCGCAGAGCTTGTGTCGTATCATATGATTCTGTTTGGCATTATGTAGTTTTTTATGCGTATTCCTTTTCCGCGGGGCTCAGAACAACTCGCCTTGTTGGACGGGTTCGCCGTCCCCGCCTTCCGTCGCGGCCGGGGCGCCATTGTTCCTGCCTCCGGTATTTGCCGTTGTTGCGCTGTCGGCTTCCGTCCCGTTTGCCGCCGGGGCTTCCTGCCCGCCGACCATGGCGATGAACTCCTCTTCGGAAATGATCTTCACGCCCAGCTTCTCGGCTTTCCTGAGCTTCGCCGGGCCCATGTTGTCGCCCGCCACGATGTAATCGACGTTGGCCGATACGGCCGCGAGGTTCCTGCCCCCGTGCATTTCGATCAGCTCCTTCATTTCGTCGCGGCTGCGCGAGAACTTGCCCGACACCACGAAACTGCGGCCTGCGAGCGACTCCGACGCCAGCTCCCGCGCCTCCTCCTCGAACTTCAGCCCCGCGGCACGCAGGCGGCGGATGATGGCGTGGTTCTGCTCGTCGGCGAAATACTCGATGATCGCGTCGGCGATGCGCCCGCCCACCTCGTCGGCCTGGGTCAGCTCCTCGCGCGTGGCCCGCATCACGGCGTCGAGCGAGCGGAAATGCTCCGCGAGGTATTTGGCCGTCGTCTCGCCCACGAAGCGGATGCCGAGTCCGAACAGCACGCGGCGGAAGGGCACCTCGACCGATCCGCGGATGCTGCGTATGATGTTGTCGGCCGACTTCTCGCCCAGCCGCGGCAATTCCGCCAGCTGTCCGGCCTTCAGGTCGTAGAGGTCGGCCACGTCGTGCACCAGCCCGTTTTCATAGAGCAGTTCCACGGTCTCCTCGCCCAGCCCTTCGATGTCCATCGCCTTGCGGCGGATGAAATGGATGATGCGGCCGACGATCTGCGGCGGGCATCCCCCCTGGTTGGGGCAGTAGTGCTTCGCCTCGCCCTCGTAGCGCACCAGCGGAGTGCCGCATTCGGGGCATACGGTGATGTATTCGAACGGTTTGCTGTCCGCAGGCCGCTGCGAGAGGTCTACCCCCGTGATCTTGGGGATGATCTCGCCGCCCTTCTCGACGTATACCATGTCGCCCGGGCGGATGTCCAGCAGGGCCATCTGCTCGGCGTTGTGCAGCGTCGCACGCCGCACGGTCGTCCCGGCCAGCAGCACCGGTTCGAGGTTCGCCACAGGCGTTATGGCTCCCGTGCGTCCCACCTGGAACGACACGCTGTCCAGCCGCGTGAGCGCCTGCTCGGCCTTGAACTTGTAGGCCACGGCCCATTTCGGGGCCTTGGCCGTGAATCCCAGCTGCCGCCTTACGGCGAAGTCGTTGACCTTGATCACCACGCCGTCGGTCGGGAAGGGCAGGGCATGGCGCCCCTCGTCCCAATGCGCGATGTAGGCGTCGATCTGCTCCGCAGTGCGGCATATGCGCGCCGCGTCCGAGACTTTGAATCCCCACTCGCGGGCTTTCTGCAGGCTTTCCCAGTGGTTCGTGAAGGGCAGGTCGTCGCCCGCCAACTGGTAGAGCGTGCAGTCCAGGCCGCGGCGTGCGACCACCGACGACGCCTGCTGCTTGAGCGTCCCCGCCGCGGCGTTGCGCGGGTTTGCGAAGAGCGTCTCCCCGGCCGCCTCGCGCTCGGCGTTGATTTTGTCGAACGAGGCGTAGGGCATCAGGATCTCGCCCCGTATTTCGAAGTAGGGCGGCCAGTCGTCGCCCCTCAGGCGCAGGGGAACCGTGCGCACCGTACGTACGTTGGCCGTCACGTCGTCGCCCTGCGTGCCGTCGCCGCGCGTCACGGCACGCAGCAGCCGCCCGTCCTCGTAGGTGAGCGATATGGCCGTGCCGTCGAATTTCAGTTCGCAGACGAACTCCGTCGGCCCGGCCTCCTTTTCGATACGGGCGATGAATTCATGCAGTTCGTCGAGCGAATAGGTGTTGCCGAGCGAAAGCATTGGGAACCGGTGCTTTACGCTCCGGAACTCCGACGTGATGTCGCTTCCGACACGCACCGAGGGCGAATTGGGGTCGGACAGTTCGGGGTGCGCCCGTTCCAGATCCTGCAATTCGCGCATCATCGTGTCGAATTCGAAGTCGGAGATCTCGGGGGCGTTTTCGACGTAATATCTGAAGTTATGGTACTCGAGCTGCCGCCGCAGCTCTTCGATTTTCTCGCGTATCATAATATAAGTATAACCTGCGTAAAGGTACGTATTTTGTTTATAACATCCTGCAAATTCAAAAAAAATGCAAAAAAAAATTACGGATGTGGTGCGATATGTAAATTTTGCTTATAATTGCAGAAAATTTCCAAGCATTACTATGGCTAAACAGAATACGACGAAGAAACATATCGTAACGAGCTTTCACAACCTGACTCCCGAACTGCAGGATGCCGTAAAGGAAAAATACCCGCTGGGGTTCACCGAAGCGATGATGCGCGTGGACAAACCCAACGGCGATTTTTTCTATGCCGTGCCGTTCGATACCGACGAGATCGCCTATATGGTGAAGATCGACGTGAAGATCGACGACAATGCGCAGGAGGAGGACGACAAGGATTACTACGACGACGAAATCAAGGGCGCCGACGAAATCCAGGACGACGCCAATTCCGACGACGGCGGCGGCGACTCCGACGACGACGTGAATATCTGATCCGGCCATGCTGCGCTTTATCCCTGTTCTCGCTCTGTTGCTGTTCACGGCCTGCGGCCTTGCTGAGAACGAGCAGGATGATAAGAACAAGCGTATTTATATCACCTTCGCAGATCCCGCCTTCGAACGATTCTGTCTCGGAATGTTCGATTTGGATCACGACGGACGCATTTCGCGCTACGAGGCGCAGCGCGTCCTGGCGATGGATTGCTCCGGCCGCAACATCTCCGCGATGTGGGAGATCGGCGAGTTTTCCCGCCTGCGCGAGCTCGATTGCAGCGGCAATAATCTCACGCGGCTCGACCTGCGCAAATGCCCCGACCTGCAAAAGCTCGATTGCGGCGACAACGAAATCACGTTGCTTGACATCGACGGCCTGCGCGGGCTGGCGGTGCTCGATTGTGCCGGGAACCTGCTCGCACGCCTCGACCTGAAATCCAACTCTTCCCTGCGCCAGCTCGATTGCCGCGGCAACCTGCTGGTGACGCTCGACCTGACCCCCTGCTCGGGGCAGTTGCAGGCCGACACGCGCGACAACCCTTTCCTTACGACCGTCTATCGCCTCGGCTCGCAGGGCGTCGATTATAACGGGCCGACCGAGGTGGTCGTCCGCTGACCGGAGCTTCCGTTTCCTGCCCCCCCCCGCATCGTTTTCCGCTGGCTGCCCGCGTCCGTTTCCTGCTGGCTGTCCGTGTCCGTTTCCCGCCGCCTGCCCGCGTCGTTCCCCGCTGGCAGCCCGCATTGTTCCCCGCTGCCTCCCCGCGTCGCTTCCCGTCACCTGTCCGTGTCCGTTCCCCGCCGCCTGCCCGCATTGTTCCCCGCAGGCTCCCCGCGTCGCTTCCCCGCTGGCAGCCCGCATTGTTCCCCGTTGGCTGCCCGCGTCGCTTCCCGTCGGTTGCCGCGTCCGTTTCCTGCCGTTCCCGGCACTGTCATTTGCCTTCCGCGGCGGGTTTCCGGTACGCTTATTTCTGATACATTGTTGAAAAGTCGCCGCCGCGGGTTGGGTATTTCGGATAATAATTCTTACCTTTGGGTGCAAAAAATGTCTTTTGCGCCATAAATATTACCGGATACAATGAAAAAAGTTGACGTTATCCTCGGCCTGCAATGGGGTGACGAGGGCAAGGGAAAAGTTGTGGATGTGCTGACGCCTGGCTACCAGGTCGTAGCCCGCTTCCAGGGCGGCCCCAATGCCGGTCATACATTGGAATTCAACGGCGAGAAATACGTGCTCCGCTCGATCCCTTCGGGCATATTCCAGGGCGGTAAGACCAATATCATCGGTAACGGTGTGGTGATCGACGCCGTCCTTTTCCGTGAAGAGGCCGAAGCGCTCGCGGCCAGCGGCCACGACCTCACCAAGCAGCTCTGCATTTCGAAGAAGGCCCACCTCATCCTGCCCACGCACCGCATCCTCGACGCTGCGTACGAGGCGGCCAAGGGCAGCGCCAGGATCGGCACCACCGGCAAGGGCATCGGCCCGACCTATACCGACAAGGTCAGCCGCAACGGCATGCGCGTGGGCGATGTGCTGAGCGCCGATTTCGAAAAGATATACGCCCGCGCCAAGGCTCGCCACGAGAAGATCCTGCGCGGCCTGGCCTACGAGTACGACATCACCGAGTTGGAACAGAAGTGGTTTGCGGCGGTCGAGTACCTGCGTCGTTTCAACATCATCGACAGCGAGTATTTCGTCAACGAGTGCCTCGCCGCGGACAAGAGCATCCTGGCCGAAGGCGCCCAGGGTACGCTGCTCGACGTGGATTTCGGTTCCTATCCCTTCGTCACCTCGTCGAACACGGTCTGCGCCGGCGCCTGCATCGGGCTGGGCATCGCCCCGAACCGCATCGGCGAGGTCTACGGTATCTTCAAGGCCTACTGCACACGCGTCGGCAGCGGCCCGTTCCCCACGGAGCTGTTCGACGAAACGGGTGCCCGGCTGCGCGACATCGGTCATGAGTACGGAGCCGTCACGGGGCGCGAGCGCCGTTGCGGATGGCTCGACATGGTGGCGCTCAGGTATTCGATCATGATTAACGGCGTGACGCAGCTCATCATGATGAAGTCCGACGTCATGAACGATTTCGAGACCATCCGCGTCGCCACCGAATACGAGGTCGGCGGCAAACGTACGTCGTATTTCCCCTATGAGGTCGGCGACGACCTGAAACCCGTCTACCGCGAGTTCCCGGGGTGGAAATGCGACCTGCGCGCCTTCACCCGCTACGAGGACTTCCCCGCGGAGTTCAAGGCCTATGTCGAGTTCATCGAACGCGAGACGGGTGTTCCGGTGAAGATCATCTCCGTCGGCCCCGACCGCGGCGAAACCATCGTAAGATAGCTATTAACCATAAATACCTACTATGAAAAAACAGCTGAAAATTGTTGTATTGGCAAAGCAGGTGCCCGATACCCGCAACGTGGGTAAGGATGCGATGA
>OJRC01000394.1_pt1 | contig 30320 bp, 31 predicted proteins | sample 1599081 | NCBI WGS metagenome assembly OJRC01 (sample SAMN03922519, study PRJEB24848) | human gut metagenome | isolation source: stool sample | host: Homo sapiens | place: Germany | collected 2010-02 | reverse complement strand
TCCTGCACATTTCCACGCCGCTGTTTCGCGCTTCAAGGTCAGCACCAAGCCCCTTACCCCTATTTTCGCAAACCTCGGAAAATCCAGCCCATCGTTCGCACCGGAACACATACCGTGGCTAGCCGGTCCCGTATCTATCCCGGGAAGAACGGCAGGAAGGGCCTTCTTCGGTTTACGGATGAAGTTTATCACGCGGGGAGGCCAAGTGTCAATGGGAGAAGCTGGTTTGTAACATAACTGTAATGTTACACGTTTCCCTCTCCTTTTTGCCTTTTTCTATAGGAGATGCCGCCTAAGCCGTCTGTTTTCCCCTTTTTCCGCCGGTTTGTCCTGCCTGAACGGACTGTCGCTCTTCATCAATAGGGATTTTTTACAGCCTGGTTGCATCCCTTCATGCAACAAAAGCGTGAATCCCCTCTGGTGATGAAGGGACGGTGATGGGATACGGAGCTGGAACGAGAACAACTGCTGGAGACTCTGGGAAAAATCGCAATGTCCAAACCCAACGACGCCATTTCTTTGGCCCTGCACCCGGAAAAACGACTGAGTACGCTGGATCTGTGGGGCGTGGCGGAGTTCAAAAAGGGCAGCAACGGTGTGATCGAGATCAAATTTACGGACCGTGTAAAGGCGATCTCCCTGCTGCTGGAAGCCCTGGGCGGCAGCGAGGACGGTATGGCCGCCCTGCTGGATGCTCTGGACAGCTGCGGTATGGAGGAAAACGATTCTTAATGGAAATGAGTGGTCAAGGTTGAATATCAAGCGCTTCTCCCCGAAGCAGCGGCGGGTCATGGCCTGGTGGAGCCCCCGATCCGCTGACCGGCGCTTCGACGCCATCATCTGCGACGGGGCCGTGCGCAGCGGAAAAACCTTATGCATGGGACTGAGCTTCGCCTGCTGGGCTATGACCTGCTTCAATCATCAGCAGTTCGCTTTCTGCGGCAAAAGCGTGATCTCCCTGCGGCGGAATCTGCTTCAGGAACTGATACCTTTGCTGAAGGACTTAGGTTTCCAATGCCGGGAAAAACGCAGTGAAAATCTGCTGATCCTCAAACGAGGCAACCGGGAAAACCGCTTCTGCCTAATGGGTGGAAAAGATGAGGGCAGCGCCGCCCTGATCCAAGGCGTCACCTTGGCAGGGGTACTACTGGATGAGGTGGCACTGATGCCCCGGAGCTTCGTGGAACAGGCTGTGGCCCGGTGCAGTGTTTCCGGCTCCCGGCTATGGTTCAACTGTAACCCGGAAGGGCCCCAACACTGGTTCTATCAGGAGTGGATCCTGAAGGCGGAGCAGCACAATGCATTATACCTCCATTTTACCATGGATGACAATCCTTCCCTCTCCCCCCGTATCCGGCAGCGCTACCGCTCCAGCTACAGCGGTGCCTTCTACCGGCGGTTCATTTTGGGGGAATGGACCGCCGCCAAAGGGTTGGTGTACGACTTCTTTGATCCCGCCAGGGACGCGCGGCCCCGGCCGGAGGGTGATATGGAGGAGTACTGCATCTCTGTGGACTATGGCACCGCCAATCCCTGTTCCTTCGGCCTGTGGGGCCGGCAACGCGGCGTCTGGTACCGGATGGAGGAGTATTATTACGCATCCCGTCGCACCGGCGTGCAGCTGACCGATCAGGAGTACACCGCGGCTCTGGAGCGCCTGGCGGCCGGGCGCTCCATCCGCTGCGTGGTGGTGGACCCCTCCGCCGCCAGTTTCATCACCGCCCTGCGTCAGGCGGGCTATCGCGTCATCAAAGCCAACAATGACGTCCTCTCCGGCATCCGTATCACCGCCAGCCTCCTGAAACAGGGCCGTTTGGTGATCTGCCAGGGCTGCGAGGATTGTCTCCGGGAGATGGCGCTCTACCGCTGGGCCGATCAGGGCGGCGGCCACGACGCCCCCCGCAAGGAGGATGACCACGCCATGGACGACATGCGCTACTTCGCCGCCACCATCGTGGAACCGGAGCAGCGGAGCACCTCCTTCTTTGCCGGCAGCGTCGAGCGGCCCATCTGGTAGGCCGTTGCCTTATATATAATGTATAAAGGAGTTTTTCAATGGATGGGACTGTTTAAGCGGAAACATGAGGCTGCCGGAGCGGTAGCCGCCTCCCCCCAGATTCGAAGGGGCGACGCGCCTCCCTTCGGTATGCTGGCAGGCTATGTCCCTTTGCAGCCAGGAGAAGCAAAGCTGTACCGGGCCATCCGGGAGGCCGTTCCTCTGGTGGACGCCTGCATCTACAAGATCATCCGTCTGTGCGGCGGCGTCAGCGCCACCTGCAGTGACCCACAGGCAGAGAAGGAACTCAAACTGTTCCTGGAGCATGTCCCTACCGGCCGGGGACAGCAGGGCATTAACGCCTTCGTGGATCAATACCTGGATTCCATGCTGGTATTCGGACGGGGGATCGGCGAGATCGTTCCTACCGGGGACGGCAGGGATATTGCCGCTCTTCTCTGCGGCCGGGTGGAGGATATTCAGATCAAAGAGGGGGACAACCCTCTGGACTTTACCCTGTGCGCTATGGACGCCTATGGGCAGATCTCCCCTCTCCCCTGCCAGCAGCTGCTCCTCTTCACCCCCTTTAACCCGGAGACCTACTGTCCCTACGGCGTATCCATGCTGCGGTCTATGCCCTTCCTCACAGAATTGCTGGGCAAGATCTACCACGCCATCGGCGCCAACTGGGAACGGATGGGCAATGTACGCTTTGCCGTAGTCTACAAACCCCAGGCCGGAGAACTGGAACGGGGCATGGCCCAGGAGCGAAGCCAGCAGCTGGCCAGCGAGTGGAGCAGAGCTATGGAACGCACCCGCAGCGGAAACGTGCGGGATTTTGTAGCCGTAGGCGATGTGGACATTAAAGTCATCGGCGCGGACAATCAGATCCTGGACAGCTCCGTGCCCATTCGACAGATTCTGGAACAGCTGGTCTCCAAGACCGGCATCCCGCCCTTCATGCTGGGACTCAGCTGGTCCAGCACCGAGCGGATGAGCACCCAGCAGGCGGACCTCCTTACCACAGAGATGACCGCCATACGCCGCTCCCTCACTCCGGTGATCGAGCGCATCTGCTCTCTCTGGCTGAGGATGCATGGCTATGGATGCGACTTTCAGGTAGAGTGGGACGACATCAACCTTCAGGATCTGCTGGAGGAGGCCAAAGCCGGCTGGTACCGGGAGCAGACCAGGAAGCTGGCCCTGGAAAATGATGCGGCGGAGCGGGCCCTGTCTTAACCCCTCGCTCCCCCGCTCTGCCCCTGCTATTTTTAATAGGAGGCGATCCTGTTTGGATGTAAAAAAACAGCCGGGCTGTGTGATGGAACACCAGATCTCTCAGGAGGATATGGATCTCATCAACAGCCTGGCCAAAACAACTCTGACGCCGGAGCAGGTGTACACCTTCGCCGTGCGTCTGTGCGACAACGAGGTGGACCGGGACTGGGAACGCTTTGACATCCCCGCCCTGTCCATCCTCAGTCAGCTGTTTGTGGGGAAAAGCGGTATCTTTGACCACAATTGGTCCGCTGAGGGCCAGACCGCCCGGATCTACCGCACCGAGCTGTGCCAGGAGCCGGGCCTTACCGCCGCCGGAGAACCCTGCCGCTATCTGAAGGGCTATGCCTACATGCTCCGCAGCGATAAAAACAGTGACCTGATTCAGGAGATCGAGGGCGGCATCAAAAAAGAGGTCAGCATCGGCTGCAGTGTAGCCCGGAGCGTATGCTCCATCTGCGGGCAGACCAACTGCAGCCACCAGCGGGGCCAGACCTACGATGGGAAACTGTGCTACTTTACCCTTCAGGACCCCACTGATGCCTATGAGTGGAGCTTTGTGGCCGTACCCGCCCAGCGAAAGGCCGGGGTCATCAAGGCCTTTGCCCAGGGCGAAGGGGACGGCAACCTGCGCCGCCTGCTGGCCCACTCCCCTGCGGGGCTACGGCAGCTGGAAGCTCTCGAAAAGGAGGCCGGCATGGGCCGGTCCTACCTGGCAGGGCTCCGGAAGGAACTGGTACGGCTGGCGGGACTGGTGGATACGTCTCTGGATCTGGGCGTTTTCGCCGGGATCACGGAAAAGCTGGAGGAAAAGGAGCTGCTGGAGCTGACCCGCAGCTGCCGCTCCCAGCTGGACACCATCTACCCGCCCAAACCTCAGCTGCGGTCCACCCCCACCGTCCCCCGCGCCGAAGAAGACGGCGCATTTTTGATTTGACAGGAGGATTCCAACTATGAGCGTTTCTTTTCATGGCATCGGCCAGGTCTGCGCCACCTTTCTGGGTACCGGTACCGAGGGCCAGGTAGTCAAAATGAGCGACCGGGACACTGTGGCCCCCTGCAGTGACGGCAACAGCTTCTGCGGTGTGGCGGTATGCGTCAAGGATGACGCCTGCTGCGTCCAGGTGGCAGGCTTTGTCACCGTGCCCTACAGCAGCACCGTCCCCTCTGTGGGCTATGCCAAGCTCTCCGCCAATGGCGCCGGCGGCGTAAAAACTGACGAGAGTGGTCGGGAGTATCTGGTGGTCAGCGCCGACACCACCGCCAAGACCGTCACCATTTTGCTGTAAAGGAAGGGGCACAAAATCATGGCTTACACTTATGACAATCTGAAACTGGAAAAAGGTATGTACGGCGAGGCCGGCAAATCCTTCACCCAGGTGCTGGAGGCCGCTGACCCCAGCGAAAATTATCGTGGCACTCCCCTGGAGGGGCTGGACGCCTTCCAGCGCCAGCTCAAGCGCTTTGACATCCACGTCAAGGGCAGCCGCTCCGACATGGTGGAAAAATTCTTCCGCACCACCGAGTCCGCCGTCCTCTTCCCTGAGTTCGTCTCCCGGGTGGTGCGCCAGGGCATGGAGGAGGACAACGTCCTCCCCTTCATCACCGCTACCGTCACCCAGTTCGACGGCATGGACTACCGCTCCATCTACTCCGTCCCCAGTGAGGACGAAAAGTCCCTCAAGCGGGTGGAGGAAGGCGCAGCTCTGCCTCAGACCAGCGTGCGCACCCAGTCCAACCTGGTGAAGCTCCACAAGCGGGGCCGTATGCTGGTGGCTTCCTACGAGGCCATCCGTTTCCAGCGGCTGGACCTGTTTTCCATCACCCTGCGCCAGATCGGCAGCCACATCGCCCGGATGCATCTGGAGGACGCCATCAACGTGATCATCAACGGTGACGGCAACGACAACCCCGCCCAGAGCCTTACCGTAGGCACTCCGCCCATCGGCGGCACCAGCGGCACCCTCTCCTATGAGGCACTGCTGGACTTCTGGGCCCAGTTCGACCCCTATACCATGAACACCATCCTGGTGCCCAACGCCGTAATGCTGGACATGCTGAAGATGGAAGAGTTCCAGAACCCCCTCACCGGCCTCAACTTCCAGGGCACCGGCACCCTGGCCTCTCCTCTGGGGGCCACCCTTCTGCGCACCAGCGCCATGCCCGAGGGCAAGCTCATCGGTCTGGACCGCAACTACGCCCTGGAGATGGTCAGCGCCGGCGAGGTGATGGTGGAATATGACAAGCTCATTGACCGTCAGGTGGAGCGGGCCGCCATCACCAGCATTTCCGGCTTTGCCAAGCTTTACGCCGATGCCGGAAAGGTCCTTACCATCTGATAGTTCCCTTCGCACCTGCTCCGGCGGAGGCTGGTCGTCTCCGCCGGAACACCCGGCCTGCCGCCCGTCTCCCCACAGGCGGCAGGCGTACTGAAAGGAAGCGCAGAACCATGCACGAAAAAATTCTTTCCCTGGCGGAAGCCATTGTCTCCCCCTCTGATCAGGAGCGGCCTCTGCTGGACAGCCTCTGCTCCTGCGCGGAAGCCCAGATCGCCGGGCGGCTGTCCGATGGGGTGACTCCCGAGGACTGCGCCGACGCCTTCACCTGCGCCGCCGCTCTCTCCGCCGCCGCGGGACTTCTCTCCTGCCGCGGCGCCGGGAACATTGAGCAGTTTACCGCCGGCGAGGTGAGCATGCGCTTTTCCGCTCCATCCGGCGGCGCCGCATCCTCCCTCCAACAGCAGGCTGACGCCCTGATGGCCCCCTACTGGCGGGACGACACCTTCGCTTTTTGGGGGGTGAGAGGATGACAGGCTCCTTTGATCAGCTTCTCTCCCGCTATGGTCAGAGCGTTACGCTTACTCCCCGGGCCTCTGGAGACCCCATATCTTTGCGGGCTTTTCTCCAGCCTGTTCTCAGGCAGCAGGAGGCACTGCCCTTCTCTCCCTCTCCTTTGGGCGCTGTCAGCACCAAGCAATGGCTCTATCTGGGCAGCGGCCGTCAGCCGCTGTCTGCCGGAGACGCAGTGGATACACCCGAACTTTCCCTGATCGTCCAGGAGGCCAGAGCCGTGCTATGGCGGGATCAGGTCGTATACCGCTGGGCGCTGCTCCGGCAGCGGAAGGAGGCGGCAGAATGAACCGAGGACTGGAACAGGTCCGCGACGCTCTGTCAAAAGCCCTTTCCCAGGCGGGACTTGCCGTCTGTCCTGCCTTCTCTCCAGGCTGGGCCAAGGAGTACAGCACTCCGGTAGCCGCTGTGGGGCTTCGGTCCGGTGAAAGCCGCAGCGACGCTTTCAACAGCTACCTGGGACAGCAGCTGAATCCGGACACCCAGACGCCCCAGGAGCTCTACGGCATGCGTCTGGACCTGACGCTGTCTGTGGACATCTATTCTCCACCGGAGACCGGCGCGGCAGGGTGCGACCAGGCGCTGGACACCGTACACCAGGTCATGCTGAATGGGCTGCCCTCCGGTCTTCGTCCCGCAGAGCTGCGGTGGGAGGAGACAGTCTGGGATGATACAACTTCTATGTTCCTCCGAAAGGGCAGCCTCTCCTGCAGCGCCTACTTCGTGGCTACCGCCACGGAAGAGGGACTCTGGCTCACCGACTTTATTCTGAAAGGTGTGGTAACCAAATGAGCAATATCATCATCCACGAACGTCCGGGAGTATATTCCTCCTACGACACTTCCACTGTTATCCGGGGCGGCCGGGCAGTACGGACCATCGGTGTGGCCGCCAAAGCCACCTCCGGCACGCCCAATACCCCTGTTACCCTGACCAGTTATGAGGGCGGCATCACTGCCTTCGGTGAGGACGCCGAGGGTACCCCCGGCATGTCCACGATCCTGTCCCTTCTGTTCCAGAACGGTGCATCCACTGTAGTGGCTGTGGCCGTGGACGAAGAGGATTATCCCTCCGCTTTCGCCGCTTTGGGCGCCGAGGACAACATTCAGATCATCGTATGCGACAGCGGAGAGGAGACCATCCATCAGGCCCTGCGCACCAGTCTGGAAGAGGCATCCGCCACCCGCCGGGAACGCATCGCTGTGGTGGGTATGAGCGGCGCAGATACCACAAAGCTCACAGAGCGGGCAGAAGCCCTCAACAGCGAGCGCATGGTGCTGGTAGGCCCCGACGTACTGGACAAAACTGGGAATACGCTGTCCGGTATCTTTGCCGCAGCCGCTGTGGCCGGTGCCGTGGCCGTTAACGCGGACCCGGCAATCCCTCTCAATGGCACCGCTCTGAAGGGGCTGGGTGGGGTGGCAACTCTCTACAACGACAATGAGATCGATCTGCTGGTCCGCGGCGGCGTCACCCCCCTGGAAGCTGTGGGCGGCGTGGTCTCCCCTGTCCGCGGCATCACCACCCGTACCACTACCGGCGGCTCCCCGGATATCACCTGGCGGGAACTGACCACTATCCTGGTGGTGGACGATGTGATCCCTACTATCCGTGCGAGCCTCCGCAGCCGCTTCAGCCGCACCAAAAACACCGCCCAGACCAGAGGCGCTATCCGCTCCCAAGTCATCGTGGAGCTGGAAAATAAGCTGCGGGCCGAGATCATCGACAGCTATGGCGAGGTAGAGGTATCCGTCTATGAGGACGACCCCTCTGTGTGTCTGGTGGAGTTCAGCTTTGCCGTGGCCCACGGTCTTAACCAGATCTACCTCACCGCCCATATCACCATTTAATTGAGGAGGCATCAACATGGAGGTAACAGGATTTCCTACCAGCTGTGACATCTATCTGGAGCTGGACGGCAAAAAAGTGGCAGTGGTCCAGAGTTACACCGCCAAGGCAACCAAAACCAGTCAGGTAGTGGAGGCCTTCGGCGAAAGTGAACCCGTGGCCACTATCAACGGACAGAACAAATATGTCCTTGAGCTGACCCGGCTTTATGCCACCGATGAGGCCATCAGCGACGGCATTGACTTCTTCAAACTGGCTGATTTCTCCCTGGTCATCTGTAAACCTGACAGAAAAGTTATTTACAGCGGCTGCCAGTGGAGCGCCATCCAGGAGGAGGGCAAAGTCGGCTCTATGGTGGCGGAAAAAGTGACGCTGATGGCCACCAGCCGCATTGAGGTCGGCGCCTGATGAGCCAGGGTATTCAGCTGAACATCCAGCTCCCTCTGGAAGAACTGGGCCGCTTTTCCCATCTGTTGGAGCAGCTGCAGCAGCTAATGGCTGCCGACAATAGCCGCTCCACTCCACAGGAAGCTGAGAAAAGCCCGGCTTTTGACCCGCAGCGTTTTCAGCAGCTCATGCAGGCGGAATTGTCCGGAAACAATGAGGTGTCAGCTGTACCGTCCTCTGTACCAATCGATAAGCAAACGACACCTATGGGCTCTCTGCCGGAAGCATCTTCGATTCAGGCTGAACTGTTGCTATCTCAGCAAAATGCTGCCGCAGCTCAGGCAGAACTATCATCCATGGGGGAGATACCTGCCGTGCAGGCAAAGCTGTCCGCCGTGCAGGAAGCACCTGCCGTCCAAGCCGAGCTGTCGTCCTTGCAGGAAGCACCCGCTGTCCAGGCTGAGTTGTCGTTTCTCGCAGACGCTCCCGGAGCGGAAAGCGAAGTCTCATTCTTGGCTTCTCCGCCGGCAGCACAAGCAGATCTGTCCGCTGTGCCGGAGATCTCCGCTGATCAGATCCAGTCCGCCATGGAGGAAGGAGACATTCCCACGGCTCAGCCGGATGAGATGCTGCCCTCCAGCGAGGAAGCACCATCCGATCAGCCCCACGCATCGGAGGAGGGGGATTCCCCTCCTCCCGAAGAAATGCCCGCTGTCCAGGAATTTCTGGAGCTGTCTGCTCCCCGCTCCGCCGGTTATTATCCGCAGGTACAGCTTCCGGAGGCATCCGGCGGAATATGGGGCGGTATTCAGGAGGAACTGACCTTCTCCGGCCCCGCCCCCTTAACGGCAGAAGCGGTCTCCCTCGCCTTCCAGCGGGATGACCGGCGCTATGACAACGGCTTTCCCCTGTATTAATGGAGGTGGTTTACTATGCTGCTGACACCTATGTGTTACAAGGACTATGTCTGGCCTCACAACCCCACTACCTACTCCATCACCTTTGAGCGGCAGGTGGCACTCCACAAAGTCCCCTTCGGACGCTACTACACCCAGGATCTGGGGCAGAGCTGCCGCGTCATGCGGGGCGAGGGCGTATTTGCCGGGGAAGGCGCTTACGAGGAATTCAAAAAGCTGGCCACGGTATTCTACGGCGGCGGCCCCGGTCTGCTGGTCCATCCCGTCTGGCAGTCCGCCAACGCTTTCTTTACCTCTCTGAAGCTGGAACAGGCCCCTCTTCCCGATTATGTCCGCTACAGCTTCACGTTCCATGAGCATTATGACGGCTACCATGAGGAACTGGAGTCTGGAACGAGCTCCGGTTCAGAGGCGCTTTCCAGCGGATACAGCGAACCTGCCTACACTGTGGTCAGCGGCGACACCTTATGGGGCATCGCCGCCAATTACGGTGTAAGCCTTGACAGCCTGCTGGCAGCCAATCCCTCCATCAAAAATCCCAACCTTATCCATGTGGGCGATCAGGTGGTGATCCCATGCTGACCATGGAATTGACCACCTGGGATGGAAAATCATATCGGCTGCCCATTCTGCTCTCCTGGACCCTTACTTACACCGCCGGCGTCCCCTGCGACAGCATGACCGCCTGCTGCCCCTATGACGACAGCATGGCGGATGTGCTGCCCGCCGCCACCCGTTTTACCGCTTCCCAAGACGGTGAGATCATGCTGCGGGGCGTTATCGACGCCTATGAGCTATCTTTGTCCGGTCAAGGACTGTTGGTGACACTGGAGGGCCGGGGCATGGCGGCACTGCTGATGGACAATGAGTCTGAGGCGCTGACCTATGGTACCGCCACATTGGGAGATATTCTGGGAAATCATGTATCCCCCTACGGCATCAGCTGTGAGACAGAGAGCTCTCTCTCCGGAGCCAACTACGCCGTGGTCTCAGGGTCCAGCCAGTGGAAAGCCTTGCGGGGCTTCACCCACCGATACGGCGGCTTCGACCCCTACTTCACCCGGGATGGGCGACTGGTGATCAAGCCCTTATGGGGCAGCGGGCGTACCTTGCGGGCAGATAAAAACACACCCTTACGCTCCCTCCGCCGCCGGGAACAGCGCTACGGTGTGATCTCCGAGATGCTGATTCAGGACAAGGTCCAGGGCATCAGCCATCGGGTGATAAATGAGGAATTCACCCAAAAGGGGGGCTGCCGCCGCCACGTCCTCTATATGCCCCGCAGCACTGCCGACGAGAGACGCTATACCGGGGAGTACCAGATCGCCCAGTCTGCCCTGGACCAGCTGGAGATCACCCTGGAGGTACCGCTCCCCTTTGCCGCATTCCCTGGAGACAGACTGTATCTGGCCCTGGAACAACTGGGCCCCGGCGACACCTACGATGTGGTGGAATCGCGATGCTGTCTGGACGAATCGGGAGAACGCACAGAAATCGTATTGAGCAGGAGGTAATGGCCTATGTGGCTATCCAGAAAATTTTCCGCCTATCGGGCCGTGGAACAGGAGGGTACCGTAGCCGACATGGGCGTGACCACCATCGGCGGCGCCAGCGCCTCTGTCATGACCCGGGGCGAGCAGCGGGATCTGGAGGTATTTGCTCCCGGCGGCTTGGTGTGGCAGCCCCGTGCCGGTGATACAGTGCTGGTGATCAAAGGCGGCGTAGGCTGCCAGGAGCGCTGCGTCGTGGCAGCAGAGACCGCCTCTGCCGCCCCGGAGGATATGGCCCCGGGAGAGTTGTTCCTCTATTCCTCTGAAGGCAGCTCCATACATCTGAAAAATGATGGCAGCATCGCTATCAAGGGAGATATCGAACTGGAAGGGGACGCGGAGATCACGGGAAACATCAAGCTGGAAGGAAATACAGAGATCAAAGGCAACATCAAGGTGACCGGAAACGTGGAAATCGAGGGAAAGCTCTACATCAACAAACAGCTGTGCCCTGCCTGCGGTCTCTGACACCGGAAAGGAGCACAATCTATGGAAGCAAAGCTGATTCAGGGCGACTATGTGCCTGACGGTCTGGGCGGCATCGAACGGTGTAAGGGCAGCGGCGCTCTGCTGCAGCGCGTCCTGTTCCGACTTACCGCCCGGCGAGGACAATTTCCTTTCCTTCCCCAGCTGGGCAGCAGACTCTATCAGCTGGGTCGGGAACCGGCTGCCAGCCGCGAGTCCGCTGCCCGGCTGTTCGCCGCGGAAGCTCTGGCGGAAGAGGATGTGGAAGTCACCGACGTCATCCTCACGCCGGCCGGAGAAGGGCGCATTCATCTGGCAGTGCTGATGGACTATCGCGGAAGCGATCTGTCCATTACGCTTACCGTATAGAAATGAGGAACCAACATGTCCAAAACCATTGATGAAATCTATGGAGAGATGCTCTCCGTCTTTGCTGAGGCCAGTGGTTATCTGCCTTCCCCCTCCTGTGACCTGGCTGTACGGCTCTATGCCGCCGCAGCCCAGGTCCACGGACTGCTGCTGCAGGCCCGCTGGGTATTGGAGCAAAGTTTCCCTCAGACCGCTCAGGGTGAATACCTGGAGCGTCTGGCTGCTCTGCGGGGACTTAAGCGCAGTGTGGCCACCTGCGCCACCGGTACGCTGCGCTTCGGCATCTCCAACACGGTAGGCGGAGACCTTACCATCTCCCAGGGCACCACCTGTATGACAGAGGAAGGCATCCGTTTCGCTACAACAGAAGAAGCTGTCCTCTCTGCCGGCTCCCTGTATGTGGACGTCCCTGCACAGGCTCTGGAACCGGGTAGGAACGGAAATGTGGCTGCCAACACCATCATCATCATGGCAGCCATGCCGCCCGGCATCCGCGCCTGCACCAACCCGGAAGCTTTCAGCGGAGGCGACGACGCCGAGGACGACGAATCCCTGCGCGCCCGGCTTCTGGATACCTTCATCCGTCTGCCAAACGGAGCCAATGCCGCCTACTATGAGCACACAGCCATGTCTTTTACCGGCGTGGCGGCAGCCCGGGCCATCGGCCGCCCCCGGGGAATCGGAACCGTGGATGTATATGTGGCCACAGACGCCGGTATCCCGGATGAGGAGCTGCTGGATGCCATCAACGACTACCTGCAGGAACGGCGTGAGATCTCCGTGGATCTTCAGGTGCTGGCCCCTATAGAAAAAGCAGTAGACGTTACTGTATCGCTGAAGCCTGCCCAGGGATATACCTTCTCCACCGCAAAGGAGGACGCTGATGCTGCTCTGCGAGCCGTTTTTACCGGTTCCCTCCTGGGGAAAGGCGTCACCATGGCCGCCCTCGGCAATCTTCTCTACGACTTGAACAGTGTGGAAAATTACCGTTTTTCCACTCCCACAGCAGATATTGAGGCCGGCCCTACTGTTCTTCCCCGGCTGGGTACACTGACCATATCGGAATGGGGGAGCTGACATGAGTTACAGTGACCACCTGAAAAATCTGCTGCGCCCTCTGGGAATCTACGACCTGACGACAGGCAGCCTCAGCGCCAGCGAGTTGGATGCCTTAGGTCACGGATTGGACGAGACCGAACAAGCCCTGGATGAGGCAGAGAGAGAAAGTTCCCTATCTACTGCTGTTGGAGAGGGGCTGGATCTCTGGGAATCCCTCTTTGCCAGCGCTCCTGTCCACTTCTCTACAGAGCTGCGCAGAGAGGCTATTGCCGCTCTGCTGCGGATCGGCGGAGACAGCTTTACCCTGGACGCGATCAACGACACTATATCCGGCTGCGGTATCCGTGCCATCGTTCAGGAAAAAGAGCAATTCGGCTATGTCCGCGTCATCTTTCCGGACGTTGTCGGCATCCCGGCTGATTTTGACCGCATCCGTACCATTATTCTGGACATCATCCCCTGCCATCTGGAAGTAGAGTTTTACTTCCGCTACCTTACCTGGGCGGAATGTCATGCCCATGGCTATACCTGGGCCATTATCCACGAGAGAGAATATACCTGGCTCGGATTCCAAATGGCTGTTTAATCGTTTCTTCCTGACAGTGCCCAGCATACACTGGATGGGGCGAAATCTTCTGCCCCGAAAGGAGCGAGAGAGATGCTCAACAGCAGAGATATCGGTCTGCTGCGTCCGGATGTAGCCGCCAATTGCCGTATCTGGCTGGATCGGTGCCGTACCGCCGGTTTGGCTGTACTGGTCACCAGCACCGTAAGAGACCAGGAATACCAGGAATTCCTCTACGCCAGAGGCCGCACCCGTCCCGGCACTATCGTAACCAACGGGCGTGTTCCCACGTTCCACAGCGATAAAGCCGGTCTCGCCTGGGATTTTTGCCAGAATATCCGCGGCAAGGAGTACAGCGACCCAGCCTTCTTCCGGGCCGCTGCTGATCTGGCCAAAGAAATGGGGTTCAGTTGGGGCGGCGATTGGCGCTCATTCCCTGACAGTCCCCATATCCAATGGGATGCAGGAGGAAGCTGGAGCAATGCTAAGATCCTGGCCGGAAAGCTTCCTCCCCCTATGCCGCTATATGTGCCGGAGCAGGACCAAGACAAGGAGGATGACCAGATGACAGCGGAACAATTCGATAAATTGATGCAGGGATGGCTGGAAAAGCTCAAGAATGAGCCGCCATCTCAGTGGAGTCAGGAAGCCCGTCAATGGGCTGAGGACACTGGGCTGATCAGCGGAGACACTCAGGGGAATCTGCAGTATCGTTCTCCTGTGACCCGAGAGCAACTGGTCGTATTCCTGCAGCGATTGGCAAAAAAAGCCGGAATATAATCTTGTTGTATTTGCCTGGCATCAGGCAGATATCACGCATAAGGGGAACCGCTTTTGCGGTTCCCCTTCCTTTCGCAATTTTGCTATTGCCTTACTGCCGCCGCACCGGCCCTTCCTTTTAGCACCACTTTTTTTATAGGATATGCAAAAAATTTCGTCAAATTTTTTGTGCTATTTGCCGCATTAATAAAAATTTTTATTTTCTTTTTGATAATATTGCCGAATTTTTTAAAAAATTATGAACAACCCTTGATTCCCCCCACAAAACGGTATATAACAATCTCTGCAATATAGAGCTTCGGCTCAGTGTGTGAGGAGGAATTCCATGATTACCTTTATCATCTGTCTGGTCTTCCTGCTGGTTGGCTTCCTGACCTACGGGAAGTTCGTCAACAAGATCTTTGGACCAGATGACCGCGATACCCCCGCCATCGCCGTCAATGACGGCGTTGACTACATCCCCATGCCCACCTGGAAGGTGTTTCTGATCCAGCTGCTGAACATCGCCGGTACCGGCCCCATCTTCGGCGCCCTCAGCGGTGCTCTGTTCGGGCCCATCGTGTACCTGTGGATCATCTTCGGTAACATTTTTGCCGGTGCTGTCCACGACTATATGTGCGGCATGCTCTCCATGCGCAACAATGGCGCCAGCATCTCCGAGCTCACCGGTAAGTACCTGGGCAACGGCATGAAGAACGTCATGCGTGTGTTCTCCGTGGTGCTGCTGGTGATGTGCGGCGTGGTGTTCACCACCGGCCCTGCCGGCCTGCTGGCCATCCTCACCCCCGACACGCTGGATGCTACCTTCTGGCTGTGGGTCGTGATGATCTACTACTTCGTCGCCACCTTCGTCCCCATCGACAAGGTCATCGGCCGCCTCTATCCTCTCTTTGGTGTCTGCCTGATCGTCATGGCTGTGGGCGTGGCCGGCTCCATGATGTTCTCCGGCAAGTTTGAGATGCCTGAGCTGTGGCTCAACTTTGAAAACCAGCACGCTTCCGGCACCCCCGTGTGGCCCTTTATGTTCATCACTGTGGCCTGCGGCGCCATCTCCGGCTTCCATGCCACTCAGTCCCCCATGATGGCCCGCTGCTGCAAGAGTGAGCGGGAAGGTCACAAGATCTTCTACGGCGCCATGGTGGCGGAAGGTGTCATCGCCATGGTGTGGGCTGCTGCCGGTGTGAGCTGCTACGAGAGCAGCCAGGCCCTGCTGGAAGCCGGCGGCGGTGTCAGCTCCGTGGTGTATGAGGTGTGCACCTCCACCATGGGCAAGGTAGGCGGCGTCCTGGCCCTGCTGGGAGTGGTGGTCTGCCCCATCTCCTCCGGTGATACTGCTTACCGCAGTGCCCGTCTGACCCTGGCCGACTGGTTCAAAATCGACCAGAAGGATTGGAAGAAGCGTCTGGCCCTTACCGCTCCCCTGCTGGTTGTGGGCGCCATCATCTGCCAGATCGACTACAGCATCGTGTGGCGTTACTTCTCCTGGTCCAACCAGACCCTGGCTATGATCGCTCTGTGGGCTGCCGCTACCTATCTGTGGCAGAGCAAGAAGAACTACAAGATCTGCGCCATTCCTGCTACCTTCATGTCCGCCGTGTCCGCCACCTACTTCCTGGCGGCTCCTGAGTGCATGGGCCTTCTGTGGACTCCCATGAACGTCCCCATGTCCACCTACTATCCCATCGCTGTGGTGGGCGGTATCGTCGTTGCCATCCTGTTCCTGTCCATCTTCCTGAAGAAGACTGTCCTGAGCAAGAAGGCTTCCACCCTGGCCTGATCCCCCTTACTATAATAAGTGACCTGGAGCAAGCTGCTCCAGGTCACTTTTCTTTTTCCTCTCCGCTTCCCAGTCTCTCCTTTTGCGCTGCCAGCGTAGCCAACGTATCTCCCAGTTGGGTCAGTACCGCCGCCAGCACCGCCAGGTCTTCCCCAGGCAGGCTGTCATACAGGGCGTTGGCCGTCCCTGTCACCAGCAGCGTCAGTTCCCTCGGGTCCACCAGGCATCCCCTCCCCCGCCAATATATGCAGCGCCGCCGCCTGAACAGTACAGGCGGCGGCGTTGATACATATTTCAGTTCAGGGTATCCCCTTTGTCCGCAAACATCTGGGCTACCCGCAGAGCGGTCAGCGGGTAGTGGCGCAGCTCCGGGTCCTTTGCCATCAGCTCCTCCGCTGCCCCTCTGGCTTCCTGCAGCAAAGCCACATCGCAGCTGAGGTCCGCCACCTTCAATGCCGGCAGGCCGTGCTGCCGCCGGCCAAAGAAGTCACCGGGCCCCCGCAGGCGCAGGTCCTCCTCCGCAATTTTGAAGCCATCCCCGGTCTTTGTCATTACCTGCAGCCGTGCCCGGGTCTCCTCATTGCGGTTATCAGAAATCAGGATGCAGTAGGACTTGTGCTTTCCCCGGCCTACCCGGCCTCGAAGCTGATGGAGCTGGCTGAGGCCGAAACGGTCCGCGTCCTCCACCACCATCACTGTGGCGTTGGGCACGTCCACCCCCACTTCCACCACCGTAGTGGACACCAGGATGTGGACTTCCCCGGCGGCAAAAGCGGCCATGACCTGTTCCTTCTCCTTGGCCTTCATCCGGCCGTGGACATAGCCCACCTTCAGCTCCGGAAACACCTGCTCCTGGAGCATGGTGGCATACTCCGTCACTGCCTTGCGCTCATCGGGAATGGTGTCATTTTCCTCCACCATGGAGCAGATCACATAGGCCTGACGGCCCTCTGCCACTTCCTTACGGATAAACTCCCACACCCGCTGGCGATAGGCAGAGGTAACGGCAAAGGTGTCGATCTTCTGCCGTCCCGGGGGCAGCTCGTCGATCACCGACACGTCCAGATCCCCATAGATAATGAGAGCCAGTGTCCGGGGAATGGGCGTGGCAGACATGACCAGCAGGTGGGGATTCTCCCCCTTGGCGGACAAAGCCGCCCGCTGGTCCACGCCAAAGCGGTGCTGCTCGTCAGTAACTACCAGCCCCAGGTGGTGGTAGGCCACATCGGCACTAATGAGGGCATGGGTACCGATCGCCACCTGGGCCTCCCCCCGCTCCAACCGCCCCAACGCCTCCCGGCGCTGCTTGGCGGTAAGGCTTCCGGTAAGAAGGACGCAGGTGATCCCCAGCTTCTCCAGCAGCGGCGCAAGGCCTTGATAGTGCTGCTCCGCCAGGATCTCCGTAGGGGCCATAAGGGCCGCCTGACGGCCATTGCGAACAGCGCAGACCATGGCGGCGGCAGCCACCATGGTCTTTCCGGAGCCCACGTCTCCCTGGACCAGCCGGTTCATGGGGCGTCCGGAGGCAAGATCCGTCAGGATCTCCCCGATGGCACGGCGCTGGGCGCCGGTGAGAGAAAAGGGCAAAGCCGCATAAAAAGAGGACAGGTCCGTATCCTCAAAGGGGCGGCAATGCAGGCCATCCCGCCGCCGGCGCAGCTTTTTCAGGCCAATGGCCAGGAGGAACAGTTCCTCGAACACCAGCCGCCGCCGGGCGGTTTCCAGCTCCTTCTCATCGCCGGGGAAGTGGATCTTTTCATAGGCGTAGCCGCTGTGGCAGAGGCCGTGGTCCTGCCGCACCTGGTCGGGCAGCGGGTCCGTCAGCAGGTCCCGGCAGGCGGCAAGCCCCTGCTCCATGGCCCGGATCAGCGTCAACTGGCTGATACCAGCGGTAAGGGGATAGACTGGGACGATACGCCCGGTAAGTTCCCGCCGCCCCTCCTTCTCCACCACCGGATTGGTCATGGCTTTGCGCAGCAAATTCCCTTCCGACTTGCCGTAGAAGGTGTAGGTCTCCCCGGGGATCAGGCTGGTCTTTCGGTAGGCCTGGTTGAAGAAGGTGATATCCAGGGTGCCGCTCTCATCCACCCCCCGGAGTTTCACCAACTCCAGGCCCTTGCGGATGCGGCTGAGAGTAGGGGCGGCGGCCACCATGGCCTCCACACAGGCGCTCTCCCCGTCCCGGAGGTCCTTGATCTTCACCACCTGCCGGCGGTCATCATAGGCCCGGGGAAAATAGGAAATAAGGTCCTGGAGGGTGCGGATGCCCAGCTTCTCCAGGGCCTTGGCCTTCTGCTCCCCAACGCCCTTGATATACCGCACGTCGGTGCTCAGATCTGCCATATCCGCTCCCCTCCTCCCCTTCCGGCAGGATCACACCTGTCGGTTGATGTACTCAATAAACTGGTAATCCAGCGTCCCGTCGGACACAATGGCCCCGGAGCGCAGCACCTGCCACTGGGGCAGGGTGTCCAGGTCCGGGAAGGATACATCGCTCTCCGGCCGGGCGTAGACCCTGGTAAGGTAGCACAGCCGGCAGTAGGGCAGCATGGCGCGGTAGATCTCACCGCCGCCGATGACCCACACCTTCTCCGGGTCCTCTTCCGCCACCAGGGACAGTACCTCCTCCACCGAGGCAGCAGTCTCTACCCCCTCCCGGACAAAATCCTTCTGCCGGGTAAGGACGATGTTCCGCCGCCGGGGCAGAGGCTTTCCACCCGGCATGGACTCCAGGGTCTTTCGTCCCATGATCACGGTTCCCCCGGTGGTCAATGCCCGGAAACGCTTCATATCCTCCCCGATGTGGAAGAGCAAATCATTTCCTTTTCCAATGCCCCAGTCGAGGCTCACCGCAGCGATCGTATTCATCAGATAGCCACCTCGATCTTCTCATCAAAGGGCCAGGGGTCGTAGCCCTCCAGCTGGAAGCTGTCTACGGTGAAGTCATAGAAGTTTTTCACATCCGGATCGATGATGAGCTGGGGTGCGGGCCGCGGCTCACGTTTGATGAGCTCCTCCACCAGGGGCACATGGCGGTCGTAGATGTGACAGTCAGCAATGACGTGGACCAGTTCCCCGGCCTCCAGCCCCGCGTGGCGGGCCATCATATGGACCAGGACGGCGTACTGGCACACATTCCAGTTGCTGGCAGTAAGCATGTCCTGGCTGCGCTGGTTCAAAATGGCATTGAGGGTATTGCCGCTGACGTTGAACGTCATAGAGTAGGCGCAGGGATAGAGGCCCATCTCGCTGAGGTCGTGGTGGTTGAAGATGTTGGTGAGCATCCGGCGGCTGGCGGGATTCTCTTTCAGATCTTTCAGGATCCTGTCCACCTGGTCGTACCAGCCGTCGCTGTACTTGTGCTTGACACCCAGCTGGTAGCCGTAGGCCTTGCCGATGGTGCCCTTTTCGTCAGCCCAGGCATCCCAGATCCGGCTGTGGAGCTCATGGGTGTCATTGGACTTCTTCTGCCAGATCCACAGGAGTTCATCCACGCAGGACTTGAAATAAGTCCTCCGCAGGGTCATGATGGGAAACTCTTTCCGCAGATCGTAGCGGTTCACCACACCAAATTTCTTCACCGTGTGGGCGGGAGTACCATCCTCCCAATGGGGCCGAACGGCAAGGTCCGTATCCCAGAAACCATTATCCAGGATATCCCGGCAGACGTTGACAAATACCTGATCCGCGTAACTCATGGCCTTTCCTCCCTTTCTGTATGGGCCGGGATAGCCCCGGCTTTCTCTGCAAATTCAGCTCCCAGCCGCCACAGCAGCGGCTCAAAGTCCACGCCCTCCCGTGTCGGGTAGTTCTGTGCCGCCGTTCTCTCGGCGCAGCGGGCAGTAAAATCCGCCGCCAGGGACGCGGCGGCGGACAGGTCCATTCCCCGGACCAGAGCGCCGGTGAGGACGCTGGCAAAGAGGTCGCCGGTACCGTGAAAGCTGCCTTCCACCCGGGGCGCCGCTACCATCTCCGTTCGTCCGGCAGCCCGGTCAAAACAAACTGCACCAATCCGTCCGGGTTCCAGCGTCACGCCGGTGAGAACCACGGAGCGCCGTCCCTTCAGGCTCAGCTCCTCCGCCCACCGGCGGCAGTCCTCCTCCCGCTCCAGTGTGACCTCGTCATAATTCCGCTCCAGCAAAATAGCCGCTTCCGTCCGGTTGGGAACTACCACATCCGCCAGGCGGCTGAGCTCTTTGACCCCCTGACACATCTCCGTGGTATAGGTCCGGTAGGGCTTGCCGTTGTCCCCCATAACAGGGTCAACCACCACAACGGTATTGTCCCGGCGGAACGTACGGATAAAGCTCTCTGTCAGGCCGATCTGCCGGCGGCTGCCCAGAAAGCCGGTGTAAATGCCGTCAAACCCCAATTTCAGGGATTGCCAGTGGGCGGTGATAGCCGTCATCTCGTCGGACAGATCCAGGAAGGTGTTCCCGGTAAAGCCGCCGGTGTGGGTAGAGAGGATGGCAGTGGGCACCGGACAGCACTGGAGCCCCATGGCGGAGAGAGTAGGCATAACGATGGTGAGAGAGCAGCGGCCAAAGCAGCTGAGATCGTGCACAGCAGCGACACGAGGCGTAGGCATGATGGGAATCCTTCCTTTTCCTTCCCCGTCAAAGCGGGGAAATTGTCAGTCATACTTCGCCAATTATATGTCATTTTCGCCATTCTTGCAAGGGTGTCCCCAGGGAGAAATCTGCCGCTCCTGGTTCATTTTCCTTTTCAGCATTCCCTCTCTGCCGGCCTTTGAAATTTCCCGTTTACAAACCAACCTGTTATGGAGTATAATGCGAAAGGTATCACATCAAACATATCAGATCATAAATATGCGCCTGTGATGGAATTGGTAGACATGCGAGATTTAGGTGCCGTCACCTTAGTGAAGGTTTACTGCTCCGTTTCCGGTGCCCATGATCTTAAAAATTGAATATGCGCCTGTGATGGAATTGGTAGACATGCGAGATTTAGGTTCTCGTGCAGCAATGCGTGTGGGTTCGAGTCCCTTCAGGCGCACCAAAAACAGGCATTAAGGTTATATATCCTTAACGCCTGTTTTTCGTGAAAAGCTCAATCTAATCAAGGGTCAGCCGGTAAAATCCAACAGTTCCCGCTTCTGTTCATATAGCGATTCCTGCATGTAGGACTGTGCAATCTTATCAAGTAGCGCCGCAGAACGCGGGTAAGATATCCGGATCTTAGATGCGTTTACACGATACTTGTCAGATATTTCCTTCTCTTCCAGCCCCCCTGTTACCACATGAAACCTCCGTTGGTTATGCAATTCTGTAATTAACCCGTTCTCTAATTTTTCACTATGTGAGTGTTCAAAGTAATCTCGTATTACTTCGTGAGGGAAAATACCATCGATACCAACAGGGGCATAGCTAAGCACTCGTCCAAAACAAAACGCAAAAGAATTTGTATATCCAATCTTTTTGGCATGTTCTTGTGCTGTAGTAACCCACGCATTAAATTTATCTTCCGAAATAGATTTCCCGTCAAAACCAGGTACTGTTTTAAATAGTTCGATTATATCATACGCTATGCTTCTCTGATTATCAGGATGTTCTTTCGCCAAAAATTCAAATCCTGGATCTGGCTTGTAATTATATGCTATCAATTCAACAAACTCAATTGGGTTATTACTTAAATACCTATTAATCCCGTTTGGAATCCATTCATGTTTGAGATATGGCATATACGCAATTTCCAATTGAACTAATGTATTTAACTCAACATTTTGATCAGCATACAATTTTTTGAAGAGGTGCCGAATGCCATGTTCTGATAAGTCTTTAATCGATGCTCCCGTTGGTTCTGTATAGTTTTGGAACTCACAACATTTGTGTAGAATTGAAACAATCATTGTTGAGTTGGAATATTCAGAATACTCTATTACTCGAGCAGCCGAAAAAGGTCTGTTGTATTTAAGTAACTGGCTCAAGAAAAAATCCCAGTATTGGACGAGCTCGTCGTCGAGTCTGTATACACTAATGTTCTCCCAATAATATTGGGACACTTCGTCTCCAAATTCATCAACTCGCTTCCAAATATTTGGATCCAAAGGCGCTTGACATAGAACACCGGCATATTCCGCATTGGTTAGGGTACTTGATTTCAATTCTTCGATTAGCTTGTCCAATCCGTTGATTCGATATAAGCGCCACAATATTGAAGAACTCAGCTGATGATTTTGTGCCTTAATTCTAAAAATGAGGACAAAATCATATGAATTACGAAGTATCTTGTCAACAATAACTTCGGTTAACATCTCGCAATCATAAGCGTTTGAGGAAAAAGTAATCAAGGCATCTGATCCATATCCCTCCAAGATTTCGTTAATGGCAGTTTTTTGTACCTCATGTAGATAATTGCGTTCCTTGACATAATCATATCGCTGTTCTTCATATGGGATTGGATGTAATAAGTCCGGATTGTATTTGAACAAATACACATATTGCTCATAGTTGTTCGGCAGTATCTGTGTGAGTACCTGTTCCATCCGTGTTAAGAACTTTTCAGGAATTGCCCAGTCGGTGTTGCAGAACTTTCGATTTTTGCTAATTTCAGATCTTAAAGCAGTTGCAATTGCATTAAGCTCAGACGCAGAGAGATTTTTACAGAAATCAGACAGCCTATCAATCCAAAAATTAACTGCGCCGAAAAAGAACGATGCATGTTCGATGATTACAATCCACTGATCTACGCTGTTAGCATTTGCTATAGCGATGTCTGCTACGGTGTGTAGTATAGACCTATGTTCTGAAACAGTTATCTTTTCTTCAAATTCTTTTTCAAAGGTATGCCACTTTGGTTTTTGAATAGAAGTACATATTGAGTGTCCCTGTGGTAGCAGTTTGGCAATAAGCTCGTTTCCTGTATAGGTGTATGTTTTACAAATTTTTTTCAATAATTCTAACCGTTGACCACAGTCGAGGCAACATTGCGGGTGCCATGTGCAAAAAATCTCATACAATGTGTTAATGGGTGAATTTTGTAGAGAGTATTTAAACTTCTTTTCACCAATTTTTGACAATACTGTAATTGCGCGAACAACATAGTTTTCATACCAAACAAGCTGTTCTAACGCCCAGAGGATGTATGTGTAGTAACTCCTACCCCAAAGCGCATCTGCTACTGGTTTAAAGAGTATCCACATTTCACTCTCTTCATTTTCAACCTCGTGTTCGATTTTTTCGAGAAATGCAGAAGGAGACGCCTCAGCTAATAATGTCAACATGGGAGCTATAGTATTCCATTGCTGCCATGTGTTAATCGCACGGAGAAGTTCTCTTACTAAAGAATATACATAGTACTCTGTTGATGTAATATTGCAGTTATTATCCTCGGTGTTTTGCTCTGAGAGTAAAATCAAGCTGATAGTTAACCCTTGGCATAGTAGGTTTGAGTACGGAGCACTCTTTCCGTATATTGATGCCATTGCCCATTGGTCTTCAGGAAGTTCAAATGTTGGATCTTTTGTTCCAAAAACCATAAGAACGCACTCTTTTAGTCGTTGAATTTGCTTTGTAGTCAGCCTTGTGAATAGAAATGTCCACATATCTTGTACAGATACAACCTGATAGACTTCAAATACTTTAAAAATTGGTGCATCTTCAACCGACAGCCACCTATTAATTCGCTGGATGTATTCTTCGTACTTGAAACCGCTTAATATTTCTATTGCTTTCTTGTCTCCATCAATACTACCGTTCCAACCACCGGCCAAAAAAACAGGAATTAGATCGTCAAGCATTGACTCAGAAAGCCATTTTGGTTTCTTCCTGGCAACGATTGTGGTAATTTGTCTGTAAAGGGGAAGAAAACTGCGTTTTGTTTCTGTTTCGATTTTTGTAAACTCAGTTTCTTTAAAACCAAGAGTCTTTAATGCTTCATGGTAGACGGCCTTGCGTCGTTTATCTATTTTTATGGAGTCCACATTTTTTGTTATTTTCGATAATGGAGAATATTTGGCTACTGGAAGGAGAATAAATGAATCAGACGGGCATCGGATATCCTCAGTAAAATTAAAAACTGGTATAAGCAAGCAATTTGTTTCATTGCTAATAACAAGCCGGTTCCATTCTTCGGGAGATTCTATCACGAGGGTGCGATTCATTATTGCCTTGTACTGCTCATGTGTTCGAAAATAGGCGGCAACAAATAAAACTGATTCAATTGTTGACTCAGAAATTACAGTAAGAGAGCCTGTTCCTGCTTCAAGCCACTTCGATAAATAAGCACTTTGAACATCTCGTCCAAGAAGAAAAAACTCATTATTTAATTTCGGCAAAGTATGTTCAGCGTAATCATCCCAATAACTCTCAATAGTACGAATACCTGCAATATGTTTCCCTATTATATTAGCAAACCATACTGCCACGGAAGTATGCGAATATAACCACATTGCAATTTTTGCCCCATCTATGATACGAATATCTTTCCAGTTATACTTAGATTTGCTTTCATTTATAAGTTCTTCTATGGATGTTTTATGATTCCATATTTTTAATGTAGAAAAAATGAAGGTACTTTCATGGACATCAACACCAAGAGAATTCTTATGTCGTTTTTCAATGTCCTCCTTAAATTTACTCATGGAATCTTCGTTTGTTCCAAATTCCCAAACGGACTTTCCTTCTGGAAAGTAGCTTGTTGACTCGCCAGAATTCAACACTCCGTCATATCCTGAAAACTGAATTCCTTTTTCAATAGGGAAATTATAATCATCTATTTTTGAAGAAGTGCTCAATATAAGCCTTACGATTAATTCAGGCAGTATTTCTTGAGCTCTACGAGGATTCATTCGAGCCCATGTATCGATTTCTGTTGCTGTCACTAAATTATTCATAAGCATTCTCCTCAAAGAAGACTCAGTAAAGCGTTTTACTACAGAATGCACCCATTGTCTATTATTCGATTATTAAATTATATCATTTGAGGTTAGTTTCATCAATGCTCTTATCAGCCGCTTCGGTGGATAAGTCTCCTATATTGAAGTGGCATTGTGAAATTCGTTCCATCACAATCCCATCAATCTCCCCTTCCAACTGCTGAATTCTTTCCTGCAACGCCAAAATGTGGGCGTCGAGGATCGGTTTCCTCAACGCCCACATTTTTTGCAACTTTACAATCTGCTCTTGCTCTTTGACATGGCTATCCCGAACTGCTGTGAGATACTCCCACACCATGGTGTCCAGCGTTTCCTCGTGGATACGGTGGGAGCTACAATAGCTTTTCCCGTTCCGGTGATAGCCCCGGCACACATATTCCACCCGCTGGTTTCCACGCCAGTATCGAATCATCGGAACGAAAGGGTTCCCGCACTCCTGACAGGTAAGCAGTCCGGCATAGCGGTGCTTGGCCTTGTTCCCATTGGCTGGACGGGCCTGCTCTTTCATTCGCCGCTGAACTGCCTCCCACTGCTCCCTGGGGACAATGACGGGGAAGAAGCTCTCATGCCGGTACCACTCACTTGGGGACAACCGTTTTACTTTTCCACCGTTGGTCTCCGAGCGGTGGTTCACCAGCGCGCCGGTATAGGCCTCTTCCACCAGTATATTTTTGACACTGGCATAAGTCCAGAGATATTTCCCGTCCTGGGTTTTGTGTGCGGCCCGCACCTCCCGGCCACAGTGCTCGGCACGGAGCTGCGCCGGAGTTTTGCGCCCCAGCCCATTGAGCTGTCGGGCAATTTCTCTTTGCCCGCATCCCTCCAGATACAGGGCGTAGATGCTCCGCACCGTCTCCGACGCCTCCGGCTGGATCTTGATCTCACCGGTGTTCCGATCTTTCCAATACCCGAAGGGCGGCGTGATCACGATGCCCTCTCGCTGCTTCTGGCGATAGCCGGCGCGGATCTTTTTACCGATGTCCTTCGCATAGTAATCGTTCATCAGGCCCCGGACGCCGATAATCAGGTCATCCTCCTCCCGGAAGGTGTCCAGCCTTTCCGTGGCGGAGAGCACCCGGACACCCCGCTCCCGCAGGTAGTCGATAAACAGGGCGGTCTGGGTGCGGTGTCGTCCCAGGCGGGACAGATCCTTTACCACCACACCGTCCAGTCCGCCAGCCTCCACAGCCGCCGTGAGCCGGGAGAGCCCACGGCGGCTGAAGTTCATGCCGCTGATGTTGTCATCGGAAGACAGGCCAGCGATGTGGTCACCCCTTTGGACGGCAAACTCCCGGCAGATCCGCTCCTGATTCTGGAGAGAGTCCCGCTCCGGGTCGTCGTCATTGGACAGCCTGGTATAGATCCACACCCGCATCTTTCCTCATCCGTTCTCGTAAAAATCCCGCATGATAATGGGTCCCAGCCGCTCGAAGTCGTAGTCCTGGGAGAGCCAGCACTCCGTCTGCTCCCCGTTTTCATAGACGTCGATGTGATCCCGGAAGGGAGCCTTCAGGCAAATGTTCAGGGAGAGCTTGCCGTCCTCCTCGTGGACATAGATCCTTTCCACCAGCATCCGCAGATGGGCTTCCGACAGCTTGCCCTCTTTCAGAATGTCGTCCATCATACTGATGTCCCGCTTCAGCCTGGATTGCCGGCTGCGGAGGGTGACCTCGATATTTTGGAGCTCCTCGATCTGCTTCTTCGCCGCCGCGATCTCCTCCTCCCGCTTTTGGATCATGCGGTCATAGCGTTCCGCGTTTGCCTTGTCCCGGATGCGTTCCATCAGGATCACCTCCATCTCGTCCTCCAACACTTCCACCCGCTGGGCCAGCTTTTTGATCCGCGCGGCGGCGGTGGAGGCCTTGGGCCGCCACTGGTCGATCAGATGCTCCATGGCGTTCCAGTTGTCCTCATACATCCGCTTGGTCTGGAGCAGTTCTTTGCAGATCAGGCGATCCAGCGTTTCCTCCTCCACCGTGTGGGCGGTGCAGTGTTCCTTGCCGTAGCGGTGGTAGGTGTCGCATCGGTACTCCACCCGCTCCCCATTTTTCAACTTGACCCGCTTTCCCACAAAGGCGCGGCCGCAGTCCTCGCAGCGGAGCAGGCCGCCGTATCGGAGAACTCCCTTGCTCGGCGCCGCCCGTGTATGGTTTTCTTTCCGCGCCTGGAGAAGTATTTGCGCCTGCTCCCAAATTTCCTTGGTCACAATGACGGGGAAATAGTTCTCATGCCGGAATTGCTCTGACGCCTCAGTAAACCGGAAGGTTTTGTTGATTTTATTGCGCTCGCTCTTGTGGCAGATCAAAGTGCCGATGTAGCTCTCATCCCGCAGGATTCGGGAAACCATGGTGCCGTCCCACAGATACTTCTTCAAGATCGTGTCCTGGGTACTGGGGAGCCGCTTGCGCAGAAGCTCCAACTGGATCTGGGCCGGCGTTTTCCGTCTCTGTTCGTTGAGTGTTCTGGCAATGGCTTTCAGCCCCTGTCCGCCGGTGTAGGCGGTGAAGATCATACGCACCGTCTCCGCCGCTTCCTCCACGACCACCACCTGCTTGGTGTTCTTGTCCTTGAAGTAGCCGAAGGGCGGAATGATGACGATGCCCTCTTTCTGCTTCTGCCGGTACCCGGTGCGCACCCGGCGGCTGCCGTCCCGGGCGTAGAAGTCGTTCACCAACCCCTTGAAGCCGATGATCAGATCGTCGTTCTCATTGAAGGTGTCGATGTTTTCCGTGGCGGAGAGCACTCGTACGTCGTGTTCCCGCAGATAGTCTATGAACAGGGCGGTCTGGGTGCGGTGGCGGCCCAGGCGGGACAGGTCCTTCACCACCACGGCCTCGATCTCTCCCGCCTCCACCACCTCGTAGATCCGATCGATGCCGGGGCGGTTGAAGTGCATCCCGCTCACATTGTCGTCGAAAGACTCGCCCACCACCTCATGGCCATTAGCGACGGCGTAGTTAAAAATGATCTTCCGCTGGTTGCTCAGGGAGTTGAGTTCCTCGTCCTCGTCTCTGGACAGGCGGTAATACAGCCAGACTTTCATGCTCCATCCTTTCCGATGTGCTGCGCGTTTTTTTGTAGCACAACACATACCACAATCATTCAGGAATAGCTATGGAAACTATTCATGCAGGTTCAGATTCTACACAATCCACAAGAACGGTCTCCAATTTTGTGTAAGGGTGATCCGCAGACAGGTAGTCATGAATCACCCCTTTCAAAAATTCGTCGAACTGTGCGTCCGTGCCCACATAGGAAAATAGGACGCTTGTAATCTCGGGGCGCTTTCTCCTCATAATCTCCTTCCTGCCTGGAGGGGCAAAATGGCAGACCGCACTCAGCGCATGGTCTGCTGCCAAGTTGGTTCTTCCTCATGATCGTCCTCCTTGTGACCCAGGGCGATCTTTTTTGCTTTCTCCCTGCGGAGGGCTTTCTTATCTGTGTGCTGGTGCATGGTGGTGGCATCCCTCACGGGAGCAGCGTCTGGGCCGCGCTCCACAGCTTTTCCCAGCTGAACCAGACCGCCCACAACACGCCCCCAATCAGGAGCAGGCTCATCAGCCCCAGCAGCAGGCTGCTCCAGGGAATGTAGGGCAGGTGCGGCTTGGGCAGAGAGAAGTGCCGCTCTCTCTTTTTCCCAGCCTGTTGCAGCTCCGCCCGCATTTGGGCCACATCCCGCGCCAGCGCCTCCAGCTGGGCCTGGGTGGGGAGCTGCCCCATCTGCCGGCTCAACGCCCGAAGCAGGGCCTCCTGTGGGCCAACGCTGGCCTCCAGGCGCTCCAGCCGGCCGCTGTTGGTACTCTCCAGCCGGTACAGGGCGCTGACCACTGCCAGCAGGTTCTCCCAGTCCTGCCTCGTGGGAGCGTCCGGCGGCGTAGTCCGCACAAGCGTAGTCGACAGCTGGTTCAGCCGTTTCAGTTCCTCTGTAGATAATCTCCGCCCGGATTCGGAATTCACGTTCCATGACCTCCTTGGTGTATTTTTCCTCGTGGAGCCGGTCATCCCGGCACTTCATGCCCTCCGGCGCGGTGTAGGTGATGTTCTTCCGGCTGTCCGTCCACCGCACCTGATACCCCTCGCTCTCCATCAGAGAGAGGAACTCGTCTTTGGTGGCAGCATATCTCATGCACTGGTCGATGGCGCTCATCAGCCGGAACTTCCAGCTCTCTCCCTTTGCGGCGGAGCGGTACTCCCGGGTGCCCATGCCCTGGGCCTGATTCTTCCGTTCTTGCGGCAGCACCGAAAATCCGTGCGCCAGACACAGCTCGTCCGACAGCTGCCGCAGGCTGCGAAGGGTATTGGGACCCTGCCGGAGCATTTTGCCGCTCTCCCAGCACACCGCGTTGACGATGAAGTGGGAGTGGATGTGCTCCGCGTCCAGGTGGGTGGCGATCAGTACCTCGCTGTCCGGCCAGGCCCTTGCCGCGAACTCTTTCGCCAGCTGGTGGGCCTGTTCTCCGGTGATCACCTCGTCCGGAGAAAAGGACTGGACGTAGTGGTAGAACCAGACGGGACTGTCCTTGCGGCAGGCGTTCCGGGTGGCCTGGAACTCCCGGCCGGCCAGCTGTGGCGTGCAGTTCTGCCCGCTGACCAGCTGCCGGCCATTCTCGTCCAGTGTTTTTTCATCCTGCAAGATGTATCGTGTCACGCCGCTCAGCGCACCGGCGGACTGCTTTTTGTACTTGATGAAGTTGACCGTGGCCATCAGCGGTGCTCCTGTTCGGTCAGCTCCCGGAGCTGATGGTAGATCCGCCCCAGGGCCTCCATGGTCTCGCCTAACCGGACTTCCTGGATCTTGCCCATGTTGGCCAGCACCACCAGCTGGTTGACGTTTCGGCCGATGCCCTTGAGCTCGTGGGTGAACTCTTTCAGCCCGTCGATCACCACTACCCGGTGCCGCAAAGCGGCGGCGCGGACATAGGCTCCGGTGGACATGTGGGCCGTTTCCGCCTTGGCCTGGATTGTCTCATATTGCTCCGGTGTCACCCGGAGCGTGATCCGCTTTTCTTTTTTCTGCTTCATTCGCACCTCTCGCTTCCTCGTCTCGCCAAACGAGAGCCCAGCGGAGCGGGTCTCGTTTGGAAAGGAGACGCAGTGTAGTGAATTTACTTTCGGCTTTTTGCCGAAAGCAAATGATATGGAACTTGCGTCGACGCAGTGGGTCCGGGCTTCCGCCCGGAATACGCCGGTTTTCCGGCGGCGCCAAGACCGACAAAGTCGGACAGGTGCTCTGCTTGCCCTCCCAAAAGGGAGGAGTCCGTTCCCCGGCGGGGCCACCGTTTTCCTGTGGCAGTGATCCGCAGAGAAGGAAGAATGCAAGGGTGCAAAGCCCTTAGGTCGTTACATCCTTACAGCCTTGCTCTGGCAGCCGCCAATACCACTGGCTGCCCCGTTTCTCTGAAACGACGCCCAAGTTTTTCTTGGCGATCATCAGCGTGCGCTCCGACACACCCAGCTCCTTCGCTCGGTTCAGCACTTCTTCGGCTGGCACAGGTTCTGTGAGCACCTGCTCCAGCGCCTCCTCCATCCGGGTGGTCTTGGTCTGGAACCTCCCGCCGCCGCTGAGCACATCGTCCACCGACAG
>OJRC01000392.1_pt1 | contig 30376 bp, 34 predicted proteins | sample 1599081 | NCBI WGS metagenome assembly OJRC01 (sample SAMN03922519, study PRJEB24848) | human gut metagenome | isolation source: stool sample | host: Homo sapiens | place: Germany | collected 2010-02 | reverse complement strand
ACGATCTGCTCATATATCGGCACCCCGCCCGCATTGCTGATTTTGATATCCAAGTATGATCACCCTTGTATATTGTGTATATTGATTATATACAATATTCTCAGTTTGTCAAGAGGGTTGTGAAAAATTCCCGCCGGCTCCGGCGTCCGCATTTCTGCACCAGTCTGGCGAAAAAACAGGCCCTCCTCGCAGGAGGGCCTGTTTTGCTTTTCCGGGTCAGGATATGATGCCGTGCTCTATCTTCAGCTCCAGTATCCTCTGGACGCTCTCGTCCAGGCGTTGCTCCGTCAGGCAGCCCTCGGACACCGCCGCCTCTACCGCGCTCACCGCCGCGGCCAGGTCGGGCACGCCCAGCAGGATGTCCCCGCCCGCCTCGATGAAGCGCACGCAGACCTCGCCGTTGTCGTATCCAGCCATGGCGCCCATATCCAGCGAGTCGGTTATCACCACGCCGTCCCAGCCCAGTTCTTCCCGGAGCAGGCCGGAGATGACCGCCTCTGAGATGGTCGCCGGCACCTCGTCCAGCGCCGTCACCGTGATGTGGCCTATCATCACCATGTCCGCCCCGGCCTCTATGCCCGAAATGAAGGGCAGCAGTTCGCCCGCTCTCAGCTCCTCGAGGCTCTTGTTCACCACCGCCGCGCCCTCGTGCGTGTCCGTGTCCGTGTCGCCGTGGCCCGGGAAGTGCTTGAGGCAGCACACCACGCCCGCGTCAGTGAAGCCCTGCACCGCAGAGGCCACCAGCTCCGCCGCCTGCTCAAAGTCGTCCGAGTAGGCCCGGTCGCCTATGACCGTGTTGGCCGGGTTCGTCCACACGTCCGCAACCGGCGCGTAGTCCGTGTTGAAAAGGCAGCTCACCATATCCGTACCGATGGTCAGGGCGTTCTGGTAGGCCGTCTCCGGGCCTTCGTCCTTGTAGCTGTACATGGAGTGGATGAAGGTCGTGCCCAGCTTGTACATGAGCCGGCCCACGTTACCGCCCTCCTCGTCTGCGCTTATGATGAGCGGTATCTTCGAGTACGACTGCGTGTTCTCTATCATTTCCCGCGTCTGTTCCTGCGTCACGAGGTTGTCCACGCTGTAGATCAGGCCGCCTACGGGGTAGTTCTCGAGCGCCTGCTGCGTCGCCTCGCCCGCGACGGTCACGGGCGACAGGCCCGTCAGCTCCTCCGGCCGCACCACGAACAGCTGGCAGACTTTCTCGTGCAGGCTCATGTCCGCCAGCAGCGCCTCCGCCTTGGTCTTCACAGGGTCTGGCGTAGGCGTCGGTTCCGGCGTCGCCGTGGGCACAGGCTCCGCCGTCGGGTCGGGCAGCTCCGTGTTCGAAGCCGAGCCGCAGGCAGAGAGCATGAGACACAGTACGAGTATGAGGCTCAACGCCGGCCTTTCAAGTTTTTTCATTTGTGATTGACCCCCTTTGCCGTTGGTGGTAAAATATATTGGTTATGATTATAAACCGATGATACCTAAATTACAATCAAGAAGGAAGCGCAGAAAATGACTAAGATCGATATATTCTCGGGCTTTCTGGGAGCCGGCAAGACCACGCTCATCAAGAAGCTCATCGCCGAGGCCTATAAGGGCGAGAAGCTCGTGCTCATCGAGAACGAGTTCGGCGAGATCTCCGTCGACGGCGGATTTTTGCAGGACGCCGGCGTCGAGATAACCGAAATGAGCTCCGGCTGCATCTGCTGCAGCCTCGTCGGCGACTTCGCCGAGGCGCTCAAAAAGGTCAAGGCCCAGTTCGCACCCGACCGCATCCTCATCGAGCCTTCGGGCGTCGGCAAGCTCTCCGACGTCATCCGCGCCGTGCAGGGCGTGGGCGACCCGGAGCTCGTGCCCGGCTCCTTCACCACCGTCGTAGACGCGACGCGCGCGAAGATGTACATGAAAAACTTCGGCGAGTTCTGGTGCAACCAGGTCGAGAACGCCGGCGCCATCGTGCTCTCGCGCACGAAGGGCATGAGTGAAACTAAGCTCGCCGCCTGCGTGGACATGCTCCGCGAGCACAATAAGGACGCCGTTATCGTCACCACGCCCTGGGACGAGCTGGACGGCAAGACCCTGCGCGCCGCCATGGAGCACGAGGACAGCCTCAAGGCCGAACTTGCGCGTCTCGCCGCCGAAGCCGCCGAGGATGACGACGACGAGGGCGAGTGCTGCTGCGGCCACGACCACGGGCACCATGACCACGAGCACGAGCATGAGCACCATCACGAGCACGGTGAGGAATGCTCCTGCGGCCATGACCATGAGCATGACCACGAGCACCATCATCACCATCACCACCACGGGCACGACGCGGACGAGGTGTTCGTGAGCTGGGGCGCGGAGACGGCCCGGAAGTTCACGGAGGCGGAGATAGTCGAGGCCCTGCAGGGACTGGACAGCCTGCGCTACGGTCAGGCGGTGCGCGCGAAGGGCTATGTGGCCTCCGATGGCGAGGACTGGATATATTTCGACTACGTTCCCGGCGAGCGCGAGCTGCGCCGCGGCGCCCCGGCTGTGACCGGCAGGCTCTGCGTCATAGGCTCGGGACTGGACGAGGAAGGTCTGAGGGAGCTGTTCAAACTTGGCTGAGCAAAGGCAGATACCCGTCTACCTCTTTACCGGGTTCCTGGAGGCGGGCAAGACTAAATTCATACAGGAGACGCTTGAGGACAAGCGCTTCAACAACGGCGAGCCGACGCTGCTGCTCGTGTGCGAGGAGGGCGTCGAGGAGTTCGAGCCGGAGGAGTTCTCCGGCCACAGGGTGAAGCTCAAGGCCGTGGAGGAAGAAGCCGACCTCACGCCCGAGAACCTCACAGCCTGGCTTGAGGCCGCGGGCGCGGAGCGGGTCATGGTCGAGTACAACGGCATGTGGATGCTCGACTCGCTCTACGGCGCGCTGCCCGACGGCTGGCTCGTGGCGCAGGAGTTCATGTTCGCAGACGCAGGCACCTTCCTCACCTATAACACCAACATGCGCCAGCTATGCTACGACAAGCTCAAGAGCGCGGAGCTGGTGGTGTTCAACCGCTTCCGGCCGGAGATGGACAAGATGGAGTTCCACAAGGTCGTGCGCGGGGCCTCGCGGCGCGCGGATATCGCCTACGAATCGGTGGACGGCAAGGTCGCCTACGACGATATCGAGGACCCGCTGCCCTTCGACCTCGACGCGCCCGTCGTGAACATCGAGGACCGCGACTACGCGCTCTGGTACCGCGACGTGGCGGAGGAGCCGAAGAAATACGCGGGCAAGACGGTGAAGGTCAAAGCCCGCTGCATAAAGCGCAGGGGCATCCCGGCGGGCAGCGTCATCGCCGGACGTCACGTCATGACCTGCTGTGAGGCGGATATTCAGTTCGAGGCCTTCATCTGCAACTGTGCGGACGCGGGCGAGCCGGAGAACGACACCTGGGTCATTCTGACGGCGAAGATGGACTACAAGTTCCACCGGGCCTACGGCAGAAAAGGCCCCGTCCTCACCGCCCTCAGCTGGGAAAAGACCGCGCCGCCCGAGCAGCCCGTCGCAACGTTCTATTGACAAAAGATCCCCACCGCACTGCAAAAGGGTCCTGCCAGTGTGACGAATGTCGGTGAAACGCTCGAATACAGCTATGACAAGCTCATCGTCGCCATGGCCTCGTGCCTGACCGTTGAACTCCAGAGCACAACCTAAGATAATCTCGAACCGCTGGTCAAAGCAGTCGAGGCCGTGTGCCTCATCACCGGCGGAGCCACCTGCTGAATCCGTTTGAGGCCGGACTTGTAATTTGTCCGGCCTCGTTTTATTATATTGTAGAATATGTTTGGGAGTTTTGTTATGAAACGGTCATTTTGTCTTGTCCTTGCGCTTGTACTGCTGCTCTCCGGCTGCGAGGATGTGGAGCCTGCGGCCTCTGAGACCCCGGCTTTCCTCGAATTCACCGACGACCTCGGCCGCAGCGTCTCGGTTGCAGAAAAACCCGCGCGCGTCGCTGCCCTCATCGGCAGCTTTGCCGACATCTGGTGCCTCGCCGGAGGCAAGGACTCGCTCGTCGCCGCCGCCGACGACTCCTGGACCTCCTTTGACCTCGGCCTGTCCGACAGCGTGGCAAACCTCGGTGCGGTAAAGGAGCCAAGCCTCGAGACCCTGCTCGCCGCCGAGCCCGACCTTGTGCTCGCGAGCTGCAACACCGCCGCCGATCTGGAGCTCAAGGATGTCCTTGAGGACGCCGGCATCACCACCGCCTACTTCGACATACAGAGCCTCGACGACTACCTCAACATGCTCGGCATCTGCACACAGCTCACCGACTGCCCGGAAAACTATGAGACCTACGGCTCCGCCGTCCGCGAGCAGGCCGACGCAGCCATCGCACGGCAGGACGGCTCCGCGCCCACCGTCATCTGCATGCGCGCCACGGGCGTTAGCGTAAAGGTCAAGGGCAGCGAGGACTTCGTGCTGGGCGAGATGCTCCGCGACCTCGGCTGCGTAAACCTCGCGGACTCCGGCGATATTCCGCTCGACACCCTGAGCCTCGAGTACATCATCGCCGCCGAGCCTGAGTACATCTTCGTCGTGCTTCAGGGCTCCGACCCCACGAACGCCATGGAGACCCTGCAGCAGACCCTGCTCTCCGACCCCGCGTGGGCCGGACTTGAGGCCGTGCAGGAGGACCGCTTCTTCACCCTCGAGCACTCGCTCTACAACCTTAAACCCAACGCCCGCTGGGGGGAGGCCTATGAAAAGCTCGCAGACATCCTCTATCCGGCCTGAGCGGCCGCTTGCAAGAGTATACATCCCACTCGCCCTCGCGACGTTCGCCGCTGCCGCGCTCAGCCTCATGCTCGGGCCGGTGAGCCTCAGCCCCGGCGAGGTCATATCGGCCTTTTTCAAGTCCGAGGCCGTGACGAGCGCCGACCGCATAGCGCTCTACGCCCGCCTGCCGCGCACCTGCGGCTGCATCGTCGCGGGAGCGGCCCTCGCCGTCTCCGGCGCGGTCATACAGAGCGTGCTCTCGAACCCGCTCGCCGCGCCGAACGTCATCGGCGTGAACTCCGGCGCGGGCCTCGCCGCCGCCATATGCTGCGCCTTCTTCCCGGGCGCCTACGCCGCGGTGCCCTTCGCCGCTTTCCTCGGCGCACTGCTCAGCGTCCTGCTCGTGCTGCTCATTGCCGAGCGCACGGGGGCGTCGAAGATAACCCTTGTCCTCGGTGGAGTGGCCATATCCAGCGTGCTCTCCGCGGGCGTGGACGCCGTCGTCACCTTTGTGCCGGACGCACTTGTCGGCTACTCCGATTTCCGCATCGGCAGCCTCTCCGGCCTCACGATGCAGAAGCTCGCGCCCGCCGCGTGGGTCGTGCTCGCGGCGCTCGCCCTCGCCTTCTCGCTCACGCACGAGCTCGACCTGCTCATGCTCGGGCGCGACACTGCCCGGAGCCTCGGCCTGAGGGCCGGGAGGATGCGCGTCCTCCTGCTGGCAGTCGCGGCGGCGCTCGCGGGCGCGGCGGTGAGTTTTGCGGGGCTTTTGGGCTTTGTCGGCCTCATCGTGCCGCACATCATGCGCAGGCTTGTCGGCGACGAGAGCCGTCTGCTCCTGCCCGGCTGCGCCATGGGCGGGGCGGTCATGCTGCTCATATGCGACCTCGCGTCGCGGATGCTGTTTCGGCCTTACGAGCTGCCCGTGGGCATAGCGCTCTCCTTCATCGGCGGGCCGTTTTTCGTCTGGCTGCTGCTAAGGCAGAGAAAGGGGCGCAGGCATGATTGAGATGCGCAGGCTCGCGGCCGGCTACAACGGCAGGGCCGTGTTTACGGATGTAACGCTTGACTTCGTCCCCGGTGAGGTGCTCGTGCTCGCCGGGCCGAACGGCTGCGGCAAGAGCACGCTGCTCAAGGCCGTCGCGGGCATTGAGCCGGTCATGGCCGGGGAAATACTCTTTGACAGCGTACCCATGGGCAGGCTCACCCCGCGCGAGACGGCGCAGAAGGCGGCCTACATGCCGCAGGAGCGTGGCGTGCCCAGCATCAGCGTCCGGCGCATGGCCCTGCACGGGCGCTTCCCCTACCTCTCCTATCCCCGGCGCTATCGGGAGGAGGACTACGCCATCGTGGACGCGGCGCTCGAGCGCGCGGACGCCTCGGAGCTGGCCGCCCGGCCCGTGCCGGAGCTCTCCGGCGGGCAGAGGCAGCGGGCCTACCTCGCCATGGCCCTGGCGCAGGACACGGGAACCATCATGATGGACGAGCCGACCGCCTTCCTCGACATCGGCCACCAGCTGGCCGTCATGGACACGGCGCGGGCCCTCGCCGGCGAGGGCCGGGCCGTCGTGCTCGTGCTGCACGACCTCTGCCTCGCCATGAAACGCGCCGACCGGCTCGCCGTCCTCGCGGACGGGGGCCTCGCCGCCCTCGGCGCGCCCGAGGACATCTTCGCCTCCGGCGTAGTGGACAGGGTCTTCGGCGTGCGTCTCCGGCGCGTGGAGACCGAGAGCGGCTGGCAGTATTATTTTGCTTAGGTGGTGAGGATATGGCGCTGTTTCCACTGTTCATAGAACTGGATGACGCGGACGTGCTCATCGTCGGCGGCGGGCGCGTGGCCCTGCGCAAGGCCCTGAGCCTCGCAGACTACGGGGCAAGGGTGCGCCTCGCGGCCCCGGAATTCTGCCCGGAGCTGGAGGGCGACCAGAGGTTCGATCTGCACCGCCGCGGCTTTGAGGACGCGGACATCGAGGGCGCGCGGCTCGTCGTCGCCGCAACGGGCGACCGGGCGCTCAACTCGCGCGTCTCCGCCCTCTGCCGCGAGCGCGGGGTGCCCGTAAACGTCGTGGACTACCCGGGCGAGTGCAGCTTCATCTTCCCCGCCCTGCTCCGGCGCGGGTCGCTCTCTGCCGGCGTCACGACCGGCGGGGCCAGCCCGACCGCCGCGGCCTGGGCGCGCGACAGGCTCGCGGAGGCCCTGCCCGAGGGCTTTGAGGATATGCTGACGGCCCTCGGCGAGGCCCGGCCGCTCGTCAAAGAGCGCTTCCCGGACATCTCCCGGCGAGGCGGGGTCTTCGCGCAGCTGTTCGGACTGTGCCTCCGGCTGGGCCGAGCGCCGGACGAGGCGGAGCTTGCGGCGTTTCTGGAGGCTGAGGATGAACGATAGTTACGGCAAAGTATATCTCACCGGCGCGGGCTGCGCAGGGCCGGAGCTGCTGACGCTCAGGGCCGTGCAGCTCATCTCGGGCTGCGACTGCCTCGTATACGACGACCTCGTGGACGAGGGCATCCTGTCGCTGGCCCCGCCGGAGGCCGAGCGCATCCGCGCCGGCAAACGCGCCGGGCGGCACTCGATGCGTCAGGAGGAGATAAACCGCCTGCTCATCGACTGCGCGGGCAGGCACAGCCGTGTCGTGCGGCTCAAGGGCGGCGACCCCTTCGTCTTCGGGCGCGGGGGCGAGGAATTCGCGGCGCTGAGTGAGGCGGGCATATACTGCGAGCTGGTGCCGGGCGTCAGCTCCGCCATAGCCATACCCGAGCTGGCGGGCATACCCGTGACGCACCGGGGTCTCGCGCGGAGCTTCCACGTCGTCACGGCGCACACCGCCTCGGACGAGCTGCCCGAGGACATCGACACGCTTGCGAGGCTGCACGGCACGCTGGTGTTTCTCATGGGCCTCGGCAGGCTCGGGGCGCTCTCGGCACGGCTCATGGAGGCCGGAATGGACGCGGGTATGCCCGCCGCGGTAGTCTCTGGTGGAAACGCGAGAAAGCCCCTGTGCGTTCGCGGCACGCTCGCCGATATCGCGCGAAAGGCGCGCGAAGCGGGCGCGGAGGCCCCGGCAGTCATCGTCGTCGGAGACGCGGCGGCGCTCGAGTTCAGGGCCGGGACTGACGGGCCGCTGGCTGGCGTTCGCGTAGCGCTCACGGGCACGGAGAGCTTTCGGCGGCGGCTGTGCGAGCGGCTCCGGCCTCTGGGCGCTGAGGTCCTCACGGCAGCGCGGACAAGGCTCGTGCCGCTGGACTTCGGGCTTTCGCCCTCCGAGCTGCACGGCGGGCGCGGCTGGCTGGTCTTCACCTCGGCAAACGGCGTGGAGCTGGCGCTGGGACGGCTGCTGGAACGGGGCCTCGAGCTGCGGCGGCTCTCCGGCTGGGGCATAGCCGCCATCGGCCCCGCTACGGCGCAGACGCTCCGGCACTTCGGGCTGAGCGCCGACCTCGTGCCGGAGACATACACGAGCGAGGCGCTCCGCGACGCGCTGGCGGAGCGCACAGGCGACGGCCCGGTGCTGCTCCTGCGCTCGAAGCTGGGTTCGCCGGTACTGCGGGAGCTGCCCGGTGCGCGGGATATCGCGGTCTATGACCAGCGCTTCGAGGCCAGCCCGGTGAGCTGCGATTACCTCGTCCTCGGCAGCGCGGCCGCGGCGCGCGCGTACTTCGCGGCCAGCCCCGACAGGGATTTCACCGCCGTCTGCCCCGGCCCCGTCACCGCCGGCGCCGTCCCGCAGGAGGTCAAAAAACTAACGGCCCAAGCCGCCTCCGCCGACGCCATCGTCCGGGCGATAGTCGAGGCGCACGGGCAGGAAAGATAAAAACGGCCTCGGGGCATCCTCAGTTTTGAGGATGCCCCGAGGTTTTTCTTTTCGGACTCAGGCCGTGGCCGCCGTGATGGGGGCCTTGCGGGTCAGGAGCCAGTCGAACACCGCGAACACTACCGCCACGCCCACTAGGAACATGCTCAGGTTCAGCGGGGCCTCGCCCAGCCAGCGGAAGAAGCTCAGCACTGCGTCCATGAACCCGCCAACTATCAGCGTCGCGTTCATGAGCAGCAGCAGCGCGGCGCCCATGCCCAGCGACACTATCCAGCGCCACAGCTTCGTGAGCCGCCAGTACAGCAGCGACAGGAAGCTGCCCACGAATACCGCGGAGCCGCTCCACACAAAACTCAGCAGGAAGCTACGCAGCTGCCCTGACAGGCTCAGGTCCTCGCCGTAGATCATGGCGTAGAAGCTCATGAGCGCCGCGTTCGTCGTGTCCTGCGTCGCGACCGACAGCCATTCAACGAGCGTCACGCCCAGCGCCGCTACCATCGACGCCACGACATTGGCCGTGAAGCAGGCTGCAAGGCTCGTGCCGCGCGAAACACCGTTCTGTATGCCCAGGCGCAGGTCCTCGCGCACCGTCACAATGCCCAGGACGAACGAGAACACCGTCAGGGCTATCGAAAAGTTTGAAATCACCCGGCCGTTTATCTCCGAGACCATTATCATGATGCCGTAGATGACCAGCACCATGCACAGCAACGTAACTATCAGGAACACGCCCACGGCCTTGAGGTCGTCCTTCAGCCGGTATTTGAAAATTGGCAGGAAGTTCATTTCGCATCCTCCTCGTTCATGAGACTGATAAAGTAGTCCTGCAGGCCCATGGCGCTGACCTCGAGGCCGGCGGGGACGCGCGCGTCGGGCTCGCCCTCGACGCAGGCGGTCTTGAGCCCGCCTATGGCCGTAGTGTTCAGCACCTGCCGGCCCGCGATGTAGCTGTCCACCAGCCCGGCGGGGCCCGTCACCGTGTGCGCCGCGCCGGTGAGCTCCTCAGCCGAGGCGTCGCGCAGGATACGCCCGCCCTTTATAATGACCGCATGCTCTATGAGCGGCGCGGCCTCCTGAATGAGGTGGGTCGAGAGGATGACCGTCTGCCCGCCGCCGCCGCAGTGCTCCATCAGCAGGCGGTAGAACATGTCGCGGTGCTGCGCGTCCAGGCCCAGCACCGGCTCGTCGAAGATGACGTAGGGCGTGCCCGCCGAGAGCGCCAGCACCAGCCGGAGTATGCTCGAGTAGCCCGTCGAGAGCGCCTTCACCTTCTTGTTCATCGGCAGGCCGAACTTTTGCGCCAGCTCCATCGCCAGCTCAAGGTCAAAGCTCGGGATGAAATCCGCCGTTATCTTCAGCGCGCCCTTCACCTTCATGCTGTCCGGGAACAGGTTCTGCTCCGCCATCATGTACACCTTGCCGAGTGCCCTGTCGCGCCCCGGGGCGGATTCGCCGTCTATCAGCACCTCGCCGCAGTCGGCGTAGAGGCGGTTCGTTATTATGTTCAGCAGCGTCGTCTTGCCCGCGCCGTTCGGGCCGAGCAGGCCATATATCTTCCCGCCGCCGAATGAGAGGCTGACGTCAGAGAGCGCATGGACGCCGCCGAAACTTTTGGATACGTTTTTAAGCTCTATCGCCATCTTTATATCCTCTTTCCATCATTTTCTGAAGCTCCTCAAGCGAGAGGCCGAGCGCTCTGGCCTCCTGCGCCGTGGGCCTTGCCAGGTTTACATAAAAATTCTCGCGCCGCTTGTGCAGCAGTTTTTCCTTAGCGCCAGTGGAGACGAACATGCCGACGCCGCGTTTCTTGTAGACGAGGCCATCCTCCACGAGCAGGTTGATGCCCTTGAGCGCCGTTGCGGGATTGATCTTCAGCGCGGCGGAGTATTCCGTGATGGAAGGTATCTGCCCCTCCTCCGGAAACGCGCCGGAAATTATCCCGTCCTCCAGCATCTCCGCAAGCTGAAGGAAGATCGGTCTGGACTCATCAAAGCCTGCCATTGGCTCACCTCCTGGTGTGTCGGTTAGTTACTTGAGTAATTAACTAACTGTGGCTGAACTATACCATGCCATCATGGCTTTGTCAAGGGGGAGAGCGCAAAAATTTTTATCAGTTCTTCCGGCGGCGCGCGGCCCGTGCCGGCGGTGAGGGCCGGGCTGCGCAATGGCGCTTTAATGGTTGCGGTTTTAGCTAATTTTTCGGCCATTTCAGGTATTTTTGATTCTTTTAGCTCCATTTTTGCCCCCACGCTTCGCCGTCTGCTCCCGCTTCCGTCACAGCCACTCTTGTCTCCGTTTTAATTTACTTCTTTTCGCACAAAATGTATTTTGTTTCTTTTTAAAAGCATCTTCCGCACCAATGCCACGGGGCGCCGGAGACTGCATCCGGCCGGTACACGGGCTGCAAAACCCGCATGAAATCAGCGATTTTTCAGCCTTGTCATGGTTTGTACATTTTCTCAGACGTCCTTCAGTTTTGCTTTTTTGAAAAGCATTCCTTTTAGCTCAATATCCCTGCATTTGCCGTAATTGTGCGCATATCTTGATAATTGACTGGGAATGTGGTAAATTGATGGTGGATATCAGCTTGGTTTTTTGTGCAAATGGACGGCAATGTCGACGTTTTTGGGCCCGAGGTGATTTTAGTAATGAACCGGGAAAAACTGGAACACTATCTTGAGAGCAACCCCTTCGCCAAACTTAGCGAGGTGGTCACTCAGATACTCTACGACCAGATCGTGGTGCTCGACATACCGCCGGCGTCGAAGCTCAACATCAACCAGATCGCCACCGATCTGGGCATCTCCCGCACGCCCGTGGTGGAGGCCATAAACAGGCTGCAGGCCATAGGCTTCGTCGAGACCCGGCCCAACACCAGCGGCTTTTATGTCACGGACATGAACCTGCTCGACATGATAGACCTATACGACGCCCGCACCGCCATCGAATGCGAGGCCGCCGCCCTCTGCGCCGACAAAGCCTCGCCCGAGGCCATCGCCAAGCTGGATTCCCTCGCCACCGAGTTCAAAAAAGCTGTGCCGAGGATGGACGGCAAGCGGCTCAAGGAGACCGACATGCCCTTCCACAAGCTAATAGTGGAGTCGTCGGGCAACAAGTACCTCATACGCAGCTACAACGAGCTGCTGCCGAATCTCACGATGTACCAGGGCTCCTGGTCCAAATTCATCAGCCCCGAGCAGTCGAATCCCTGGTCCAGCCAGGTCGTACATCAGCACGGGGCCATAGTTTCGTCCATAAAGCTCCACATCCCGGCGCTGGCGAGGCAGGCCATGGCCGAGCACATCAAGGCCAGCCTCAACTTCGTGGCCTACTCTGACAACACCGACGACCCCTTCTGGATAGTTAAGCGCTCGTCGGAGAAATCGGACCGGTCGGGGAAGTAGCATGAGGGTCGCGATGATAGGCTCCGGCGCCGCGGGCAGCGTCTTCGCGGCGTATCTGCGCCGGGGCGGCGCGGAGATGTACCTTGTCGACAGGTACAGGGCGCACATGGAAGCGATTGCCTCGCGCGGCCTTGAGTTCAGGTGCCGGGGCGCGGTGGAGCGGCTCGAGGGCTTCTGCACGGCGGAGTCCGCGGCGGAGCTGCCGGTGATGGACATCGTCATCCTGATGGTCAAGGCCACGCAGACGGACATGGTCATGCCGGAGGTCATGCGCTGCGTCGGGCCGGAGATGGTGCTCGTGTCGCTGCAGAACGGGCTGGGCAATGAGGAGCGGCTGGCGAAGTACCTGCCCGCGTCCCGGATACTCTACGGGGCCGGGGTGATAGGTACTGAGCTGCACGGCCCGGGCGTGTGCGAGGCAAAGCCCGAGGGCGGTGTGCAGATGTTCTTCGGCGCGGCGGAGAAGTCTCCGCTGACCGAGAGGGCCGGGCGGTATCTGGCCGACACCTTTACGGCGGGCGGCTGCCGCGCGAGCTTCGAGGAGGACGTGAGGCTTCTGCTCTGGAAGAAGGCCGTGACCAACTGCGGCTACAATGCGGCCTGCACGCTGACGCGGCTGCGCGTGCGCGATGTCATGGACGACGAACAGGGCTTCAGGCTCATGAAAAACATCTGGCTCGAGGGCTGCGCCGTGGCGAAGGCACTGGGCATCGGCGATATCTGGCCGCTCATCGAGGCGGACATCGGGAATCTCAGGGAGAACCTGGGCGACTACTACCCCTCCATGGCACAGGACGCGGTGATACACCGCAGGCAGACGGAGGTCTCCGTGCTGAACGGGGCGATAGCGGAATACGGCCGCAGGCTCGGTGTGCCGACGCCGTACAACGACGTGGCGGCCTGCGTGATAGCGGCGATGGAGCGGAACTACGAAAAGCAATATCGCGGCTGAAGGAAGATAAGGACTCGGAGGTCTGTGAAATGAAAGAGGTCATAGTTCTCATAGGCAACTACGGCAGCGGCAAGACCGAGCTGGCGCTGAACTTCGCCTTTCAGGCGGCGCGCGCCGGCAAGAAGGTGGAGCTTATAGACCTCGACATGGTGAACACGTATTTCCGGCTGACTGACAGGGGCAACCTGATAAAGTCCCGGGAGATACGGCTGGTGTCGCCGAACTTTGTACACTCGAGCGTGGAGACGCTCTCCCTCCCGGCGGAGGTAGCCTCCGCCTTTGCGCTTGACTGGGACACCGTCATCTTCGACGTCGGCGGCGACCCTGCCGGCGCGACGGCTCTGGGACGCTATCACGAGGACTTTGCGGCGCTGCCGGAGGGCAGCCTGAAGGTCCTGAACGTGGTGAATACGCGCCGTCCCATGGCCGGGACGCCGGAAAAGCTCATCTCTCTCATGGAGGGCATGGAGCGGCATTCACGCCAGAAGGTAACAGGCTTTGTAAACAACACGAATCTGGCCAGGCTGGCCTGTGCCGAGGACCTCAGGGACGGCTACGAGGTGGTGCGCGAAGCCTCGGAGCGCTCGGGGGTGCCCGTGCTGTACACGACCGGCAGGCCGGACCTGCTGGAAGGATTCCTCCGCGAGGGGCATGACCCGAAATACATCGGCACTCCCATGGCGATAGAGACCTTCATGCATCGCGACTGGGAGACATTTACGAAAGAGGGGCTGTGAAGGAAGAACGCCGCGCATTGTGAAATTTATCATAATAAGAAATGAGGTAGAAGCATGGTAAAACTCACGATCAACGAGGAGCGCTGCAAAGGCTGCGGGCTGTGCGTCAGGGCCTGCCCGAAGAAGATATTGCAGATCTCCAAGACCAAGCTCAACGCCAAAGGCTACCATCCGGCCGAGATGACCGACATCGAGGCCTGCATAGCCTGCGCGTCCTGCGCCCGCACATGTCCGGATGTGGTCATCCACATTGAGAAGGAATAGGAGGAACGAGATATGGCATTGACTCTTATGAAGGGCAGCGAAGCCATAGCGGAGGCCGCCATTCGCGCAGGCTGCCGTTACTTCTTCGGCTACCCGATCACGCCTCAGACTGAGATACCCGAGTATATGTCGGCGCGCATGCCCGAGATCGGCGGCTGCTTCCTGCAGGCCGAGAGCGAGGTCGGCGCCATCAACATGGTCTACGGCGCTGCCGGTACCGGCGCGCGCGTCCTGACCAGCTCCTCCTCCCCCGGTGTGTCCCTCAAGCAGGAGGGCATCAGCTACATAGCCGCCTCCGAGCTGCCCTGCGTCATCATGAACGTCATGCGCGGCGGCCCGGGCCTTGGCTCCATCCAGGCCGGCCAGGGCGACTACTTCCAGGCCACCAAAGGCGGCGGCCACGGTGATTACCGGCTCGTCGTCCTCGCCCCCGCCTCCGTACAGGAGGCCATCGACCTCATGGAGGTCGCCTTCGACACCGCCGACAAGTACCGCAACCCCGTCATGGTCGTGGCCGACGGCATGATCTGTCAGATGATGGAGCCTGTCGTCCTGCCCGAGATGAAGGAATACAAGATCGACTACACCAAAAAGCCCTGGGCAGCTAACGGCCACGGCGCCAAGGATAAGCCCAGTCGCGCCATCATCAACAGCCTGTATATAACTGTCGAGGAGCTTGACGGCCTCAACGAGAGGCTCCAGGCCACCTACAGGGAGATAGAGAAGAACGAGATCCGCTTCGAGGCCTACAACATGGAGAATGCGGAGATCATCGTCACCGCCTTCGGCACCGTGGCGCGTATCTGCAAGTCCGCCATCGACGACCTCAAGGAGGAGGGCATCAACGTCGGGCTGATCCGTCCCATCACTCTCTGGCCCTTCCCGTACAAGGCGCTGCACGACGCCGCCGTCGCCCCGGGCGTAAAGGCGGTGCTCGACGTCGAGCTTAACGCGGGCCAGATGCTCGAGGACGTGAAGCTCGCCGTGAACGGAGAGCAGAAGGTCGATTTCTTCGGTCACTACGGCAGCCATATGCCGACGCCTGAGGAGATCAAAGAGAAGCTGCTCAGCATGAGGGAGGTACTGTAATGGCCGTAGTATTTGAAAAGACCAAAATGCTCACCGACACTGTATTTCACTACTGCCCGGGCTGCAACCACGGCATAGCGCACAGGCTCGTCGGTGAGGCGATAGAGGAGCTGGGCCTGGCTGATAACGTCGTCGGCGTCGCCCCGGTCGGCTGCTCCGTCTTTGCCTACAACTACTTCAACTGCGACATGTACGAGGCCGCGCACGGCCGCGCCCCGGCGGTCGCCACCGGCGTCAAGCGCGTGATGCCGGGTACCTGCGTGTTCACCTATCAGGGCGACGGCGACCTCGCCTCGATAGGCACGAACGAGATCGTCCACGCAGCCCACAGGGGTGAGAAGCTCACCGTCATCTTCATAAACAACGCCATCTACGGCATGACCGGCGGCCAGATGGCCCCGACCACCCTGATCGGCCAGAAGACCACCACCAGCCCCTACGGCCGCAGCGAGGAATGGTCCGGCGCGCCCATCAAGATCTGTGAGATGCTAAGCCAGATCCCCGGCACCTACTACGCCGAGCGCGTCGCGCTCAACACCACGGCGAACATCATGAAGGCCAAGAAAGCGATTACCAAAGCCTTCAAGTACCAGATGGAGGGCCACGGCCTGAGCATCGTCGAGGTGCTCTCCACCTGCCCGACCAACTGGGGCATGAGCCCGGTCGAGGCGCTCAAGTGGCTCGAGGACAACATGATACCGTACTACCCGCTTGGAGTCTACAAGGATAAGGGGGCCGAGTAATATGAAAGAACAATGCATATTCGCCGGATTTGGCGGACAGGGCATGCTGCTCATAGGCAAGTTCCTTGCAGAGGCCGGCATGGAGTCCGGCAAGCACGTCTCCTGGCTGCCGTCCTACGGCCCTGAGATGCGCGGCGGCACCGCCAACTGCTCCGTCGTCGTCTCCGACAAGCCTGTCGCCTCTCCGCTGATCTCGGTCGCGGACACGGTGCTGGCAATGAACCTGCCGTCCATGCTGAAGTTCCAGAGCGAGGTCAAGCCCGGCGGCCTGCTGCTCGTGAACAGCAGTATTATAGACGAGAAGTCCAACCGCGACGACTGCGACGTCGTCTACGTCCCCTGTAACCACATTGCCGAGCAGATCGGCAACCCCAAGGGCGCGAACGTGGTGTTCCTCGGTGCGTATGTCGCCAAAAAGCCCGACGTCATCGACGAGGACACCATCATCGAAGCCATACGTGTCGAGCTCGGCGAGAGGAAGGCCCGCTTCCTCGAGGGCAACATCAAGGCCCTCAAAGCCGGTATCGAATACGTAAAGAACCTCGGCTGATCCCGAGCCGGGAACAAAACCCAACAAAAAAGGGCGCGCTGTGAATATCCCCTCAGCGCGCCCCTTTTTTGTGAATATGCGGTTGACAAACGTTTACCTGTCTGATATCATCGTGGTAGACAAACGTTGACCGAGGAGGTGCTGGCCGTGACGGGCGCGATAGTGGGGTCGTCGGTGCTGATAGTGGTGATCGCGGCGCTCAGACCGCTGCTGAGGCGGCGGGTGAGTGCGAGGGTGGTCTATGCGCTCTGGGCGCTGGTGCTGCTTCGGCTGCTGCTGCCGTTTTCGATAGAGCTGGGCGCGCCGAGCGCCGAGGCCGCGGTGCGGACGGTGTACGAGCGCGCGGAGCCTGCGGTACAGGCCGTGCCCGCGCAGGCTGCACCTGCTGCGCCGGATATTGACTTCACCGGGGTGCAGACGGACAAGCCGTCCGTGAGCGCTCCCGTTCAGGCGGGAACGGTAACGGAGGCTGAGACTGAGACGGGCACGGCGGCTGCGAGGCCCGCGGGCGAGTATCTGAAGCTCGCGTGGGTCTGCGGCTCTCTGGCGGCGCTACTGCTGTTCGCGGGCATCAACCTGAGCTTTTATCTGCGGCTGCGCAGGTCGCGCAGGCCCACCGGGAAGTCGGAGGCCGGGCTGAGGGTCTTCGAGTGCGGCGCTGTCGCGTCGCCCTGCCTGTTTGGGCTGTTCCGGCCCGCAATATATTTCCGCGCCTGTGACCGGGAGCACTTCAGGTATGTGCTCGAGCACGAGGACTGCCATTACCGGCACCTCGACCATGTCTGGGCGATCCTGAGGTCGGCCTGTCTCATCGTGTACTGGTGGGACCCGCTGGTATGGCTCGCGGCGGCGCTCTCGCGGACGGACTGCGAGCTGGCCTGCGACGAGGCCGTGCTCGCAAGGCTCGGCGAGGGCGAGAGGCGCGCCTACGGCGAGACGCTCATCTCCCTCGCGGCGAAGCCCCGGCCCGCCGAACTGCTGTGCGCGAGCAGCCCAATAGGCGCGGGCAAGCGGGAGCTGAGGCAGAGGATAAGCGCCATCGCGCGGGGACGCAGGAAGCTCGTCATCCCGGCGCTGCTGGCGGCGGCGCTGTGCCTGTTCTGCGCCGCCTGCGCCTTCTCCCCCGCCGGTGAGGAGGAGGCCCCGGGTGCGGCGGAGGGATACATAGCCGACGGCACGGCCTTCTCGCGCCCCGGCGGCACGGCGATGGACTGGAGCTGCTGCGGCGAGGTCGTGAACGATACCGATGGCAGTGGAGTCACGCTCGGCTGGCGCAGCGGCGAGAGCGCGCATTTCTCATTTTTGAGCGATGAGGAGCGGCAGAGCGCAGGCTACTTCCTCTCCGGCACGGTGAACGCCCTCGCCTATGTGGACGCAGACCGCATCGTGGTGCGCACAGGCGAGGGCATGGAGCCGGAGGGCTGGGCCGAGAGCCTCATAGAGCCGGGCATGGAGGACGCCTCCGGCTGTCTTCTGGGCTTCACTGGTGCGCAGGACGGCTGGCTTCTCATAACGGACGATGCCGCCGTGTTTGAGGTATATGTGACCTCCGACGGCGGGACGAGCTGGGAGCTTCTCTGCTCCGGCGAGGCGGACAGCGCCATCAGCGGCGCGCTCTTTGTCCCGGACGGGCTGGGCATCCTGTGCCTTTCCAAGGACGCGGGCGAGGCTGCGGAGCTGAGGCTGACGCGCGACGGCGGCGAGAGCTGGGAGCCCCTGATCCTGCCATCCGCGGGCAGCAGCGTGCTCGCGCCTAGGCTGACGGAAGACGGCATCGTGCTCGCCGTGCAGAGCGCAGACGGCGCCGTGCGGGACTATCACACCTACGAGTACGGCGGGGAGAGCTGGCGCGGGCTTTCGCCCATGGAGCAGGACGACTTTGACAGCCTCGCGTACCGCTTCGGCGACCGCTCCGGCAGCACCGCAGGCAGCGATACCGTCGCCGCGGCGCTGGATATCCTGAGTTTTGACGAGTGGGAGCCGTCGGATACCGAGCTTGCGGAGGATGGCAGGCTCATGCTAACGCTGACCGGCCCCGGCGCTCCGGCGAGGCTGGAAACATGCGCGCAGGATCTGGCGCTGTGTTTGGACACGGGCGAGGTCTATGCCATGCCCGAGGGCAGCCATGAGGCCCTGCTGGAGCTGCTGGGCGCGGGCGGCGTGGAGCCGTCGGACATACAGGGCCTGGCCTCCGCGACGCTTGACGGCATGTTCGGCCAGAGCATAACGCTCACGGACGCGGGGGTGCTCGCGGATATTGAGGCCCTGCTCTCGGCCTCGCAGCCCTGCCAGCCCACGGACGCCGTGTTCGGCGCGCGGCTCAGGCTGGAGCTGGAGGGCGGCGGGATGCTGGAGCTTGAGCTTGCCGGGAACCGCAGCGCCGTCTGGCGCTCGGAGGGCGAGTATTACAGCTACGAGGGTGAGGACGACTTCGCGCTCATGGCCCCCTTCGCCCAGTTCGTGCTGGCGGACGAGGACACGCCGCTCGAGACGCACGGAGGGCTTGTTGACTACCTCGACTGGACGCAGTTTTATCAGACCTACGGCAGCGACGCGGCCATGGCGCTCATCGACCGGCTCTATGAGAACGCGCTGGCGGGCGGCGAGGGGGTCTACCGGTACGTGTCCGCCATGCGCGGGCTGGACGGGGCCATGGCGGAAAACTACGCCTCTAAGCTCGTTGAGCTCTACGACGCTGAGAGCGCCCAGGTCGCGACGTACATCATGTCCCTGCCCGAGGCGGAGCGGGAGGATGCCGTCGGGCTTCTGGCCTACGGCCTGTCATATTTCGACGAGGTGGAGCGCTCGGAGCTTGAGACGCTGCTGGGATATATCTCAGGCACTCTGGCCCCCGAGACGCGGAACGTGTATCTCGCGGAGGGCTTCGGCCGCGAGGGCTATGCCCTGCTGCTCACCGGCGAGGCCGTCGATGGCGAGATACTGGGCTTCCGGCTCTACTGCAGCCAGCTCTGGGACGAATGCTCCGGGCAGGGGGACGTTCAGAACGCCGTCGAGGCGACCTTCATCTCCGGCGGCGGCAGGCTCACGGGCGGCGTCTGCGAGTTCAGGGCCTCCTACGGCTCCGCGACGCTCACGGGCAGGCTGAGCCTCACGGACGGCGCGGCGGAGATAAGCCATGCCTCCCTCGTCACCGGGCAGGACGGCGCGAGCCTCAGCTGCGAGGACGGGGAGTTTGAGTACAGCCTGACTCTGCCCACGCGGTTTACGCAGCGCGGCACGGGCGAGCTTACCGCGCTGTGGCAGGAGCTGCCGTACTTTTCAAACGAGACGGTGCAGCCCGTGCCGCTCAGGACCACTCAGGCGGAGCTGGAAGGTATCCTGGGCCTGCCCGTGGAGACGCTCGGCGATGGCAACTACTGGACGAACACATACGCGGGCCTGACGCTGAGCGGCTGGACTGCAGTCACCGGCGACAGGCTTTACGTCGGGAGCATCACCAGCAGCGACCCGGAGCGCCTGCCCTCGGTGCGCGGCATCACCCTCGGCATGAGCGCCGACGAGGTGCTGGCGCGTTTCCCGAGCCGCGTGGGCAGCTATGCGGAGCTCGTCGCGGCCTATGAGGCCTACGAGGTCGTGTTCTACGGCAGCCAGAGCGCGTTTTACGGCGGCTACGGCTGTTTCCGGCACAGCGGCGACTACGAGCCGGGCGAGGCATATCTCCAGGTGTACCAGGGCGGCGAGTTCGTGAGGTTCTACCTGGACAAGGCGGGCCTTGTCACGACCATACGCTGGTCCGAGGCCGACTGAGGCAGGTTTTCACAGATCCCGCCCCGTTTCTCCGTGAAAGGCCCGGAGAAACGGGGCGGGACTTTTTTAGCGCTGTTCAGCTCTTGTCCTTTGGCTTGAATATCAGCGACACCAGAAAGCCGAAAAACACCGCGGCGGCGATGCCGGCGGCGGAGGCGGTGATGCCTCCGGTGAAGGCGCCCAGCACGCCCTTCTCCTCCACCGCCTCCCTGACGCCCTTCGCAAGCGTATTGCCGAAGCCCGTCAGCGGCACACAGGCCCCCGCGCCCGCCCAGTCGGCGATCGGCTGGTACGCCCCGACCGCCCCGAGCAGGACCCCCGCCACCACATAGGCCGTCAATATCCGCGCCGGAGTCAGCTTAGTCTTGTCTATCAGTACCTGGCCTATCACGCACAGCAGGCCGCCGACCACGAACGACTTTATACAGGCCGTTAATATCTCCATCTCAGCACCTCGCATTCTCTATCGCCACAGCGTGGCATATGCCCGGGATACTCTCACCCTGCAGAGTTGTCGTCGGACTCATGAGCGCGCCCGTCGCGGCAAAAAGCACCCGGTTCCACACCTTGTCCCTCAGACAGCTCAGGATATGACCCGCGAGCACCGAGGCCGAGCATCCACAGCCCGAGCCGCCCGAGCAGGTGCCTTGCGCCGCGCTGTCGAAAATCAGCACACCGCAGTCCGTATACCCCGGCCCGAGATCCACGCCCTGCATGCCCAGCAGCTCGCGCGTGATATCCCGGCCCAGCAGGCCGAGGTCCCCTGTGATGACAGCGTCGTAATATGACGGCGCGCGGCCCGTGTCCCGGAAATGGGCGCTCAGGGTGTCGCAGGCCGCAGGGGCCATGGCCGCGCCCATGTTGTTCGCGTCCGTAATGCCTGCGTCAACGATCCTGCCGGGCGTCACGCAGGTCACGTATGGCCCGGGGCCCTCGTCGCCGAGGATAAGCGCGCCAGCGCCCGTTACCGTCCACTGGCTGGTCGGCGTGCGCACGCTGCCGTACTCCAGCGGGAAGCGGAATTGCCGCTCCGCAGAACAGAAATGCGAGCTGGTCAGCGCTGCAACTTTTTTGCCGCAGCCTCCGTCTATGAGTAACGAGGCGAGCAGCAGCGACTCCGCCATCGTCGAGCAGGCACCGTAGAGGCCGAGATACGGCGGCGTCAGGCCCCTGAGCGCATAGGCCGAGCCGGCGCACTGGTTCAGCAGGTCCCCGGAGAGGATGAAGTCCAGTTCCGAGGGCGCAAGCTTAGCCTTGTCGCAGGCGAGGTCGAAACACATCCTCAGCATTGCGCTCTCCGCCTTCTCCCAGCTCGATTCGCCGAAATATGCGTCCTGACTGATATAGTCGAATCTCCGCCCGAGCGGCCCCTGTCCCTCTCTGCTGCCGACGACCGCAGCGCCTTCGAGTATCGAGGGCTGCTGGTCCAGCATCTGCGTCTGCGCTCCGACGCGCCTTGACATAGCCAAACACTCCTTTCACAATGGCAGTGTTCCGCAGGAGAGACAAAATAATTCACTCATCGCATAAATGTGGTGACTTTTTCGCCTGTCTTTGGTAAAATACCCTGTACTACGGCAATGCGCCGAGAGGAGGAACTTTATTATGACCGAGCCGACGCTTGTTATCCTTGCCGCAGGACTGAGCAGCCGCTACGGTAGCCCGAAGCAGATAGACCCCGTCGGTCCTGACGGGGAGTTCATAATAGACTACTCGGTGTTTGACGCGATACGGGCTGGGTTCAGGAAGGTCGTGTTCCTGATAGCGCCGGGGATGTTCGAGGATTTTGAGGAGGCCATCGGCCGGCGCGTATCCGGTCATATCGAGACGGCATATGCGTTCCAGAGTCTCGACAGGCTGCTGCCGGAGGGCTATGCCGTGCCGGAAGGGCGCGTGCGGCCCTGGGGCACCTCTCACGCCGTGCTCTGCTGCCGCGAGATGGTGGACGGGCCGTTTGCGATGATAAACGCGGACGATTTCTACGGCCCGGGTGCGTATCGTATAATTTACGACTGGCTCCGTGGCGTGGACGCGGACGTGAGACCCATGAGGTTTTCGATGGTGGGCTACAAGCTGGGGAACACCGTGACGCCCAGCGGCAAGGTCTGCCGCGGTATCTGCAGGACGAGCGGCGGCAGGCTCGAGGCGATAAAGGAGCACACCTATGTCGTGCGGACAGCCGAAGGCCCGGCGTATAGTCTTGACGGCGGACGGACGCTGATACCTCTGCCGGAGGACTGCACGGTATCGATGAACTTCTGGGGATTCACGCCGGCTATATTCGAGGAGATCGAGAAGCGGTTCCCGGACTTTCTGCGCGAGGGGCTGAGGGACGACCCGCAGGCCGAGATGCTGATACCGAATCTGGTAGGCCGGCTGCTGAGGGAAGGCGTCTGCACAGTAGACGTCATGCGCAGCGGCGACGTGTGGCACGGAATGACCTACCGGGAGGACAAACCCGGCGTAGTCAAGGCGATAAGAAAGCTCACGGCCGAGGGACTCTACCCGCCCTCGCTCTGGGGAAAAGAATAAAACACAGCCCTGCTTCCTTTCGGAAGCGGGGCTGTTCGCATCCTTGCCCGGCCGCTGACGTGGGCCTTGTTCGATGCACTCTCCCACATTTGAGCAGTCAGCTGATGTACACTCCGCCCTTGCACGTGCAGTGTTCCATGCCATCAGGGATCTGGGTAACAGATAGTGCAAGGACATGGGTTACAGTTGCCGTATCTTCCGGTCCATCAGCTTCTGCGTCGATGCGTCCATCGTTCCAGCTTCGTTATCCCGTTCCTGAAGGCCACGAACTGCGAGCCGTCGTACAAAAGCATGGCATTGGGAAACTTTGAGCAGGGGAGCTTTGCCTTTTATTCCCAATTACAAAAACGTGAACGGATGCGGCAGGCGTATCCGTTTCCGAAGGCGCTTTACCAGCGCGCAACGTCCTCCAGCGTGCGCCGGAAAGCCGCCGACCTCGGCAGGAGCTTTAATAGCGGCAGACCGATGATATACATGACCAGCGCTTCCTCACCGGCTATCTGCAGGGCATTCAGCGGCAGAGCCGTCCAGAAGGCTCCCGTGCTGTAAGCTATCACCGCGCCCACGATGGGGCCATTCCAGACTACAGGCATAAGGCACACGGCTATCGCCCGGCCAAGGCCCAGCGGATGCTCGTGCCCCTTAGCCAGCCTCGCCATACACAGCGAGGCCCCCAGCGTCGCCAGCGAGCCGAACACGATATCCGGCAGCCCGTAGCCGCCCGCAAGATTCGCGATGGCGCAGCCCGCCCACAAGCCCCAGGCCGTGCAGGGCACGAATGCCGGTAAAATACAAAGCGCCTCCGACACGCGGAACTGCACCAGTCCAAAGGATATCGGTGCAAGTACCAGGGTCAGGGCGGCATAGGCCGCGCCGACCACCGCGGCGGCGGCGAGTTTTCTCGTGCTGATTTTCATTTTTCTGTTCCTCCCATTTTGATTCAGGTTTATAACCCGGCGGGGTGTGGAAACCCGCCCAGTCAACTTATTTATCCGCCGGCTTCGAGTACAGGCAACCGCAGTAATCCTGCCGGTACAGCCCGTATTCCCTCGAAAGCTCGATGCTCCGCTTATAGCCCTCGCGCTTCTTGAAGTCCGAGGGCAGCCATTTCACGCCGTATCTCTCCGCAAGCTCCGTGCCGATGCGGTTGAGCCGCTCCGCGTCCTTGTGCGGCGAGACCGACAAGGTCGTACAGAAGTACTCATAGCCCAGCTCCTTTGCGAGCCTCGCCGTTTCCTCCAGCCTCAGCCGGAAGCAGACCGTACATCTCGCGCCGCCCTCCGGCTCCGCCTCAAGCCCGCGCACGGCGGCCTCGTACTCCGCCCCGCGCCAGCCGTACTCGTGCAGCGCGATATCCGGGTAATGCTCCAGCACCCGGCGCTGGTTCTCCAGACGCAGCTCGTACTCCGCCTCGGGCTGGATATTCGGGTCATAATACAGCAGCCCCAGCCGGAAATGCCGCGACAAATACTCGAGCACGTAGCTCGAGCAGGGGCCGCAGCAGCTGTGCAACAGCAGGCCCGGTTTCGAGCCTTCAAGCGCCTCCAGCGTCCTGTCCAGTTTTTTCTGATAGTTCTCCATGCGCCACAGTATAGCACATTTGCTCTTGACTTAAAAGAGGCCAGAAGCTAAACTTAAATAAACTGAGAACGCGAGGTATATGCAATGGATACAAGACGAGGCAAGGAGGACTACTATCTCGACATCGCCGACGCGGTCCTGAACCGCTCGACCTGCATGCGCCGCAAGTACGGCGCGATAATCGTGCGCAACGACGAGATACTCTCGACAGGCTACAACGGTGCGCCGCGCGGCCGCCGCAACTGCACTGATCTCGGCGTCTGCATGCGCGAGAGCCTGGGTATCCCCTCCGGTCAGCGCTACGAGCTTTGCCGGAGCGTCCACGCCGAGGCCAACGCGATAATTTCCGCCGCGCGGCGCGACATGCTCGGCGGCACGCTCTATCTGGTCGGCCGCGACGCCAAGACGCACGAGCTGCTCGAGGAGACGATGCCCTGCTCCATGTGCAAGAGGCTAATCATAAACGCGGGGTTGACGCAGGTCGTCGTGCGCACGGGGTCGGAGAGCTGCCGGGTCATCCACGTGCGCGACTGGGTGTTCGGCGACGATTCTCTGCCGGAGGGGGCTGTGGAATGAAGCTGCTGACCGCGTACTTTTCCCACAGTGGCATGAACTACACCCCGGGCGGTATGGGCCGCAGTGAGGCCGATATCCGCCGTCTCTGCCCCGAGGCCGAGGTCGAGGACGGCCTGTCCGTCAGGGGCAGCAAGGTAAAGGACTCCGCCCCGGAGATCGAGGCCTGGCTCAAGTCCCACGGCGTCATCTGAACGGTATACAGTAAAAACTCAGCCCCGGGCCTTTGGCCCGGGGCATGGTCTTTTTTATTATCCCTTAAGCGTCAGTCGGTGACGTAGGGGAGCAGAGCGATCTGACGGGCGCGCTTGATGGCCTCGGTCAGCTCGCGCTGGTGCATGGCGCAGGTGCCGGTTGTGCGGCGCGGAAGGATCTTGCTGCGCTCGGAGATGAACTTCCTGAGCTTCGCGGCATCCTTATAATCTATATAGGTGCACTTATCCACGCAGAACTGGCATACCTTCTTGCGCTTGCGATTCTTCGGTCCCTTGTTATCGAAAGCCAAGATTATACCTCCCTTTTAATTCTCAGAACGGCAGCTCGCCGTCCCCGTCGTCCAGCTCGGCAAAGGCCGACGGCGCAGGGCCGCGCGGAGCGCTCTCCTGCCTGTCCCTCTGTCCGTAGCCGTCACGGGCTCCGTAATTGTCGCGTGAGCCGTAGCTTTCACGAGCCCCGTAATTGTCACGTGAACCGTAGCTGTCCCTCGGGCCATAATTGTCCCGGGGCTCGCCCTCGCGGCGCTTCGATTCGCCAAAATACACGTTGTCGGCGACGACCTCGGCGCTGGTGCGCTTGTTGCCGTCCTTGTCCGTCCAGTCCCTCATCTGGAGCCTGCCGCTAACAACGGCCATGCTCCCCTTTTGGAAATACTTTGAGACGAACTCGCCCGTCTGCCTCCAGGCAACGCAGTCGATGAAATCGGTCTGCTTCTCCTCTCCGCGGCCGAAATCCCTGTCTACCGCCAGACGGAAGCTGGCCACCGGGATCTGGCTTTGCGTGTATCTCAGCTCCGGGTCGCGCGTGAGCCGACCCATGATCACAATGTGATTGAGCATCCTCGTACCCCTTACTCCGGCCTCTTGGTGATCAGGCTGCGGATGACGCCGTCCGTAATGCCGAGGATACGGTCGAGCTCCGCCGGGAACTCAGGGCCGCTCGTGAACTTGACAAGCACGTAGTAACCCTCGGTGAGATAGTTGATCTCATAGGCCAGCTTCCGCTTGCCCATTTCCTCCATCTCATCAAGAGTGCCGTTCTGCTCGACAAGCGCCTTGAACTTCTCTACGAGCGCTGCGGTCTCCTCCTCCGAGAGATTCGGATTCAGAACGTACATCACTTCGTACTTCTCGCTTGTTTTCGCCAATTTGTGCACCTCCTTCTGGTCTAATGGCCTGCGCTCTCTGCGTGCAGGCAAGGATATTGGCCTGTCCCTAAGGGCAGGCCAATAAATTATACCTTATTTTTTAGAATTGTCAAGGATTTTTCCTTATCAGACCTTGAAATTCACGCTGGTGTCACCCTGCAGGTCGGCGCCGAACTCGTAGTCCTTGCCCGGCAGTATCGCGTTGAGCACTATGCCCACGATAGCCGCCGTCGCAAGGCCGGAGAACTTGATCTGGCCTATCATCACGCCGCCCACGCCCGAGTAGGTGATACCGATTGTCAGTACGAGGATGAGGGCCGCGATGATGACGTTGCGGCTCTTGGTGAAGTCCACCTTGTTCTCGACGACATTGCGCACGCCGACGGCGCTGATCATTCCGTAAAGCACCAGGCTGACGCCGCCTATTGTCGCGGTCGGCATAGCATGCACGACCTCGGCGAACTTCGGGCAGAAGGAGAAGATGATCGCCAGCACAGCCGCGATGCGGATAACGCGCGGGTCATATACCTTCGAGAGCGCGAGCACGCCGGTGTTCTCGCCGTAGGTCGTGTTCGCCGGCGCGCCGAACAGCGCCGCAAGGCTCGTCGCAAGGCCGTCGCCCAGCAGTGTCCTGTGCAGGCCGGGGTCCTGTATATAATTCCGCTCGCAGGTCGAGCTGATGGCGCACATGTCGCCTATGTGCTCCACCATGGTGGCGAGCGCTATCGGGATTATCGTGACCGCCGCAGTGCCCAGCATTGCGGTGTCCACATTGCCGCTGCCGAACAGTCCGAACACGGTCTCGCTCCACACCACGGGCAGACCTATCCAATCGGCCTCCTTCACGGCGGTGAAGTCCACCTGCCCGCTGACGGCGCCCACTATATACGACGCGATGACGCCCAGCAGGATGGGGATTATCTTTATCATGCCCTTGCCCCAGATGTTGCAGACGATGACTACCAGAATGGCGACCAGCGCTATCGGCCAGCTGGCCTGGCAGTTGTTCACGGCGCTGGAGCTCAGGCTCAGGCCGATGGCTATGATGATGGGCCCGGTCACGATGGGCGGGAAGAAGCGCATTACCTTCCTGACACCGAAGACCTTGAACAGCAGGCTCAGCACCAGATACACGAGGCCCGCGCAGGCCACGCCGAAGCAGGCGTAGGGCAGCATCTCGGTGTTGGGGATGTTGAAGACGCCCGGCGCGTCCGGGTTCTCCAGCATCGGCGCGATCGCCGAGTAGCCGCCGAGGAAGGCAAAGGACGAGCCCAAAAAGGCCGGCACCTTGCCCTTGGCCAGCAGATGGAACAGCAGCGTGCCCAGGCCGGCGAACAGCAGCGTTACAGAGACGGACAGGCCCGTCAGCGTGGGTACCAGCACGGTCGCGCCGAACATGGCGAACATGTGCTGGAAACCGAGCACGAGCATCCGCGGCGCGCCCAGCGTCCGGGCGTCGTAGATCGGCTCGTTTCCGATGGTTTTCTTGTTCATTCCCGATTTACCTCTCTCCGTAGTGTATTTTAATTGGGATAGACGCACAATGTTATTTCAAAGCTCCATGAGCCAGACGCCGGTCTCTCCGTCGTACTCCGGCAGTCTTACCTCTATAAGCTCCGTATGTGAAGTAGGCACGTTCTTGCCGACGTAATCCGCACGTATCGGCAGTTCCCTATGGCCCCTGTCTATCAGCACCGCCAGCTGTATCGCCTTCGGACGCCCGCAGCTGAGCACCGCCTCCATCGCGGCCCGCGCCGTCCGGCCCGTATACAGCACGTCGTCCACCAGAACGACTGTCTTGTCCCTCACCGCGAATTCCAGCCTCGCCCGCTCGACTATCGGGTCGTCCGCCAACCGCTCCAGATCGTCCCGGTAGAACCTCACGTCCACGCTGCCGCAGGGTACGCGCACGCCCTCTATCTTCTCTATATTGTCCCGTATCCGCTCCGCCAACGGCTCGCCGCGACGTCTTATACCTACCAGGCAGACGTCCTCCACCCCGCGGTTGCGCTCCGCTATCTCGTGCGACAGCCGCATCAGCGCCCTGCCCACCGCGGCCTCGTCCATGAGCTTTGCCTTTTCCCTCACTCCGCAACTCAGCCCTTCCTGCAACAAAAAAGTGCCCTGCCGCTCACCGGCAAGACACACCAAAGCCCCGCGCCCACAGCGCGGTATTCCCAGCGGTTTTGCCGGTCTCTCTGTACCGGTCCTTAAAAACTCACTGCGCAAACTATAGCAGATTCCGTCCCCTTTTGCAAGGACAATTAAATTTAGCTGTTCAAAAAATATTTACGCTTTTAATGATATTCTAATCCTGCGCTAACGACTCGTTAATATTCTCCTGCTATCCTTATACCCGTCAGCAGAAAGCAGTATTCAAGCATCGTTATTAAAATAACTTTTTCTTTTAACGTTACTTTAATAATCGCCCTTTACAATGGGCACATAAACTAAAAATGAAAAGGAGCTAACAAATATGAAAAAGAACATTCTCTATATAAGCCCGATGCAGGCCCGCACCCTGTCTCTCGAGGCCGCCAACGTCAAGAGCGCCCGTTTCGATTCCCAGAAGCTGCTCGATGGCGGCAGCCTGTACGAGCTGGAGTTCACGACCGACGAGATGCACTACTGCTGCTATATCGACGCTACGAGCGGCGAGGCCCTGGGTCTCGACTTCTTCCCCGTTCCCGTCGAGAGCTATCCGTCCTACTACGAGGCGCCGCAGGAGCTTCCCAAAAGTGTGAGCGCCTGAACAGAACGGAGAGAGCCCCGATGGTGAGAGTCCCCCTCTCTCACCATCGGGGCTCGTTTTTTTATTTATCCAGCCTGGCCTTTCTCAGCACACCGATGCCCAGAGGGTACGGCCCGGTATGCACGGCAATGACCGAGCTTATGAGCCTTATGGGTATATCCGGTTTTGACAGCCCTACCTCGTCCAGCAGGGCGCTGATACGGCCCTGGAACTCAGCGGCCTCGTTATAGTCATAGCCGTAGCCCACGGCTATGGACAACTCATCGGCGGAGCTGAATGTCTCCTTCAGGTATTCCCTTGAGACGTTTATGACCTTGTCGAGGCTCTTACCCCTGCCCCGGCAGACGCCGGAGGGGAAAATCTCGCCCTCCTTCAGCGTGATGATCGGCCGGATGCCCAGCACAGTGCTGACCTTGCCAGCAAGCTTTCCTATCCTGCCGCCGATGCTCAGGTATGACATGCTGCCTATCGTAAAGAATATCCTGCCCGTCGGTCTTATCTCCATGAGCCTGTCGACGGCCTCGTCCAGCTCAAAGCCCGCGTCGCGCAGGTCGCAGGCCTCGAGGACGTAGAGTCCCTGCAGGACCGTATTGACCATCGAATTATACACCGCGATCTTCGCGTCCGGGTAGTCCTCGTGCAGCAGCTCGAGGGCTATTTTCGCCGTCTGGTACGAATTCGAGAACTTCTCCGTTATACAGATGCAGATAGCCTGCTCACCGGCCTCCGCGACCTCCCTGAACACCTTCAGAAAATCCTGAGTCGAAGGCGTCGAGCTTTTCGGGTACACGCCCGGGTGTGACACCATCCACTCATAAAACTCCCTTGTGCCGATATCCACGTCCTGCTTGAGATAGTCCCCGCTCCCCAGCATAACGTAAAACGGCACGACGGTGATATCGCGCTCCCTGATCAGCTCCGGTGTCAGGTCTCCTGAGCCGTCAGTGATGACCCTGAACTTTGACATTATCATCCCTCATTCTATAGCAAGATTGTATATAAATATACCCTCCACCGTACCAACACCCTACAGCGGAGGGATATGATCCTCAGCCCAGCGGATATACCCTGGCCCTGTCGAAGACCTCGTCGCTTAGCTTGAACACCGTCAGGCCCGCAGGCGATGACCCAGTGCCCCGCTGACCAGTGGCCGGCGTAATCCTCCGCCGTCATGTGCTCCTTCCAGCTCAGATCGAACAACCCCGTATACTCGGGATAGTCCATGATCCCCTCTGGCGGTGTGCCGTTTTCCTCTGAGGTGCCACAGTCCTCCATGAGATACTGGTCGTTCACGTCCCAGTCATAGGACCTCATCTGAGCAGGCTGTGCAGCGCCGCTATGCCGCAGCTGTACACTGTGCCCTGCCGCGCATGAGCGGCAGCACTATACGGTTAGGAAACGTTTCAAGGCTGTCCTGCGCCGGGACGCTTTCCGCTGCCCCACAGCCCTCAGTCTTATTTTGGCGGAGAGGATGGGATTCGAACCCATGGCCCGTAGCCGGGTCACCGGTTTTCAAGACCGGCTCCTTAAACC
>OJRC01000389.1_pt1 | contig 30472 bp, 29 predicted proteins | sample 1599081 | NCBI WGS metagenome assembly OJRC01 (sample SAMN03922519, study PRJEB24848) | human gut metagenome | isolation source: stool sample | host: Homo sapiens | place: Germany | collected 2010-02 | reverse complement strand
AGCTTCGCCGTGAGCTGGCGCAGAACGCCGTGCAGTACAGCGTCGTGAAGAACACTCTCACGAAGTTTGCCGTCGACAAGGTCGGTCTGGAGGGTCTTGATCCCATCCTGAACGGCACCACGTCCATGGCTACGAGCGAGGGCGATCCGATCGCGCCGATACGCATCATCAGCGAGTACTCCAAGAAGATGGGCGACAGGTTCAATATCAAGGCCGCGTTCATGGACGGGAAGATACTCGACGCGCAGGCGATCGAGGAGATCGCGGCGCTGCCCTCGAAGGACGCGCTGTATGCGAAGGTGCTTGGCACCATGCTCGCGCCCATCACCAGCCTGGCCGTTGTTCTGGGCCAGATAGTCGAAAAGTCCGGCGGCTCTGTCGAGTCCAAGGACGAGAGCGCGGAGGCCGAGGCCCCCGCCGCCGAGTGATAACGCTCGGGTAACAAAATAATTATCAGGAGGAAATTATAATGGCCAGCGAAAAAGTCACTGCCATGATCGAGGAGATCAAGGCTCTCAGCGTTCTCGAGCTCGCGGAGCTCGTACATGAGCTTGAGGATACCTTCGGCGTATCCGCCGCCGCTGTTGCGGCTCCTGCCGCCGGCGCCGCCGCCGCTGCCCCGGCTGCCGAGGAGAAGACCGAGTTCGACGTCATCATGAAGAGCTTCGGCGCCGAGAAGATCAAGGTCATCAAGGAAGTCCGCGCCATCACCGGTCTGGGCCTCGCCGAGGCGAAGGCTCTCGTCGAGAAGGTCCCCGCGAAGATCAAGGAGCAGGTCTCCAAGGACGACGCCGAGGCCCTCAAGAAGCAGCTCGAGGCCGTCGGTGCCGAGGTCGAGCTTGCCTGAGTACCCCCAAACAAGCCAAAACGGAGCGTATCCTTCGATACGCCCCGTTTTTTATTGTCTATGATCCTCTCAGCCCACCGTATAGCCGCCTCTTATGAGCAGGGTGGAGTCGGCGCCGGCCGTGAGGGTCACCGTGCTGGAGGCCAGGCAGAGGTGATTCATCGTCAGCTCCGCGCCGGTGTCCGTGCCTCCCGTGACATCCGCCATCGTGCCCGTCACCGCGCAGGCTCCGCTCCTGAGCACCACTTCCGCGCCCTCTGATAGCGTCACGCTCTGTCCCGCGCCGAGGTTCACCACCGCAAACGACGCGTTGCCGCCCGAAATCCCCTTCGCCGCCTCCGAGATCTTCGCGTCCACGCTGCTCTCGATCTTCGGCTGCAGCACGTCCTCAAGGTAGCTCATCGCCACCAGCGGGTCCGACTGCGTGCCGTAGTTCGACGCCGCGTATGCCCCGATGCCCGCGGCCAAAACCGCTACCGCTATAACCAGTACTGCTATCTGCCACTTCTTCATATGTACCTCCCGGCTCTCGTCCCCCCGGCCATACGGCCGGGGGGCTTTATCTCACTGCGCCAGCCCAAAGCTCACGGCTATGGCGCTGTTCACCCTGTCCATAGTCGGGCCATCGAGCTGGCCCATACGCTCGCGCAGTCGGGACTTATCCAGAGTCCGTATCTGCTCGAGCAATATCACACTGTCACGGCTCAGGCCGTAATTGCGCGCCGACAGCTCTATGTGCGTCGGCAGTCTGGCCTTTCCCGTCTGCGAGGTTATCGCCGCGGCGATCACCGTCGGGCTGTGCCGGTTGCCCGTGTCGTTCTGCACGATCAGCACCGGCCTCATGCCGCCCTGTTCGCTGCCCACTACCGGGCTGAGGTCGGCATAGTAGATGTCTCCGCGTCTTACTGGATTTTGCATTGCCTTCACTCTCCGTATAGTGCCCGTTCATATTATATGTAACGATACGGGCAGCGGTACTTATACCGCCATTTCTATTTTCACACGGAGAGCTCCGTTTTATTCATTTGTCATCCGATATACACGCGCGGCACCCTCGGCGAGATCGCGCATAGCAGCTCGTACGAGATCGTGCCCGCGATCTCCGCAAGCTCCGTCGCCTCCGGCTCGTCGCCGAACACCGTCACAATGTCCCCGGCCCTGACCTCGGGCATGTCACTCACATCGACCATGCACATATCCATGCATATCCGCCCGACCTGCCGCGCCCGTTTCCCGTTTATCACAACGTCGAATTTGCCGGACAGGCTCCGGTGCAGGCCATCGGCGTAGCCCACGGGTATGACCGCGAGGCGCATGTCCCGCTCACAGGTGAAGATGCGCCCGTAGCTTATCGTGTCGCCCGCGTGGTGCTCCGTCACCTCCGCGACCCTCGTGAGCAGCCGCATCACCGGCTTCAAGTCCAGCCCGCCGTGCTCCCTGCCCGGGTACAGCCCGTACAGCAGCAGGCCCGGTCTCACCATGTCGAGGCAGGTCTCCCTGAAGTTTACCACAGCTCCGCTGTTGGCGCAATGCCTGATGCCCAGACTCCGGCCAGTTTCATTTTCCAGTGCGTCCACTGCTGAGGTAAATCTTCCGAACTGTTCCAGCGTGAAGCTCTCCTCCGGCTCGTCCGACACGGCAAAATGCGTGAACGTACCCGTGACCTCGAGTCCGGGCAGGCAGAGCAGCTCCCTGATCCCGGCCATTTCCGCCTCGCTCGTCACGGAAAAGCCCGTGCGGCCCATGCCGGTCTCCAGCTTTATGTGGCACTGGAGTCTCAGCCCCGTGCCTTCAAGAGCACGGCTCATGCCCCGTGCGCAGTCGATATCCCCTATCGTCTGCGTCGCGTCCAGCCGCGCCATATCCGGCGCAAGGAAGGCCGGGCTGGGTGCGAGTATCAGTATCGGCATTTTCAGCCCCGCCTGCCTCAGCTCCGCCGCCTCCTCGTAACAGGACACGGCGATGCAGTCCGCGCCAAGCTGCTCGAGCCTTTTGGCCACCGTCACCGCCCCGTGGCCGTAGCCGTTGGCCTTGCACAGCCCGGCAAAGCGGCAGCCCTCCGGCAGTGCGCGGCGTATCTCGTTATAATTGTGCTCCAGGCGGCTCAAATCTATCTCCGCCCAGGTCCTCTTGTCTTCGTTCCTCATAGTCTCGCCTTCCGATCAGCCGAGGGCAAAGCCCTCTATCCTGCACAGCATGAGCGTCTCGCCGCTGCCGCTGCTTGTAAACTCCGCAGACACCGGACAGCCGTTTCCGTCCAGCCTCAGCGTTATTGCCGTCTCGTCCTCCGGCACGAGGCTCACGACGCTCTCGCCGCCCTCCGTCCAGGCCAGCTCCACGTGTGCCGTACGTATAGCCTCACAGAGTTTCGGCAGCGCCGTCACCGGAGACAGGCCCTCCGAGGCCTCGCCCGCGTCCAGCATCAGGCCCTCGTACTCTATACTCGCACTCCCGGCCTCTATCCTCGCCCGGACGCCCGCTATCAGCTCCGGCGCCGTGGTCTCCACCTCGCTCGCTTCCGCGTCCGATTCACAGCTTATGCCGTACTCCGTCTGCTCGCCGCCGGCCCCAAAGGCCGTGACCGTCGCCGTCAGCTCCGCCCTGCCGTCCTGCATTGAGACCCTGAGCGCCTCAAACGCCTCGCGCGCCGCGTCCTTGCCGCAGGCCGCGAGAGGGAGCAGAAGGAGCGCTGTCATTAGTGCGGCCATTATCCTCCGCCGCATGCTTTTTATTCCTCCGTCAGTGTTTTCAGCGCCGCCGGAAGCAGCCTTATCATATCCGTGGGCGTCATGCCGTACTCGCCAAGCTCCGCGGCCGCGAGGTCGCCCGCGAGGCCGTGGATGTACACCGCCGCCTTCACCGCGTCACGGAACGGCAGCTGGCACAGCATTGCCGCCATGATGCCCGTCAGTACGTCGCCCGAGCCCCCGCGCGCCATGCCGGGGTTACCCGTCGGGTTCACTACGCAGTCCCCGTCCGGGAAGGCTATGACGCTGCCCTGGCCCTTGAGCACCACCGTACAGCCCCAGCGCTCCGCAAACCTGCGCGCCGAGCTCTCTCTGTCCCCGTTCAGCAGCCCCCCAAGGTAGGCGAACTCGCCCTCGTGAGGCGTCAGCACCGTGGGGCAGGCGGCGTTCTCCAGCACGCTCATGTCCCGCGACAGCGCCCAAAGCGCGTCCGCGTCCACCACCGTCGGCACCCTCGAGGCGGCGAGCGCGCCCTGCACCAGCTCCGTTACCCCGGCGCTGCGGCCCAGACCCGGGCCTATCGCAAGGCAGCTCATGTGCTCCAGTCTTGCTTCGACCTCCGGCACCGCGTCCGCAGAAAGGCGGCCGCGCTCGTCGCAGGGCAGCGGAAAGGGCATGGCCTCATCGTTCTTCACCGCAGTAATCTCATAGATGCTCTCCGGAACGCCCAGCCACACCAACCCGGCGCCCGCCCTGACTGCCGCCCTAGACGCGAAGGTCGGCGCGCCGGTATAGCCCCGGCAACCGCCCAGAATGAGCAGCCGACCGTAGTCACGCTTCGAGCTGTCCCGCGCGCGCTTCGGCAGCTTCGGCGTCTTGTTCAATTTTTCTCGCTCGCTTTTCATGGCATAACATTATACATTTTTAAAATAAATTAGTCAAATCATTTGACTTCCGGCTTTGGCTGTGCTATAAATGTATTCCAGTTGAAGATATTTTATTGCTGTGAACGGGAAAATGACCTGGACATGCGCTCCAGAGACTGGGGGTCGGCGGCTGGAAGCCCCCTGCGCAGTTAAGGGTCTGGTTCGCCCGGGAGCTCCGGCCAATCACCGGCGGGTCAGCCCGTTACAGCTTCAAGAGCGGCCTTTTGGCCGAAGTACGGGTGGTACCGCGGAAGATCGGGTCTTTCGTCCTGTGTGGACGGGGGCCTGTTTTTTGTTGTGCCGATACTGAAAGGGGAAGTCAGAAGCAAAATGAAAGAAATGCTGGAAAAGCTCAGAGAGGTATCCTCCGCCGCCATCGCCGAGGCAGCCAGCACCGAGGCACTCGAGCAGCTCAGGGTCAAATATCTCGGCAAGAAGGGCGAGCTCACCGCCATACTCAAACAGATGGGCAAGCTCGCCGCAGAGGAGCGCCCCATCATGGGTCAGCTCGCCAACAGCGTGCGCGCCGAGCTCGAGGAGAATCTTGAAAACCGCAGGGCTGCGCTCGCCGAGGCCGCAATGGAGGCAAAGCTCCGCGCCGAGACCGTCGATGTCACGCTCCCCGGCAAAAAGGAGCGCGCCGGCCACAAGCACCCGATGAACGTCGTGGTCGATGAGATAAAGGAGATCTTCATCGGCATGGGCTTTGAAATAGACGACGGCCCGGAGGTCGAGCTGTCCACCTACAACTTCGATCGCCTCAATACAGACGAGGGCCACCCTGCGAGGGAGTGGACGGACACCTTCTATCTGGACGGGGCCAGCCGTACCCTGCTGCGCACCCACACCTCGCCCATGGAGCCGCGCATCATGGAAAGCCGCAAGCTGCCCATCCGCGCCGCCGTCTTCGGCCGCTGCTACCGCAAGGACGAGGTCGACGCCACGCACAGCCCCATGTTCCACCAGATGGAGGGCCTCGTCGTCGATAAGCACATCACCTTCGCTGATCTCAAGGGCGCGCTGCACAACATGGCCGTCCAGATGTACGGCCCCGGCACCGTGACGCGCTTCCGCCCGCACCACTTCCCGTTCACCGAACCGAGCTGCGAGATGGATGTGCAGTGCCATAAGTGCGGCGGCGTCGGTTGTCCCACCTGCAAGGGCGAGGGCTGGATAGAACTGCTCGGCGCCGGCGTCTGCAACCCCAAGGTGCTCAAAATGAGCGGCATCGACCCCGACAAGTACTCCGGCTGGGCCTTCGGCATGGGCCTCGAGCGCGCCGCCATGCGCCGCTTCAAAATAGCCGACCTGCGTCTGCTGTTCGAGAACGACGTCAGGTTCCTGGAGCAGTTCTGAGGAGGTAAGCGAAGATGAAACTTTCGAGAAAATGGCTCACTGAATTCGTCGACCTCAGCCTTGAGGAGAAGAACGACCGCGAGTTTGCCGAGGCCATGACCCTCTCCGGCTCAAAGGTCGAGGGCACAGAGATTCTCGGCGAGAATATAAGGAACGTAGTAGTCGGCAAGATAGTCGAGATGGTCCGCCACCACGACTCCGACCACATGTGGACCTGCCAGGTGGACGTCGGCGGACAGAGGCTCCTGCAGATAGTCACCGGCGCGCAGAACCAGAAGGTCGGCGACCTCGTGCCCATTGCGCTCGACGGTGCGGTCCTGCCCGGCGGCGTAGAGATACACACCACCGTCTTCCGCGGTGAGCTCTCCGAGGGCATGATGTGCTCGCTCAAGGAGCTGGGCCTCACCCTGCACGACTTCCCTTACGGCTGTGACGACGGGCTGTTCGTCCTGCAGGAGGAATGCAAACCCGGCGACGACATCAGGCCCATCATTGGCCGCGATGACCATGTCGTGGAATTCGAGATCACCCCGAACCGCTCCGACTGCCTTTCCGTCATCGGCCTTGCGCGCGAGGCGGCTGTCACCTTCAACAAGCCCCTCAAGCTCCACGAGCCCGTGGTCAAAGGCTGCGGTGGCGGCAAGACCGTGGCCGACTATGTGCGCATCGACATTAAGGACCCCGTCCTCTGCCCGCGCTACACCGCGAGGATGGTCAAGAACGTCAAAATAGCCCCCTCGCCCAAGTGGATGCGCGAGCGCATCGCCGCCATGGGTATGAGGCCCATCAACAACATCGTCGATATCACGAACTACGTCATGATGGAGTACGGCCAGCCCATGCACGCCTTCGACTTCGCCTGCGTGGACGGCGACCACATCATCGTCAGGACGGCCCGCGAGGGCGAGGTCATCCGCACCCTTGACGGCACCGAGCGCAAGCTGAACACCAGCATGCTCTGCATCTGCGACGAGCACAAGCCCGTCGGCGTCGCCGGCGTCATGGGCGGCGAGAACTCCGAGATCGAGGGAGACACCGCCTTCGTCCTCTTTGAGAGCGCCAACTTCAACGGCACCTCCATCCGCCGCACCGCTGCCGCGCTGGGCATGAGGACCGACGCCTCGTCCCGCTACGAGAAGGGCCTCGACCCCTACCTCACCATGCGCGCAGTCAACCGCGCCTGCGAGCTGGTCGAACTGCTCGGCGCCGGCGAGGTCGTGGACGGCTATGTCGACGTGTTCCCCGCGCCGCCCGAGCCGCTCAAGCTGCCGCTCGACGTAGCGAAGGTCAACTGGGTGCTCGGCACCGACATCGCCGGCGGCACAATGCGCAATATACTCAGGCGCCTCGGCTTCACCCTCGAGGGCAACATCGTCACCGTGCCCAGCTGGAGGCTCGATATCAGCCGAGAGTATCACAACAACGACTTTGCCGAGGAGGTCGCGCGCATCTACGGGTTCAACAACATCCCCGGCACACTCATGGAGGGCGCGGGCACGACGCAGGGCGGCTTCACAAAGGAGCAGCAGGTCGAGCGCCTGTTGGGTGCGGTCTGCCGCGCCGACGGCTTCGATGAGGTCATCACCTACTCCTTCTACAGCCCAGCCGGCTGGGACATGATAAGGCTGCCGCAGGATTCGCCGCTCAGGGACGCCATCCGCATCCTGAACCCGCTCGGCGAGGATACGAGCTGCATGAGGACGACCATGCTGCCCTCCATGCTCGAGGTGCTGGCCAGGAACTGGAACTACCGTAACAAGGACGTGCGGCTCTACGACTTCGGGCGCATCTATAAGAAGCGCGCGGATGGCCTCGCGGACGAGCCGAAGCAGCTCACGCTGGGCGCCTACGGCGAGGATATGGACTTCTACGCCATGAAGGGCGACGTGGAAGCCCTGCTGGACGCGCTAAGGATAGAGGGTGCGGAGTACAGGGCCGTGACGGACAACCCGAGCTACCACCCGGGCCGCTGCGCTGAGGTGAGTGTGAACGGGCGCAGGCTCGGCATCTTCGGGCAGATACACCCGCTGGTGGCAAAGAACTACGGCGTGGCCGACGAGCTGTACACGGCGGAACTGGATTTTGCCGCTCTGTTCGAGAGCCGCGTGACCGAGGTCTACTACGCCCCGCTGCCGCGCTTCCCCTCCGTGAACCGCGATATCGCTGTAGTGTGCGATGATGCGCTCACCGCGGGCGAGCTGATAGGCTGCATCCGCGAGGCCGGAGGCGAGTACCTCAAGAGCTGCGAAGTCTTCGACGTCTATAAGGGCAAGAGTATCCCCGATGGCAAGAAGTCCATTGCCTTCTCTCTGGTACTGCGCTCGGACGACCAGACTCTCACCGACGCGCACGCGGACGAGGCGGTACAGGCGATACTCGCGGCCCTGCACGAGAAATACGGTGCGGTCATCCGCTGAAGCTTTTGTAATCGAAAAGTAATATTGCAGAGCTTTACACTTCCGTGAATTTTGGTATAATGTTTCTCAGTTGAGGCAATCATACCAAACGACCGAGGAGGGGTTCGACATGGAAGATGTAACGAGGAGATTCACAGCTATTGACAACCGGAACGAGACACGCGAGATCCTGTCATCCGTGTACGACTCTCTGAAGGTCAAGGGCTACAACCCAATAAACCAGCTGGTCGGCTATATCATCTCTGAAGATCCGACCTACATCACGAACTACAACAACGCCCGCAGCCTCATCTGCCGTCTCGACAGAGACGAGCTGCTGCAGGAACTGCTCGTGAGCTATCTGGGCAAGTGAATCAATAATATGTAAAGGGCGGGGCCAAACAAAGCCCCGCCCTTTTCGCGCGCCGATGGGCCCTACAGGCCTTGCGGCTATGCTGGGGGTAACAATTATGGGTCTCCACAGCCTGTGCCTTGCGGTTTCTATTCCGTCCTCAGCACTCGGGCTGAGGATTCCTCGGCAAACTGTTTGCTGTACAGCTCGTGGTAATAGCCGTGCCGGAGCAGCAGATCGCGATGGGTGCCCCGTTCGACGACCTTCCCGTCTTGGACGACGAGAATGAGATCGGCCCGGCGGATGGTCGAGAGCCGATGGGCGATGATGAAGCTCGTGCGGTTCTTTAATATGTGCCCTATCGCGTCCTGGATGAGCTGTTCAGTCTGGGTGTCGATGGAGCTGGTGGCCTCGTCGAGGACAAAGATGCGCGGGTCGGCCAGCACCGCCCGAGCGAAGGAGACGAGCTGCTTCTCGCCGGTGGAAAGCCTGTCGCCACCCTCACCCACGTCGCTGTCCCAGCCGTTCTCGAGCCTCTCTGCGACCACGTCGGCGGAGACGGCGCGCGCGGCGGCCTCGACCTCCTCATCCGTGGCGTCCAACCGGCCGTAGCGTATGTTTTCCCGAAGCGAGCCGGAGAAAAGGTGCGGGCTTTGAAGGACGTAGCCAAGCGAGGAATGCAGCCAGAGCTGGCTCCGCTCGCGGTAATCCACGCCGTCTATGAGTATCTGACCGCCCGTCGGTTCGAAAAAGCGGCAGGCAAGGTTCACGAGCGTGGACTTGCCCGCGCCGGTCTCCCCCACGATGGCCACAGTAGTGCCGGCAGGTATCTTGAGGTCGAAGTGCGAGAGCACATCCTCTCCACCGTCGGGATAGCGGAAGGTCACGTCGCAAAACTCGATGTCGCCGCGTATCGGCTCCCAGTTCTCACGTTTCGGTTTGAAGCTGTCGCCGTACTTTTCAAGCACGGCCTCGGAGTCCTGGACGCTGGGCCGGGTATCGAGCAGGCCGGTAACGCGCTCGATATTGGCCTGCAGGGAGATGAATTCCGCGAGGCCTTCGGCGAGGATCTGCACAGGCTCGAAGATCCCAACGGCATAGGCGACAAAGGCAGAGAGAGTGCTCAGGCCGAGCAATCCGTCGAGGCTCATGCGCCCGCCCTGATACAGCACGATAGCTACGGCAAGGGTAGAGCAAAAGAGAACAAGCGGTATGTACACTGCTCCGAGCTTCGCTGCTTTGATCGCGCTCGCGCGGGTATCTGAAGTGAGCGAGATGAACTCGGCGTCATTAGCGTCCTCTATCACGAGTGTTTTTGAGGTCTTTGCTCCTGTTATACCCTCGTTGTAGGAGCCGGTGACACGAGAGAACAGCTTGCGTACGCGGCGGTTCCAGAACAGTATACGGTTCTGGAAATAGGCCGTCAGCAGCGCGACCGCCGGTACCACCAGCGCGACGACGACAGCCAGCTTCCAGTTGAGCAGCAGCATGGAAGCAAGGACAAAGATGAGATAGCAGAACGCCCAGAGCATGTTGGCGAGGTTCCAGGCAAACATGCCCGCAATTTTGTTTGAGTCGTTCATGACGCGGCTGATGAGGTACCCAACCGGAGTTACGTTGTAGAAGGAGAAGGAAAGCTCCTGCAAATGGACGAACATCCTGCGTCTCAGGTCGCGGCCCAGGTTCATTTCTATGGCCATGGAGCAGGTGGTGAAGCCCATGACAGCCAAGGACTGTATGAGAATGGCAGCCAGGTAAACGAGTGCAAAGGGCCATAACCCGGAGAGCGAACCTGCTTCAATAAAATCGGAGACGGCATAGCGTTGAAAAAGCGGCAGCGCGGCGTCAACAAGCGCAGTAAGCAGGTTCATGCAGACAAGCAGCAGGAATTCACGGCGACGGGGACGCAGATATGGGCCGAGGCTTTTCCAGGTCCTTAAGTTGAAGGACTGTGTATATTCCTGCTCGTCATATGCCGGCATGGCCTGAACCTCCTTCTTCGATCAGCGTCCGGTCATCGCTGTTCATCTGGATATTATAGATGTCGCGGTAGATTCCGGGGCGGGAGATCAGCTCCTGATGGGAGCCGAGGTCGGTGACGCGCCCGTTCTCGAGCACCAGGATACAGTCTGCCTGCATGAGGGTAGTGATACGATGCGAGATAAGTATGACCGTTGCGTTTTTGAGGTATTTGCGCAGGGAACTGCGAATATTGGAATCGGTCTCGGAATCGACGGCTGAGAGCGAGTCGTCAAAGACCATGACAGGAGGATCCGCAAGCAGCATACGTGCGATGGCTATACGCTGTTTTTGGCCGCCGGAGAGGGTCACTCCGCGCTCGCCGACCAGGGTGTCGTAGCCATCCGGGAACTCGGAGATGGCCTCATCCACGCACGCGACAGCCGCAGCGCGGCGTATATCGGCTTCGGAGGCGCCGGGGCGTGAGATGGCGATATTCTCGCGTATGGTGCGGGAAAAGAGGAACGGCTCCTGCAGCACGAGGCCAATGTTCCGCCTCAGGTGCTCGCGTTTTATGAGCCGGATATCGAGCCCGCCTATCGTGATGTTTCCCTGACCATCACCTAGGTCGTAGAGCCGGTCGAGCAGGTGGACGAGGGTGCTCTTGCCCGAACCGGTGCCGCCGAGAATGGCGAAAGTGGAGCCTGCGGGGATGGTAAAGGAGACGTCGTGCAGTATGTCCTTCCCATCATAGCCGAAGCTGACGTGGGCAAAGGCAATGTCGCCGTCCATTGGTGCATCTTTCGAGTCCGGGAGGTCACGTTCTTCCCGGGCGCTGAGAATGTAAGCGACCCGGTCCATAGATACGCCGGCCTTACTCATGTCGGAGATCACCTGGCCCATGCTCCTGACTGGCCAGGCAAGGGTAGAATTGTAGCTGACGAAGACGAGAAAACCGCCGAGGGAGAGCTGCCCGTTCACAGCCTCGACCACGCCGAGAATGAAGATAACCATGACCTGCAGGCAGGTCAGGAGTGTGCCGGTAGCCCAGTATACTGAGAGCACGTAGCCGAGCTTTATCCAGAGCTCTGAGAAACGGTTGTTCCTTATATCGAACTTGCCCAGCTCGAAGCTTTCCCGGCCGAAGGCGCGGACCACTCGTACGCCTGTGAGATTTTCCTGCACCATGGTGGTGAGCTCTCCCTCTGCCTCGTCTGCGACCTTGAAGCGGGAACCGATCTTGCGGTAGAACAGGCCGGAGCTGAGCGCGACTGCGGGCATAAAGGCAAGTGAAACCAGTGCCAGCTTTGTGTTTATGGCGAACATGGCCCAGAGGTAGACACAGATGAGTATAAGGGTGCGCATGACCTCAACGAGCTGGTCGCAGACGAAGGCGCGGACGACCTCGACGTCGGAGGTGCAGCGCTGGATGATTTCACCGGTCGAGTGCTCGGAGTGCCATGCAAAGGGCAGGCGCTGAATGTGGGAGAAGAGCTGGTCGCGGATACTCTTGACAAAGCTCTCGGAGCCTTTGGCGAGGAAAATACGCTGGCCAAAGATAGCAAGGCCTCTGAGCACAGCGAAAACGGCAACGGCGCAGGCGGCCCAAATGAGCGCACGTGCCGGTTCGGAGCGCAGGGCCTCGATGGGCAGCAGGGAACTGATGATGCTCGGCAGCTGCGGTTCTTCTATACCGAGCACAGAGTCCACGGTGACACGGACGATCTGCGGTATAAGGGCGTTGAATATCTGGCTGAACAGGGAAAACAACAGACCAAGTGCAAATGCCCACAGTACCGGCCGCAGGAAGCGGCAAATGAGCCTTGTCTTATCTCTGCCGGAGAGTTTACCTTCCTTCATATATCCTCCAAAAGCAAAAAAGCGTGCCCCGGCCGGAAACCGGGGCACGCTCAGAAAATCCAGAAAGCGCAATTACAGCACAGTCAGAGACACGCAGAACGCGACGGCCCGCCGGAAAATGCGGATGAATTGACATTGATGACATGGTTCATACGGGTCTTCGCCATTCTGTTCGCCTCCCTTCACTGATCTGTGCGCTAGCGCAAAAGAAGTATATATCAGAGGCGGTGCAATGTCAAGAGCGAAGAAGGTTCGGTCTTGTTCGTGGTCCCCGGTATTTTCGGTATCTGAAACCTGGCCATTCCGCACCTCCCCCGGACATGGAACGCCCCCGCTCGGCTAGAGCGGGGGCGTTTACGGTCTTATTTCGCGACGGCGTCCTTCAGGGCCTTGCCGGCCTTGAACTGGGGGATGCGGGAGGCGGGGATCCAGATCTCCTCCTTGGTCTTGGGGTTGCGGCCCGTGCGTCCCTCGCGGGTCTTGACGTCGAAGCTGCCGAAACCGACCAGCGAGACCTTCTCACCGGCGACCAGCTCGGCGGTGATGGCGTCGATGGTGGCGGTTATGACCTTCTCTGTGTCCTTCTTGGACAGTCCGGCCTTCTCGGCCACGGCGGAGATGAGTTCTGCCTTATTCATTGGTATTCCTCCTGAAAAATGAGATCGAATAATATATCGAGATTTGCTCCTATTCCACAATTCGGTGCAAATTACTCACAGTGTTTGACCGGAACAGGCTCCTTGCCCTCCAGCTCATGGCGCGCCTGCTGGTATATCTCCTCCATCTCGTCGAGGCTCATGTCCTCGAGCCGGCGGCCGAGCTTCGCCGCGCCCTCCTCGATGAAGCGGAAACGCCTTATGAACTTCTCGCAGGCCGCGTGCATGAGCTGCTCGGAGTCAAGCTTATAGAACCTCGCCACGTTCACGGCGGAAAAGAGTACGTCACCCAGCTCTTCCTTAATATTCTCCAGGTCGCCCGCATCTATACCATCCTGCAGCTCGCCGACCTCCTCGCGGAGCTTTTCCATCGCCCCGCCGACGCAGGGCCAGTCGAAGCCGAGCTTCGCAGCCTTGTTCTGGATTTTCTCCGAGCGCATCAGCCCCGGCAGCCCGTGGGAGATGCCGTCCATGGCCGAGGCGGCGGTCTGCTGCGCCCTGTCCGCGCGCTTTATCGCGTCCCAGTTCTCGAGCACCTTGTCGGGCGTCTCGGCGCTCACGGTGCCGAAAACATGCGGGTGCCGGTGTACTAGCTTCTTGCAGGCCATGTCGGCGATGGCGTCCATGTCGTACTGGCCCTCGTCCTTCGCCATGCTCGCGTGGAATATGACCTGCATGAGCAGGTCGCCCAGCTCCTCGCAAATGTGCTCGGGGCTGCCCTCGTCGATGGCCTCGCAGACCTCGTAGGCCTCCTCCAGCACGTTGCGCCGGATGCTCTCATGCGTCTGCTCCCTGTCCCACGGGCAGCCCCGGGGCGAGCGCAGATAGTCGATAAGGTCTATAAAGTCCTTGAGGTCATAGCTGTCTTTGCACACAAAATCTACCACACTATAACCCCTTCCGCAAGTGTATTTTTCTCAGAAAAGGCCCGAAAAACCGGGCTTTTTTGTTATGTCACCCGTCAAGGCTTTATCCTCAGGAGCTTTGCCAGCTTCTCGCCCTTCGGTATGAGCTTCATGTCCTCATATGTGACGGCCTTCGTCAGCACAACAAGGACGAGATAGACGAGGGCGGCGACGGCTATGGCGGCGAGCATGCAGACGGCGAGCATAAGCCTTCCCGGCTCGGGACCGCCTATGAAGCGGATTGCAAGACCGTAGACCGCCCAGGCGGACAGACCCATGGCCGCGCAGCTGAGGACCGGCCTTATGAGTATTCTGCCCAGCCGGGGCCTGTCGGCCATGACCCGACAGAGGAAAAGATAGTCGGCAATGCACATGACGGCGTAGCTGCACAGGGTCGCGATGGGCGCGCCAAGTATGTTCAGGCCCGGGTCGCCTATGAGCCACCAGTTGAGCGCGATCTTCACCGCGCCGCCTATAAGCATGGAGTAAATTGGGTAGCGCTCATTCCCGCTCGCCTGCATGATCGCGTTCATGATAAGAGCCATGCAGACAAAGAAGGAAGCGATGCCCATCCATGCGAGCAGCTCCGGCCCCGCGGCGTTGCTGTTGGGGTAGAGCACGTTTATGATGGGGTAAGAGAGCACCGAGAGACCCACGCCCATGGGCAGGGCAATGACGGTGGAAATACGCAGGGAATTCTCGGCTATCGCCGAGGCCTCGCGCCTGCGCCCGGTGACGCGGCAGGCGGCGATCGCGGGCACGACCGATATGGTCAGCGGGGTGATAAAGGCCGATGGGAGGTTGTAAAGCGTCTGGGCCTTGCCGTAAATGCCGTAGAGCACGGTGGCGTCGGCGGCGCTGAAGCCGGCGGCGTCCTGCAGCCTGCCGAGGCAGAGCGCCGAGTCCACGACGTTGAGCAGCGAAAGCACGGAGGAGCCGAGGGTTATCGGTATGCCTATGCGCAGCAGGTTCTTAAATATCTGCCAGCTGCTGTCCGGCGCATCAGCTGTTTCTATGACGGCTGTGTAATTGCGTCTTTTATATATGAACATGTAGGCGAGCGCCGCCAGAGAACCGACCGTGACGCCGAAGATGGCGCCGGCGGAGACTATGGAAAGGCTCTTGCCGATGTTCTTAAGCCAGATGGCAAGTGCAAGCCCGGTGAGGACCTTAAAGAGCACCTCAAATATCTGGCCGACTGTGGTGGGCTTCATGTTCTCGTGGCCCTGGCAATAGCCGCGGTAGGCGCTGGTCAGGCAGACGAGCAGCAGCGCCGGGGCGAGGGCCTTAATGCTCTGCGAAGCGCCCGGGTCGCGGAACAGCACCGCAAGCTCGGTGGGGTAAAAGAACATGACGAGCGTGCAGACGAGGCCCAGCACGAAGAATGTACACCACGCTACGGAGAAGGTACGCTTCACCTGCGCCGGGCGGTGCATGGTGTTGGCCTCGGATATCATCCTCGAGAGCGCCACGGGCAGGCCCGCGGTCGCAAGCGTGAGGAAAACACCGTAGATGTTGTAGGACACGAGAAAATGCGACATACCGGTATCGCCGAGGATATTCCCAAGCGGTATCTTGTATATTGCGCCGAGTATTTTGATGATGACAACGCCGGCCGCAAGTATCGCAGCGCCGTGCAGGTAGTTTTGCTTTTTGGGTTCTGACAAAGATATACCCCCAATCGGGCGCTTCAAGACGCCGAATGACTACTCTACACTAAAAATATGAAAAAATCAAGGGTTTATGCCGCTTCCGGGGCAAAAAGCCGCTTTGAAGGCAAAAGCCTTCACCATGCAGCGACACAGCCGTCGGCGCGCGGCTCGGTACCTCCGCAGAGGACGCCGTACTCGTCCCGCCAGATGATCTGCCCGCGCCCGAAGTTTATGGGGTCGCCGACGGCGACCTCGTGCCCGCGCCGCCGGAGTTCCGCGGCGAAGTCGGAGGGGAAGGCGGGTTCCAGCTCTATCTTTTTGCCTCCGACCCACTGCCAGCGCGGGGCGTCGAGCGACTCCTGCGGGTTCATGTGGTAGTCGATAGCGTTCATGATGACCTGCACATGGCCCTGCGGCTGCATGAAGGCGCCCATGACGCCGAAAGGTCCAACTGCCTCGCCGTCCTTAGTGAGAAAGCCGGGGATTATCGTGTGATAGGGCCGCTTGCCGGGGGCCATGCAGTTGGGCGAGGCGGGGTCGAGGCTGAAGTTGCAGCCTCTGTTGTGCAGGGCGATGCCCGTGCCGGGCACGACGATGCCGGAGCCGAAATCCATGTAATTCGACTGTATCCACGAGACCATGTTCCCCTCACCGTCCGCGGCGCAGAGGTAGACCGTGCCACCGGAGCGCGGGTCGCCCGGCTCGGGCTCGAGCGCCGTGTCGCAGATGAGCGCGCGCCTCTTTGCCAGATAGCCCTCGTCCAGCAGCTCGGCGGGCGAGACCTCCATGCACTTCGGCTCGGCTATATAGCGAAGGCCGTCGGCGTAACCGAGCTTCATGGCCTCTATCTGCCTGTGGCAGTCCTCGGCGGAGCGCGGCCCCATGTCCAGCCCTGAGAGGATGCCGAGCGTCAGCAGCGCGACCATGCCGTGCCCGTTCGGCGGCAGCTCGTGGACGGTGTAGCCACGGTAGTTCACGGACAGCGGCTCCACCCACTCTGGCCGGAAGGCCGCGAGGTCCTCCGCGCGCAGCCAGCCGCCGGTCTCGCGCGAGTGCCTGTCTATCTTCTCCGCCAGCGCGCCGCGATAGAAGCTCTCGCAGTCCGTGCGCGCCAGCTCGCGCAGGCTCGCGGCGTGGCCGGGCAGATAAACAAGCTCTCCGGCCCTCGGCGCGCGGCCGTTTGGGGCGAAGCAGTCGAACCACGGCTGAAACAGCCCGGCCTCGTCCTCTATTTTGGAGTAAGCGACAAAGGAGTTTTCCCAGAGCCGCGAGGTAACGGGCGAGAGCGGGTAGCCCTCCTCCGCGTAGGCTATGGCGGGCGATAGCACCTCGGCCAGCGAGAGCCTGCCGAAACGGCGCGAGGCCTCGGCCCAGCCTGCGGGGATGCCGGGCACATCCACGGCATACCAGCCGTACTTGGGCACGCAGCCGAACCTCTCCCGCAGGAAGTCCGGGTCCGCCAACGCCGGCGCAGGGCCGGAGGAATTGAGGCCGTGCAGCCTGCCGCCCGACCAGATGAGGGCAAAGGCGTCGCCGCCAAGCCCGTTCGAGGTCGGCTCGAGCACGGTGAGGCAGGCCGCCGCCGCGATGACGGCGTCAATGGCGTTGCCGCCGCGCCTCAATATGTCCAACCCCGCCTGGGCCGCGAGCGGCTGTGTAGAGCAGACCATGCCCTTTTTGCCGTATATCACTCTCCGCGTCGAGGGAAAGCGGGCGGAGAGAGGATCAAACACAAGTCCCATGAGACACCTCCATATACAATAAAAACAATATATCCCGCCCCGCAGGGCCTGTCAAGCAAGAGGAACCTTGAAAAAATTTACGCAGCCTCTTGACAAGCACGCCACTACTGAATATAATTCACTAGTGTAAGAATTACAGAGGGAGGCCGGACATGAATCCACAGTATAAGAAGGGCGTACTTGAGCTGTGCGTGCTGGCGATGCTCTCGGCGCGGGACTGTTACGGCTACGAGATATCCGACCGGCTTTCGCAGAGCATCGACATAGCGGACGGCACGGTGTACCCGCTTCTGCGGAAGCTGAAGGCGGACGGGCTGCTGACGACCTATCTGCAGGAGGAGAGCGGCGGCCCGCCGAGGAAGTATTACAAGCTGACGAGCCTGGGTGCGGAGAGCTTTGAGCGCGACCGGGCGGAGTACCTGCGCTTTGCAGCGGAGGTTCAGAAGATCTTGGAGGCGAAAAAGGATGACGAGAACTGAATTCATCGTCTCGCTCGCGGCGCTGGTGGTCTTCGCCGCGGCGGCCATGGTCACGTCAATGCTGACGGCCGGGGCCGTGGAATACTGGCGCACCTGGGATTGGTTCGTATGAGCGTCGCCATGGAGGACGCGGAGCTTGCGAGGCTCCTCTACGCTCTGAACGCCCGGCTGGACCTGCCGAAGAAGCAGAGGTCTGCCATGCTCACGGACTTCCGAATGGCCGCTGAGCGTCTTACCCGGGACGGCCTCGCGCCCCGGGAGGCGTCGGAGCGCCTCGACCCCGCGCGGCTGGGCGAGTTCTATTTGAGGCGGCCGGACCGCTGGTACCCGCTGGACGACGCGGCGAAGATCTATCCCATGTCGATGACGGACGGCTGGATGTCGGTGTTCAGGCTTTCGGCGTATCTGGACGGCGAGGTGGAGCCGGAGCTGCTGCAGGCGGCGCTGCACTTCACGCTCCCGCGCTTCCCGTTTTTTGCGACGCGGGTGAGGTGCGGCCTGTTCTGGCACTATATCGAGGACGTGAACAGACGCTTCGAGGTCAGTCCCGAGACGGAGCTGCCCTGCGCGCCCATGGACATCTCGGGCGGCGGCTCTCAGGCTTTCCGCGTGATGTATTACAAAAACCGCGTTAGCGTGGAGTTCTTCCACATCCTCACGGACGGCACGGGCGGGCTGAGGTTCCTGACGGCGCTCGTCACGGAGTACCTGCGCCTTCGCGGGGACATCAGACAGACGCCGGTGCCGCAGGAGGCGGAGCCGGACGGCGAGGAGAGCGAAAACGCCTTCAAACGCTTTGCGGCAGAGTGCGGGCAAGCGCAGGGGGGCTTCGCGGGAAGGCCGGCGGTGCGGCTCCGGGGAAAACAGGCGAAGCAGCGCCCGGCGCGGATACTGCACTTCGGCCTCGACGCCGGGGAGCTTAAGAAGGCGGCGCGGGAGCGGCAGGCGAGCGTCACGGCGCTCATTCTGGCCTTCATGACCGAGGCTGCGCACGACGCCTCGGATGAGAGCCGCGGGGATATCCGCATACAGGTGCCTGTGAACATGCGCAAGTTCTGCCCTTCAAAGACGCTGAGGAACTTTTCCATGTACTGCGCGGTGAGCACGCCCTGGCAGGAGGCGGGCCGCGCCGGGGACATCCTGCCGCAGATATCGGCGCAGCTGAGGGAAAACGCCTCGGAGGGTGCGATGCGCGCCATGCTGGCGCAAACTGCAGCGACGGTGCGCGCGCTCGGGGGCGTGCCGCTGCTGATTAAGCGCCCGGCGGCGCGGTTTGCCTACGGCCTGCTGGGCGAGCGAGCCTTCACGAGCACGCTGTCGAATCTGGGCCGGGCGGAGCTGCCGCCGGAAACGGCAAAGCACGTGGAGGCGCTGGACTTCGTGCTGGGCACTGGAGAGCAGAGCCGCGCGGCCTGCGCGCTGGTGACTCTGGGCGAGCGCGCGACGCTGACGATAACGAAGTTGACAGAGGACCCGGCCTTCGAGACGCGGCTGCTGGAGCTGCTCGAGGCGGCCGGCCTGAGCGTTGAATTGAGCGGGAGCATGGTCTATGGCGCCTGATGTGAAGATAAGCTACCCCGTGCCGGGGCAGAAAATATTGAACGCCCCGAAGCTGCGCCGGGCAGCACTCAGGGCGTTCATGTTCGCGGGGGCTTTGTGTGTAATGATAAACCTCTGCACCAGTGGGAGGGCCTGGAGCCTGATAGTCCTCGCGTCCCTCCGTCTGGCCTGGAAGGGCATATTTGAAAAGGTACCGGTCGAAGACGGCCTCGCGGCGCGGGCGACGAGGCTGCTGTTCGGCGTCTGCCTCCTGCTGCTGACGACGGAGCTTGTCTGCGGCGGCCGATATACGGTGATAGTCGTACCCATACTGCTGGGCTGCGCTGCGGCGACCTGGGCGCTGGACCTGTGGATAAGGCAGGGCACGCCCCCGCGCATGAGACGCGAGCTGGAAAGGCGCCTGCACAGATGAGCCTCAGATGCCCTCGAGCCGCTCGGCAATGAGACGCAGGACGCGGTAGAAGACGGCAAGATCGTCCTCGGGGATATCGCCGCTGACGCTTCGGAGCTTGTCGCAGACGATGCCGGCCATCTGGGACGCTGCCTCGCGCCCCTCGTCGGAGAGCAGGAGCGGCGAGCGGTAACGGCGCCTCTGGCCGCCGGCCTCGCCGGAGATGAGGCCCATCTCGGTAAGCTCCGACACGACGCGGGAGACCTGCGCCCTGTCCACGCCGCAGACCGAGGCCAGCTCCGTGGCGGGAAGCCCCTCAGGCCGTTCGTAGAGTGCAAGCAGGCACGACACATGCACCCCGCGCAGCCCATAGCCGCGTACATATTCAGCCTTCGCCTTCTGCAACGCCTTCTCCGTTCTCGAAATAAGGGAGCTGAACTCCCTGAACCTGTCCATGTACATAAAAAACACCCCTTGCCGAGCACAGCTTACAGCAAAGATGTTGACAAGTCAACAATTTTGTGCTAAGGTTTGTTGACTGCTCAACATCTGCGGGAGGAAAAAGGCAATGGGAATAAGGATAGTTACTGATTCGACTTCGGATTTCGGGCCGTGGGAGGCCGTAGGTCTGGGGCTTGGCATCGTGCCGCTGAAGACGCGGTTCGGGACGGAGGAGTACATAGACGGCGTGACGATAACGCCGAGGGAGTTTTACGAGAAGCTGGTCGAGAGCGACGTGCTGCCGACGACGAGCCAGCCCTCGCCTGCGGAGTTTGAGGCGAAATTTGCGGAGGCGGTGGACGCGGGCGACGACGTGGTGGCGGTCACGATATCGGCAGACCTGTCCGGGACGTACCAGAGCGCGATGATCGCGGCGGAGCGGTTCGAGGGGCGTGTGCATGTAGTGGACAGCCGGAGCGCTTCGATAGGGGCGCAGATACTGGTACGGCTGGCGATGCGGCTGTCGGCGGGTGGCATGACGGCGCCGGAACTTGCGGAGCGGCTTACGCGGGAGCGCGAGCGGATAAGCGTCATTGCCCTGCTGGACACGCTGGAGTATTTGAAGCGCGGCGGGCGCATCTCGTCGGCGGTGGCCTTTGCAGGCGGTATCCTGTCGATAAAGCCGGTTGTGACGATAAGGGAAGGTCAGGTACAGCTTGTCGGCAAGGCCAGAGGCTCAAAGAACGGGAACAATCTGCTGACGGAGTTCATCACAAAGAGCGGCGGGGTAGATTTCACAATGCCGCTGATGCTGGGGTATACGGGCCTGTCTGACGCGCTGCTTCAGAAGTACGTGCGGGACAGCTCGCACCTCTGGGCGGGCCACGCGAGCGAGCTGCCGGTGAGCGCCATTGGCTCGGTCATAGGCACCCACGGCGGCCCCGGCGCCATAGCCGTGGCATTTTTCCACAACTGAGCAGGAGCCGGCCGCTCTGTTGCAGAAAGCGAAAGGCTCCTCTGCGCAAGGGGAGCCTTTGTGGCTGGCAAACCCACGATTCCGAATTGGTAAAAAAGCCTCCCTCCGCAGGGAGGCGGCGTACCCGACGATCCTGCCGCACGCCTCCGGCGCGCGGATTTTTTCGCATTGTACCGACGCTGCGCAAAACCGCAGCACCGGACGGGAACGACGACCCCCACAGCGTGTCTGTTATCGTACCTCCAGCGAAACCGCAGGGGCGTCAGCTGTGCTCTGAGAGCCAAGTCTTGGCGCGGTCCTGCATCCTTGCCGCCGCCTCCTCTGGTGTGCAGCCACCAGCAAAGCATGCCTGGGCCTCCTCTATGAGCATCGAAGTTATCGTTGGCGGACAGTTCTCACTGGCAAGGCCAGAGTTCAGCAGGCCGTAGAGCCTGTCGGCGTCCGAACTCTTGTGCAGGCCCGTCAGCACCGCCGTCTCCTGCCGCTCGTCCAGCTCGCTTTGCAGCATTGGGAAGCTCTCGCACTGCTCCTGAGCCTTAGGGCCAAGGACGAAGCGCAGAAACTCCATCGTGCCCTCGGTATAGCCCTCTGCTGTCGCGTAAAAGCACATGCCCGTCGTGAGCCAGCTCTGCGCTCCGTCCTCCTGCCCCGGGAAACCCATGAAGCAGCAGTCCTCGCCGCAGGCCAGCTGTATGCCGCCGCCAAACCAGTTTTCTGCTGTCAGCAGGCAGCTTTCCAGAAGACAGAGCCGCTCCTCGGGATAGGGCGAGTCGTCCGCGCGCTGTTCCATGCACAGCTCGAGCAGCTCCAGAAAGCCCTCGCTCTCAAAGTCGCAGCTTGACGTCTCCCAGTCTATGTATTTCCCAGCGGCAAAGCTCACCACCCGCTTGAACAGCTCCGTGCGCGTCATCCACTGCTGAAACACTTTGGCGCCCTCGCCCAGCCGCGCGGCGTACTGCTCCGCCTCCTCCATAGTCAGGCTCTCCCGGCCGTTCACCCGGCTCGGCTGCGTCAGGAAAGTCCAAACCTCGAACTCATAGGGCAGCGCATACACCGCGTCCTGCGCCTTGAGCGCCTCATACATGCAGGGCACGAGCTCCGGCGCAAGCTCGTCCAGCAACCCCGAGAGCTCCACAAACATACCAGAGGTCTGTGCGCTCTCAAAGCTCTTGTCCGTCTCCGTCACCAGAATGTCCGGCGCTTTCCCCGTCGCAAGCTCCAGTGTCAGGTCGTCCGGCGTTTTGCCCGAGCCGCCGTACTTGTATTCCTCTATCTTGATCTTGTACTCCTTATTCTGCGCGTTGAACAGACTCGCAAGCACCCGCGCCTCGGGCACCGAGTTCACAATGCCCAGCGTCAGTATCCGCCTGCCGTCCGACGCAAGCTCCGGCGCCGTCTCCGGCTCCGCACCGCAGCCCGCCAGGCCCGCGAGCATGGCCAGCGCCAGGAGAAATATCAGCCGTCTGCGCATGTCTCCGCCTCCCATCGCCTTTCCTGCACCTGATTTTACAGCCGCCGTGTATCATTTCTGTATCACGGCGGCTGTTTTTTCGGTCTTTAATTGTAAACTTACTGTGAACAGGCGTCCCGTTCACTCCGTCCTCGCGCCCACGACTTCCAGCGTCAGGCCGCTGTATATCGGGGCCTCGACCGCCTTTGTCTCGCCGGAGGCCAGGCCGCCCTCAAGGCGCAGTTCTATCGCCCCCGCGCCGAGATAGTTCCCGCCTGCGCTCACGCGGCAGCTAATGACGATGTCTTCCTCGATATCCGCGCCGGTATTCGTCACCTGTATCTCGCCCTCGGCGTACTCGTATTCGAGGCTCTCCGGCCCCGGCCCGTCGGCGAACACCGCGCTCGTCAGCCCGGCCCCCGCAAAACTGCCGCCCGTGCCGATGTCTCCGCCCTCCGCGGCGCAGATATCCGCCGACGCTCCGGCGGGCAGGGCTTCGACCTCGAAGCTCGCCGTGCCCTCGCTCGTCGTCACCGTGAACTCCGCCCTCGTCAGAGGCAGAGCACCCGAGTTGCGCACCGTCACCGCGAAAACGTCGCGCACCTGCTCCTGCTTCCCCGAGCTGATATTCGCGCCGCTGTATCTGCCTATCCTAGTCAGCTCCAACCCTTCGCCCAGAGAGTACGGCAGCTGCGACGTCATGTCCGTCGACGAAGCCGGGTACAGTGCGCTGTACGACAGGTTAGTCTCCGACGAACCTGGAAGCACCTGCGGCAGGGACGTCTCTGTCGGCTCCGGAGTCTGTGTATCCGCACCCGTCACTACAGGCACGGGCAGGGCGCTCTGCTGCGCAGGCTCCGCCCCGCAGCCCGTCAATGCCAGTGTCAGGAGCAGCAGCCCCGCTATCCACGCTTTTTTCATCCCATCACTCCCCCTTACAAGTTTCCAATAGATTACCACCTCCCCTAAGACGCTGTAAAGTCCTCCGTTTTAATTTACAGCTTTGTACCGCATATCTCCCGGCAAATCCGTCAAAATCAACGATTCGGCCGTCTTGAACATCCTAAACATTACAGACGTTTTGTGCATTTCGTGCGAAATTTTCTAAGAAATTTGTGTATTTTTTGTACTTTTTATTTGATTTATTCGTCAACTTGGTTTAGAATGTTTTAGAGGCCGGTCACACGGCCTGTTTAGTACTTTCTTTAGGAGTGATGGACGTATGGAGAATTTCTTCTGGATAGGCGTTGTCGGAGCGGTGATTGCGCTGCTCTTTGCCTACAGCCAGGCCAGGAAAGTTAAGCAGTATTCTGAGGGCACGCCGACCATGCAGAAGATAGCGGCGGCCATTCGCAAGGGCGCTAACGCTTACCTCAAGCGCCAATATAAGACCGTAGGCGTCATCTTCGCTATAATCGCGGCCGTGCTCGCCGTGCTCGCCTTCGTACCGCTGTACAACGGAGCGGGCCTCGTCTCCAAGTTCGTGCCCTTCGCCTTCGTCACCGGCGGATTCTACTCCTGCCTTGCGGGCTTCATCGGCATGAGAATAGCGACGTCCTCCAACGCCCGCACCGCCAACGCCGCCAGCGAGAGCCTCAACCGCGGACTTCGCGTCGCGATCTCCTCCGGCTCCGTCATGGGCTTCACCGTCGTCGGCCTGGGCATCCTCGATGTCTCCGTATGGTTCCTCATCCTGAAATACGGCTTCCAGTGCGACTCCACCACCATTGCCAACACGATGGTCATGTTCGGCATGGGCGCTTCCTGCGCGGCCCTGTTCGCCCGCGTGGGCGGCGGCATCTTCACCAAGGCCGCCGACGTCGGCGCTGACCTCGTCGGCAAGGTCGAGGCCGGTATCCCCGAAGACGACCCGCGCAACCCCGCCACCATCGCCGACAACGTAGGCGACAACGTCGGCGACGTCGCCGGCATGGGTGCCGACCTCTACGAGAGCTATGTCGGCTCCATCCTCGCCACCTTCGCCATTGGTGCCTCCGCGGGCTACGGCTGGAACGGCATATTCCTGCCCCTCGCCATCGCCGTCGTCGGCGTCATCTGCTCGCTCATTGGCTCGTTTATGATAAAGACCGGCGAGCAAGCTTCCCAGCGCGAGCTGCTCAAGAGCATGCGCACCGGCACCTACTTCGCCGCCGCGCTCTGCGCCGTGCTCTGCATTCCCCTCACCTGGTTCGTCATGAAGGACGTCGAGGGCGCGAGCTGGGTCGGCATTCTCATCTCCATTTTCTGCGGCCTCGCCGCGGGATGCGCCATAGGCTATGTCACCGAGTACTACACCTCTGACACATATAAGCCCACGCAGGCCCTTTCCGACGCGACCGAGACCGGCGCTGCTACTACCATCATCGGCGGCATTTCCCTCGGCATGGTCAGCACCGCCGCCCCAATTCTCATCGTCGGCGTCGCGGTCATCGTCAGCTTCATAGCCGCCGGCGGCTCGCTCGTGACCAACTCCGAGGCCTACACTCTTTCCTTCAACAACGGGCTTTATGGCATAGGCATAGCCGCCATCGGCATGCTGGCCACCCTGGGCATCACCCTCGCCACCGACGCCTACGGCCCCGTCGCCGACAACGCCGGCGGCATCGCCGAGATGAGCGGTCTCGGTGAGGAGGTCCGCGAGCGCACCGACGCGCTCGACTCCCTCGGCAACACCACTGCCGCCACCGGCAAGGGCTTTGCCATCGGCTCCGCCGCGCTCACCGCGCTGGCGCTGCTCGTCAGCTACGTCGAGGTCGCCGAGAGCGCCATGGGCGGCGCACAGATAGACCTCTCTGTCACCAACCCCGCCGTCCTCGTCGGCCTCTTTGTCGGCGCAATGCTGGTCTTTGTCTTCGGCGCGCTCACCATGAGCGCCGTGCAGAAGGCCGCCCAGCACATAGTCATCGAGGTCCGCCGCCAGTTCCGCGAGATCGCGGGCATCATGGAGGGCGAGGCCGAACCCGACTACGAGAGCTGCGTCGACCTGTGTACCAGCGGTGCGCTGCGCGCCATGGTCCTGCCCGCGCTGCTGGCCGTCATAGTGCCCATCATCACAGGCCTCATCCTCGGCGTCGAGGGCGTCGTGGGCCTGCTGGCCGGCACGACCGTCTGCGGCTTCGGCATGGCCGTGTTCATGTCCAACTCCGGCGGCGCCTGGGACAACGCAAAGAAGTACATAGAGGCCGGCCACCACGGCGGCAAGGGCAGCGACTGCCACAAGGCCGGCGTCATTGGCGACACCGTGGGCGACCCCTTCAAGGATACCTCGGGTCCGAGCCTCAACATCCTCATCAAGCTCTGCTCCACCGTCTCAATAGTCTTCTCCGCCGTTATTGCGAACGTCCATCTGTTCTGAGTTCCCTATAAAAGTTCACGACCCGTCCGGGCTTCCGCCCGGGCGGGTCTCTTTTTATGAAAAATTTTTTTGTTTTTGCACTTACGCTTTGCGCGAAAGTCTGTATATTTGCACACAGGCTGGAGGTGAGGCTGTGGCATGTGACAGGAGAGAATCCGCAAAAAGGTTCAGGGAACGCATAGAGCGCTACTTTGCCGGGCGAGAGGCCGAAGGGCGCTTCCCCACGGAGGCCGGTCTGCTGCTTGAGCTCGGACTGACCGAGGAGGAATACGCTGCTTATCTCGCCGACGAGCGCTACCGCCCCGAGCTGGAACGCGCGAGGCTCAGGCGCATGGACTGGCTCGAAAATCAGATGGTCACCGAGTCGGGCCGCGCCACGGGCTGCATGAACGCACTCAAGCAGGAGAAGAACGGTGGATATGCCGACAAGGCCGGTCAGGGCGCTGAAAAGCGCCTCGTTATCAGGCTCGAGGGCGTCGGAGACGGGGCCGCAGAATGACGGGAGAATATGTCTGGGACCCCGGCGAGGCCAACCCCAAGCAGAAGCTGTTCTTCAAAAGTCGCAAGCTCTACACCGCCTACGGCGGCGCAAAGGGCGGCGGCAAAACCTGGGCCGTGCGCACCAAAGCCCTGCTCGGCGCTTACAACTACGCCGGCATCCGCATCCTCATCCTCCGCCGTACCTATCCCGAGCTCCAGTCAAACCACATAGAGCCGATGCTCAAAATGATAAACACCGAGTTCTGCTCCTACAACGGCTCGCTCCACTCCATCTACTTCAAAAACGGCAGCCTCATCCACTTCGGCCACTGGACCGGGGAGGCCTCCGAGCTGGAGTACAACGGACAGGAGTACGACTGGATCTTCATCGACGAGGCCACGCAGTTCACCTGGCGCGCCTTCCAGTTCCTCGGCGGATTGCTCCGCGGCGTGAACGACTTCCCCAAGCGCATGTATATCACCTGCAACCCCGGCGGTGTCGGCCATCGCTGGGTCAAGCGCCTGTTCATCGACCGAGACTTCATCAGCGACCCGGACAATCCCGAGGCCAGTGAGGACCCGGAGGACTACGTGTTCATCCCCGCCACCGTTGAGGACAACACCGTGCTGCTCCGCTCCTCGCCTGCCTATGTGCGTATGCTCTCCTCCATGCCGGAGAACCTGCGCCGCGCCTATCGCTACGGCGAGTGGGACGCGCTCGGCGGCAACTACTTCCCCGAGCTGGCCGGCACGGGCAACCTCGCCGAACCCTTCCCCATCCCGCTTTCCTGGAAGCGCTACAGGGCCTTCGACTACGGCCTCGACATGTTCGCCTGTGCCTGGTTTGCCGTGGACGCGGACGGGCGCAGCTGGATGTACCGCGAATACTCCGCGCCCGGCCTCATAGTCCGCGAGGCCGCCGAAGCCATGCTCTCACACACCCTGCCCGGCGAGCGCATCGAGGCCACCTTCGCCCCGCCCGACATGTGGAACCGCCAGAAAGACACGGGCCGTACCATGGCCGAGATATTCATGGACTCGGGCGTGCCCATCGTGAAGGCCGACAACAACCGCGTGCAGGGCCACATGCTCATCCGCGAGGCCCTCGCAAAACGCGGGGACGAAAAGCCCATGCTCATGTTCTTCAAAAGCTGCCGCGAGACCATCGAGGACCTGCGCGACATCCAGGCCGACGAGCGCGACCCCAATGACTGCGCGAAGGAGCCGCACGACGTCACCCACCGCGTCGACGCCGTCCGCTACTACTGCATTAGCCGCACACTCGCCGCCGAGGACGCCCCTGCCGCACCCGCTCGCGACGACGAGGGCGAGCCGCTTGAGGACTACGATGAGTTCATGACCGGCGGCGACCCCAAACGGAGCTATCTAAAATTTTGATCATACAGGAGGTAAACATGGAGATCATTCTGCTCATCGCCGCACTCATATGCGCGGCGGCCAGCGTGACAGCCGCCTTCTCGCTCTCGCGCTGTCTCAGGGCGCTCGAGGACTGCGAAACACTCAGGCCGCCCGCCGCCCCGCCCGAGGCCGAGCTGAACGAGCTGCGCGAGCGCGCCATGCGTGAACAGCGCCGCTTCGAGGAGGCCCTCGCCGGTATCCTCAACTACGGCCAGTCCGACATGCGCCGCAGGCCCGGAGAGGAGGTCTGAGCATGAAGCCGAAGGAGCTGACCGCAGATTCGGTCTGGCGCGAGTACGAAAAGATGCTCGCCTACAACGACAGCATCCAGCTCGACGACACCGTCAGGGTCAATGAAAACTTCTTTATCGGCAAGCAGTGGGAGGGCGTCGAGTCCAACGGTCTGCCCACGCCGCAGTTCAACTTCCTCAAGCGCGTCACCCTCTTTACCGTCGCCTCCATCACGAGCGACAAGCTGCAGCTCAAGTGCTCGCCCCTGCCCTCCGGCGCAGGCGACCGCGGCCTCAAGCGCGCCTCCGACGTCATAAACGCCGAGTTCGAGGCACTGTTCGAGCGCAACAAGCTGCCGTGGCTGCTCAAGGAGTACATGCGCAACGCCGCTGTCGACGGCGATAGCGCCACCTACACCTGGTGGAACCCCGAGGCCGACGCCGGAAACGGTCAGAAGGGCGCCATAGTCACCGAGATAGTTCAGAACACCCGCATAGGCTTTGGCAACACCGCCGACCGCAACGTCCAGAGCCAGCCCTACATCCTCATTAAACATCGCGAGATGACAGGCGCCCTGCGCGAAAGGGCGCACCGTCTCGGCTGCCCTGACTGGCAGTCCATCAAGGAGGACACCGACGAACAGCTCATGGACGCCTACAAGGACACGGGCGAAAAGACCACCGTCATCCTCCGGCTCTGGAAAGACGAAAAGACCGGTACCGTCTGGGGCTGCGAGTGCGCCCGCGGCGTCATGATACGCAAGCCCTGGGACCTCGGGCTCAGGCTCTATCCCGTCACATGGCTCTGCTGGGACTATGTGCAGGACAGCTATCACGGTCAGGCCATGATAACCGGCCTCATACCCAACCAGATATACATCAACAAACTCTTTGCCATGAGCATGATATCCCTCATGGCCACGGCCTACCCCAAGATAGTCTACGACAAGACCCGCATCCCGCGCTGGGACAACGGCATAGGCCGCGCCATCGGAGTCAACGGCGGCGGCGTGGACAATGTTGCCCGCATGCTCGGCCCGGCGCAGATCTCCCCGCAGATCGCGCAGTTTATCGAGCTGACGCAGAGCCTCACGCAGACCAACCTCGGCGCGACCAGCGTCGCACTAGGCGAGGCGAAGCCGGACAACACCTCCGCGATCATCGCGCTCCAGCGCGCCGCCGCCACGCCCAACGAGATCACAAAGCAGAACCTCTACCAGAGCATTGAGGACCTCGGCAGCATCTACATGGATTTCATGAGCGGCTACTACGGACTGCGCCCCGCCGAGATAGACCCCGTTGCAGAGGTCTCCGAGGAGATACTCGATTTCGTCGGCGACAAGCTGCCCCGCACCGAGAACGGAAAGATCGCCGTGCTCTTCGACTTCTCGAGTCTGCGCGACCTGCCGCTCCGGCTCAAGCTCGACGTCGGCGCCGCCGCCTACTGGAGCGAGATCGCCGCGACGCAGACCATGGACAACCTGCTCGCGCAGGGCCACATTGACGTGCTCGAATACCTCGAGCGCGTGCCCGACGGCTACATTACCGACCGTCAGGGCCTCATAAACGCCATCACCGCCCGCCGCGCCGCACAAAACGCGGCTCAGGCCGGGACCGTCTGAGAAAGGAGCGCAATATGGAGGAGATCACCGTCCAGTCCGGCACTGCCGAAGCCACCGAAGCCGGGGAATGGGAAATAAACGTTGCCGAAATGATGCAGGGCGTCGTCGATGAGGCCGAGCCGGCCATGAACGCAAAGCCTGAAAAGCCCGCCGGGGCCGAGAGTTTCACGCTCCGGCATCTGGGCGAGACGAAAAACGTCGGCCGCGAGGAGGTGATAGCCCTCGCGCAGAAGGGCATGGACTACGACCGCATACGCTCCAAGCTCGGCGACGCGAGCCGCGAAATAGAGTCCCTGCGCTCAGGCGGCACGGGCGAAATCAGCCCTGAGGAGCGCCGCCGCCGCGACTGTGAAAGCTTTGTGAAGTCCTTCCCCGAGGCTGCGGCGCGGCTGCGCACCGATCGTGAGACCATCCCCGCCGAGGTCTGGGACGAGGTCAGGCGCGGCGTCAGCCTCACCGATGCCTACGCCGCCCATCTCTCGCGACGCGAGGCCGCCGAGCGTGACGCAGAGCTCTCCCGGCTCCGCTCCGAGCTGGAACGCGAGCGCCGCGAGCGCGAAAACGCCCGCCGCAGCGCCGGCAGCGCCGTCTCCGTCGGAGGCGACCCGCCCTATGACCCCATCTCCGCGGGGTGGAACTCTATCTGAAGCTGATCTACCGCGGGCTGAATATATAAATGCCACCCCATTTCTTTGGCCCTTGCCCAAAGAAACGGGAGTGGCGCCCCAAAG
>OJRC01000379.1_pt1 | contig 31093 bp, 33 predicted proteins | sample 1599081 | NCBI WGS metagenome assembly OJRC01 (sample SAMN03922519, study PRJEB24848) | human gut metagenome | isolation source: stool sample | host: Homo sapiens | place: Germany | collected 2010-02 | reverse complement strand
TGGAGAGAAAGCCGGACTGGCTGCCCGGCTTTCCTGTCCAAATTTATTGTAATAGGAGTGAGACGGATGAACGGGCGTGCGGACAGGTTCAGGCTGCTTTTGACGGTGCTGCTTGCTGCGCTGCTGGTTATCTCCGCCGCGTTCCTGCTGTGGGGCTGGCTGACGGGCCGGTTCAGCTCAGTGGAGGGCATGAGGGAGTACATAGGCGCCTTTGGGCTGTTAGGGCCGGTGGTGCTGACGGTGATACAGGCGCTGCAGGTGGTGCTGCCGGTGCTGCCGGGCTTTTTCGGCTGCATAGTCGGGGCGAGCCTGTTCGGGGCGGCGGGCGGTTTCTGGTGCAACTACATCGGCATAAGCGCGGGTTCCATCGCGGCCTTCCTGCTGGCGAAGCGCTTCGGCGTGCCTCTCGTGAAGAAGATGGTGCCGATGGAAAAGTACAGCCGCTGGGTAGAGTGGGTGAACGGGAAGCGGAGCTACACGGCGGTGCTGTTTCTCGCCATCCTGCTGCCGCTCGCGCCGGACGATTTCCTGTGCTACTTTTCGGGGCTGACGGGCATGTCCACGCGGCGCTTCACCTGGATAATCGTCTCCGGGAAGCCCTGGTGCATCCTGGCCTACAGCCTGTTTTTTGCGTATATCATAAAATGAACGGGAGTTGAGAAAAATGCTGGGTATATATAACTATACGGTCATCCTGACCTACCTGGGCATGCTGTCGTCGTTTCTGGGCCTGAGCTTTGCCATCGGCGGGAACATGCAGTGGGCGCTGCTGTGCCTCATGGTCTCGGGGGTCTGCGACATGTTCGACGGGAAGGTGGCCTCGACCATGGAGCGAACGGAGCGGGAGAAGCGCTTCGGCATACAGATAGATTCGCTCAGCGACCTCGTGTGCTTCGGGGTGCTGCCGGCCGTCATCGTTTACGAGCTGGCGGGCAGGGGGCCTGTGAGCCTGTGCGCCGGGGCTGCGTACCTGCTGTGCGCGCTCATAAGGCTGGCGTGGTTCAACGTGGACGAGGAGGAGCGCCAGACGCGCAGCACCGGCGCGAGGGAGGTGTACCTGGGCCTGCCGGTGACGACGGCGGCGCTGCTGCTGCCATTGCTCGTGGGGCTGTCGAAGCTGTTCGGCTGGCCGGCGGGGAAGCTGGCCGCGGCGCTGCTCGTGCTCATGGCGGCGGCGTTCCTGACGCCGTTTAAGCTGAAGAAGCCCGCGCTCCCGGCGAAGATAGGCATGCTGCTGTGCGGCGGGGCGGAGCTTGCGCTGCTGCTGCTCATGCGGGTGGACATATGAGCGCGGGGGGCAGCAGCGCCGCCGTGCGCTTTTTATACGGCACCGGGCCGGGGAGATGCCTGCTCCGGCTGCTGCAGAAGGGCCGTGCCGACAGGCTGATGGTGGCCTTCCTGCGCTCGCGGCTCTCGAGGCCGGTCATCGGCTGGTACGTGCGCCGCCACGGGCTGAGGATAGGCCGTGAGCAGCTGCGCTCGTACAGGAGCTTCCGCGACTTCTTCGCGCGGCCGCGCCGAAACCGCCTCACGGACATGGAGCCAACGCACCTCATAAGCCCCTGCGACGGCTGGCTGAGCGCCTTCCCCGTGGAGGAGGACAGCAGCTTTCTCATAAAAGGCTCGCGCTACGCGCTGGGCGACCTGCTGGGCGACGCGGAGCTGGCCGCGCGCTACCGGGGCGGGGACTGTCTCATCTACAGGCTCTGTGCGGCGGACCACCACCGGTATTATTACATAGACGACGGCTATCAGGGCCGGAACCACCACATCCCCGGCGAGCTGCACAGCGTCCAGCCCGCTGCCTGTGCGAGATACCCGGTGTATACGCTCAACCGCCGCTGCTGGACCCTGCTGGCGACGGAGCACTTCGGCCCGGTAGTCCAGACCGAGGTCGGGGCCTTTGCCGTGGGCGGAATAGTGAACGAGCGGGAGAGGGCGCGGTTCCGCCGGGGAGAGGAGATGGGCCGGTTCGAGCTGGCCGGCTCGACGATCGTGCAGCTGTTCGAGCGCGGACGCATGAGCCTGCTGTCCGAGGTGCGGCAGTATATCGAGAGGAACGGGGAGTTCCGGGTCATCCAGGGCATGTGGGTGGGCCTGAGCGGGAGTGAGGCGCGTGACTGAGGAAAGGGTATACAGGCGCTGGTACCTGCTGCCCGCGGCGGCGCTGCTGTGGAACGAGACGGTCTATTACGCGGGGCGTTTTCTGGCGCAGGGCAGCGCGCATACGGACATGAGCACGTCGCTGGACGGGCTTATACCGTTCATGCCCTGGATGGTGACGATATATGTGGGCTGCTTTGCGTTCTGGGCGGCGGTGTACGTCGCCTGCGCGAAGCGGGACAGGGCGCAGGCGCGGAGGTTCTACCTTGCTGACGCCCTGACGAAGGGCGTCTGCCTTGCGTTCTTCCTGCTGCTGCCGACGACGATGAGCCGCCCGGAGGCTCTTGGGGGCGACATCTGGAGCGCCGCTGTGCGGCTGCTGTATGAGATAGACGAGCCGACGAACCTGTTCCCGTCGATCCACTGCGCGGTGAGCTGGCTGTGCTGGGCGGGGCTGCGGGGCCGGGAGGATACTCCGCGGGGCGTGAGGGCGGCGGCGCTGGCACAGGCCGTCCTGGTCGCTGCTTCGACCCTGACGATAAAACAGCACGTCCTCGCCGACGCCGCCTCCGGCATCCTCCTCGCAGAGCTGATGTGGCAGGTCTCGGGACGGCTGATCAGGCAAAACTGACAAATGTTAAGTGTCCTCTCCGTTGACGTTTACGGTTTAACGTGGTATCCTGCTGGATATGTATCCAAAGAAACGGAGGGAACCGGCTATTATGAGAGTTGCAACCGACATCGGAGGCACGTTTACCGACCTCGTCGCCATAGGCGAGGGCGGCTCGCTCGTGCAGGAAAAGGCCCACACCACCCCGCCGAATTTCGAGGCGGGCGTCATGGACGTGCTCGAAAAAAGCGGCGTCAGGCCCGAGAGCATCACCGCCTTCTTCCACGGCACGACCACCATTATCAACGCACTCACCGAGCGCAAGGGCGCGAAGACCGCCCTGCTCACCACAAAGGGCTTCCGCGACGTGCTGGAGCTTGCCCGCGGCAACAGGCCCGACCTGTTCAACACGGGCTTTTCAAAGACCATGTTGAACAGGCCCGACCTGTTCAACATGGTCTTTGAAAAGCCCGTGCCCTTTATACCGAGATCCCTGCGCCGCGAGGTCACGGAGCGCATCTCCTACGACGGAAAGGTCATAACCCCGCTCTGCCGCGAGGACATAGAGAAGGCGGTGGAGTATCTCAAGAAGGAGGGCGTCGAGGCCGTCGCCGTCTGCTTCATAAACAGCTACGCCAACGAAGCGCACGAGCGCGAGACCGCGGCCTATGTCAAGGAGCTGTGGCCCGAGGTCTTTGTCTGTCCGTCGGTTGACATAACAAAGGAATGGCGCGAGTACGAGCGCACGTCCACGGCGGCGCTCAATGCCTATGTCATGCCCACGGCCTCGTCGTATATTGACCGGCTGGGCACGCGGCTGGACGAGGACAGGGTGTCCGGCGCGCGGTATATCATGCAGAGCAACGGCGGCACGACGACCTTCGAGCAGGCGAAGCTGACGCCGATTAACGTCGTGGAGTCCGGCCCCGTGGCGGGCGTGTTCGGCGCGTCGATACTGGGCAAACTCATAGGCGAGCGGAACGTCATCGCCTTCGACGTCGGCGGCACGACGGCGAAGTGCTCGCTCATAGATGACGGCGAGGTCAAGGTCACGACCTCGTATTATATCGAGAAGGACGAGCGCAGCGCGGGCTATCCCATCATGGCCCCGGTGGTGGACATTGTGGAGATAGGCAACGGCGGCGGCTCGATAGCGTGGATAGACGAGGCAGGCTCGCTCAAGGTCGGCCCCAAGAGCGCGGGCGCGCTGCCCGGCCCGGTCGCCTACGGCAAGGGCGGCACGGAGCCGACGACGACGGACGCGAACCTGATAGCGGGCAGGCTTTCGGCGAAGAACTTCGACATGGAGGTCGACCTGGACGCCGTGCGCGCGGCCCTGCGCGAGAAGGTCGGCGCGGCGCTGGGCACGGATGACGAGGGCGCGGCCGAGAGCATCATCAGGGTGGCAGACTCGAACATGAACAACGCCCTGAAGCTCATCTCCGTGCGGCGCGGCTATGACCCGAGGGATTTCACGATGGTGGCCTTCGGCGGCGGCGGGCCGATGCACGGGCCGACGCTCGCGAAGGAGCTGAATATACGCAAGGTCATCGTGCCCGTGGCGGCCTCGGTGTTCTCCGCCTGGGGCATGCTGATGACGGACATCAGGCACGACTTCATCCAGACGAGGATAACGAGCTTCTCGACGGCCCCGATGGAGGAGCTGAACGCCATGTGGACGGAGCTTCTGGACGAGGCGAAGGCGGTGTTCGCTCAGGAGGGCGTCGCAGAGGAGCAGGCGGTGTTCACCTATATAGCCGACATGCGCTACATGGGACAGGAGCACACGGTGCAGGTCGCGGCCCCGGCGGTGCCCTGGAAGGAGGAGGACCGCTCCGAGATCATGGCGCGTTTCCACAGGACGCACGAGCATTTCTATACCTTCAGCCTGCCGGACACCCCGGCGGAGATAGTGAACCTGCATCTCGTGGCCTACGGGCGGCTGCACAAGCCCGAGCTGCGCGAGATAGCGCCTCACGAGGGCGATATAAGCTCAGCGCTCAAGGAGACGCGCAGGGTGTTCTTCTCCGGCGAGGGCTGGCTCGAGACGCCCATCTACGACAGGGCGAAGCTCGGCGCGGGCGCGAGCGCGGCCGGCCCGCTGGTCGTCGAGGAGCCGACGACGGCGACGGTGGTCTGCCCCGGCCAGAGCCTCAGCGTGGACAAATTCGGCGACCTCGTCGTCACCATGGAGGTGGAGTAAATGTATGAGAAGCTCAATATCGATCCCGTAACCCTGGACATCGTCAAGGATTCGCTCATAGCGGTCAGCAACGAGATATTCTACGCCTTTGCGCAGACCTCGATGAGCCCCATCATATACGAGACGCTCGACTACGCCAGCGGCATCGCGGACGCGGAAGGCCGCCTGCTCACGCAGGGAAACGGCGTCTCCGGCTTCATCGGCATGATCTCGCCGATGATCTGCGCCGTAGTGGACAAGTACGGCAAGGAGAACCTGCACCCCGGCGACGTGTATATCATAAACGACCCCTTCATCGGCGGCGGCACGCACATGTCGGATGTGGGCATGGTCATGCCCATCTTCCACGGGGACGAGCTTATCGCCTTCGCGGGCAACAAGGCCCACTGGAGCGACATCGGCGGCATGGCGCCCGGCTCCTTCACCACGGACGCGACGAACACCTATCAGGAGGGCCTGTGCTTCTCCGGCGTCAAGCTCGTCGACCGCGGCGAGCTGGTCGAGCCGGTCTGGGACCTCATGCGCAGCAACATGCGCTATCCGCAGATCTCGCAGGGCGACATGTGGGGCCAGATATCCTCCCTCCGCACGGGCGAGAAGCGGATAAACGAGCTGTGCGAGAAGTACGGCGTCGAGGTCGTCAAGGGCTCCATGGAGCGGCTAATCGCGCAGGGCGAGCTGGTGGCGAGAAAGCGCCTGGCCGAGATGCCCAAGGGCACCTGGGAGATGGACGAGTACATGGACGACGACGGCCACGGCAGCCCCGTACATTTGAAGGTCAAGGTAACGATAACGGACGACGAGTTCCTCGCGGACTTCACCGGCTCCGACCCGCAGGTTGCGGGCTGCGTGAACACGGGCGCGACGGCGGCCTACGCGGGCGTGAAGGTCATCTTCATGTCGATCATCGGCCCGGAGCTTGCGGTGAACGACGGCGTGTTCGCGCCGCTGCGCATCGTGTGCGAGGAGGGCAGCGTCCTGCAGGCGAAGCGCCCCGCGGCGACTTCCTGCTATTACGAGAGCATGATCTACGCCATCGACCTCGTGTGGAAGGCGCTTGCGCCGGTGTTCCCGGAGTCGCTGGGCGCGGGGCACCTGCTGTCGGTCTGCACGGTGCTCATGGCGGGCACGCATCAGGACTTCGGCAACGATTATCTCATCATAGAGCCGACGGTGGGCGGCTGGGGCGCCTGCCGGGGCCACGACGGGCAGGTGGGCCAGTTCTGCGTCGGCGACGGCGAGACCTATAACGTGCCGGTCGAGATGGCCGAGACAAGGTACGGCATCCGCGTGGACGAGTACAGCCTGCATACGGACGGCGCGGGCGCGGGCGAGTACCGCGGCGGCTCGGGCTGCGTGAGGACCTACAGGTCTATGAACGACAATCAGAGCTTCACGGCCTCCTTCGGCCGCAACAAGTGGCCTGTCTGGGGCGCGGCCGGAGGCAAGGACGGTTCTATCAATTACTTCGAGTTCCACGACGCGGACGGCACGGCTTCGGGGCCGATGGGCATCGTCGCGCGGCGGGTGATGAATAAGGACGACGTGGTGCGCATGGTGACTGCGACGGGCGGAGGCTACGGCGACCCGATGAAGCGCGACCCGGCGAAGGTGGCCATGGACGTGAAGAACGAGTATATCACCGCGGAGCAGGCGAAGGCGGACTACGGCGTCATAGTGGACCCGGAGAGCTTCGAGGTCACGGGCCTGACTGCCGAGAGGGAGGCCGCGAAATGAAGGTGACGAGCCTCAAGGCGGCGGAAACGAAGGTGCGGCCGGACGGCGTGGCGATGACGGAGTTTTTCGCGGCGGCGGACGGCGCGAAGGTGACGATGGGGCACGCGGTGTTCCCGGCGGGCACGGTGGTGCCCTGGGCGGCGCATGACGCGGACGAGTACGCGTTCATTCTCTCCGGCAGCGTGAGCTGCGAGACGGAGGAAGACGGCGTGCTGCACATGACGGCGGGGGGCGCGAGTTACATCCCCGCCGGCCAGCGGCACTCCAGCCGCAACGACGGCCCGGACGAAGCAGAGCTCATCTGGGCGCTTGTGGAGAAATAAAAAAAGAGCGTGAGGGAACCGCACAAATTGCGGGACCCTCACGTTTGTTGTTTTGCCATATAAAAGGCTCCCCTGCGCAAGGGAAGCATTTATGGGATGCCGAAACCGCGCGCTGCTGGGATTTGTAAAGAGAAACGACCGGTCATCAAAAGCGATGACCGATCGTTTTATGGAAGTATCTCTTCCAGCGCGCGCAGGAAGAGATACTTCCTGCGCGCGCTGGAAGAGATACTTCCAGCGCGCGCAGGAAGTTTTCCTCACCGACGGTGTTGATCTTGAAGAAGATCGCCTGACTGCCGCCGGAAGTTATGGCAGAGAGCATGACGAGGCCTCCGACGGGCTGGAACAGCGTGACATTCAAGCTGACGCGGTTGCCGCCGAAGGTGCTGTAGCGCTCAAATACCCTGACGCTGCACCTCGAGCCGTCTTTGGAGAAGTCGCTTGAATCCTCCAGTGTGGCCGAGCAGCTGCCATGGAGGACACCGTCCTCGATGAGCTTCAAAAGCTCGTCAAAGTCCATGTTGACGCGGCGTTCCAGTTTGGCCATTTTAAGCGCCTCCTTTCCCCTTGGCGGGTATATTATAACATGCCAGGGGCGGGGGCACAACAAGGCGGGAAGAAAAAGGCCGGGCTGCGCAAAAGCGCAGCCCGGCTGGCGCGGAAGGAGGGATTTGAACCCTCGCTCGGCTCATCACCGACTACTCCCTTAGCAGGGGAGCCCCTTCGGCCTCTTGGGTACTTCCGCAGGTCAAAGCTCACATATATTATCACAGGTTTTGCGTCTTGTCAAGGTTGACATGTGGGGGGAAATGGACTATTATTTTTCTGTTATGAAGTATGATGTTGTGATATTCGATCTGGACGGAACGCTGCTGGATACGCTCGACGACCTGACGGACGGGGTGAACCACGCCCTGGCTGAGTTCGGCTATCCTCTGGCGACGCGGGACGAGATACGCTCGCGGCTGGGCTACGGCTCGGGCTGCCTCATTGCGAGCAGCGTGCCCGGGGGCAGGGACTGCCCCGTGTATCAGCAGGTATTCGACTGCTATTTTGAATACTACAGGGCGCACAGCGCTGACAAGACGCGGCCGTATCCGGGCATCATGGAGCTGCTGGCGGAACTGAAGCGGCGCGGCGTTCGCCGGGCGATCGTGTCGAACAAGCCCCACCTGGCGACGCTGGACCTTGCGAAGGAGTATTTTGACGGCTTTGTGGAGAGCGCGGTGGGCGACCAGCCGGGCGTGGTGGAGCGCAAGCCCGCGCCGGATACGGTGCTCGCAGCCATGCGCGAACTGGGCGGTTCCAAAGAGCGGAGCGTGTACGTGGGCGACTCGGAGGTCGATATTGAGACCGCGAAGAACGCGGGCATCGACTGTATCTCGGTGGACTGGGGCTTCCGCACGCGCGAGCAGCTCGCCGAAAGCGGGGCCGCGCGCATCGTCTCGGACGCGGCGGGGCTGCTGGCGGCGCTCGAGTGACTAATTGAAATTGGGGGATAGCTGTCCATGTCCGACATCGGCTGGGTAATAGTGATAACGGCGATCGCGGGGGTCGGGGGCACCGGCCTCGGCGGCGTCGTCGGTGCGCTTCTCAAGAGGGACTCGAGCAGGATAGTCAGCCTGCTGCTGGCCTTCGCAGGCGGCATCATGACGGGCGTGGTATGTTTCGACATGATCTCCGGCGCGCTCCAGCCGGAGGGTACGACCGAGCAGGTGGACGTGTTTTTCGTGGTGTTCGGCGTCATGTTGGGCTACGTGGTGATTTGGCTGCTGAACGTCTGGATAGACAAGAAGACCAATCACGAGCTGGAGCACATCGACGAGGACCATCCCAAGACTGCGGACGATCTGGACGAACTTATCCACAGCGACCACTATGTGAGACACGAGACCTGTTCGGAGGACGGAGGCCCGGCTTCGAGGTATCAGCTGTTTATCGCGGGCGTGGTCATGGCCTGCGCCATAGCGCTGCACAACATGCCGGAGGGCATGGTCATAGGCGCGTCCTATGCGGGCAATCAGGAGGCGGGCCCGCTCGGCGGCGCGGGAATGATAATGGCGGTAATTATCGGCCTGCACAACATACCGGAGGGCATGGCGGTGTCCGTGCCGCTCATAACCGGCGGCTCGAAGCGGCTGCGCGCGGTGGTGATCACGGCGCTGTCCGGCGCGCCCACGATAGTAGGCGCGGTGCTGGGCTATTGCCTGGGCGCGCTCTCGCCCATGTGGCTGTCGCTGTCGCTGAGCTTTGCAGCGGGCGCGATGTTTTATGTCGTGTTCGGCGAGCTGCTGCCGGAGGCTATACTCATGTGGCGCTCGAAGCTGCCGGCCTTCTCGACGGTGTTCGGCATACTTGTGGGCCTTGTGCTGATATATATCTAAATTATGCTTGACAAAGCGGAAAAATCGGATATAATAACTTTTGCGCATAGCGGGATTGTGTAAAGGTAGCACAGCGGACTCTGACTCCGTATGTGAGGGTTCGAATCCTTCTCCCGCTGCCAGCGGGCGTCCCGAAAGGGGCGCCCGCCTTTTTGTCGTCCCGGATATGGAGGAATTATGAAGAAAATACTGTCAGTGATAATAGTGTCGGCCATGCTCTGCGCGCTGCTCGCGGGCTGCGGGGCGGAGCCGGGGCCGGAACAGGAGCAGGAGGACGGGAGACTGTCCGTCGTGGCGACGGTGTTCGCGCCCTACGACTTTGCCAGGCAGCTCGTGGGCGAGCGGGGCGAGGTGACGCTGCTGCTGCCGCCGGGGAGCGAATCGCACTCCTATGAGCCGACGCCGAAGGACATCATCGGCATCCAGAACTGCGACCTGTTCATCTACGTCGGCGGCGAGTCGGACGCATGGGTGGCGGACGTGCTCGAGTCGGTGGGCGAGGGCGTGAGCACCGTGACTCTCATGGACTGCGTGGAGCTGCTCGAGGAGGAGCACGTCGAGGGCATGGAGACGGAGCACGAGCACGAGGACGGTGAGACCGAGTACGACGAGCACGTCTGGACCAGCCCCAGAAACGCGAAGCTCATCTGCGAGAAGATAGCATCGGCGCTCTGCGAGGCCGACCCCGAGGGCGAGGCGGAATATAAGGCCGCGCTCGAGAGCTACTCACAGGAGCTGGACGAGCTGGACGCGGCCTTCAAGGAGGTTGTGGCAAACGGTGTGCGGGATACGATCATCTTCGCCGACCGCTTCCCGCTGCTGTACTTCGCGAAGGCCTACGGGCTGGAGTATTACGCGGCCTTCCCCGGCTGCGCGGACGAGACGGAGCCTTCGGCGGCGACGGTGGTCTTCCTCATCGAGAAGGTGAGAGAGGAGGGCATACCCGTGGTGTTCCACATAGAGCTGTCGAACGAGGACATGGCGGACACGATCTGCGAGGAGACGGGAGCGGAGAAAATGCTGTTCTCGGCCTGCCACAATGTCACGAAGGAGCAGTTCGAGGCGGGCGTGACGTATCTCGAGCTGATGTGGGCGAACGTGGACGCGCTGAGGGAGGCGCTGGGCTGATGGCGCTCATAAGCTGTAAGGATCTGAGCTTCGCCTACGGAGGTGACACGGTGCTTCGGGGCGTGAGCTTCGAGGTGAACCCGGGGGATTACCTCTGCGTCGTGGGCGAAAACGGCTCGGGGAAATCGACGCTCATGAAGGGACTTCTGGGGCTCAAGGAGCCGGACACCGGCACGATAGAATACGGCGACGGCCTGAAAAGGTGCGAGATAGGCTACCTGCCGCAGCAGACGGCATTGCAGAAGGACTTTCCGGCCTCGGTGTTCGAGGTCGTGCTCTCGGGCAGGCTGAACAGCCTCGGGAGGCGGTTCTTCTATTCAAAGGAGGACAGGCAGGAGGCCGGGCGCAACCTTGAGCGCATGGGTATGCTCGAGTATAAGAAGCGCTGCTACCAGGAGCTCTCGGGCGGTCAGCAGCAGAGGGTGCTGCTGGCGAGGGCGCTGTGCGCCACGACGAAGCTGCTCATTCTCGACGAGCCTGTCGCCGGCCTCGACCCTGTGGCGACGGGGGAGATGTATAACCTTTTGAAGCTCATAAACCTCTGCGACGGCGTGACGGTCATCATGGTCTCGCACGACGTGGCGGCGGCGGAGCGCTACGCGACGCATATATTGCAGCTGGGGCACTCGCAGCTCTACTTCGGCACGGTGGCGGGCTACCGCGGCAGCGAGGCGGAGCGGAGACTGAAAGGGGGCGGCTGCAAATGATACTGCTGGAGATGCTGTCCTTCCCGTTTCTGGTGCGGGCCTTCGTCGTGGGCGTGCTGGTGTCGTTGTGCGCGGCGCTTTTGGGCGCGTCGCTGGTGTTAAAGAGGTTCTCGATGATAGGCGACGGGCTGAGCCACGTGGGTTTCGGCGCGCTGGCGATAGCCTCGGCGCTCGGGGTGGCGCCGCTGGCGGTGGCGGTGCCCGTGGTCGTCGCAGCGGCGGTGCTGCTGCTGCGGATATCGCAGTCGGGCAAGGTGCGCGGCGACGCGGCCGTGGCGCTCATCTCGAGCGGAGCGCTCGCCGTGGGCGTGCTGGTCATCTCCCTCACGAGCGGCTCGAATACTAATATCTCAAACTACATGTTCGGCAGTATACTGACGCTATCCGAGTCGGACGCCGTGCTGAGCGTAGTGCTCTGCGCCGTGGTGCTGGCGGTGTTCACGCTGTTCTACCCGAGGATATTCGCCGTGACCTTCGACGAGACCTTCGCCCGGGCAACGGGCACGAGGGCCGAGGGCTATAACATGCTGCTGGCCATCCTCACGGCCGTGACTGTCGTGCTGGGGATGCGGATGATGGGCGCGCTGCTCATCTCGAGCCTCATCATATTCCCGGCGCTGTCGGCCATGCGGGTATTTCGGAGCTTCAGGTCGGTGACGGTCTGTTCGGCCGTGCTCGCCGTCTGCTGCTTCGTCGCGGGCATGACCGCCTCCTACGCGCTGGAGACGCCCTCGGGAGCGAGCGTCGTGGCCGTGAATATACTGGCTTTCTGCGCCTTCGCGCTCGCGGGACGCCTCGCGGGAAAACGGTGATTTATCTAAATTGCACAAGTGATGATGACGATGCCTCCGAAATATTCGCTTTCGGAGGCATTATTCATTCGATTTTGAATATTTTTGGACGTAAAAGGGGCAAGAATCGGGTTTTTAGCATAAAATATCAATGTTTCGTTGACAAAAGGGTGGAGGATGGTGTATTATGTACGTCGTATCAAACCGGCGGAAAGCCGGCATATGGAAAGAGGATAAAAAAGATGAAGAAGATAACAGCACTTCTGCTTGCGCTCTGCATGGTCTTTGCGCTGGCTGCCTGCGGCACCCCCGCGGCTGACCCGACCGACGCTCCGGCGACGGACGCGGCCGACACCGATGCTCCCGAGGCTACCGACGCCGTCGAGGAGACCCCCGAGGCGACGGAGAATCCCTACGCGGACATGACGAATGAGGAGCTGCTCGCCCAGCTCGAGACCGTCGTTCCCGGCACCCTGACCGTGGCTACCAGCCCGGACTTCGCGCCCTATGAGTTCTACGCTCTGGACGAGAACGGCAGCCCCTATCTGGCCGGCTTTGACCTGGCTCTGGCCGAGTATCTGGCGGACTACATGGGCCTCGAGATAGATATCATCCCGATGGACTTTGACGGCGTTACCAGCGAGCTGGGCGCCGGCTACGTCGACATCGGCCTCGCCGGCCTCAGCCCTGACGCCGAGCGTCGCGAGAGCATGGATTTCTCCGACCTGTACTATCTGGGCGGCCAGAGCTTTGTGACCACTCAGGACAAGATCGACCTGTTCCCGGATCTTGAGAGCGTGAACAACGCCGAGTACAGCATCGGCGCTCAGAACGGCTCCATCCAGCAGAAGCTTGCTAATGAGTACTGCGATCCCGCCAGCGTCGTCATCCTCACCAAGGTCACCGACATCGTGGCTGAGCTGGTACAGGGCACGCTGGACGGCGCTTTCATCGAGACCGCCGTTGCTGAGAATTACGCCGCTGTGAACCCCGAGCTGGCTGTTGTGCTGGACGTCCCCTATGAGGAGGCCGGCAGCGCTGTCGGCGTCGTTAAGGGCAATGCGGTGCTGCTCGAGCTTGTCAACCGCGGCATAGCCGCCGCGATTGAGGACGGCAGCATGGCCAGGTTCGTGACCGAGGCCAACGAGCTTTCCCTGGGCGACAAGTACGAGGGCCTGCTCGATTCCGAGGGCAATATCCCCAGCGCCGGCACCGCCGCGGACGACGCGGGTGACGCAGCCGATGCGGGCGACGCGGCCTGAAGCGGCTAAATAGAAACATAAGATAAAGCTTTGAGGACCCTCCCATGCAGGGAGGGTCCTTGACGCTGAAAGGAGTGGCGCAAAATGTTCACACAAGCCGGATTTGAGGCCGCGTTCAGCTATTGGCAGCTGTTTTTGCAGGGCGTGGTGTGCACTGTCCTGCTCAGCGCGCTGGCTGTGTTTTTCGGCTTCATAATAGCCCTGATACTGGCCCTGATGCGCATGGGGAGGATACCGCCCCTGCGCTGGTTGGCTACGGCTTATGTGGAGCTTTTCCGCGCCACGCCGATGGTCGTGCAGGTATGGATAGTCTACTTCGTGGCGTCCGAGCTGCTGAACCTGCCGAGGTATATGATCTTCGGCGTCATAAGGTTCGAGCGCTTCCTGCCCGGCGTCATCGCGCTGAGCCTGAACTCGGGCGCGTACCTGTGCGAGATCATCCGTTCGGGCATAGGCTCCATCCCGATAGGCCAGACTGAGGCGGCGAGATCGCTGGGCCTGCCGAGCGGCAAGACCATGAGGCTCATCGTCCTGCCACAGGCCATGAAGAACATCCTGCCCGCGCTGGCAAACGAGTTCGTCACGATCATCAAGGAGTCTTCCATTACATACGTCATCGGCGTGCAGGAGATAATGAGCGCCGCGAACTCCGTCAAGGGAGCGACATACCGTGCGCTCGAAGCTCTGGTCGTGGCGGCGGGCCTGTACTTCTGCCTCTGCTTCCCGACCTCCAAGATAATCGCCCACTTTGAAAGGAAGATGAGCCGTGGCTACAAGAGATAAGAAGGCAATGGAAAGGACCGCGGCCTGGCTCGCGGAGCATCCCGCCGACCCGAACGCGCTCATCAGCGTCAGGGGGCTGAAGAAGTACTATAACAAGGGCGTCATAAAGGCGCTCGACGGGATAGATACGGATATCCACAAGGGCGAGGTCGTGGTCGTCATCGGCCCGTCCGGCGGCGGCAAGAGTACGTTTTTGCGCTCGCTCAACCTGCTGGAGGAGCCGACGGAGGGCGTGGTCGTGTTCGAGGGCATCGACATCACCAAGAAGCGCGGCGAGGACGGCAAAAGGGTCGATATCAATACCGTGCGCCAGAAGATGGGCATGGTGTTCCAGCAGTTCAATCTGTTCCCGCACAAGACGGTCATTGAGAATATGATCCTCGCGCCGGTGCAGCTGGGCAGGCTCAAGGAGGCTGAGGCCCGGGACAAGGCTCAGAAGCTGCTCGACAGGGTAGGGCTGGGCGACAGGGCGGACGCATACCCCATCCAGCTCTCGGGCGGCCAGCAGCAGCGCGTGGCGATCGTCAGGGCGCTGTGCATGGACCCGGACGTCATGCTCTTTGACGAGCCGACGAGCGCGCTCGACCCCGAGATGGTCGGCGAGGTGCTCGACGTCATGAAGCAGCTCGCGCACGAGGGCATGACAATGGTCGTCGTCACGCACGAGATGCACTTCGCCCGCGAGGTCGGCAGCAGGATACTGTTCCTCGCCGACGGCAAGCTCGTGGAGGAGGGCAGGCCGGATACCATCTTCGACCACCCGCAAAGCCCGAGACTACAGGATTTTCTCAGTAAGGTGCTCATATGAACGCAGAACAGAAGAACGCAATAGAATACATAGACGAAAACGCCGGTATCTTCACCGGCGTTTCCGATGCGGTGTGGGCGAAGCCCGAGCTGTCGCTCAAGGAGTTCGAGAGCACGCGGCTCTACTGCGAGACGCTGCGCTCACACGGCTTCGAGGTGACCGAGGGCCTGTGCGGCATCGCCACGGCCTTCTGCGGAAGTTACGGCAGCGGACGGCCCGTCGTGGGCTTTCTCGGCGAGTACGACGCTCTCTCGGGCCTCAGCCAGCGCGCGGGCGGCGTAGAGCGCGAGCCGATAGTCCCCGGCGCGCCGGGCCACGGCTGCGGCCACAATATGCTCGGCGCAGGCTCGCTCGCCGCGGCCTTCGCGGTGAAGGACTACCTCGAGCGCACGGGCCGGGAGGGCACGGTCGTGTTCTACGGCTGCCCCGGCGAGGAAGGCGGCGCGGGCAAGGCATTCATGGCCCGCGAGGGGCTGTGGCGCGGACTGGACTTCGCCCTCAGCTGGCACCCCTCGGACGTGAACGAGGTCGTCACGGGCACCAATAACTCCTGCATACAGGTGCTCTATAAGTTCCACGGCCGCAGCGCACACGCGGCGGGCGACCCGGAGAACGGCCGCAGCGCCCTCGATGCGGTGGAGCTTATGAACATCGGAGCGCAGTTCCTGCGCGAGCACATGACCAGCGACTGCCGCGTGCACTACGCCGTGACCGACTCCGGCGGCGTGTCGCCGAACGTCGTGCAGGCCGAGGCCGCCGTGCTGTACATGGTGCGGGCCAATAAGGTCAGGGACAGCGTGGCGCTGCAGGCGAGGCTCGACGACATCGCCAAGGGCGCGGCGCTCATGACGGGCACGAGCTTCGACCGCATTTTCATAGACGGCACGGCCGAGCTGGTGCCGAACTTCACGATGGAAAAGCTGCTCTACAGGCTATTTCTCGAGACAGGCACGCCGGAGTACAGCGAGGACGAGAGACAGCTCGCGCGGGCGCTCCGGGCCACCTACGAGGTCGGCACCACGCCGGGCATCGGCCCGGCCTTCGACGCGGATATCGAGCGCGAGGTCAGGCAGAGAACGAACGGGCTTTCCGACGCGCTGTGCGAGTTCATCCTGCCTGAGTACCACGGCACGGGCTTCGTTGCGGGCTCGACGGACGTGGGCGACGTGAGCTGGCAGACTCCGGCGGCGCAGATACACACGGTCACCTTCCCCTTCGGGGCGGCGGGCCACTCCTGGCAGAACGTGAGCTGCGGCGGCACGAGCATCGGGCATAAGGGCCTCATAAACGCCGCCAAAATACTCGCTTGCGCGGCCATAGAGCTGATGGAGGACCCGGCTCTGCTGGCCGAGGCCAGAGCCGAGTTCGAGCGCCGCACCGAGGCGGGCTACACCTGCCCAATCGAGCCGGACGCAAAACCGATAGCGATATGAGAAATTAGCACTCCAAACATTGGAGTGCTAATTTTAATAGTTTGTTCATAATTTGTTCATGTATTATTAAAATCTGTATAGTATTTTTATATACGAAAAGAGACGAGAACAATAAGTCTCCTGACAAAGTATATTAATACATGGAGGTTTTGATCATGTTTGAACTTATGCCTTATGCCACCCGCAGGACCATTATGAATCCGTTCACTTTCTTTGACAGCGACTTCTGGGGCGCTGCCGGCGAGATAAAGACCGACATCACCGATACCGGAGACGCCTTCAAGCTGGAGGCAGACCTGCCCGGCTTCAAGAAGGAGGACATCAAGATCGGCCTTGAGAACGACCGCCTGACGATCAGCGCCGAGAGGAAGGACGAGCACGAGGAGAAGGGCAAGAACGGCTACATCCGCCGCGAGCGCAGCTACGGCTCGTTCACGAGGAGCTTTGACGTGTCGGGCATCGACACCTCGTCCATCAACGCGGCCTACAACGACGGCGTGCTGACCCTGACCCTGCCGAAGCGTCCGGAGCTGGTGCCGGAAAACAGGCAGATAGAGATCCAGTAAGTATAAAAATAGACGCCCGGAGCATCTGCTCCGGGCATTTTTGTTTGTCGGCAAAGCCGCATACCGCAGGACGCCGCTTCATAATATGAGGTGGAGGTGTGGCGCATGTTTGGTAAGTTTCCGGTTTTGATCGACGGGGAGGACAGGGGCGAGCTGTTGGTATCGCAGTCGGGCGCCATGGTCCTGTTCGAGGCAGTCGCCGAGTATTCCGGCCCGGTGCTGAGGCTTTCGGTGTACGGCGAGGGGCGCGAGGGTTACCTTGGCGTCATGTCGCCGGGCGCGGAGCAGGGAAAGGTGGCGCTGAAAAAGCGCCTTTCGAGGGCGCAGCTGCGTGCCTTCCCGCAGAATATTGAGTTTGCCGCGCCCTCAGGCCGGACGGAGCTGAGACACGAGCCGGAGCCGGAGCAGAAGACCGAGAGCGAGCCGCAGCCTGAGCCAATGACACCGGCGGATGACGACACGCTCTGGTACTCGTCTCCCGACGGCACGCTCTCGAGCTTTGACGGGGAGCGCCTGCTCATTGCGCTCCCGGCTGCCGACCCCAGAGTGCCGAGCTGGGCCGGCGACCTTGTGCGCGTCATAAACGGGCGCAAATACGTTGTATTTCCGTGGTGAAAATGTTAAACTGTAGGGTATCAAGTAATCAAAGGAGAGATAGCCATGCTGATGCCCGATATAATAGCAAAAAAGCGTGACGGCGGCGAGCTGAGCACGGAGGAGATAAACTACGTAATTGCCGGCTGTACGAACGGCTCAATACCGGACTACCAGCTCTCGGCGCTGCTCATGGCCATAGTCTGGCGGGGCATGAACCTGCGGGAGACCTGTGACCTCACGATGGCGATGGTGCACAGCGGCGACGTGCTGGACCTCTCTCCGATAAGCGGCATCAAGGCCGACAAGCACTCGACCGGCGGCGTGGGCGACAAGACCTCGCTGGCTCTGCTGCCCATGGTGGCGAGCCAGGGCGTGAAGATGGCCAAGATGTCCGGACGCGGCCTCGGGCACACTGGCGGCACGCTGGACAAGCTCGAGAGCTTCAAGGGCTTCTCAAGCAGCCTCGAGCTTGGCGATTTCATGCGCCAGGTGGACAAAATCGGCTTCGCCATAGCGGGCCAGACCCTGAACCTCGACCCCGCGGACAAGAAGCTCTACGCCCTGCGCGACGTCACGGGTACCGTGGCCTCGCTGCCGCTCATCGTGAGCAGCATCATGTCGAAGAAGCTGGCCGCGGGCGCGGACGTCATCGTGCTGGACGTAAAATGCGGCGGCGGCGCGTTCATGAAGACCTTCGAGGACGCGGAGACGCTCGCGCGCGAGATGGTGTCGATAGGCAAGATGACGGGCCGGCGCACGGTCGCCTGCATAACGGATATGGAGCAGCCTCTGGGCCGCGCCGTCGGCAACGCGCTGGAGGTGGCGGAAGCGCTGGCTCTGCTGAGAGGCGAGTTCGGCGGCGAGCTGCTCGAGCTGTGCCTCACCCTAGGCTCATGCATACTCACTGAGGCGGGCGTGGCCTCGAGCGACGCCGAGGCGCGGGAGCGGCTCATGCACAGCATAGAGAGCGGCGCCGCGCTCGAGAAAATGGCGGAGTTCGTGCGTGCGCAGGGCGGCGACGACAGGGCCGTGTATGACCCGACGCTGCTGCCGAAGGCGCCGGTGGTCATCGAGGCGAAGGCAGAGCAATCGGGTTATGTAAACCACATCGACGCCGAGGGCGTGGGCCTTGTGAGCATGCACCTGGGCGGCGGCCGGGCGACGAAGGGGGCGGAGATCGACCTGTCGGTGGGTCTGCTGCTGGAGAAGAAGGTCGGCGACCGGGTGGAGCGGGGCGACACGCTGGCGTATATACACGCGCGCGACGCGAAGAGCGCTGCCGAGGCGGCGGAGAGGCTTGCGGCGGCCTACACGATATCCGACGAGCCGCCGGCGAGGGGTGAGTTCATAAAGGGCATCATCCGCTGAGGCGCCGCCATGAAGATATGCTGTTTAATGGATAACGAGGCCCGCGATGGCTTTGCCTGCGAGCACGGGCTGAGCCTGTGGATCGAGGCGAACGGGAGAAGCATACTGTTCGACTCGGGCGAGAGCGGGGCGTTTGCGGAGAACGCGGCGCGTTTGGGGATAGACCTCGGCCGGGCGGACGCGGCGGTGCTCTCGCACGGGCACTATGACCACAGCGGAGGCATGGCGCGGTTTTTCGAGCTGAACGGCGCGGCGCGGCTCTATGCGCGGCGGGGCGCGAGACGGGCGCACTGGTCGCTGGGCACGGGCAAGATGCGGTACATCGGCCTGTCGGACGAGCTGCGTGAGAGCGGCCGTCTGACGGAGCTGAACGGCGACTTTGAGCTGTACGAGGGCATGATGCTGTTCGGCGGCGTGCACGGCGGCGAGCTTATCTCGGCGGCGAATTCGGTGCTGCTGGACGAGGATCAGCGCACTGTGGACACGTTTGAGCACGAGCAGAGCCTGCTCATAGAGGAGAACGGGCGGCAGACGCTGATAGCTGGTTGTGCGCACCGGGGCATCATAAATATAATGGAGCGCGCGAAGGCGCTCAGCGGCAGATCGGCGGATGTGGTGATCGGCGGTTTCCACCTTGCGATACCGGGGACGGACGAGCTTGACGCGGAGCTGGTGGACGCGGTGGGCGAACGGCTTGCCGCGGAGCCGGGCACGATATACTACACGGGCCACTGCACGGGCCGTCCATCATACGAGCGGCTGAAGCTGCGGCTCGGCGACAGACTGCACCCGTTGGATTCGGGAGACGTGCTGGATATCTGACGAGACGGGCGAGATGTCCGCAGTAAAAATGTGAGGTGGTCGAAGATGTTCAGGAAAATGCGCCGGTCGAAGCAGGAGCTGCCTGCTGACGAGGCCCTGAGGCTGCTTGAGGCAGGCAGCTCCGGGGTGCTGGCGCTGCTCGGAGACGGGGGCTGGCCCTATGCCGTACCGCTAAGTTACGCATACGCCGCCGGGAAACTCTATTTCCACTGCGCCAGGGCCGGGCACAAGCTCGACGCGGTCAGGAGTGAGCCGCGCGCGTCCTTCTGCGTGGTCGCGCAGGACCTTGTCGTGCCCGAGAAATACACCACGCACTACCGCAGCGTCATTGCCTTCGGCCGCGTGCGCATCCTCGAGGACGGGGATGAGAAGCGCCGCGGCATAGAGCTGCTTGCGGAACGCTTCGCGCCGGACGACAGCGCCGGGCACCGCCGCCGCGTCGTCGACAGCGAATGGGACAACTTCTGTGTCCTGGAGTTCGACATTGAGCATATCACGGGCAAGGAGGCGAAGATATGATGGAGTTCAAATTCGATACACAGCTGCTCATAGAGGGCGAGGGCCTCGATGAGGACACCGTCCATGACTACATACAGTCGAATATCCCCGGGGACTGCCTGCTCGCCATTGGGGACGACAGCCTCATAAAGATACACTTCCACACCAGCGTCCCATGGCGAGTGCTGGAATACTGCGCCTCGCTGGGCGAGATACACGACATCGTGGTCGAGAACATGGAGCGCCAGGCAGCGGGGCTGCAGGGCTGAGGGAAATAAAAAAACAGCCGGTCACACGACCGGCTGTTTTCGCTTCTGTAAATTATTTGACGAGCTTGGCGACCTCGGCGGCGAGATCGTCCTGACGCTTCTCGATGCCCTCGCCCTTCTCGAAGCGGGTGTAGCAGTTGACCTTGATGGTCGTGCCGAGCTGCTTCGCGACGGCGGCGACATGATCCTCGACGGAGACCTTGTCGTCCTTGACGAAGGGCTGCTGGAGCAGGCAGATCTCCTTATAGTACTTGGCGAGACCGCCCATGACGATCTTCTCAATGATGGCGTCGGGCTTGGAGGCGTTCTTCGGGTCCTCCTTGGCCTGGGCCAGACGGACGCGCTTCTCGTTCTCGATGAAGTCCTCGGAGACCTCGCTCTTGTCGAGGAACTGCGGGTTCAGGGCCGCGACCTGCATGGCGAGGTCCTTGCCCAGCTCGACGACGGCGTCGTTATTCTCGAAGCCCGCGCCGACTTCGAGGTTCATGAGCACGGCGATACGGCCGCCCATGTGGACGTAGGCGATGCTGGTGCCCTTGTCGTAGCGGGCGAAGCGGCGGACTTTGATGTTCTCGCCGATGACGAGGACCTTGTCGTTCTGCTCCTCGAGCACGGTCTTGTCGGAGTTCGGATACTTGCAGGCAAACAGCGCGTCAAGATCGGCCGGGGCGTCCTTCGCGACGACTTTGGCGACGTTCTGGACATACTCGACGAACAGGTCGTTCTTGGCGACGAAATCGCTCTCAGCGTTGACCTCGACGATGGAGCCGACGCCGCACTCGGGGCAGACCCAGGCATAAGCCATGCCTTCGGCGGCTATGCGTCCGGCCTTCTTCTGAGCGGCGGCGAGGCCCTTCTCACGGAGCCACTCGACGGCCTTGTCGATGTCGCCGTCGGCCTCGGTCAGAGCCTTCTTGCAGTCCATCATGCCGACACCGGTCATTTCGCGCAGGTTCTTGACGTCAGCTGCTGTGAATCCCATATATTATCATCCTTCCGTAAAATTTAAAGGTGGAGAATTACTGTGAATTACTCGGCGGCCTCGTCGGTCTCCTCGACCTTGGCGGCCTCATCGGCGGCGTTGTCGGAGCCCTGATGGCCCTCCTGAACGGCGTTGGCCATGGTAGCGCTGATGAGCTTGATGGCGCGGATGGCGTCGTCGTTGGCGGGGATGACGTAATCGACCTCATCGGGGTCGCAGTTGGTGTCGACAATGGCGATGATGGGGATGTGCAGCTTGCGGGCCTCGGCGATGGCGTTGTGCTCCTTGCGGGAGTCGATGACGAACAGGGCGCCGGGGAGCTTCTTCATTTCCTTGACGCCGCCGAGGTACTTCTCGAGCTTGGCCATCTCGCCCATGAGCTTCATGACTTCCTTCTTCGGCAGCATGTCGAAGGTGCCGTCCTCCTGCATCTTCTTGAGCTGAGCCAGACGGTCGATACGGGTGCGCATGGTCTTGAAGTTGGTCAGCATACCGCCGAGCCAGCGGGCATTGACGTAGTACTGGCCGACGCGCTCGGCCTCTTCCTTGACGGCCTCGGCAGCCTGCTTCTTGGTGCCGACAAAGAGGATGTTCTGGCCGTTCGCGGCGAGTTCGCGCACGAAGGCGTAAGCCTCCTCGAGCTTTTTAACGGTCTTCTGCAGGTCGATGATATAGATGCCGTTACGCTCCATGTAGATGTACTCGGCCATCTTGGGGTTCCACCTGCGGGTCTGGTGGCCGAAGTGGACGCCGGCCTCCAGCAGCTGTTTCATGGATACTACTGCCATTGTTTGAGTTTCCTCCCTTTATTTAGTTATTACCTCCGGCGGGCATCGACTCCCCGCGGCCCAACTTATTGAAAGTCACCGGGCCGGAGATCCGCCCATCCGTGCGTAATGCCGATACATTATAGCAAAAGCCTGCCCCCATTGCAAGGCTTTTTATACTATTTTTCAGGATTTTTTGCCCTCCGCGAGCTGTCTGAGGGTCTCGCCTGCGGCGCGGTAGGTGGTCCAGTCGGACATGGGGCGGGCGTTGAGGCTGAGATAGAAGTCGATGCTTGGCCTGTTCCAGTCGAGGCAGGCCCATTCGAGCCTGCCGCAGCCGCGCTCGAGGGCGAGGGAAGCGAGTTTTCCGAGCAGCGCCCGGCCGTAGCCGCGTCCGCGGTACTGTTCCTTGACAAAGAGGTCCTCGAGATAGATGCCGCCGCGGCCGAGGAAGGTGGAGAAGTTGCCGAAGAACAGGGCGAAGCCGACCTCGGTGTTGCCCTCCATGGCGAAGATGACCTCGGCGGCGTGCCTGTCAAAGAGCCACTCGCGCAGCAGCTCCTCCGTAGCCACGACCTCGCCGGAGAGCTTTTCGTAGTCAGCGAGCAGCTTGATAAAATCCAGTATCACCGGCACATCCGCCTCCGAAGCCTGCCTGAACCAAACACCATCCATAATATCAAACCTCCAAAAGTATTCCCGGATATGATAACACATTTTTCGACAGATTAACAGGGCGATACAGACATGATAACGCTCCGGCCGCAGTTTGCTGTGACCGGAGCGTCAGAGTCTGGGTTGAAGCTTTATCTGCCTCAGGGCAGCCACTTGGCATTGAGTTCTTTGATCTGCTCGTCAGAGAACCCAACGCTCTTCATGATCTCCTCATTGTGCTCCCCAAGATAGGGCGGGACGCCGAGGAGCGTGTCGGCATTGGAGAACTTGAAAATAGGACCGCGGCCTCTGAAGCTTCTGACCTTCATGTCCCTGCTGGTGTGCATTTGCGTTACCGTGCCGCGCGAAACGAAGTGCGGGTCGTTGGCGACATCGATGGCGTTATATATCTTGCTGCAGGGCACGCCGAACTTGTCCATATGTGCTATTGCGGCGTCGGCCGTTTCAAAACTCTGGAGGAAGCTCTCGATGATCTTAATAAGCTCGACCTGATTTGTGCCGCGGAATACAGCGTTGCTGAATCTCGGGTCGTCTACGAGGTCCGGCCTGTCCATCGCTGCGCACAGCTTGCCCCAAACGGTCGGATTAACAGCGCATATCATGATGCGTTCTCCGCCGGACGCGGCAAAATGGCCCCAGGGAGCGATCCTGGGCTCATGCGCTCCGCAGCGGGTCATGTCTTCGAGCGCGACGCCCGCGTCGACCTGGTCGACAAAGCAGTTGCAGTTGATGTAGCAGTCCGTGAGGGATACGTCTATAAAGTTGCCCTCGCCGGTCTTTTCGCGGTGATAGAGAGCGGTCGCGATCTCAGCATATGCGACATAGCCGCCAATGAAGTCGGCCAGAGAGGAGCGGTTCTTTTGCGGCAGTCCGTCGGCTTCACCGGCGGTGTCCATCATGCCGGATATGGCCTGCGTAATGGGGTCGTAACCGCCCTTGTTGGAGTACGGACCTCCGCGGCCATACGCCGATATGGAGCAGTAGATGACTTTGGGATTGACTTTCACTACGTCGTTGTAGCCATAGCCCAGTTTGTCAAGAACACCGGGCCTATAGTTTTCAACTATGACGTCGACATCAGGTATAAGCTTGTACAGTATCTCTTTTGCAGCGGGGTCGGCGAGATCCAGGCAGAGGGACTTCTTGCCCCTGTTTCCGACGAGGAAAGAGACGCACGACCCGTTGGGTTCGAGCTTCGGTGTATAGGCGCGCATGTCGTCTCCGACTTTGGGACGCTCGATATGAATGACTTCAGCACCCATATCCGCAAGATACACAGAGGCATACGGACCCGCAAAGAGATTCGTGATGTCAAGTACTTTGAGACCTTCAAAAATAGTTTTCATGATTTACCTCCGTTCAATTCTGACTGTTTATTGCTTCATAGTGCATGTTTTTTATGGCCTGTTTGTCGACCTTGCCCAAGTCATTGAGCGGCAAACTGTCGACGAAGTAGATGTATCTAGGCTTTTTGTAGCTGGCCAGCTGCAAACGGCAGTGTTCCATGATATTCTCAGCCGTAATATCAGAATCTTTGGATTTTACTACCGCGGCTATCACTGTTTCTCCAAACCTGCTGTCTGATACGCCTGTTACAACGGCATCCTTTATGCCCTCACCCATGCTTTGAATGCAGGTAGCGACCTCCTTCGGGTAAATGTTTTCACCGCCGGAAATGATCATGTCGTTTTTCCTGTCTACAAGATATAAGAAACCGTCGGCGCTCAGATAACCGATATCGCCAGTGTAGTACCAGTCGCCTTTGATAGAGGCTTTGGTAAGCGCGTCGTTATCCAGATATTCAGTTATTGTGCAGGGATGCCGGGTCACGATCTCTCCATTTTCGAAGGGCGCGCACTCGCTGCCGTCGCCGCGCACAACTTTGATCTCAGTGCCAAGTACCGGTTGTCCCACGGACCTGAGCTTGTCCTCGCGAAGATGATGTTCGGGCAACAGGCAGGTTATCGTGGCCACTGTTTCTGTCGCTCCGTAATACTGCAGGAACTTACAGTTAATCAGCTTCATGCTGCGGCGGATCTGCTCGGCCGACATCGGCGCTGTGCCGTACTCCACGTACCGCACGGAGGATCTGTCGAGTTCTGGGTGCTCCTCGATATAGTCCAGCAGACGGTTCAGCAAGCTGGGCACCACTCCTATGCGCGTCGCGTGGTCGTCCCTTATCGCGCTGACCATGCCTTCGACCGACGGGTCGCCGATCACGCAGGTGCCGCCGACAAGAAAACAGGTGAAAATGGATACGCAGCTAATGTGGAAAAGGGGCGATGTCAGCATATAGACCTCGTCGGAGGACCATCCAGACAGATGGGACAGGATGAAGGCCTTGTCGACGAAGTTTTTGACGCTGTGACGCATTGCCTTATCATGAGATTCGTGCTCATTGACCAGATGGCATGCACCGTGGTCTATGTGGCGATATTTGCTCCGATCATTGCGAGCTGCGGAATCGCTCAGTTCATCGTTGTGTTCTGCGTGTTTATGGCCGGCATGGTCTGGAATACCTCCTATCAGAATCCTCTGACAAACGTAACGATACAGATAGCCGGAGGCAAATATGTTCCGTTCTCCGAAGCCCGCAAAGCTTCGTGGGCATTTATGGTAATATTCCTTGCGGCCTGCCTTGCCAGCGTTCCGGTCTGGACGGCTTTTGGCCTGATGTAAGAAACTGGAATTGCAGCTGTGGGGTATTGCCGCAGCACCAAGAAAGGAGGAAATATCCGCAGCGCGGTTGTTTGCGAGATGCGGATAGAAAAACGATGCCTGAATACAAAACCATGTATGTAGAGACAAAGGACCACATCGCTACCGTCACCTTCAACCGGCCGGAGATAGCGAATGCTCTGGACGATGATATGGCGGCCGATCTGCTGGCGCTCTGGCCGAACCTGTCCGAGGACAGCGATGTGAGGGCCATTGTAGTTACCGGGGCGGGAAAGAACTTCTGCGCCGGGGGCAACATAACGATGTTCCGTGAACGCCTCGACCGGAAAGAGTACCTCACCTACGACAGCGTAGTGAAAGGCGGGCAGATACCCATTTTGATGAGGAAATGCAGGAAACCTATCATCGCCATGGTCAACGGTGCGGCGGTAGGCGCCGGTGCGGCGTTTGCTCTCGGGGCTGATTTCCGGGTCATGACGCCTAAGTCCCGGTTCGGCATGGGATTCATAGGCATGGGTCTGTGCGGGGACAGCGGGGCCAACTACAATCTCATTAAGGTTGTAGGTCCGGCCAAGGCTCTTGAGCTGATGATGCTTGGAGACATCATCAAGGGCGACAAGGCGTATGAGTTGGGCATAGCCACGGTACTCAGCGAGGAAGGTAAGCTCGAGGAGGACACATACAAGCTGGCGGCGCGGCTGGCGGCGGGTCCGACCTTTGCGTATGGCTGCCAGAAGGAACTTGTATATAAGTATGCCTATGAGAATTTTGCCGCCTACATAGAGGGCGAAGGCGACACGATGCCTGCCTGCTTCAAGTCTGCTGATTTTGACGAAGCAGTGAATTCGTTTATAGAGAAACGGGCGCCGGTATTCAGCGGCAAGTAATAGGTTTCGGCAATGTGCCGGCGCTGCAGGAGCGCCGCGGATCATGGAGGTATAATATAATGAGCAAAGTTATAAAAACAGCAGTTACAGAGATGCTGGGCATCAAGTACCCGATCATCTCAGGCGGCATGGCGTATATTTCGACGCCGGAATTTGTTGCGACGGTGTCCGAGGCAGGCGGCATGGGAATACTGCCGTCCGGCACATACTTTGAAGCGGAGGAGCTGCGCGGGGACATCAGGAAGGTCAAGGAGCTGACGGATAAGCCGTTCGCGGTGAACTTCACATTCATGCCCTCGCTCAATTCCATGAATTACCCCGAGTACCTGAAGGTATGCATCGAGGAGGGCGTAAAGATCGTAGAGACCTCCGGCCGTCCTGCGGGTCCTGAGATGATGAAGGCCTTGAAGGACGCGGGCATGCTGATAATACATAAGTGCACGACTGCCAAGCACGCCCTGAAAGCCCAGTCGATAGGCTGTGATATGGTGGTGGCGGACGGCTGCGAGTGCGCGGGGCATTCCGGTGAGAAGGACATAGGAACGATGGTGCTCACGCCCCGATGCATAGAGCTGCTTGACATACCTGTCATCAGCGCGGGAGGCATTGCCACCGGCAAACAGATGGCGGCAGCGCTCGTGATGGGAGCAGCCGGCGTGTACATGGGCTCCAGGTTCCTCATCACGAGGGAGACGCCGGTGCTTGAAAAGGTGAAGCAGTACCTTGTGGACCATGCGACCGAGACGGATACTGCATATCTGATGCGTGCCTACACCAACACGTCCAGACTGTATAACAGCAATGTAGTCAAGAAGGCTCTTGAGATAGAAAAGGCGGGGCGTCCCTTCGAGGACATGGCGGAGCTGGTTTCCGGAAAGGTGTCCAACAAGATGTTTTTCGAGAACGGGGACGTGGAAAACTGCGGAGTCATCACCTACGGTCAGGCAGGCGGGCTGATCCATGAGATACTGACCTGCAAGGAAGTCATAGACGGCATGATGAAAGAGTGCATCGAAGCTCTTGAGAGATTTGACGCATGACAGACGGCTGTCGGTATCGTCTGATACCGGCGCGTAAAATATGACCTCATACTGCAGCGCGAGCTGCAGTATGAGGCCAAAATCATATAAACAGGAGCGCAGGTTCAGTTTTCATTTAAGCTCAAATACCTGTAGATAGTGTTCCTTGAAACGTTGAGTTTTTTGGCGGCCTTGCTTATATTCCCGTCGAAGTCGGCTACGGTTTTGCAGATTGTATCGGTCTTTTGCTTTTCGCCCATGGACCGTATATCAATGGGGCAGGCCGGTTCGCTCGGCTGGGGTCTGAGGTGTGCGGATCTTATGCTGAGGACCTCGTTGATGGTGGAAAGAGAGATGATCTGTTCTTCCTCCATTACCATGGCGTGTTCCAGCACATTGAGGAGCTCACGCACATTACCCGGCCAGTCATAGGCAGTCAAGGCCTCCATAGCGTCCTGCGAAATATCGCGCGGCATTATACACATGCTGTCAGCGAGCCGGTTTATCAGATGCCGTGCGAGCAGCGGTATATCGCTTTTCCTCTGACGGAGCGGGGGGGCTGTAATTACAACGACGCTGAGGCGGTAGTAGAGGTCCTCGCGAAAGTGTCCGTTGGCAACTTCGTTTGACAGTTGCTTGTTTGTTGCCGCGATGATGCTCAGGTCAACGTTTATGGGTTTAGAGGAACCCAGCCGAACGACCTGCCTGTCCTCCAGGACTCTCAGGAGCGCGACCTGCATGTCGAGGGGCATTTCGCCGATCTCGTCCAGGAAGAGCGTCCCGCCGTCTGCGAGCTCGAATTTGCCCGGGTTGCCGCCGCGTTTGGCTCCGGTGAAAGCGCCGTCAACGTAGCCGAAAAGCTCGCTTTGCAGCAGTTCCTTGGGCAAGGCCCCGCAGTTGAGCGTTATCATCTGGCCCTTGCGCCCGGATGCGACGTGTATGGCTTTGGCGATCTGCTCTTTTCCTGTCCCGCTTTCTCCTTCGATAAGGACCCTTGCGGAGCGTATGGTAGAGACCTTGTGTATCATCCGCTTGACTTTCTTCCACTCAGGGCTTTCGCCGATTATGGATACCTCCGACTCGGACGGCAGCCATATGTTGGTGAACGAGGTCCTGGCCCTGCTTTTGTCGAGCAGAGGCTTTGTGTTTTCGTGCTCGAAGATAATAACAAGGACTTTGCGTTTGTCGGAAGCTCCGGCGTCGATCTGTTCGGAGAGCATGCATTTTGTGCGCCTGCCCATGATGCTGATCTCGACGTTTTCAACGGGCTTTTCTGAGGCATGCAGAAGGAGACTGGCGTCTGCTGAGAAGTCGGCCAGTTCAGCTATCCGATGACCTATAACGGCGTGTCCGTCGCTCAATCCGAAAGCTTTCCTGAACGCAGAATTGGTCGTAAGTATTTCCCCGTCGCAGTTGCAGATCAGGACTCCGTTTGCGTTCAGGTCGAGAAAAGAGTTTATCCCTCCGCAGCTCAGGATGGGCAGCGGAGCCGAGCATGCGAGTCTGTGCTCAATGAGCTTTGCCGAGTGGCTGACCATGAGCAGCGCGCCGTCAGGCAGATTTGCCCCGAAGGTCGTTATGAGCGAGACGGCTCCCACGGTGTTTCTGCCGGAGTCGAATATGGGTGCGGAGGCAAACGAACAGTGCTGATACCTCAGAGCATAGTTCTCCTGCCGCACTGTTTGCACGGGAATACCTTCACGAATACAGAGGTTCGTGGCGGTCGTACCTATGAGTTCCTCTTTTCCGGCTCTCCCTATCTGATTCATGTAAGACTCATGGCAGACCTGATGGATCATATAGAGGTCTGCGCTGGTCAGACCGACCATCGTATGCAGGGAGCAAACGTATAAAAGCTGCTCTATCGGCCTGGAGGCATCAATGAGGGCTTTGTTTTCTTTCAGTTTGATGTCCAGCTCCTGTTTAGACAATCTCGGGCTTCTGAGTTCTCTGGGCAGGTGCCGGCTCCTTTCCCAAGAGCGAAGGACCATGGGTGAAATGATACCTTCGGGGACGCTTCCAAAGCGGTCGAAAGTATATCTGGCTCTGCCGATGTCGTCACTCATGAGCACGCCTCCTTATGAAACAATGCCGTTATTATTCTAACAAGCGCCGCATGAAAAGTAAAGGCAATAAAGTTCGATTTTCAGAAGAAAGCGACAAATCTCGAAGACTCAAAAGAGAGTGACCGGTAAAGAATTATGAGATTGGGCAAAAATTACAAGAACGCAGAAAATGGTATTTTTCTGGACGATAAAGCACTGATGCAAGCATGGAAGGCTGCGGAACTGATACGCTCAGGCGATGTTGTCTGCTTTTCAATGATGGACGGTATTCCACATTTTTTCTTGGATGTAATTGGAAAGAGAATGACGGAACTTGAGGACATGAGGGTGTATATAGGCACCATGGGCAGGGATGTTTCGCTCTTTGATTCGGCTCTGGAAAACCGTGAGATTTCAATCGAAGATTATTTTTACTCAGCGACCGAGAGGGGATACGTAAAACGCGGCGGGGCGATGTCATATGTGCCGGTTCATCTGTCTGAAAGTCTGGCCGGAGTAAAAGACGACAGGCGTGTGGTAGTAGTACTGCAGGTTTCCTTGCCGGACGAACACGGTCTTGTGAGTCTTGGGCCGGTCCCGTTCGAGCGTTCGGTACTGAACAGGGCGGATTGCCTGATCGGGCAGATCAACAGGAGACTGCCGTACATTTATGGCGTGGACAGGAGGATACCGCTCGAACGGTTTGACAGCGTATATTACTGTGATGAAGTGCTGCCGGACCCGTATCTGCGCGAGCCGAGCGCCGAGGAAGAAAGGATCGCGGCCGGAATAGCGGAGCGGGTACCTGACGGGGCCTGCATCCAGCTGGGGATAGGCAGCATCGGAGACGCTGTGGGTAAGCTGCTGAAGGTGAAGAAGGATCTTGGCATACATTCAGAGATATTTGTGGATTCGATGGTGGACCTGATAAAATGCGGCGCGGTGAACAACAGCCGGAAACGAGCCGGCGCCGGGAAAGCGGTGTTCGGTGCGGTACTGCTGGGGAGCAGGTCGTACACATTTTTGGATAAGAACATATCTGTTGAAGGGCGCCCTTTCTCATGGGTCAACGACGCAAGAGTGATAGCGCAGAACGACGATGTTGTCTCGGTCAATGGAGCGCTCCAGATGGACCTGCTGGGTCAGGTGTGTGCCGAGAGCCGCGGGTATTCGCAGTACAGCGGGACCGGAGGGCAGGCGGATTTTGTCAGGGGCGCCAACTGGAGCAAAAACGGCATGAGCTTTATTGCCATGCAGTCGACGGGGCGGGACCGCAGCGGCGAGCGGTTTTCGAAGATTACGCTCTCACATCCTCCGGGGAATGTGATCACGACTCCAAGGGCGGATGTGCACTATGTCGTGACGGAATACGGGGTCGTGAACCTTCATGGCCTGAGCGTGGACAGACGCGCGAGAGCGCTTATCAGCATAGCCCACCCCGACTTCAGGGATGAACTGATGTTTGATGCAAAAAGAGCCGGGATTTTGATATAAAGATACTGTTGATATACATAAATTGGAGGCGCAATGCAATGAATACTGAACTGATGGAGTCGCTCAGAAGCATACTGGGAGAGAAGTACGTACTGGAAGGCGAAGCGGTGGGCGCGGACTATGGGCATGACGAGCTGGCCGGTGGGGCGGCGC
>OJRC01000377.1_pt1 | contig 31142 bp, 30 predicted proteins | sample 1599081 | NCBI WGS metagenome assembly OJRC01 (sample SAMN03922519, study PRJEB24848) | human gut metagenome | isolation source: stool sample | host: Homo sapiens | place: Germany | collected 2010-02 | reverse complement strand
TCTACACAGAGTAGATCGTCGGCAGCGTCAGATGTGTATAAGAGACAGGTTTTCGCATATCCTCAGGGCGTCGGTGCAAAACGGCGTGAGCAGCCACGAGGGCGGGCTGGAGGTGACGGCGGACGGGCTGGACATGCGCACGCGCGTGGCCTGCGGCGGGTGCGTCATCGAAGGCTACGTCTACGTCCTGGAGGACGACGGCGGCGAGCCCTTCGCCCTCACGCACGAGCCCAGCGGCACGGCGGACCGCATCGACCGCGTGGTCGTGCGGTTGGAAAACGGCCAGTCCGCGCGCCGCATGGGCGTCAAGGTGCTCACGGGCACGCCCTCGGCCGGCCCTCAGCCGCCCGCGCTCACGCGAAACGCGCAGGTGTGGGAGCTGTCGCTGGCGCAGGTGCGGGTGCGCGCGTCGGCGACGACGATCGCGTCGGAGGACGTGACCGACGAGCGCGGCGACGCGCAGGCGTGCGGCTACGCGGTGTCCCGCTGGCTGGACCGGGCGGTGGCGGGGCGGGTCGTCAACAGCCTCACCATGACCGAGGCGGGCTACGCGCTGGACGCGCGGCAGGGCAGGGCCCTTGACGAGAAGATCACCCGGCTGTCCGCCGAGGCGGCCCGCACCGCGCGCTACTCCGCCACGCTCACCGCCGCGGGGTGGAGCGCCTCGGCGCCCTACACGCAGACCGCGGCGGCCGCGGGCGTGCTGGCTACGGACGATCCCTTCGTGGACGTGGACATGAGCGGCGCGTCGGGGTCCGCGCAGGGCACGGCGCTCACCGAGGCGTGGGGGTTCGTGGGCCGCGTCACGGCGGGCAACGGCCAGATCACGGCATACTGCTATGAAGACAAACCGGCGGTCAACCTGCCGGTCATTTTGAAGGTGGTGAGATAACATGGGTGAATGCCTGATTGTGCGGCGCGGCGGCGAAAGCTACGAGCTGCCCGTGCTCAGCGCCTCCTATCCAAGGGATGTGACCGTCACCGCGGCGGCCGGCGCCAGCGCGAGCTTTTTCATCAGCATCACGACCCCCGGCAGGCCCGCCGAGTATACCTACCAGTGGTACCGAAACGGCGCGGCCGTCTCCGGGGGCACCGCCGCCTCCCTCACCCTCACAGGGCTGACCGCGGCGGCCACCTACAGCGTCTACTGCAAGGTCACAAACAAGGCCGGCAGCGTCAACAGCCGCACCGCCACCCTCACCGTGCGCTCCTACCTGCCCGCGTATACCTACACCGGCTCGCATCAGCTCATTGACGACGGCAATTTCAACTGGCGGCTGAAGCTGCTCACCAGCGGCACCCTCACCTTCTCCCACCTGGGCAGCGCCGAAAGCCGGGGCGCACAGGCGTTCCTTGTTGGAGGCGGAGGCGGGGGAGGCTTTCATGCCGGCGGCGGAGGAGGATATACCAAAACGTCAATGGTAAACATATCCATCAATACTCCATATACTATCATTGTTGGAGCAGGTGGTCCGCATGATTCAGACGGGGGTAGAGGAGGCACAAGTTCTGCACTCGGAATAAGTGCCGAAGGAGGACATTCAGGTGTACCGTGGGACGTCGGAGGCAATGGAGGCAGCGGCGGCGGCGACCTCAGGGGCATCGGCGGCAGCGACGGCGGCAACGGCGGCGGCTGGGACGGCGATACCGGCGGCAACGGCGAAGGCCGCGGCCAGGGAACGACCACACGCGAATTCGGGGAGGCGTCGGCAGCGCTGTACGCGGGCGGCGGAGGCGGCGGCAAGGCCGATTCCAATCCGCCCGGCGGCGCCCCGGGCGGCGATGGGGGCGGAGGCCATGGCGGCTGGGGCGCGGCTCCTACCGCTCCCGCTCCGGGCACCCCAAATACCGGCGGCGGAGGCGGCGGCAACTACGACGGCCCCAGCGGGGCCGGAGGATGCGGCATCGTTGTCGTACGAAATTCGAGGTAAGGAGCCTGTTACATGAACTATGCACTGATTGAAAACGGCGTCGTGACCAATCTCATCTGGCTCTATCCCGCCAACGCGGCGGAGTTTCCGGGGGCCGTGCCCCTGGGTGACGTCCCCGCCGCCATCGGCGATACGTGGGACGGCACGCGGTTTCTGCGGGACGGCCAGCCGGTGCTGACCGCGGCGGAGCAGGCCGCCGCCGACGCGCAGGACATGCGCGCGGCGCTCGCGCTGCTGGGCGTGACGGAGGAAAGCGAGGTGCAGCCGTAATGGGACGCTATCTGGAGGCGGCAAAGGTGATCCGCGCGGCGATGGACGCGGCCGCGGCGGCACTCACCGACGAGCAGGCGCTCAGGGCCACGGCGCTGTACCCCGCATGGGACGGCGCGGCGCAATACGGCGCGGGCGATCGCGTGCGCTACGAAGGCGCGCTCTACAGATGCCTGCAGGCGCACGCGGCGCAATCGGGCTGGACGCCCACGGCCGCGCCCAGCCTGTGGGCGAAGGTGCTCACCAGCGACACCGGCGCGCCCCTGCCCTGGGAGCAGCCGGAGAGCACCAACCCCTACATGAAGGGCGACAAGGTGACGCACGCCGGCAAGACGTGGGTGAGCACCATCGACAACAACGTCTGGGAGCCCGGCGTCTACGGCTGGGAGGTCGAAGGCGATGGTGACGCTTGAGGCTTTTCTGCGCGGGGTGGCGAAGATCAAATCGGAAGCCCCGACCTATCGCGAGGGTGGGGACGGATCAGACGGGACCTGCGACTGCATCGGGCTGGTGATCGGAGCCATCCGGCGCGCCGGGGGCGGGTGGGCAGGCACGCACGGCAGCAACTACGCGGCACGGTTTGCTGTGGACGGACTTTTCCGGCAGGTCGATGCAGCGGACCTTGAGCCGGGTTGGCTGGTGTTCAAGGCGCTGGGGCCGATGGATGCGGGGTATGATCTGCCGGACAAGTACCGGCCCGGTGGAGCTGAATACACCGGCGACGTGATGGACTATTACCATGTGGGCGTAGTCACCGGTGTGGAACCGCTGGCCATCACCCATTGCACCAAAGGCGGCGGCGTGGACGGCGTGACGGTGGATACGCGTCAGGGCGACTGGCGGTATGCCGGGCCGTGCGCGCTGGTGACGTATGCCGCGCACACAGATAGCCCGGAGGGAGGCGATACATCCATGGAGACACGGCGCGCGACGGTCATCAGCCAGGACGGCAACCCGGTGAAGCTGCGGTCTACCCCATCGACGGACAAGCCCTACCTGGCCAAGGTGCCTGTGGGCACAGCGGTAGAGGTGATGCAGGACGCGCAGGGCTGGGCGCAGGTACGGCTTTCATCCGGGCAGGTTGGCTATATGATGACGAAGTTTCTGGCGTTTGAGGGTGCGGAGGATGTGCCGGAAAGCGGACAGGACGAGCCATCGGGCGAGACGTTTGAGGCGAAAGCGCTGGAGCGGCTGGAGGGTATCCAGAGGACGCTGGATGCGGTGTTGGATGCTGTAACAAACGGGTGAGGTGAACAGATTGGACAAGCTGAATACAGCGGGGAACATCCTGACGCTGGTCGGCGAGCTACTGTGCAAGCCGTTTCGTGCGCGGGAGAAGGCGAGGGAGGAACAGACGGCGTTTCGGAGCGAGCTGACGTCCAGGCTGGACAGGATCAGTGAAACGCTGCGCGGGGTGTCGGAGGACATCGGTGACTTACAGTACGAGCGGCTCAGTCAGGCGCAGGATTTCTATGTCTCGCGGGGGTGGTGCCCCGGCGCCAAGAAGGAAATGCTGCTGAAAATGCATTCCAGCTACCGGGCGCGGGGGCGAAATCACTTGTCAGAGCATTACGAGGAAGAAATATTGCGGCTTCCGGATAAACCGCCGGAAAATTAAAGGAGGTTTTTGGAAAATGAAACGATTTGTAGGTATCATCTTGATGTTGTTGCTTCTGCCCGCGCTGGCCATGGCGGAAGAGGCTGCTGTCATGTCGGGGGGCACCGAGCTCATTGACTGGACGGCGCTGGTGGTGGCCGTGATCGGCGTGATCGGCACGGCGGCGTCTGCGCTGTTGGGGCGCGTATGGGTAAAGTATGTGAAGCCGTGGCTTTCGCAGCGGGATCTGACCGATGCGGCGCAGATTGTGGTGGAGGCCGTGGAGGCGCTGCTGGGGCGGTACTGCGGGGAGGAAAAGTGGGAACTGGCGCTGGAAAAGATGGCTGACCGGGGATTTTATACCGACAGCCAGCAGGTGATCGACGCGCTCAAGGCCGCGTGGAAGCAGCTGGACAGGGCCATGATCGCCGCGGGGGAAAAGGATGTGTATGGGATTGGGGAGCCGGAAAAGCCGCCTGAAAAAATGTCATGTTGACTACCGTTTTGACTACTTACTCCCCTCTATCATTCGGGTTTTTGACTACTATTTCAACTTGTTCTTATGCATGAAAAAACCCGCAAGATCTTATATCTTGCGGGTTTTCACTGGTCTGGGTGAGAGGATTTGAACCTCCGGCCTCTTGAACCCCATTCAAGCACGCTACCAAACTGCGCCACACCCAGTTATCTTTGCTCTTACCAGCAGCGCTTTCAGGGCACAGGTGATATTATACCTGCCTTCCCCATGGTTGTCAAGCATTTCTTTTTGCATTTTCCCGAATTTTTTTCGAAAGGCGCGCCGAAAAAAATAGGCGAATTTTGTGAAAAACGATATTGACATTGTACGATGATTGTGGTTTAATATTCTCCGCTTTGAAGTTTACTATTTCTAAACTTGCTGTCAGGTACGGTCAGGGATGGCTCCCTGCCCATCAAGGAGGTCAGCGCCATGGAGATCGGTGAACGGCTGCGCGAATTGCGCATCCAACGGGGCCTTACCCAGGAGGAACTCGCCGACCGCTGCGAGCTGAGCAAAGGGTTTATCTCCCAGGTAGAGCGGGAACTTGCCTCTCCCTCCATCGCCACGCTCAAGGACATGCTGGAATGCCTTGGCGTTACGCTGCAGAGTTTTTTCAGCGACGACAGCGCCGAAAAGGTGGTTTTTGCCCCGCAGGACATGTTTGAAAAAGAGGACGAAGAATCCGGGCACAAAATTACCTGGCTTGTGCCGGACGCTCAGAAAAACAGCATGGAACCCATCTTGCTGGAGCTGTCGCCCGGCGGCAAAAGTCCGGTGCTTCCCCCGCTGGAAAGCGAGGAATTTGGCTATGTGCTGCGCGGGCAGGTCACTCTGGTGGCGGGCAAGCGCAGCTACACGGTAAAAAAAGGCGACAGCTTTTGTCTGCGTCCCAGTGCCACGCACTATCTGGAAAACGTGAGTGCCCGCCCCGCCGCCGTGCTGTGGGTTTCTACACCGCCCAGCTTTTGATATTCATTCTCAAACGAAGGAGAACGCGGCCATGATTGACAAGCAGCATCTCATCGACCTCAAGGGCGTATCCAAGGAGTTTGACGGCACGAGGGTCCTGAGCAACATCGACCTGTATGTGCGCAGGAAGGAGTTTGTGACTCTGCTGGGCCCCAGCGGCTGCGGCAAGACGACCACGCTTCGCATCATCGGCGGCTTTGAATATCCCACGGAAGGCACCGTGCTCTTTGAGGGCCGCGACATCACCGACCTGCCGCCCTACAAGCGCCGCGTCAACACGGTCTTTCAAAAATATGCGCTGTTTCCCCACCTGAACGTCCAGGAAAACATCGCCTTTGGCCTCAAGATTGCCAAGGTGCCGCGCGATGAGATCAAAAAGCGTGTGGACCATATGCTGGACCTGGTAAATCTGAGCGGCTACGGCAAGCGCAGCGTAGATCAGCTTTCCGGAGGCCAGCAGCAGCGCATCGCCATCGCCCGCGCGCTGGTCAACCATCCGGAGGTGCTGCTTTTGGACGAGCCCCTTGGCGCGCTGGATTTAAAGCTGCGCAAGGAAATGCAGCTGGAGCTGAAAAGCATGCAGCAGCGCCTGGGCATCACATTTATCTACGTAACGCACGACCAGGAGGAAGCGCTCACCATGAGCGATACCGTGGTGGTCATGCGCGACGGCCACATTTTGCAGATCGGCGACCCCAAACGCATCTACGACGAGCCGGTCAACGCCTTTGTCGCCGACTTCATTGGCGAGAGCAACATCCTGCGCGGCACGATGGTACGCGACGAGCTGGTGCATTTCAGCGGCAACGACTTCCCCTGTGTGGACTCCGGCTTTGGTGAAGATGCGCCGGTAGACGTGGTGGTGCGTCCGGAGGACATCATGCTCGTGGGCGAGGACATCGGCCAGATCAGCGGCGTGGTCAAGAGCGTCTTGTTCAAGGGCGTTCATTATGAAATGATGATTGATACCGGCGAAACGGTTTTCAAGGTGCATTCCACCGTCATGCAGCCCCAGGGCTCTCGCGTCGGCATCAACATCGTCCCCTTCAATATTCACATTATGAAGCCAATGCCCAAGGAGGCGCCCAAGGATGTATAATATGTCGCTGCCCTGGTGGGGCTGGGCGCTGATGGGCACGGGACTGGTGTGCTTTGTGGCGCTTGTGGCGCTGTCCGTGCGCCGCAACCACGGGGTGAAACGCAGCCTGTTCGCCTCGCCCTATACGCTGTGGATGATCCTTTTCACCGTATTGCCCTGCATTCTGGTGGCCTACTATGCCTTTACTGATGCCAACGGGGCCTTTACGCTGGACAATTTCCGCCACTTCTGGGATTCCAACTATACCAAGAACCAGCTTTATGCCCAGATGGGGCCGGAGGCTGCGGCGTTCATTTCCCGCGGCACGGTCAATGTCGACACGCTGGTCTATTCGCTGTGGATGGCCTTCCTCTGCACGCTGATCAGCCTTCTGCTGGGCTATCCGGCCGCGCTGTACATGGCGGACCGGAACATGAAGATCGGCTCAACCATCGTGGTTCTTTTCATCATCCCCATGTGGATGAACTTCCTTTTGCGCACCATCGCCTGGATGAGCCTTTTGGAGGATCAGGGGCTGATCAACAACTTCCTGCGCCTGCTGGGCTTTGAGGGCGTGCAGCTGATGTACAATTCCGGCGCGGTGCTGCTGGGCATGGTGTATAACTTCCTGCCCTTCATGGTGTTCCCCATCTACACGTCGCTTACCAAGCTGGATCCTCAGCTGGGCGAGGCTGCGCAGGACCTAGGCTGCAATGCCTGGAACAAGTTTGCGCGCGTAACGGCGCCGCTCAGCCTGCCGGGAGTCATCAGCGGCATCACCATGGTGTTTATGCCGTCGGTGACCACGTTCTTTATCCCCCGTATTCTGGGCGGCGGCAACACCATGATGTTCGGCGATCTGATCGAAAGCAAGTTTCTCACCGAGGGCAACTGGAACGTAGGCAGCGCGCTGAGCCTGATTATGATGATCCTGATCCTGCTCAGTCTGAGCATCCTGCGCAAAGCCGATCCCGAGGGGGAAGGAGGCTCGCTGATATGAAAAAGCCAAGGCTTTTCTTCAAAAAGTTCTATTTGGCCATCATCATGCTCTTCCTCTATATCCCCATCGTGGTGATGATCGCCCAGTCCTTCAACGCCGGCAAAAGCCGCGCCAAATGGGAGGGGTTCTCCTTCCGCTGGTATGCCGAGCTGTTTCAGGACCGCTCCATCATGCAGGCGCTTCAGGTGACAATCGCGGTGGCGGTGATCGCCGCCGTGATCGCCACCATTCTGGGAACGCTGGCAGCCATCGGCATCTACAGCATGAAAAGGCGCCCCCAAAGCGTGATGATGACGCTGACCAACATTCCCATGACCATGCCGGACATCGTGACGGGCATTTCGCTGATGCTTCTGTTCCTGTTTACGAAGGTGGAACGTGGGCTGATTACCATGATTATGGCACACATCACCTTCAATACGCCCTATGTCATATTGTCCGTCATGCCCAAGCTCAAGCAGATGAACAAGCACAGCTATGAGGCTGCGCTGGACCTGGGCGCAACGCCGGGCTATGCCCTCACCCATGTAATCATCCCCGAAATCCGCCAGGGCATTATCACGGGCGCGATGCTGGCCTTTACCCTGTCCCTGGATGATTTCACCATCAGCTACTTCACCACCAGCCCCATGGTGCAAAACCTCTCTACGCTCATCTATTCCAAGGCGCGCATCGGCATCGACCCGACGCTTAACGCGCTGAGCGCGCTGATGTTCGTGGCGCTGCTGGTGCTGCTCATCATCGTCAACCGCCGTACCGCTGACAACAGCCAGAAGGCGTGACGCATATCCCCAGAAACTTTAGGAGGTACTGTCATGAAAAAGTGGTTGGTTCTTCTGCTTTCCCTGGCTCTGCTTCTGCCCCTTGCCGCTTCCGCGCAGGAGGTCGTCAACGTCTACAACTGGGAGGACTACATCGATGAGGCCGTCCTGGACCAGTTTGAGGAGGAAACGGGCATCCACGTCAACTACATGCGCTTTACCACCAATGAGGACATGATGGTGTCCGTCCGCGCCAATCCCGGCGCGTATGACGTGATCTTTCCCTCCGAGTACTGCGTCGAGCGCCTCATTGCCGAGGACCTGCTGGCTGAGATCAACTACGATAATGTGCCCAACATGTCCTACACGCTGGAAAGCCTGCTCAACCCCGACTATGATCCCAACAACGCGCACTCCGTGCCTTACATGTGGGGCACCGTGGGCATTCTCTACAATACCACGATGGTGTCCGAGCCGGTGGATTCCTGGGGCATCCTGTGGGATACCGACTATATGAACAACGTGTTCATGCTGGATTCCATCCGCGATACCATGGGCGTAACCCTCAAATACCTGGGCTACTCCATGAACACCCGCGATCCCGTAGCGCTGGAGGCCGCCAAGCAGAAGCTCATCGAGCAAAAGCAGAGCGGCGTGGTCAAGGCCTATCAGGTGGACGAAACCAAGGATAAGATGGTTGCGGGCGAGGCCGCGCTGGCTGTGATGTGGTCCGGCGACGCGCAGTATGCCATCGACCTCAACCCCGATCTTGCCTATGCCATTCCCAAGGAAGGCAGCAACGTCTGGGTGGACTGCATGGTGATCCCCAAGACCGCCAAGAACAAGGAAAACGCCGAGGCCTTCATCAACTTCCTCTGCCGCCCGGATATCGCCCAGAAGAACTGCGAGGCCATCTGGTACTCCACCCCCAACACCGAGGCCATCAAGCTCATGGGCGAGGAATACACCTCCAACACCACCATGAACCCCTCTGCCGAGGATGTGGCCAACTGCGAGTATTTCCATGACATTCAGGACTTCATCGCCATCTACAACGCCCTGTGGCAGGAAGTCAAGAACGCCAAGTAAAGCACGCATCAGGGATAACAGGGAAAGGCCCGGCGCGCCGGAAAAAACGGCACGCCGGGTCTTTGAGCATGATGGAGGTGGCGCTTGTGCGGGAAGGCATCCATAGCACCGCAAACGGCGAGATTCATTTCTGGCTTTCCGAAAACATCATCCGCGACCGCTTTACGCTGGTATTCCTGCCAGGGCTGACGGCCGATCACAGGCTGTTTGAGCGGCAGATCGGGTATTTTCAAAGCAGGTACAACGTGCTGGTCTGGGACGCGCCGGGCCATGCCGCCTCCTGGCCCTTTGAGCTCTCCTTCAGCCTGATGGATGAAGCGCGCTGGCTGGAGGAAATTCTCCGCGCGCAGGGCGTCGAACATCCCGTCCTCATCGGCCAGTCCATGGGCGGATATGTGGCGCAGGGCTATTGCGAGCTCTACCCCGACAGAATCAAGGGCTTTGTGGCTATCGACTCCGCACCGCTGCAAAGGAGCTATACCACCGGCCTTGAGATCTGGCTTCTGAAAAGAATGGAGCCGCTCTACCGCCTCATTCCCTGGAAATACCTGCTCCGATGGGGAACGGCGGGGGTAGCCGTATCCGAGTACGGACGCAAACAGATGCGCGACATGATGCAGGTCTATGCCGGGCAGCAGGAACGGTATGCCGGCCTGGCCGGCCACGGATACCGCATGCTGGCCGAGGCGATGGAAGCAAACCTGACGTACCGCATTCCCTGTCCGGCGCTGCTTATTTGCGGAGAAAAGGACCGCGCCGGATCGTGCATTCGGTATAACCGGGCCTGGCACGAAAGGACGGAGATTCCGCTGGCATGGATTCCCCATGCGGGCCATAACGCGAACGCCGACGCGCCGGAGACTGTCAACCGTCTGCTGGAGCGCTTCGCCGCTGAATTGCCGCAGGTCCTCACATCAGCCCCCGGAAACCCTTGCCGATGATCTCCGTGGAATTGGTGATGAGCACGAAGCTTTGCGGGTCTACTTCACGCGTATACTTGCGCAGCTTAATGGCCTGATACCGGTTGACCACGGTGAGAATGACCGTTTTATCCTCATGTGTATAGGCGCCCTCTCCGTGCAGCTCCGTTGCGCCACGTCCAAGGACGGTCACAATGAAATGAACAATCTCCGAGGGCTTCTCGGTAATAATCTGGAAACACTTATGCACCTTGATGTTTTCCAGCACCATGTCCACAATCACGGATTTCAGCACCAGGCCCAGCATGCTGAACAGACCGGTTTCCATGCCGAAAGCCACACAGGCCGCCACCGTAATCAGAAAGTCCACGCACAGGAGACAGTTGCCGATGTTGACGCTGGTGTGGCGCTTGAGAATCATGGCCACGATGTCGGTTCCGCCGCTGGAAGCCTGCATGTTAAAGAGGATGGCGCTTCCCACCGCCGGAAGGCCCACTGCGAAAATCAGCTCAAGCAGGGGTTGGCTGGTCATGGGCGCATCCATGGGCACAATGTATTCCAGCCCCCACGTAGCGCAGGACAAGACCAGGCTGGTATAGGCCGTGCGCACCCCGAAAGAGCGCCCGAATACGGCAAAGCCCAGTGCCAGCAGCGCCATGTTGATGATGAACACGAACGCGCCGGCGGACAGGTTCGGGGCATAATGGGCCAGTATAATGGAAATGCCGCTGACCCCGCCGGTGGAAAAATGATTGGGGAATTTGAAAAAGTATACGCCTATGGCGATCAGCATTGTGCCCACCGTCAGCATGACGTAATCCTTAAGCGTCTGTACCCAGGATTTGTTCTTCATGTATCCGCGCCTCCCAGCCGCTTTTGTGGTTTCACAGGCGTTATTTTATGCTATCATATAGATAATTGCAATCCCCTTTTCGCGTAAGGAGGTTTTTTCCGGATGTCCCCCATCTATCTTGCTTTTCTGGGCACGATGTTCACCTTTTTGGCGACGGCGTTGGGCGCCGCCACGGTTTTCTTTTTCAAAAAAGATATCCCGCACGGCATGCAGCGGGCCTTCCTGGGCTTTGCCGCGGGGGTGATGATCGCCGCTTCAGTGTGGTCGCTGCTGGTTCCCGCTATGGAAATGGCCGAAAAGTCCGGCGCGCCCGCCTGGCTTCCCGCGGCGGGCGGCTTTGTGTTGGGCGCCGTGTTTCTGCTGGCGCTGGACCGTTTGCTCCCTCACCTGCATCCCGGCAGCGATGAGCCGGAGGGGCTGAAAAGCTCGTTTGCCCGCACGACCATGCTGGTGCTGGCCGTCACGCTGCACAACGTGCCGGAAGGACTTGCCGTGGGCCTGGCATTCGGGCTGGCCGGCAACAGCAGCGCCATGCCTCTCTCCGGCGCGTTGGCGCTTTCGCTTGGCATGGCGCTGCAGAACTTTCCCGAAGGCGCGGCGATCTCGCTGCCTCTGAAAAAAGAGGGCCTGAGCAACACGCGCAGTTTTGTTTACGGGGCGCTCAGCGGTATTGTCGAGCCCATCGCGGGCGTATTGGGCGTGCTGGCGGCGGGAACGATCACCGGCGTGATGCCGTGGCTTCTGGCCTTTGCGGCAGGCGCGATGATCTACGTGGTGGTGGAGGAACTCATCCCCGAAGCCAGTCTGGGCGAACACAGCCATACCGGCACGCTGAGCGTGATGCTGGGCTTTCTGGTGATGATGGTGCTGGACGTGGCGCTGGGCTGAACTCAGAGCGAGAATTCCACCTTGACAACCCGGCCCAGGAAGTTGACGTCCGGCAGAGCGCAGGTTTCCGCCGCATATTCCCGGTCGTAGCTTTGCAAAAGCACGTTGAGCGCATCCAGCTTCTTGACCTTGCGAAGGTAGCGGTGCTGGTTGTGCTCCACGAGCATCACCGCGCCGTCAATAGGGCTGCCGGAGGGCACGATCAGGCACAGGTCATCCCGCAGAATCCGGAAGCCGCGCATGCTGTCATCCGGGGCCACGAGGTAAAAGACCTTGTCCGGCGCGGCGCCCTCGATGCGCCCATCCAGAATGGGCAGCAGGCGATGATCGACCTCCTTCAGCACCGCATTGTACACCGGAACGCGCTTGAGCACGCTGGTCAGCGCATCCAGCCACACGCCGCCGGAGACCGGGTTCTCGCTCTTGTACACGGTTTCGCTCTCGGCAGGCTTCTCTGCCTGACGCGGCTGCACGGCGGGGCGGGGCGCAGGCTTGGGTGCGACGGTTTCCAGATCCACCGTAGCCGCTATGTCATCCAGGGTAAATCCTTCCTCGTTGTGTTCCTTCAGTCCGATTTTCTTAAGAATGCGGCGCGCCTGGTCATCCGCAATAATGCGGCGTCCCTCTTCCACGTCCTTCAGATATCCCTCGCTGACGCCCCCCAGGCGGGCGACCTGTTTCAGCGTCATGTTTCTGCGCAGGCGTTCGGTGCGCAGCAAATCTCCCAAACGGCTCATAGGCTTGATGCTCCTTTCCATTCGGCAATCATTATAGCACGGCATGCGGCGTTTGAACAGGATGAAAACGCCGCTTTTCTTTTTCTTGAAAGGCCCGCGGATCCGCCGTATAATAGAGGCAGATCACTCCAAAGGCAGGAGGGGGCAGCCATGTACGATTTGCGGATGAGCCGGGGCGCTTCCACGGTGGTGAACACATGCGCGGGCGTTCAGCCCGGAGAACAGGTGCTTATTATCACGGAACATTCCAAGATGAGCATCGCGGAAAGCCTGGCCGCCGCGGCCTATGCGGCCGGTGCCGAGGCGACCCTCGCGGTGATGACGCCGCGTGATCTGGACGGTCAGGAGCCGCCCGCCGCCATCGCGGCGGCCATGCGCGCCTCGGACGTGTTTCTTTGTGCGGTCAGCCGCTCCATCACCCACACGCACGCGGTCAGGGAGGCGACGGCGGCGGGTGCCCGTGGGCTGGTGCTGACCCAGTTCACCGAGGAGATGATGGTGCGCGGCGGTATCCAGGCGGATTTTCGGGCCATTGCCCCGCGCTGCCGCGCCATGGCCGCTGCGCTCGCCGGAAGCGGCAGCGTGCGGCTGGAGACGCCGCAGGGCACCTCTCTCTCCTTCAGCGCAAAGGGCCGCCGGGGCAATGCGCTCTACGGCGTCGTAGACAAAGGGCAGTTTTCCACCATTCCTACGATTGAGGCCAACGTGTCTCCGCTGGAAGGCACGGCCAATGGACGGATCGTGGCGGATGCAAGCGTCCCCTATCTGGGCATCGGCGTACTCAGGGAGCCGGTCTGCTGCGAGGTCCGGGATGGTTTCATCCTGTCCATGACGGGCGGCGAGCAGGCCCGCATGCTGTATAACGACCTGCTTTCCCGAAAGGACCCCAACGTATTCAACATCGCGGAGCTGGGGGTCGGCATGAATCCGTGCTGCTCGTTCATGGGCTTCATGCTGGAGGACGAGGGCGTGGAAGGATCGGTGCACATCGGCATCGGAACCAGCATCACGCTGGGCGGCACGGTCAAGGCCGCCTGCCATTACGACCTGATTATGACCGGCGCTACGCTGGTGGCCGACGGCCAAACCCTGATCGACCAGGGGCGGCTGTGCCTGTAAAAAAGGAAAAGAGCCCGTCCGAGGGGACGGGCTCTCAGACTGCAAAAAATTTTCCGGGAGGTTCGGAGGGCCGCAGCCCTCCGAGCTGTATTCCGAATTCAGCGACATGTGCGGTGGATTCGGAAGCCTTGCGCAGCAAAGTTTCCTTGCACGTTTCCCCGGCCGCGCCGCAGGCTGACTTTTTCGACAAGCTGAGAGCCCGTCCGGGTGGACGGGCTCTTTTTCATGCGGAAACTTACTTGCTGGCTTCCTCGATGGCCACAGCCACAGCCACGGTCGCGCCGACCATGGGGTTGTTGCCCATGCCGATGAGGCCCATCATTTCCACATGCGCAGGCACGGAGGAGGAACCGGCAAACTGCGCATCGGAGTGCATGCGGCCCATGGTGTCGGTCATGCCATAGCTGGCGGGGCCGGCGGCCATGTTGTCGGGATGCAGGGTGCGGCCGGTGCCGCCGCCGGAGGCCACAGAGAAATACTTCTTGCCGTTTTCAACAGCCCACTTCTTGTATGTGCCAGCCACGGGATGCTGGAAGCGGGTGGGGTTGGTGCTGTTGCCGGTGATGGACACATCGACGTCCTCCAGCCGCATGATCGCCACGCCCTCGGTCACGTCGTCGCAACCATAGCAGCGCACCTTGGCCTTTTCGCCGTCGGAGTAGGCGGTTTCCTTGACGATCTTGACTTCGCCGGTCTTGTAATCCATCTGGGTCTGCACGTAGGTGAAGCCGTTGATACGGCTGATGATGTAGGCCGCGTCCTTGCCCAGGCCGTTGAGGATGACGCGCAGGGGCTCCTTGCGCACCTTGTTGGCGGTGCGGGCAATGCCAATGGCGCCCTCAGCAGCGGCAAAGCTCTCATGGCCGGCCAGGAAAGCAAAGCACTTGGTGTTTTCACTCAGCAGCATGGCGCCCAGGTTGCCATGGCCCAGGCCCACAGCGCGCTGATCGGCCACGGAGCCGGGAATGCAGAACGCCTGCAGGCCTTCGCCGATAGCGGTGGCAGCCTCGGCGGCAGTCTTGCAGCCCTTCTTGAGGGCAATGGCCGCGCCCAGGGTGTACGCCCACACAGCGTTTTCAAAAGCGATGGGCTGTACGCCGCGGACGATGCCGTCCACATCAACGCCCTTGTCCTTTACAAACTGCGCCATCGAATCCAGATCGGTGAAGCCGTACTGCTTGAGGACGCCCTCAATCTTGCCGATTCTTCTTTCGTATCCTTCAAAAGTAGCCATTTTCACTCACCTCTTAACAAATTCGGATTACTGATGACGGGGATCAATGTATTCGACGGCCTCGGCGAAGCGGCCATAGGTGCCGACGTTCTTTTCGTAAGCTTCCTTGGGATCGGTGCCATTCTTGATGGCTTCCATCATCTTGCCCAGGTGCACAAACTGATAGCCGATGACCTCATGATCCTTGTCCAGGCCCAGCTTGAGCACATAGCCCTCGGCCATCTCCAGATAGCGAACGCCCTTTTTGAGGGTTCCATACATGGTGCCCACCTGGCTGCGCAGGCCCTTGCCCAGGTCCTCCAGGCCCGCGCCGATGACCAGGCCGCCCTCGCTGAAGGCGCTCTGGGTGCGGCCGTAGGCGATCTGCAGGAACAGCTCGCGCATGGCGGTGTTGATGGCGTCACAGACCAGGTCGGTATTGAGGGCTTCCAGCACGGTCTTGCCGGGCAGGATCTCGGCGGCCATGGCGGCAGAGTGGGTCATGCCGCTGCAGCCGATGGTCTCCACCAGCGCCTCCTGGATGATCCCTTCTTTAACGTTGAGGGTCAGTTTGCAGGCGCCCTGCTGGGGAGCGCACCAGCCAACGCCGTGCGTCAGGCCGCTGATATCCTTGATCTCGCGGCTCTGCACCCACTTGCCCTCTTCGGGGATGGGAGCGGGGCCATGGTTGGGGCCCTTTTTGACGCATACCATTTCCTCGACTTCTCTTGAATATTGCATTGATTGTATCCTCCTGTTCCAACATAGTGTGTGATGCGGACACATACATTCATAGTATAGCACAACTTTTCCTTTGTAAAAAGTGGTTGCACGAAAATTTGATGGGTTTTTACGGAAGCGCAGCAATTCATCTGGGACAGGCACGACGCAAACAGGGCGCCGCGGCGCCTGGCCGACCGAATGACACGCATCTGCACAGGGAGCGTATGTCTCAGTGAAGAGGAATGGAGGAGCCGCTTCGATGCCAGGGCAGCCTCGTCAGGCCCCTCCCCTTTGACCAGCATAAATCTCAAAGGATCAGCATGGCGTCCCCGAAAGAAAAAAACCGGTAACGTTCCTTCACCGCCTCACGGTAGACGCGCAGCGCCTCCTCACGCCCCATCAGGGCGGAAATGAGCATCAAAAGCGTGCTCTGCGGCAGGTGGAAGTTGGTAATCAGCGCGTCCGTCGCATGGAAGGTATAGCCGGGCATGATGAAGATGCCCGTATCCCCGCTTTGAGCGCGGATGATTCCATCCTCGCCGGTGACGGTTTCCAGCGTGCGCACGCTGGTGGTGCCTGCGCATACGCAGCGGCCGCCCGCCGCGCGCGCGGCGTTGATACGCGCCGCCGCTTCCGGCGGCACCTCATAGTGCTCCACATGCATGTGATGCTGGCTGAGGTCCTCCGTTTTTACGGGACGGAAGGTGCCCAGCCCCACATGCAGCACGATCGGCACCACATCCACGCCCATCCTGCGCACACGGTCCAGAAGCTCCGGCGTGAAATGCAGGCCCGCCGTAGGCGCGGCAGCGCTGCCCTCCTCGCGGGCGTAGACGGTCTGGTAGCGGGTCTTGTCCATCAGTTTCTCATGGATGTAGGGCGGGAGCGGCATCTGGCCCAGCCGGTCCAGAATCTCCTCGAACACGCCCTGATAGTGGAAGCGCACCTTGCGCCCACCGTCCTCGGCATTGTCGATGATTTCCGCCCTCAGCAGCCCTTCGCCAAACACGCACATCGTGCCGGGGCGAAGCCTGCGGCCCGGCCGGACCAGCGCCTCCCACACGTCGCGCTCCAGGCGCTTGAGAAGCAGCAGCTCCACCGGCACGCCGGTGTCCTCCTTCTGGCCCAGCAGGCGCGCGGGAATCACCTTCGTTTCATTGATGACCAGCGCGTCGCCCGCATGCAGAAACTGCGGCAGATCGTAAAAATGCAGGTGCCTGACGCTGCGGTCCGCACGGTCGTACACCAGCAGGCGGCTGTGATCGCGCGGCTCGATGGGCGTCTGCGCGATCAGTTCCTGCGGCAGCTCATAATCAAAATCGCTGGTTTTCATATACGCAACTGTTCCCCCTCGTCGGGCGGCGTCTGCGGCTTGCGCCCCAGGTGTTCATAAGCGGCGGGCATGACCACACGGCCTCTGGGCGTGCGTGTGAGAAAGCCCAGCTGCATCAGGTACGGCTCGTACACGTCCTCGATGGTGGAGGCGTCCTCGCCCGTCATGGCGCTCAGGGTTTCCAGACCCACCGGTCCGCCCCCAAACTTGTCGATCATGGTTTCCAGCATGGCGCGGTCCAGCTTTTCCAGTCCCAGCTCGTCCACATCCAGAAGATCCATACCCTGCCGGGCCACCTCCAGCGTAATCACGCCCCCCGCCCGGATCTGCGCAAAGTCGCGCACGCGGCGGAGCATGCGGTTGGCAATACGCGGCGTGCCGCGGCTGCGGCGGGCGATTTCCAGAATGCCTTCGTCATCCGCGCGCACGTTCAGAATGCCCGCGCTGCGCCGCACAATGGCCGCCAGCTCCTCAGGCGAATACATCTCCAGCCGGAACAGGATGCCGAAGCGGTCGCGCAGCGGCGCGCTCAAAAGCCCCGCCCGCGTGGTGGCGCCCACCAGGGTAAAGCGCGGCAGGTCCAGACGAATGCTGCGCGCCGTGGGTCCCTTGCCGATCATGATATCCAGCGCGTAGTCCTCCATGGCAGGATAGAGCACTTCCTCCACGGAGCGGCTCAGGCGGTGGATCTCGTCGATAAAGAGCACGTCGCCGTCGCTCAGGTTGGTCAGAATGCTGGCCAGGTCGCCCGCCTTTTCAATGGCGGGGCCGCTGGTAATGCGGATGTTCTGCCCCATCTCCGCGGCGATAATCCCTGCCAGCGTGGTTTTGCCAAGGCCCGGCGGGCCGTAGAGCAGCAGATGGTCCAGCGGCTCGTGGCGCTTGAGCGCCGCCTCGATGGAGATATGCAGATTCCGCTTTACGCTCTCCTGACCGATGTATTCCCGCAGGGTTTTGGGGCGCAGGCTCTGCTCCTGCTCGTCCTCGCCCTGCCGGAAGCCCGTGGAAACGATGCGGTCGTCCATGCCCTATCCTCTCTTCTTCCCTCACATGTTTTGCGCCATGTGGCGCAGGGCGAGCTTGATCAGCTCATCCGGCGTCTCCGCCTGCCCCTTGACGCCCTTGAGCGCCGCGGCCGCCTCCTGCGGCGTATATCCCAGCGACTTAAGGGCCAGCAGCGCCTCACCCAGCGCGTCCTGTGCGGGCGCGTCGGGCTCGATGGCAAAGGCCGCGTCGTCCAGTCCCGCCGCGCCGGAAAGCGCATCCTGAGCCAGCTTGTCCTTGAGCTCCAGACTGATGCGCTGCGCCGTTTTCTTGCCGATGCCCGGCGCGCGGGACAGCGCTGCGGCGTCCCCGGTGAGGATGGCCAGGCGCAGATCCGCCAGCGGCATGCTGCCCAGCACGCCCAGCGCGCTCCTTGGGCCGATGCCGCTTACGGAGGTCAGGCGCTTGAACATGTCGCGCTCCTCCTTCTGGCAAAAGCCGAAGAGCTCCATGGCGTCCTCCCGCACGTTCATAAAGGTATACAGCGTGCATTCCTGCCCGGCGGCAGGCAGCACGGCCAGCGTGTTCATGCTGCACATCACGCGCAGGCCCAGGCCGCCGGCGGTCATCACAACGGCCTCGCCCTCGCTTTTTTCCATCAGGGTGCCCTTTACCATTGCGATCATGTCAGCGCCTCACTTCATTTTAAACTGCTCGCGCGCGGGACCCGTGGCGGCATGGGTCAGCGCGATGGCGATGGCATCTGCCGCGTCGTCGGGGCGGGCGATGTCCTGCATATGCAAAAGGAGTTTTACCATCTGCTGCACCTGCTGCTTTTCGGCCTTGCCATAGCCTACGATGGCCTGCTTGACCTGCATGGGCGTGTATTCATACAGCCGGTCGGTATACTCGGCGCAGGCAGCCAGGCTCACGCCCCTTGCCGCGCCCACGGTGAGCGCCGTGGTCACATTGCGCGCAAAGAACAATTCCTCAAAGGCGATCTCCTCCGGCCGGTACTGCCTCAGCAGCGCGCGCATATCCCGCCCGATCTGGCACAGGCGGTCGGGAAAGGACTGCTGCGGCGTGGTCAGAATGCAGCCATAGTCCACCAGCCGCTGCCTTCCCCGCTCCGCCTCGATCACGCCCCAGCCAAGCGTGGCCAGCCCGGGGTCGACGCCCAAAACAATCATGCGCCACGCCTCCTTGTCTTTGCTATGATACAGGTTTTAGGTACGGTTGTCAAACATACGTTCGACCTTTCCGCGCATCACAAAGGGGCCGCCGCCCTCCGGCGGCCGCCCCTTAGCAAGCTCCCGGCAATGGCGCCGTCAGAGCGTGCGCATATAGTTGGCAAAGTGCGCAAAGACGATGCCCGGTTCCTCCAGCGTCGTATCCCAGCGCTTGACCCATTCCAGCGAATAGAACCCGTCGTAGCCGCCATCCTTGAGCGCGCCCACGATTTCTTCCAGCGGCACGTCGCCAAAGCCGGGCAGGGCATAGCGGTAGCCGTCCGCCGTGGCGGTGCTGTCCTTGAAATGGGTATGGCACAGCCAGGGGCGCAGGTTCTGATAGGTGGTTTCCGGCTTTTCATGCATGAAGCGGTAGGGATGATGGACATCCCACAGGACACCCACACCCTCGCAGCTGATGGTGCTCATCAGCCGGGCCAGCTTCTCGCTGTCGCTCCACACGCCGTTGGTCTCAATCAGCATTTTCACGCCGTGTTCCAGCGCGTAATGCCCCATCTCCACCGCGCGGTGCTGCACGTAGCCCTCATCCACCGTACCGGCGGGCTGAGGAACGGGCGCGGTCGCCATCACGCGCACATAGGGCACGCCCAGCTTCTGCGCCAGGTGAATGTAGGCCCGGATTTCCTCGTTGGTGGTTTGCTCCGTTTCGCGCAGATGAATGCAGCAATCGCTGTCCAGGCAGGGGATGGCCAGGTTCAATCGGGCAAGCTCCGCCTTGGTTTTGTCCAGGTTTTCATCCGAAAAGGCGGGAATGCTGGGAACCGAGATATCGTTGCCGACGCCGCGTACCTCCACGCCGCCGTAGCCCAGATCGCAGGCGGTCGCCAAAATCTCCCGCCAGCTCCAGCGCGGACAGCCCAGGGTGGAAAAACTGATCTTCATGGCCGTCACTCCTCAAACTTGCATATCGGTTATTGGTTATGATATCATTGCTTCATCCATTGGTCAAGCCCTTCGTGGCCCGCGGGCTCCGATTGGCGCACGTTTGTTTTTTTCAATACCTATGGAATGAAGGAGGTTTTCCATGAGCCGACGCAGGCGTTCAAGACGGGGCGTGTCACTGGGAACCGTCGTGATGCTCCTTTTAACCATCGTGGTGCTCGGGGGATTTTGTGCCCTGCTGCCCAGGCTGACGGGTACGACCGATGTGCGCACCAACGCGGCTGAGCTGGCGGTGGCCATCGATCAGTCCCTGTCCCAGATTGCGGCATCCGGCGTGTCGCTCGTCGGTCCCACGCCACAGGCCTCCGTGCTTCCTCCCTCCGAGCTGGCCACCGCCACACCCACTCCCGCAGCGCCAACCGAGCCGCCTGAGCAGCGCTTTTCGCTGTGCGCGGCAGGCAGCATTCAGATCAATTCCAATGTGCAAAAAGCGCTGACGGACGGCGATACCTACCGCTTCGACATCCTCTTTGGCGACCTGGCGGGCGACCTGGCGGCCGACCTGAGCATCGCCACGCTGGAAAACAACGTGATTGCCAGCGCGAAACTGAGCGATTCCAACATTCCCGCGGATGTGCTCGCGCCTCTTCACGCGACGGGCGTCAACGCCTTGTGTCTGGGATATTACGGCGCGCTCAACGGCGGCGTCTCCGGGCTTGTTGAAACCCAGGAGGCGGTATCCGCCGCAGGAATGACGCCCTATGGCGTATATGCCTCGCAGCAGGAGCGCGACAGCCTTACGCTGGTGGAGGTGAACGGGATTTCCGTGGCGCTGCTCAGCTACCAAAACGAGCTGACCTCCTCTGGAAAGCGCCAGACCACCGATGAGGAGCAGGCATTCGTCATCGCCAGCCAGCAGCTGCCCGTGATCGCCGACGATATTGCCAAAGTCCGTCAGGCGGGCGCGAAGGTGGTCGTGGTTTCCCTGTGCTGGGGCAAGGCAGGGGCCACGGCCCCCACCAGCACCCAGACGGAGCTTGCCCAGGGCATCGCGGACGCGGGCGCGGATATCATTCTGGGCACCCATTCCGGCACGCTGCAAACGGTGGAGATTCTCACGGCCGATCGGGGAGACGGCAAGTATCACCCCGTGCTGTGCGCCTATTCTTTGGGCAATCTGTTTACCTACGACCGGGAAAAGCGTACCACCCTGGCCAGCATTCTGCTGCGGTCCGACGTGGTGTACGACCCTGCCACCGGCTGCGTGGCCTTTGACAACCTGAGCTATACGCCCACCTATTCCTGGCGCGGCAAGGAGGATGACGTCACGCGCTACCGTGTGATTCTCAACGACGGCCAGACCTATCCCGACTATGTGGACGATACCCAGAAAGGCGTGATGGAACGCTGCCTCACGCTGGTCAACGACGTGATGGCCGATACGCCTGTGCCCATCGCCCAGTGAAAACCCGTTTCTTTTCCCTGCCCGATGTTTTGGCGGGTTTTCCGGCAGCTCTGCTGGCGAAGGCATGCCGCATGGGCCGGCACCGGCCGCGCCTGATCTGAAAACAAGCCAAACCTCCGGCCGAGAAGGGGCTTGACCCGTCTTTTCTGCGGCATCGGCCTCTGCTTCGATACTGCAAAGAAAGGATCTCCCCCTGGCTTGTGCCCGTCAGGCCCTGCCCGGCGGCCTGCGTGGCTGCGCCCGCTTTGCTTGCTATGCGCTCTGGCTGTTCCGCCGTGGCCATTCCCGGCGGAACGGCGTTTTTTCTTCGCTTGGGTGTTGCCCGAAAAGCTCCCGGCTGTCAACGCTTGTGATCAACGGGAAAAGAGGGTTCATCCGTGTTGCTTCCCCCTGCGGGCAGCAGTTCCAGAAACGCGCGCATGGGGGCGCTGAATACACGTGTGCGCTTATAAAACAGGCTGATGCTGCGCTCCACGTCCGGGCTGTCGATGCGGTAGAAGTACAGCCGCTCGTCCGGCGGAGCGCTCACGGCCAGCGTATCGCTGATAAAGGCCGCGCCCAATCCGTAGCCCGCGAGGGTATAGGCTGCGAGCTGCTGGTCCAGCTGAAGCCGGATTTTCGGGGAAAAACCCGCCCGGGCGCACAGGTGCTCGGCCCGCTCGCGGGTGTCATTTCCTTCCTTGAGCATCAAAAATGGGGTGTCTTGAAAAAGGGAAAGCGGCGCGCGCGGCGTTTCCTCCCGAAGCAGATCGGCGGCGGAAAGGCGGAAGCGCGCCGCCGCTTCGTTGACCGCAAAGGCGCGCGGTACAGCCAGAATCACCTGTTCGCGTTTGAAAAGCCTCGCCTCGTACACCGCCGGGTCAAAGGCGCTGTTGTCTACGGCAAAGTCCAGCGTCCCCTCCTGCAGCTGCTCCTTCAGGCGGGCTGTGGGCGCTTCGTGCAGGCGCAGCTCCACACCGGGATAGCGTTCGGAAAAGGCGCTCAGCAGCGGGGGCAGCACATAAGAGGTAAACAGCATCGCACCTCCCAGCGTCAATACGCCCGTGATGCACCTTTCCGCGTCATCCAGATACCGGCGCAGATCCGATTCGATTTGCAGCACCTGCTCCGCCGCGCGGATGTAGGCTCTCCCCGCCTCCGTAAGCCCGATGGGCGAGGTGCTGCGGTCAAAGATCGTCGTGCCGATTCGTCCCTCGGCCTTGCGGATCATCTGACTCAGGGAGGGCTGGGAAATATAGAGTGCTTGTGCTGCTCTGGTGAAGCTGCGCTGCCGGTAAACCTCATACACATAGGCCATCTCATGTAACAGGGTCATGGTTTCCTCCGATCATAGTCATTTACCTATAAGTCAGTTTGCAGAATTGGTATTTGAAAATAGTATACCAAATCGCTATACTGAAAGCAAGCCAAGGATGAGGAAGGAGCTATGATGCGGCTATGTATAGAACGGAGCACGATCTGGTAGGCGAAAAACAAATCGACCAGGAGGCGTACTACGGGATTCATTCGTTGCGGGCCGCGGAGAATTTTCCGATCACCAACCAGCGTCTGCCCGGGGCCATGATCGTGAGCATGGCATGGATCAAGAAGGCGTGTGCGCGAGCCAACCGCATGGCCGGCGTGTTGCCCGGGCGCATAGCGGATGCGATAGAACGCGCCTGTGACGATCTGATCGCCGGGAAGCTGCATGACCAGTTCATCGTCGACCCCATCCAGGGGGGCGCGGGCACTTCCACCAATATGAACGCCAACGAGGTAATCGCCAACCGCGCCATCGAGCTTTTGGGCGGTAAAAAAGGCGATTATTCGCTCGTGCATCCCAACGACCATGTCAACTGCGGACAGTCCACCAACGACATCTACCCCACCTGTGTCAAAATGACGTTGTTTCGGGCCTGCGAAAGCCTGCTGGACGGGCTGGACGTGCTGATCGGGGCCCTCTCCGAACGCGCCAGGGCGTTTGACGGCGTGGTGAAAATGGGACGCACGCAGCTGCAGGATGCGGTGCCCATCCGGCTTGGGCAGGAATTTGCGGCGTATGCCTCGGTCATGCGCAGGGAGCGCGAGCGGCTGGCCCGCGGGCGTCAGGAGATGCTGGTTCTCAACCTTGGCGGCACAGCCGTGGGCACGGGCATCAACGCCAACGCGGCCTATATCGGACAGGTGGTTCCGCTGCTGGCGGAGCTGACCGGTATTCCCTTCACCCAAAGCCATGATCTCGTTGATGCCACGCAGAACGCGGACTGTTACCTGGCGCTCTCTGCCGCCCTGAAAGGCTGTGCAACAAGCCTGTCCAAGATCTGCAACGACTTGCGGCTTATGTCCTCCGGCCCGAGGGACGGACTGGGCGAAATCAGTCTGCCCGCCCGGCAGAACGGGTCCTCCATCATGCCTGGCAAGGTCAATCCGGTCATCCCGGAGGTGGTCAACCAGATCGCCTTCCGTCTGGTGGGCTACGACATGACGGTCACGCTGGCGGTCGAGGGCGGCCAGCTGGAGTTGAATGCCTTTGAACCCGTGATTTTTGACAGCCTTTATCAGGGCATCACCATGTTCAGCGGAGGGCTTCAGACGCTCACGGCTCACTGCATCCGCGGCATTCGCGTCAATGAGAAGGTTTGCCAGCAGGAAGTGTCCCGTTCCGCCGGGCTTGCGACCGCCCTGTGCCCCAAAATCGGCTACAACGCCGCGTGCTCGCTGGCCCGTGAGGCGTTGCGCTCCGAAAAGAGCGTGCGCGAGCTGGCGCACAGCCGGGGGCTTTTGACGGAAAGCGAGCTGGATACGCTGCTTGATCCCGTCGTTATGACGGAAATCCGCTCCTGAGTTCCTCTTAAGTGTATCCGGGCGGCCCTGCGTCTTGGGTGCGGCCTTGCCGCCGTCTCCGGGAAGCGCAAGGACAGGCCGCCTTCGCGTCCTGTCCCTGCCGGCCCTGCCTTCTTTATCACCGGCAGGTTGCGTTCGTCCTTTCGTTTGTCCGATACATGTCCCTGTCGCGGCATGCCTGAATTGGCAAAAGCTTCTTGACATCCATATAATTGATGGTTATAGTAAATATGGTATTTGATCCATCCGACGCTATAACAGGAGGGAAAAGAGGATGAACATCAGGAAATGGACGGGCATCGTGCTTGCGGTCATGCTGCTGAGCACGGCGTTCACTGCTGGCGCTGCAACGTTTACTCCTGGCGACTACGAGGCCTCCGCGCAGGGCTTCGGCGGCACTGTAAGCGTTAAGCTGACCGTGGACGAAGAAGCGATCACCGCGATTGAAATCACCGGCGAGGGTGAAACCCCGGCGCTGGGCGGCGCGGCCATCGAGCAGATGAGCGCGGCGTATGTGGGGCAGGCCGACGCCGAGGGCGTGGACGGCATGACCGGCGCGACCATCACCAGCGACGCCGTCAAGGCCGCTGTAAGCAGCGCCCTTGCTCAGGCCAGGGGTGAGGCGCAGGAGGCGGCGCAGATCGCCTTCACGCCGGGTACCTATGAGGGCACTGCCGCCGGTTACAACGGCGACGTGGTGCTGAGCGTCACCTTCACGGAGGACGCCATCGAGTCGATCGAGGTCGTCTCCTCTGCGGAGACAGAGCATGTGGGCGATGTTGCCTACGAGATTCTGTTCCCCCAGATCATCGAATACACCTCCACCGGTGTGGACAGCGTCTCCGGCGCAACGTTTACCAGCCGTGCGGTCTTTAATGCCGTCAATGCGGCAGCGGAGCAGGCCGGCTGCGATGTGGCGGCGCTGCAGGCGGGAGCCAAGCCCTTCTCCTATGAAGCGCAGGACCCCATCGAGGGAACCTATGATGTGGTTGTCGTGGGCGCTGGCGGCGCCGGCATCGCCGCGGCCGCTCAGGCTGCGCAGAACGGCGACACCGTGCTGGTCATTGAAACCAATGCCGAGGTCGGCGGCAACACGCTGGTCTCCGGCGGCCAGTATCAGAGCGTGATGCCCTACCTGGTGTGGGACCCCGAAGATCCCGACGCGACCACCGGCGTGGGCTTTGACGGCAACACCTACAACAAGGTCAAGTCCGTCCAGGGCTGCATCGACGAGCTGAAGGTCATTCTGGACTGGAACGAAGAAGAATTCGATGCGGATTACTACAAGGATCATGAGTATGTGGCCGGCGACATGAAGGAGCTTTCCAAGCATGGCGTTCATGCCGATTACCTGCCCGTCCTCAAGGAGCTGAAAAGCGAGATTCAGGCCTATCTGGACTGGGCGCAGCCGCAGCTGGACGCGGGCGTTCCGGAAAACCAGCTCACGCTCTTCTCCACGCTGAACCTGCATATCTTCCAGACCTATTACGGCGGCCTGCGCCAGAGCGCGGACGGCAGCGAATGGATCTATGGCGATATCGACCTGGTCACCCAGTTCATCCAGGACGGTCAGGAGCTCAAGCCCTGGCTGGAGGAAATGGGCTCCACCTTCGTGGAGGATACCCAGCCCACCCTGATCGGTGCGCTTTGGTATCGCGAAAACGAGTTCATCGGCGCTGACGTCGATACCGACGGCGACGGCGAGACCGAAAGCTACGCCGGGCGCTGGGGTACCTATTTCGTGGCTCCCATGAACGAGTTCCTCTCCGCGAACGAAGCCAATGAAATCATGCTGCGCACCACGGCCGAAAGCCTCATTACCGACGACACCGGCCGCGTGATCGGCGTGAAGGCAACCCGCTATGACGGCACGCCTGTCACCGCCTATGCCAACAAAGGCGTGATTCTTGCGACCGGCGGCTATGCTGCCAACATCGACATGGTGCTCGACACCAACGTGTACTGGTCCAGCGAGTACCTGACCGAGGCCACCAAGACCACCAACCGCTCCTCCCTCACCGGCAGCGGCATTGATATGGCTGTCGAAGTGGGCGCGGCTACCACGGGCATGGGCTTCACCCAGCTGATGCCGATTTCCTGGGTGGATAACGGAAACCTGGCTTTCGGCGGCGGCAACTATGCCGTGTATATCAATCCCACCACGGGCAAGCGCTTTGTGGATGAGGGCTCTGAACGCGACGTGCTGTCCCTGGCCGAGTTCGAAAACGGCATGGAAGTCAACGGCACCAAGGGCGTGTTCATTGAAATCTACAACGTGACCGAGCCCATCCCCGGCCCCATCCAGCTTGATGAAGGCGACTATGAGGGCCGCTATTATACCCGCAAGGCGACCGAGCTGGGCGATCTGTTCGCTCAGATCGGCGTGTCCGCTGATCCCGACGTTGTGCTGGAGACCATCCGCAACTACGACATGGCTGTGATGGGCCAAGGCGAGTTTGAGGATGTGGGCAAGTCGATCGCTTCCCGCACCATCGGCGATGTGGAGAAGAACGAAGACGGCAGCTACAACGTGGATACCTACGATCTGGAAAACACCACGCTGCGTATCCGTCTGATGGCTCCCTCCACGCATCATACCATGGGCGGCGTTGAGGTGGATACCGAGCGCCACGTGCTGGATACCGAAGGAAACATCATCCCCGGCCTGTACGCTGCGGGCGAGGTGACCGGCGGCATCCATGGCGGCAACCGTCTGGGCGGCAACGCGATTGTTGAAATCTTCGTTTCCGGCAGGACGGCGGCCAATGCCGTTGCGGCTGATGCCGAATAAGACTTCCTGACGACAGAAGATACCCGGGGAGCTGCAATCCGCGTAAAGCGGGGTTGCGGCTCCCCTTTTGTTTTGCGCATAAGCCGTGATCCGGCCGGCGGCGGGATGGGTTTTGCCTCCTTCACGCGATCTCCCGGTGTGCTTCGCACCCTGATATACGTCGTTGAGCCAGATGGCATTCGGAACCATCGGGCAGCCCGGCAAACAAGAGCCATGACATTTTTCTTAAGATGTTGTATAATGCTTAGGTCAGCACGCTTTTGATCTTCTCCCGTGCTTCAGAAAGGCGGTTTTCGATGAGAACGCACCGAATTCTTTCCCTTCTTCTGGCGGCTGTCCTTGCGCTGCTTCCCGGCTTCGCGCAGGGCACATCCGAGCAGGCCCTCCAGGAACAGGTGGATGCGCTGGTAGCGCAAATCGCGGAGCTGCAGCAGCAGGATCCAACGTTTGTCTACGATGGTGAAACCTATCATGTCTCGAATGGCACTCAATACGCCAACGAACATCTCAAGCAGACCGACGATTACTATCCTTTTTTTGATAAGCTGATGGAGGCCTCCCTGGCGCATAGTGATAAAATCGCAGAGCTGTACCTTCAGGAGGTGCGTTTGCTCAATCAGCTGGCCGCTCTCTGGGGCTATGACAATTACATGAGTTATGCCCTTAAGGAGAGATATGGCATTGATGTTGATGTTGTGGCCTTAACGGACACGGTGGTGGAAAGCTTCAGCAAATCGTGGCAACCCCTAGCCTGGCTGGCCTATCTGGCAACCGAACCTGACAATCAGAAATTTCTGGATGAGGATGATTTCCTGAAGGAGGCCGCCGCCCTATATGGCGAGCTCTGTCCCGACTATCAGCCGCTTCTGGAATCGCTGATCAATTCGGATAACTTGCATCTGGAAACAACAACGCCGCTCCTCTCAGGCGGCAGCACCAGCTTCAGATATGGAACCTTTGAGGTGGAGATCCGATCCTTCGATGATTTGAGCTTCTGCAGCATTGCGCTGCACGAGTTTGGCCACTACCTGCACGACACCTATGAAAACGAACTGGTAGTGGTCAACTATCCGATTAACGAAACGCACTCCATTGCCGGCACCCTTCTGCTCGCGGACCGCATGGAGGCGTTTTTCCGGGAGCGGACCGGGGATACCTATGGCGCCTATCTGACGCTGCGCTACCTGCTCACCTCGCTGAATGTGCTGTATTCCAGTGTGCTGAATGCAATGATCAGCATTGAAGTTTACACAAACCCGGATGCATTTGAGCCAAGAGACATTGCGCGCCTCTATCTGGAGAGCAGCCAGGCCCTGGGATACGACGCCGGTTATTCACCCGAATATCAGATGATACTGGGCTCCCAGTGGATCACCTCAACGACTTTGTTCCAGCTTTCCTTCTATGACTTCAACTACATTCTTGGTTCGATCAATTCCCTTTCCCTGTGGTACGAACAGCAAACCGGCGGGGATGCAGTGACCAAGTACAACAAGCTCGTGCAGACGCCCATTCCCGATATATCCTACTGGGAGTATTGCCGGCAGATGGGCCTCCCCGCTGTGAATGATACTGACTTGTATGCAGCGCTGGACACGTTCCTTTCTGAGAAACTCACCGCTCTGGAAGAAGAGGTATTCGGCGGGGAGTAAGGACCCAGCCCCTGATCTGTTCTCCCCCTCCATTTGCAAAACGCGCGCATGCCATCACCGGGGTGATCATCTCCCACCTGCAGGGCGAGGATCATTTTTGCGGCAAATCCATGACGGAGGTCAGTTCCTGAAGGAACCGTTCCGATGCCTTGGAGAACACCTGATAGCGTTTCCATACAATAGATGGAGTGATGACAATTTCCGGGCGCAGGGGGAGAAAGCACAGCCGGCTGTCTCCGCTTGTATTGATGAGCTTGTCCAGGCAAACCGCATAGCCGAGCCCCTCTTCGACCATCAGGGAGGCATTGAAGATCAGGTTGTAGGTAGCGGCCACGTTCAGACGGGATATGTCCTGACGAATCTGCGATGAAACCGTCCATCCCTCGCTGCGGTCCTGAGCGGAAAGGATCAGCGGCTTGTCCCGCAGTTCCTCCGGCGAGATCCATTCCTTTTGCGCGAGCGGGTCATCCCGCCGCATCAAAACGCCGAACCGGTCCCCGATGGGAAGCGTCAATGCCTCATACTTGGTTCGGTCAACCGGTCCGTACATCAGTCCGAAATCAATGAGTCCCTTATCCAGCTGCTCCGTCACAAACTGCGCATTTCCGCTGGAAATGTGATAGCGAATGTCGGGGCAGCTTTTTTTCATGCGCTTTGCCGCGCGGGCAAAATACCGGATGATATCCGTCTCGCCCGCGCCGATGTAAACGTCGCCCGCAATGGAGGCATCCGTCATCTGTACCTCGCTTTTGGCCTTCTGCACCAGCGTGAGAATTTCCTCCGCCCGCTTGCGAAGGATCATTCCCTCGTCGGTGAGCAGCACCTTGCGGGACCCCTTCGTTCCCCGAATCAGCAGCTGCTTGCCCAGTTCCTCTTCCAGCGCCTTGAGCTGGATGGAAAGGGTGGGCTGGGAAAGATGCAGCGACTCCGCCGCCGCTGAGATGCTCTGCTCCCTGGCGACAGCCAGAAAATATTGTAGAATTCGAAGTTCCATGGCCGACCTCCCGCCTTGTTCTCGGTTCCAGTATAGCGTAAAATTCCATACCTATCAATTATGAAAAAGCATTATCAATAAGTATTTGATATGCATTTTATCATTGCTTATACTGGAAATGGAACATTCGCAGCAGTGAGGGAGGTTGTTTAATGAAAGCGGGCAGGATGACATGGCTTATTTCCTCCGGTAATTGAATTGGCAAGGATACCGCGGGTCTCCAGAGGACCGTTCCTGCAAGCAACATTCATAGTTTATACCTATTAAAACATATTAAATATAATTATTTGCTATGTTTCCTGCTTTCGCGTATACTGGCATTGTCAGAAGGGGGATTCAGAAAACGATCTGGCCGAGGAGGAGACGGAACATCGTGACAAAACCTGGGATTCTGCTTTTAAGTATGGCCCTTGTCTCTTGCATGCTCCTCACGGCGTGTGAGGATTCTTCCGCGTCTCCTGCCGGAGCCAAGGATCGAATCAGCAGGAACCATCCAGCCCGGAGAGCGGAAGCGCCGCAGTTGAGGCAACCGAAAAGCGGGAACTGCTGGTTCGCTTCACAGTGAAAACAACCCTGTTCTGGAAGGCTGGGGCAACAAGATTGTCATGATCAAGGACGGAGAGTGAAATCAGTACCATGGAAGGCAAAATGAACGTTCAGGATCTGGTCCTGAACCTGGAAGCCGCCGGCTTTGAAGCGGACGGGATTGAAGAGTACCTCGCCTGCTGGAGGATGGGGGACATCAAGGAACAGCTGACACTCCTCTCCAGGCAACGGGCCGTCATACTGGATCGCCTCCACCGGGAGGAAAAGCAGATTGACTGCCTGGATTATCTGGTCTATCAGATTGGAAAAGGCAGAGTGTCAGCCTAGCTTGCGACGGACGTCGTACAGGAAGGGAGAGGAACATCATGAAAAGGATTCAGCAGCAGACATTGGATCAGGAGCGCGCCCTGTATGGCATGAAGGACATCGAGGTGGTCGATTGCGCGTTTGACGGCCCCGCCGACGGAGAAAGCGCCTTGAAAGAAAGCGCCGGAATCAAGGTAGAGCGTTGCTATTTCAACCTGCGCTATCCGTTCTGGCATGACCATGGGCTGGTGATCCGCAACAGCCGGATGACGGAGCTTTGCCGGGCGGCGCTGTGGTATTCCGATCACATCGAAATAACCCATACCGCGCTTCACGGCATCAAGGCGCTGCGGGAGTGCAGCGAGGTGACGATGCGGGACTGCGACATCATCTCGCCGGAATTCGGCTGGTCGGTTCATGGCATCACGATGGAGCACTGCACCGCACA